>Ga0315281_10002472_pt1 | contig 27426 bp, 23 predicted proteins | sample YL17G07_0_MG_FD_204540 | JGI IMG/M metagenome (GOLD analysis project Ga0315281, IMG submission 204540) | Sediment microbial communities from Yellowstone Lake, YNP, Wyoming, USA - YL17G07_0 | ecosystem: Environmental > Aquatic > Freshwater > Lake > Sediment | place: USA: Wyoming | collected...
GCGGAGAATAACCCGCACCGAGGAGTCGCGCGCGGCGGCCTCGGCTTCAGGCGCGAAGTCGGGATAAGTGATGACGGCGGCGGGTTGCGTGATGCCAAAAAGCGCGGCGAGTTCGGCGCGATATTTTTCGGGCGCGAGTTTTTCGGTGAGGAACGGCATGATGCCGGGAATCGCGCCGCGCAGAATCGCGCCCCAAAAAGCATAGACCAAATCCGCGCCGTGTTGGAGGATGAGGATGACGACCTCGCCCCGCGCGACTCCGGCCTGCTCCAGGGCGCGGGCATACGCCGCCGAGCCGTGAACAAGGGCGCGGTAGTCCAGGGTGAGTTCCGGCTCTTTGGGAAAGAGGAGGTGTAGCGCGGGACGGTCGGGCGTCTCGCGATAGGATTGGAGGAGACGATGGGCGAGGGTACCCCCACCCCGGCCCCGCTTGCGCGCCATTGCAAAAGAATCAATGGAGGAGGGTGTCATTGGCGTTGTTGAATCAGCGCGGCGAGTTGGGCGAGGGTGTCAAAGGTGTTGGCGTTGAGTTCCGAGTCATCGAGCCGCACGCCGAACTGGTCTTCGACGAACAGGCCGAGGTCAACGAGGCTGAAGGAATCAATGAGGCCGCTGGAGATGAGCGGCTCGGATTCTTTGAGGACGCGGTTGGGCTGTTTGAGGATTTTGGCGGTGATGTATTGGGATAAAGCGGTGGTGATTTCGGTGGACATGAAGCAGACCTTTTTCAACGGATGGAACGGATTTACCGGATTTTTTTGACTGGCAGAGATTTACTTTGCCAGTTTTACAATCGCCTCCCCGACTTTTTTAGCGAGCAGTTGCGCGCCGAAGGGCGTGTAGTGGACGGCGCTGTCGGTGTATTCGGTGTCGGGGAGGGCGCGCCAGAGGTCGAGATAATGCCAGCCGCGCGCTTGTGCGTGGTCGGCGAACAGCGCGTGGTAATCGTCGTAAGCCCAGCGCGGATAAAACGCATTATACCGGATGTCGCTGTTCTTTCCGGTGCTGACAAACATCGGTTCGTTAATAAGCAGTAAAGGCGTATCCCCGGCGATTTGTGCGCCCGCGTCGAGGATGTCGAAGGCGAGATCGTTAGCGGTCAGACGCGGCGGTTGGAGGTTGTGGAAGGCGAGGTCGGCAGATAAATCTTCGGCGCGCGGAGTGAAGGTCGTGGGGATGTCCTGATCAATGCCCGTCGCGGCCCACATCACTCCGTAGAGTTGCAGGCGTAGCAAGTCCGCGAGGGCGCGACGCTGGCCGATAAGCGTTTTGTCGAAAAAGGATTCGTGGATGAATTGCGGGTCGGAGGGGTCAAGGTGTAATTGGTAATTAGTTATTAGGGATTGGAGGCTTGGAGAATTGTGCTGGAGGAGCGGCGGGAAGAGTTGTTTGTCGTAAGGGAATGATTCGAGCGTGACGAGCCAGACAATTAAATCGGGGCGATATGCCTGGAGGCGCGAGAGGATGAGCAAGTCCTTCGTGAGGGACATGATGGGGTAGCCGAGGTTGTAGGCGACAATGCGCCGACCATCGGGGGCAACGTAGTTTTGGGCGTTGATTTGCGCGGCGAGGGTTTCCGCGGGGTGGAGGCGAAAGCCCCACGTTGATGAGTCGCCGAGGAGGAGGACGCGGTATTCGTCGGGAGTTTTGGGGCGGGTGACCGCGTGCGAGGCGAACATGGCTTCAAGGTTAAACAGACTGAGGTTGTAGGCGCGGTCGGGGTTGTCGCCGTAGGGGAGACGAATCCGTCCGGGCCAGAGAACGTTGTAGAGCGAGAGTCGCCCGAGGAACGGGAGCGGGTCGAGAGCCGCGAAGACGAGGTTAAGCGCCATGAAGAGGAGCGCGGTTTTGAGGAGGAGGTTGCGGAGGGACATAGGCGGAAAGCAGTAAGCAATAGGCAGAAAGCAGTGAGTAGCGCTAAATGCCCCACAAGCGAATAAAAGTTTTGGCGGCGAGGGTCACATCGGGCAAGGCGAACCAGACCCAGCCGAGGGTGACGTAGTGAAAGGTGAGCAGGACGCCGAGAATGTGCGCGGCTTGTTTGAGGCGCGGGCGAGAGTCAAAGAGAGGCAAACGCGGACGCATGAAATCCAGGTAGCGGTTGTGAATGAAGAGGCCCACGCCGTGCCACGCGCCCCAGATGACGAAGTTCCACGTGACACTGTGCCATAGGCCGATGAGGAGCATGGTGCTGAACTGGGTGAGGAAGATGATGAGCGCGGGCGGCAGTTCACGCGGGGAATTGCGGAGCGCGCGGGTGAACGGGTTGAAGAAATACGCGCGGAACCATTGCGCGAGGGTGATGTGCCAACTGTTCCAAAAGGCAGTGAGGTTGGGCTTGAGGTAAGGGCGGTCGAAGTTCTCCGGCAGTTTGAAGCCGAGCCACTGGCCGAGGCCAAGGGCAATGTCGGTGTAGCCGCTGAAGTCGAAGTAGAGGCGGAAGGCGTAGGCGTAGAGCAAAATCCAAAGCCAGAGTGGTGAGGTCGCTTGAGTTGCATTCACGCCGTTGAGGGCAAAGAAGGCGAGGGAGTCGGCGAGGACGAATTTCTTGAAGAGGCCGAGGGCGAGCCGCTGGCCACCGTCGCGGGCGGTGAAGGCCGAGAGGGCATAAGACTGACGCAAATCTTTTATGAAGCGGTCGGCGCGGTCAATGGGGCCAGCGGTAAGGGTAGGGAAGAAGATGACGTAGGTGATGAATTCGGTGAGGGTGAGCGCCGGGAGTTTGCCGGTCATCCGGTCACGCACGGTGTGGAGGAGGCGGAAGGCGACGTAGGAGAAGCCGAGCCAGCGGAGTTCGGACGCGGCGGCGAGGGAAGGATCTTGACCCGCGAGGGCGCGCAAGCCCGCGCTGATTCCCCGCGCCAACGGTTCGACTTTCCAGACGATGAAGAGGGCGAGCAAGAGGAGGAGCACGACCCACAGCGCGCGGGGCGAGGCGTTGAGGCGAGTGAGGCCGTAGGCCAGCGCGGCGATAGCGATGAGGGCAAGGGCGACGAACCAGATATCGGGGGGGCGCGAGCGGGTGAGGCAACAGAGGGGGCCGAGGTAGCGGGGGAGGGTAAGAATGAAAAATGTAAAAATGAAAAGCGAAACGGCGAGAGGAGAAATTCGCAACGGTTCAGGTCGTAGCGGGCGGATGGCGGCCCAGACGCAAACCGTCAGAGCGAGGGTGAGAGTCGGGAGCCAGAAATCCCAGTGGCGGATGGGGACAGTCGGTTGGAGGGCGAACAGCGCGAGGGTCGAAACGGCCGCAAGGGCGGAAACCCGCCAACGCTGAGGGAACCAGAGACCGAGCGAGATAGCCACAACGCCGAAAAGCAGGAGGCCGCCCAGAGTCATCTTTTAGAATCCCTGATAAATCCACTGCGGCGAGGCGTCGGCCGTGAGGATGACGAGGGCAACGAGCAGGAGGCAGAGTAGGAGCGCCCAGAGGTTTTCACGGGTGAAAATTTTTTTGAGCATAAATAAAAGCGCCCCGGTGGTAGCCGAGGCGCGGTCAGGGTGTGCGTCGCGCAGATTAGAACGGCACCGGCTTCGCATTATACTGGATGGGAATGAAGATTTGCTGGCCGGGGTAGATGAGGTCGGGATTGGGCAGGCTGTTGAAGGCGAGGAGTTTCTCGATGGTAGTAGCGTAGAGGGCCGCGACAATCTTGAGCGTGTCGCCCTGCTGGACGGTGTAGATATGCGGCCCCGCCGGGACGAGGATGGTAGAGCCGGACGCGAACGGGTCTTTGGGGTTCGCGGATTGCAGGACGGTGGCCGACATTCCGAACTTGAGCGCAATGATGGCGGCGTTCTCGCCCGATTGGACGACGTAGAAGAACGGGGTGGTGCGGCTCGGCGTGAACGAGGCGGTGACCGGAATGGTGACGACCGTGCCGATGGGGAAGTTGTTGGGGTCTTTGATTTGCAGGTTGGCCGCGCGCAGGGCCGCGCCATTGACGCCGTAGCGGATGGAGTAGACGAGGAAGTTCTCGCCCGACTTGAGCCGGACCTGAATGTATTGGCCGGGGACGATGGCGAGGGAGGGCGTGGCGGCGGGCACGGGTGTGCCCGGAACGGCGGTGGGCGCGGGCGTAGCCGAGGTGTCCGTTGACCCCATGGGAGTTTCAGTGGCCACTGGCAGAGCGCTCGCCTCGGCGATAGGCAGAGGCGCGACGTTGTATTGAATAGGGATGAAGATTTGCTGATTGGGGTAGATGAAATCGGGATTGGGCAGGCTGTTGCCTTTGAGGAGAAATTCGACCGTGGTGTGGTAGTGTTGAGCGATGAGCTTGAGCGTATCGCCCTGCCGGACGGTGTAGAGGTGCGGCCCGGCGGGGATGAGGTAGGTGACGCCTTGGACGAGCGTGTTCTTGGAGCCGAGGGCGTTGGCGTTGGCGATGGTTGTCGGATTCATCTCGAACTGTTTGGCGACAGCGGCGAGGGTGTCGCCCGCTTGTCCAATGTAGTAGAACGGCGTCGTGAGGCTGGGTATGAAGGATTTGACGACAGGGATGACGAGCACCGTGCCGAGGGGAATGTTGTTCGGGTCTTTGATGACGTTGGAGTTCATGATGGCGCGCCCCGTGACCCCATAGAGATAGGTGTAAAGCAGGAGCGTATCGCCGGGCTGGATGGTGACGGTGATGAACTCCGCCGTGCCCTGCCGGAGCGGGGCGGCCTGCGCGGCGCGCGGCAATCCGCTGACGCTGAAGAGCAGGGTGAAGACAGTGAGGACAGTGAACAGCGGGAAGAGACGGGCTTTCATGATGGACCTCCAGATGAATCGGAACGATGACGCAAGTATTGTAGCACTCAGGGGAATCGAAAGCAAAAGAATCAGACCTCACTCCGGCCCCCCTAACTCTATGAGGAAACGCTTTGCGAAAGGGGTCGTCAGGAGAGGGGAGATGCAGGAGGCATGCCAGCGACCGGGTATAATCAACCGTGATGGTGGTGTACGCCACTGGAACTGAAGCATGAAACGCCTGCCCCTCCTCCTTGCCCTTATCCTCCTCCTCGCCCTGCTCGGCCAGTCGTTCACAGCGCGCGCCGAGATACTCACGGCGCGCACCGTGAGTATCACGTTCACACTTACTACGAAGAGCGCGTTCTTGCGGAGCGGGCCGAGTCTGAGCGCGGCGCGCGTGGCTTCTATTTTCAAAGACCAAACTTATACCGTCATCGCGCGTAGCGCCGATGGCGCGTGGCTCCGGCTCGATTATGCGGGCGTGGCCGAAGCGTGGGTGTCACGCTCCCTCGGCATGGTGCGCGGGAATGTGAGCGCCCTGCCCGTCGGGGTGGGCTTCACCAGCGGGAACACCACGCTCGCGCCAGCCACGTCAACCGGCGGGAGCGGCAACACTGCCGGGGTCAGCCACTCCGCGCGGGTTGCGTTCACCGTTCTCGTCAAAAGCATTTTCGCGCGCAGTGCGCCAAGTTTCTCCGGCGCGCGCATCGCGTCGCTTTTTAAAAATCAAACGTATGGCGTGACGGCGATCAGCGGCGACGGCCTCTGGCTGCAACTGGATTTGTCGGGGACGGGGGGATGGGTGCTGGCTTCGGCGGGGACGGTAAAAGGCGACGTGAACGGCCTGCCCGCGATTGGCGCGTCGCCAGCCCCGACGGTGACGCCGCCCCCGGCCCCGGCGGCTACGGCGCCACCCCTCGCGGGCGACTTTATCGTGGTGGGGTCGCGCGTCCGCGAGATTTATCAGCGCGGGCTCGCGCTCGGCAACAACCCGCGCGTGTTCTCCAAGATCGGCGATTGCAATTCCATCAATCCGTATTTTCTCACCGCCTTTGACACGCCCCACGGTTATCAACTCAGCGGGCCGTATGCGGCTCTGCAAGATACGGTGAGCAACTTCTCCGGCTCGTTCTCGCGCGAGAGCCTCGCGGCGCAACTCGGTTTTAGCCCGGCCACCGTGCTCGACCCGACGTGGGCCAACGCGCGCCAATGCCGGAGCGATGAGAACCCACTCGGGTGCGAGTATCGCCTGCGCCGACCAAGCCTCGCGTTCATCAGCCTCGGCACGAACAGCATCTGGCAGACCGATGCGGATTTTGAGACCGGAATGCGGCGCATCATCGAAACTTCGATTGAGAAAGGTGTGGCGCCGATCCTCGGCACGAAAGCCGACAACCTCGAAGGCGATGACCGCTTCAATGAAATCATCGTCCGGCTGGCGAGCGAGTACGACATCCCGCTCTGGAATTTCAAGCAGGCCGTGACGGGTTTGCCCAACTCCGGCCTCGCCGCCGACAACTTCCACCTCGTGTGGGGGCCGCCGTTTTATCTGGACGAAGCCAGCGCGCAGACCGGCTGGCAACGACGCAACCTCACCGCCCTGCAAGCATTGAATGCGGTGTGGAAGGCCAGTCGGTGAAAGCTAGAGGTAAAACTTGTCCTATGTCTAACTTGAAAAAAATAGCGGGGCTGATAGCCCTCGGTCTGTTGCTCCCCACCTTGCTGGCCTTAGCCCCCATGACCGGGGGCGAACCGTGCGACCCGGCGGTCGCTTGCTTCGACGCGCGCCTCAAGCCCGATGGCTTGCTCGGTGACTTTTATATAGACGGCGTCCTCGTCGCCAGCGGCGTGAACAGCGCCCGCCTTACCGGCACGCCCAACGCGCCGCATTCCATCGAAGCGCGCAATATTCAAGAGCCGGGCGGCGTGGGGTTCGGCGATGTGTACAATTACCCTGACGCGAGCGTCGTCCAGCAAACCAAACCGGGTTGGATTTGGCGCGTGACGTTCTTTTCCCAACCGCGCGCGCTCAAAGGCGCGCTCAAATACATCTGCGCCCCGAACAACGCGGTGACTACGGACTCACTGGCTTGCCGCCCGACGATTGACGGCGGGCCGCAACCCGACGTGGCTCCCGGCGCGAGCGCGACTTACTTTTTGGCGACCGGCGCGCACGCGGTGCATACCGACCTCGTGGGCGACTCGGCCCCGAACTGGAGCGTGACCGCCCGCGACGACACGGTGGTCGTGGCGCCCCCCGGCATCACTTACCTCACGGCGGCGTTCCCGCGCAAAGGCCAATTCCAAATTTCAGTCTCGCCCGCCACCTTGCTCGCCGATATCTACGTGGATGGTGCGCTCGTCGCCGCGCAAGTTAATTCCGCCAATGTCTTCATTAGTTCCGACAGTTTGCACGCGGTCGAAGCGCGCAACGTCAGCGACCCGGCGGCGAGTGGCCGCTATGCTTATCAGGACACGGCGCGCACAGCGATTGTGTATGGAGGCCGCACCAGCCCGGTGACTTTGCGCCCCATCAAAGTGTGGCTCACCGGCACGGTCAATGTCACCTGTGTCCTCAACGGCAAGGCCATAAGCGATGACGCGGCGTGCGAGGTGAACGCGGACGGCGCGCCGTTAGGCACGATTCCCGCTTCGGGGCGCGCGGCCTTCACCCTCGCCAACGGCGCGCACTCGTTGAGCATCGCCACGATGGGCGCGAGCGCCAGCCGGTGGGATAGTCCGCTGAATACCACGGTAAATATCTTCGGCGGCTCGAGTACGTATTACACCGCACGCTTCACTCTGCGCCCGGTAGCGACCACGCCTGCCGCCCAGCCGGGGCAACCCGTCGTCGTCCCGGTTGGCCCGGTCAGCGGCACACCCGGCGGGTTCGAGTTGGGTGGTCAAGTCAACGAGTTCTCGCGTCCCGATCAAATGAAATACGCCGGGATGGTGTGGGTGAAACGTCAAATCTACTGGACTCCGGGAGCCACGCCCGATGGCGGGGCGATCGCCGACGCGCATGCTAAAGGCTTCAAGATTCTCATCGCGCTGGTGGGCAATGCGGGTGATCTGGTCGGCGGCGCGAATTACGATTCCTTGGCGGCCTTCGCGGGTCAAGTGGCCGCGCTTGGCGCGGATGCCATCGAGGTGTGGAACGAGCCGAATCTTGATCGGAGTTGGCCGCAGGGCGAGATTGATCCGGTCAAATATGTTGATTTATTGCGCCGGTCGTATCAGCAAATCAAAGCCCACCACCCCGGCACGCTGGTCATCTCCGCTGCCCCCTCGCCCACCGGGGCCGAAGGCGCGTTTGGCCTCGACCGTGTGTGGAACGATGACCGCTACTTGCGTGGGATGGTCGCGGCGGGCGCGGCGAATTATCTCGATTGCGTGGGCGTGCATTACAACGAGGGCATCATCAGCCCGCTCCAGACGAGCGGCGACCCGCGCGACGGCTACTACACGCGCTACTACGGCAATATGGTCAGCGTGTATTACAACGCTTTCGGCGGCGCGAAGAAATTATGCTTCACCGAACTTGGCTATCTCACGCCCGAGGGCTACAGCCCTTTGCCCGGCTTCTTTGGCTGGGCCGGGAACACGACGGTAGCCCAGCAAGCGCAATGGCTCGGTGAGGTCGTCACGTTGGCGCGCACGAGCATTTCGGTGCGCATGGTCATCGTCTTTAACGTGGACTTCACCGATTACGGCGACGACCCACAGGCAGGCTTCGCCATCATCCGCCCCGGCGGTAGTTGCCCCGCGTGCGACAGGTTGCACACCGTGACGGGCGGGCGCTAATATCAAATGCCAATTACGCCTGGAGTGATTGGTAATTGGCAATTTTCCATGTTTTGGCTTGTCCCCCTCCTTTTCGCCCTGCTCGGCACGCTCGTCAGTTCACTCCTCGCGCTCATCCCTGCTCTGCACATCTACAACGTCGCGGGCTTCGTCCTGCTCTGGGCGCTCGCCAACCCTAATGCCGTCGCGCCGGAAAATATGGCGCTGTTTTTCATGGGGCTCGTAGTAGGCTATGCGTTCCTCAACACCATCCCCTCGCTCTTTTTCTCCGCGCCCGACGACAGCACCATCTTCGTCGTCCTCCCCGGCCAGCGGTATCTGCTCGAAGGGCGCGGCTACGAAGCCTCCCTGCTCGCCGGCCTCGGCGGGCTGGGCGGCATCGCGTTCCTGCTCGTCATCACCCCGTTCGCGCCGCTCATCCTGCCGCCGCTCCGCAATCTCACGCAACCACATTTGCATTGGATTCTCGGCCTCGTTATCGTCTTCATGCTGATGAGCGAATGGCCGCGCGGCGGGATACACGGGACGAAACGGCAACGCTTCTTCGGCGCGTGGCGCGGCCTGGGCGCGGGGCTTTTGACGTTTGTGCTCTCCGGCCTGTTGGGATTCGTGTTGATGTACCGGAGTCTCGTCCCGGTGGAGGTGGCGTACCAGAACCTTCTGCCCGCGTTTGTGGGATTGTTTGCCGTCCCGGCGTTGTTACTGAACCTGGTGACGGCGGTGGAACTGCCTCCCCAGCATCTGTCCAACTCGGTGGACGCGACTCCGGGACTCGTGGCGCGGGGTGTCGCCGCCGGGTCGCTGGGGGGGATGTTCGCCGCGTTCTTCCCCGTCGTCACAGGTGGCATCGGCGGGTTTCTGGCGGGGCACGCTACCGCCCAAAGGGACACGCGCATCTTCATCATCTCGCAAGGCACAAACAAAGTCGTCTATTACGTCGGCGCGTATCTGTTGTTCTTCACGCCCAATCTGCACCTCGCGCGCGGCGGCATAGCCTCGATGATCGGCACGCTCTTCACTGCGTACACGCCCACCACGTATTACCTCGCCGTCGCCGCCATGGCGCTCTGCGGCGCGTTGGCTTTCTTTCTCCAAATGTTCTTCTCGCGCTGGATTGCCCGCTTCATTCCACGTATTCCACAACGTCGCCTCGCGGGGCTGACTCTCGCGTTGCTCCTGGTCGTCGTCGGCGGCCTCACGGGGTGGGGCGGCCTCGCCATCCTCGCGGTCGCGGGAGGTATTGGCCTCATTCCCATCATGTGGGGTTCGCGGCGGATGAATTGTCTGGGGGTGTTGTTGTTGCCGGTGACGTTGAATATGGCGGGGTATGGCGCTGTTGTAGCAAAGTGGCTGGGGTTGATCTGAGCCATACTCAATGAAAGGCATCTCCCACTTCACCTCCGCCATCGCCGCCGCGACCTTTATTCCGGGCGTCGTCGCTGCCTCCGGCGATGAGCGCAGTTTGATTCTTCTGCTCGCGGGCGTCTTCGGCCTCCTGCCCGATTGGCTGGATTTCAAACTCGCGCGCTACTTCGAGTCAGCCGAGGTCGTCATTGAACCCGCGGCGCTCAACTTCAACGCCCAAGGGCTGGCGGAACAAACGGCGGAAGCCATTCACCGGGCTTACGCCGAAAACCGCCCCATCACCGTGCAGTTTACGTCCGCGCAGTTCGGCCCCGACCGTTGGCGCAGATATGGCGTTCAATTTGATTCAACTCACAATGCCGTCGTCATCCGCCCCGGCCCGCTCATCAACAGTGGCGGGTTCGCGGTAGCCGAAATGGGCGACCCCGGCCCGGTCGGGCGCGCGACCCTTGGGGCCGGCCCGCAGTTGCGTTATACCTACGATGGCGAGATGAAAGTGGAGACGATGGAAGGGCCGTCGTTTGAGTTTCGGCGGGAGGGCGAGGAAGTGGAAGTGTCGTTCCTCCCCTGGCACCGCCGCTGGTCGCACTCGCTCGTGCTGGCGGGCGTGTTCGGGCTGGCGGGCGGTTTATTGTTCGGGCAACTCGCCGGGTGGGTAGTCGCCGTCGCCTTCGCCACGCACGTCCTCGAAGATCAGCTCGGCCACCTCGGGTCGAATCTGTGGTGGCCGTTCACCTACCGTCGAGGCGCGGGGTTGAAGCTCATGCGCTCCGGCGACCCGATCCCCAATTTTATCACCGTGCTCACCGCGTGTGGCCTCGTGCTCTACAATCTCAATCGTTTCACCACGCCCCCACCCTATGCCGGCAACTTGTTTTTATTGTGGGCGGTGGCGGTGCCAGCGCTAACCGGGTTGATTTTTTATACCGCCGAAAAATACAAGTCGCTCCCGGGGCAGACGGAGCAACAACGCGACGCGCTGAGCGAAACGCAAGAGACGGAAGCGAATTGAAGTAGGAGCGAGCAGTTGCGGCATCCCTACGGCTGAGGCGTGACGGTCGGGGTGGGTTGCGGGGTAAGCGTGCCCGCGAGGAAGTTGTTACAGATGCCCGTGCTCTCTTCGTAACTGCCGATGACGGTCGGGTTGTCGGGCGCGAAGTTGAGGACTTGATTAAGAATGGCGGGCGCCTGATCGGGTTTACACTGGTAAGTATAGGCCATCAGGTTGCCCATCGTGTAATAAAATTCCAGCGACCCCGCGTTCAACGGCAAGCCTTGCACCGTCACCGGGTTGCCCTGTGCGTCGGTCACCGTGTTCCCCTTGTCGTCTTTCAACGGCCCGCCAAACACCGCCAGCCGCAGTTCGGGTTCGGCCCCCTCGTAGTTCTTCGCTTTGAAATAAATCAAGCCCAACCGCCCGTGAATGTCCGCGCTGGCCGGTTGGAGGTTGAGCGCCTGTTGCAGATATTGGACTGCCGCGCCGAAATCGTCGGTCTGGTAATACGTGCGGCTCAGGGCCAGATACGGTTCGATGTCGTACGGGTCAATGGCGTTGGCTTTGCCGAAGGCGGCAATCGCTTCGTCGTAGCGCTGGAGGATGCGGTAATTCAATCCCAGACTGATGTAGATGGTGATGAGATTGGGGTTGATGGTCAGCGCATCTTTGTAATGCTCAATCGCGCCCTCGTAGTTGCCCACGCTCTCGTTGGCGTAGCCCATGGCCCGGTGAGCGTCGAGCGAGTTCGGGTCGAGGCTCAGCGCCAACTGCGCCTGACTGCTCCCTTGCTCCCACTTTTGCCCGTCGTTGAGAATCTCAGAGTAGTAGGCGTGCGCCGGCGCGTAGTTGCCGTCAATCGCAATTGCTTGCACAGCGGCGGCCTCGGCCTCGGCCAGCGTCTTGCAGTGACAACCAGTGGTCGTGTTCCAGTCGAGCGTCCACGCATAGACTGCTTTCGTCCTGGCATTGTTCGGCGCGACCAGCAAGCCCATCTCGGCCGTCGCCAAGGCATCGGCATAGCGCCGCGCGTAGATCTGGATGCGGGCCAACGCCACCCAGTAATCTACATTCTGCGTGTCAATCGCCCGCGCCTTCTCGTAGGCGTCAATCGCTTGGGGCAAGTGGCCCGCCGCGAATTGCGCCTCGGCCTCTTCGGCGTAGGAGCGCGCGAGGCGCGTGGCGGTGGGGGTGGGGATGAACGCCGGTTGAATGTCGCCGCTCCGCCAACCGCTGATGACCAACAGCCCGCTCAAGATCAGCACGAGCAAGACGATGGTGACGCGCGGGTTGAGATAGTGCCGGGTGCGCCGCAGACGCGGGTGAGTGCCTTTGAGGTACATCGTTGATTTATATCCGTTGCCTATTATCCTCTGACATTGCCGAGCGTCAAGGAAAAAATATTGGGTTAGTCAAACGTAGGTCAAACAGCGGCTGTCAGCCCGCGCCCGTTGGTAGACTCGCCCTGCCTAAGCCGCTATAATCCCGCGCGTCCATACCGCTTACTAATTACCGCCATCGGCGTGTCACCCGTAAGTTCAAATTCGTAATTGGGGTCGCTATGCTTCCGCCCGAGTCCACCTCCCCCACCCCTACTCAGCCGTTCAACCCGAACCGCCTCAACCGCCGGCTCTCGCTTCTCGGTCTGAGTTTCGCGCTCATCCTACTCGCCGTCATCGCCGGCGCGGCCTACGCCGGGTATCGCGCGGGCGTGAGCCAGCGTGAAAAAGAACTGCGCGCCACCCAAACCATTGAACTGCAGCAACAATACGACCTTGGCCTGACTGACCTCGCCGCCGGACGTTCCGCGCTGGCCGCCGAGCGCTTTGAATATATTCTGAAGATTAACCCGGACTACCCCGGCGCCGCTGACCAACTCGCGCGCGCCCGCGCGGCCCAAAAGATCACCCCGACTCCCACGCAAGCGCCGGTCCCCACGCCCGCCTCGCAAGCCCCCGCCGACTTGCTCCGAGCCGCGCAGCAATACGTCGCCGCTAAAGACTGGGATAACGCCCTCTCACAGCTCACCGCCCTGCGGAGCGCCGACCCCGCTTACGAACTCGCGCAAGTCAACACGCTCCTCTTCACCGCGTTCCGCGAGCGCGGCGTCGCGCGCATCTTTGGCGACGAGTTGGAAAGCGGCATTTTCGACCTTACACAAGCCGAGGCTTTTGGCCCGCTGGACGACGATGCCAAAAACTACCGCGCCTGGGCGCGGCTTTATCTCAACGCGCAAAGCTTCTGGAGCCTGGATTGGCCGCAGACGATCTTGAATCTTCAACTGCTTTACGTCCTCGCCCCCAACTTCAAAGACACTTCCGTGAAATACTATCAGGCTACGCTCCAGTATGGCGACCAACTGGCGCGCGCAGGTGACTACTGCGCCGCTGCCGAACAGTATGCCCTCTCGCAGACAATCTTCATTGACCAAACGATTGCCGACACGCAAGCCACCGCTCTAGCCGTATGCGCGCTCACCCCCACACCCACGCCGACGCTTGACCCAGCGCTCGTCACGCCAATCCCCCCAGAGGCCACGCCAATCCCCACAGAGGCCATGCCGACGCCTTGACCTCACCCCCTTCCCCCCTCTCCCATTCCCTGTTATCATTCCCAGCGTTGGTGTGCGTCAGTGATAGTGCTTGGAGATTACACGTTGCGGGCGGCGGCTATGACATAAGCCGCCGTTTTATTTGGGGGCTACGACCGGTTTAGGGAGCGGGAGCAAAAACCGCTCCGCCAACGTCTTATAGACTGTCCTATTCATACCCAGCCGTCAAGCCAGGCCTCACCTGCCAGAGAAAGATTTAGAAAACGCATCATGTCACGTTTATTTCATCGCTTGCTCAAAATAAACTCGCTCTTCGTCAGCGCCGCGCTCATACTATCCGCGTGCGGCTCCGGCAAGAGCAATATGCCTACTTACGTCGTCCTCACCCCGGCGAACCCGGTCGTGCAAATTCCCGAAGGCCTTACCCTCAGCACCAACCCCACGACCCTCCCACCCGATTTCGGCGTGCAACTGCAAGCCATCTCCGCCGACACGTTCAACGACTCGACCAACGCGCACTGGCAAACCGCCCTTGCCGCGCTTCCGGCCAATCTCCACCTCACCGGTCCGCTCTACGAAATCAAAACCTCCGGCCAGTCACCCGCGCAACTCTTCCTCTCCGTCATCCTCCCGCCCAACGCCGACCCCGCCAGCCTCGACCTCTACGGTTGGGATGACCAGACCTGGGCCTTTGTCCCCGCGCACCCGCGCGGCAATCAACTTGTCGCCGAGGTGACTCACATCCCCGCCGCGCTCGGGTTGTTCGAAACTGCGCCGCTCCCGCCGCTCGCCCTCACCACGCTCGAGCCGGGGCAAACCCTCAACGCCGCCGCCGTCACCGCCGTTAACGGCGTCCTCCTCGGCGGAGTCCGCATTCAATCTAATGGCGCCGTCACTGGCCAACTCCCTAATGCAATCTTCGACCCCTCACTCTCCGTCTATCCCGTCGTCTGCAACTACGATGCCTACGGCCCCGACATCGCGGGTCTCTCCGCGCTCCTCGTAGACGTGGCCGTGCGCGCCAATCACTTGCAAAGCCTCGTCGCCTTCGCCGCCTCCGGCCCGTACGCCGGCCTCGTGCTGGATTATCACGGCCTCAACGACGCCCTCGCCGCGCCCTATGCCACATTCGTGCGCGACCTCGCCGCGCGACTCCACGCGCAAAATCGCCAACTCTTTGTCAGCGTCGCCGCGCCGACGCAAAGCAATGGCAACTTCACTTCCAGCGGCTACGACCTCCGCGCCCTCAGCACCGCCGCCGACGCGCTCCTCCTCCCTCTGCCCGCCGACCCGCAAGCCCTCACCAATGGCTCGGCTGATTCTTTGTTGACGTGGATCGTCGGCGAAGTTGACCGGACTCGTCTCCGGCTGTTGACCTCGGCCCTCAGCGTGGATGCGCTAGCCGGACGGTTTACCCTGCTCGATCAAGCCACCGCCCTCGCGGACTTTGGTTCCCCCGCGCTCTCCCCTACCTCGATGGCTGACATCGTGACCAGTCTACCCGTCACCGTCACGCTATCGGGCAGTACGCAATCGCTGGATTACGACTCAGCCGCCTTCGCCGTGCGCTACACCTACCTTGATAACGCCAAGAGCGAACACACTGTTTGGCTCACCTCCGCCGACACGGTGCGGCAACGTCTCGCGCTCGCCAAGAAATATGGCCTGGGCGGAGTCCTCGTGACGGATTTGCTGGCCCCCGGCGTTCCGGATAACCTCGCGGCGGCCATCACGCAATACAAAGTGAATCTCCCCGCCGAAGGATCGTCAACCGCGAGCCTGCTGTGGACGGTGGGCGATGGCGTGACAGTAGTGGCGCAAGCCACCGCGCAACCCAATGCGCCCTTCGCCTTCACGCCCGAAAAACCCGGCGATTATAAAATCTCCGCCGAACTGCAAATTGCCAGCGCGCACCCGCTCGGCGCGGTGGACGTGAAAGTAGTTAAGGCCACGGCTTCCCATCCGTCGAGTGGCGGCAGTTCGTCGGGGTCAAGCGGCGCGACGGGCGGCGGCTCGTCCGGTGGGTCATCAAACACGGGCGGGTCAACGGGTGGCTTCGTCCCGCCACCGCCCATTGCCGCCGGAAATTTTTCTTTGGGCGGACAAGTATCGAGTTTCATCGGGCACCCCGACATCATGCGTCAGGCTGGAATGACGTGGGTGAAGATGCAAGCCACCGACCCGGCGGGTTCCATCGCCGCCGGGCACGCCGCCGGATTCAAAGTCCTCATCAGCGCTGTGGGCGACCGCAGTCGCGCCGCCGATCCGGCCTATTGGCCCGAGTACGCGCAGTGGGTGGCAGGCATCGCCGCGATGGGCGCGGATGCGATTGAAGTGTGGAACGAGGCGAATCTCGACCGCGAGTGGCCCAATGGGCAAATCAGCGGCACGAATTACACGGAGATGCTCAAGCAGGCTTACGCGGCGATTAAGGCCGCGAACCCCGGCACACTGGTGATTGGGGGCGCGCCCTCGCCTACGGGCGCGGCGGGCGCGGCGGGTTGCACAGCGGCCTTCTGCAACGACGACGTATTTCTCTCGCAAATGGCGGCGGCAGGCGCGGCGAATTACATGGACTGTATGGGCGTGCATTTCAACAGTGGTACGACCTCGCCGCGCGTGACTACCGGGGCCAACCTCAGCGGCTATCACTACTCGTATTACTTCTGGCCGATGGTGGACTTGTATTACAATACCTTCGGCGGCGCGCGCCCGCTGTGTTTTACCGAGTTAGGTTACATGAGTCCGGAAGGTTACGACTCAACCTCACTCGGCATCTTCCAGTGGGCGGCGGGCATCACGGTGGCGCAACAAGCCCAATGGCTCGCCGAGGCCGCCAGCCTCTCGGCTTCCAGCGGCAAAGTGAAGATGATGATTATTTTCAACGTGGACTTCACGGTGATGCTCACGAATGACCCGCAAGCGGGCTACGCCATCCTCCGGCCCGACGGCTCGTGCCCGGCTTGCGCGAGTCTTGATGCGGTGATGCCGTAATGCCTGCTCAGACCTTTGGGGTCTTCGAGACTCCAAAGGTCTTGCTTAATCAGAATAGGATTGTCTATGACCACTCAGTCTCCCCCTCCTCGCCTCCCGCTCGGCGCCGTCATCGGCATTATCGTCCTCGGCCTCGTGGGCGTGGCGATGCTCACGTATTCGGTCATCGCCCTGCTCGGCACGGGTGAGCCAACGCCCACACCGGTGGCCGCGCGGCCGACACCAGTCATTATTATCCCGACCAATACGCAACCTCCGCGCACCGCCGCGCCCACGCAACCGCCCACCGATACCGCGCCGCCCGCTCCGGCGGTCACCGACACCCCCAGCGGGCCAGTCGTGCGCATCGCGCAACCCGCCAACGTCCGCAGTGGGCCGGGGGTAAACTATCCCATCCTTGGCGGCTTGCCGGTCGGGACCGAGATTCCCGCCATCGGGCGCGACTCATCCGCGCAGTGGTTCGTCATTAGTTATTCTGGCGGGCAAGGCTGGGTCTCGAATCTGGTAGCAACTTATAACGGCGACGTGAACGCCCTGCCCGTCATCGCCGCGCCGCCACCTCCCGCGGCCACCGCTACCACCGTGCCGCCCACCGCCGCGCCGACCAGTGTCGCCGTCCCCACTGCCGCCGGAGTGCGCGGCATTCGCGGCGATTCCTTCAGCGTGGATAAAACTAGTGTCGCCGTCAACGAAGACATCTGGTTCAATTTCCAAGTGACGAACACCACCGACCAGGCCATCGCCTATGGCGGCCTTGGGGCCATCGTCATCGGCGGGCCGCAATCACAATTCTCGTACGGTGACGCCACCCTCAATGCCCACGAGGTCCTGCCATGGCGCGACCACATGAACATCGGCACGCCCGGCACGTACACGCTGTATCTGGGCATCTGCTTCGCGGCCAGCCGCTCGGCGTGCGAGGCTACGCCTTCCGCCTGGCAAGTTCTCTACAGCACCGGCGTCACCGTGAAAGTGAACTGATATGCAACCTCGTCCTCGCAACAACCTCTCCCTCTTCATTGGCCTGTGGCTCGGCCTCACCTTCATCGCCGGGACCGGCGTGTTCGCACTTTTCTATTGGGCACTCAGCGGTCGCGGAGCGGCTACCCCGCGACCAACACAGGCTCCCACCCCGGCCGTCATCGTCATGACCCCTTTGCCCACCAGCGTCCCGGTGTCAGCCGCGCAATGCGCCTATCCCACCCCACCGGCCTCGGGCTTCGGCTATGGCATCCAGAGCAATGCTTTCCCCGGCGAAGGCGACTTCGACTACTGGATGGATATGATCCACTACAAACTTGGTCTGCAATGGATGAAGCTCCAAGTCCGTTGGGCGGATGTCGAAAAGACGCAAGGTCAAATTGACTGGGGCGGTTATCTCGACAACGTGATGAAGTCCGCGTGCGCCAAAGGCGTGCATATGCTGTTCTCCGTCGTCACCGCGCCCGCATGGACGTGGGCCGCGCCGCTCCCCGCCCCCGATGGTCAAGGCGCGCCTCCCGACAACTACCAGCATTTAGCCAACTTCATCGCCGCCCTCCTAGACCGCTACCCCGGCCAGATTGGCGCGATTGAAGTATGGAACGAAGAAAATCTTGAGCGCGAGTGGAACACCACCGGCGGCGTGAGTCCGGCCGAGTACGTCAAAATGCTCTCCCTCACTTACGCCACCATCAAAGCCAAAGACCCTAACATCGTCGTCATCTCCGGCGCGCTCTCACCGACGGGCGTTAATTGCTTTGGTGGCTATCCGGCTTGCCCCGGCACGGGCCGCCCTGTCGTCATGGACGACGCCTCCTATCTCCAACAATTCATCGCCGCTGGAGGCCTTGCCTTCGCCGACTGCATCGGCACGCATTCCAACGGCACCAACCTCCCGCCGACTGCCGACGGCGCGCACCCGCCGGGGGATGGCAGTGGCTACACTTTCCGTGGCCCGTGGAACAGTCCGCACTACTCGTGGGCGCTTGCCAGCCAAATCAACACCTACGCCGCGCTCCTCAATGGCCGAAAGAAACAATGCGTCACCGAATTCGGCTACCCCTCGCCGGTGGATGGCAAGTTCCCGACCATCTATGGCTACGCCGCCGACATTGACGAACAAAAGCAAGGCCAATACCTCGTCGCCGCCTTCGATTGGATGCGCGCCTCGAATCTCGTCCAGATGGCCTTCCTCTTCAACTTGGATTACTCCCAAAAAGGCGGCGGCCCGCCAGATCAGGACGAGAACGTCCTCTACAGCCTCATCACCCCGCAAGGCGCCCCACGCCCCGCCTTCGATGCCATCAGCGCGATGCCGAAACCTTGAACAATGCACAATGCTGAAGGCACAATGCTCAATTCACGATGGACATTGTGCCTTCGATATTTAAACGCCCGTGCGAACTCGCTTCTTTTTTTGGATTTTTATTTTGGGATTTGGGGTTTTTGCTGTCGCGTGCGTTTCCCCAGCCCCTTCACCGACTCTCGTCCCTGGCGCTTCACCCGCGCCCACCGGGACGCCTGCTCCCCGCGCCTATCCCCTGCCCCACATGGATTCCCCTGAATATGGCATTCAAGCGTTCCTCTGGTGGCACATAGACAACAAGACCGGCCAGCGTGATGCCCAACTCGTCAAAGACCTCGGCTTCGGCTGGCTCAAACAGGAATTCCTGTGGGACGATATCGCCAACGCGCCCGGCTACTACTACTGGGGCAAGACCGATCAAATCGTCGCCACCACCGAACGCCTTGGCCTCAAGCTCCTCGTCCGCCTGGGCCACCCGCCCCTCTGGGCGCAGACCGACCCCGTGTACCCGGTGGCCCTCGCGGACTTTCAAGATTTCTGCGCCTCGGTGGCGACACAATACGCCGGCCGCATCGCCGCTTACGAAGTCTGGAACGAGCCTAACCTCGCCCGCGAATGGGCGGGCCGCCAACCCGACCCGGCGGCTTACGTCGAAATGCTTAAGACTTGCTATCTCGCCATCAAACACGCCGACCCCAGCGCTATCGTCATCTCCGCGGGCCTCGCCCCCACGCTCTGTGATGTCGCCTGCGGCTCCATGCCCGACCAACAATTCTTTCAAGCCATGTACTCTGCCGGAGCCGCGCCGTATTTTGATCTGCTGGGCGTCCATGCTCCCGGCTACTCCAATCCCCCCGAACTCTCCCCCGCCGACGTGGCCGCCACCCCCGACTGGGGCGCGCGCGTGTACACCTTCCGCTACCCTGAAGACATCCGCGCTCTCATGCTCGCCAACGGCGATGGCGACAAACAAATCGCCATCACCGAAATGGGCTGGACGAGCGACCAGGTGAATCCCAATTACGCCTGGTATGCCGTCACCGAACAACAAAAAGCGGACTACCTAGTCCGCGCGTATCAATATGCCAAAGCGCATTGGAGTCCGTGGATTGGCCTGATGAGCGCCATCTACATCGCCGACCCCGGCTGGACGGAGAAGGACGAGCAATACTGGTGGGCCATCACCCGCCCCACTCACCCCGGCGACCCGGCGGATGTTCTGCCCGCGTATGAAGCGTTGCAGAGAATGGACAAATGAAAAATGCAAAATCATTTTTCATTTCAAAATTTCTCCCAACGCCCCCAGTAGCAACGTCACATTTTCCTTCCGCGACGAATACCCCATCAGCCCCACGCGCCACACCTGCCCCTTGAGCGGCCCCAACCCCGCGCCGATTTCAATCCCGTACTCGTCGCGCAAGCGCCCGCGCACTTTAGCCTCGTCCACACCTTCCGGTACGCGCACCGTCGTGAGGGTAGGCAAGCGCTGGGCGAGCGGGACAAACGGCGTGAGATCCATTTCCTTCAACCCGTCCCATAAATACTCTGCATTCGCGCGATGCCGCGCCCAGCGCTGCTCCAAGCCTTCTTCGGCGACGAGGCGCGCTCCTTCGCGCAGAGCATAAATGAGCGTGCCGGAAACGGTGTGGTGATACACGCGCTCCGGCCCGTAATACTTCGCCAGCAGTTCCAAATCGAAATACCACGCCGAGGGCTTGCGTGAAGCGTTCCGGTTACGGATGACCGCGCCCGCGCGGTCACTGACGCTCACGGGCGCGAGGCCGGGCGGACACCCCAAACATTTCTGCGTCCCCGAATAGGTCGCGTCTACGCCCCACTCGTCCAATTTCAACGGCACACCACCGAGTGAAGTTACCGTGTCCAGCACCAACAACGCGCCGTGCCGGTGAACGACCTCGGCCATGCCCTCCAGCGGTTGCAGTGCGCCCGTTGAGGTTTCAGCGTGGACGAGCGCGACCACTTTGGCAGGTGATTGCTTGAGAGCCGCGTCAATCTCTTGGGGCGCGAACACCTCGCCCCACGGTTTCTCTATCTTCGTCACCGCCGCGCCATGCCGGAGAGCCACTTCTTCCAAACGGTTGCCGAAGTAGCCCGCCGCGCACACCAGAATTTTGTCGTCCGGCTCAAGCAAGTTGGCGAGAATGGCTTCCATGCCCGCCATGCCCGTGCCGGAGACCGGAAGCGTGAGGGCGTTGCTCGTCTGGAAAACGTAGCGCAATAAAGCCTGCGTCTCGTCCAGCAGGGTGAGAAATTCAGGATCCATGTAGCCGAGCAAAGGCGTGCTCATCGCGCGCAAGACGCGCGGGTGAACGGCGCTGGGGCCGGGGCCGAGGAGCAGGCGGGTGGAAGGATTTAGCTCGGGATAAGAAGGAGGCATAGTTGGGAGTCCTTTTGAGTTCAGCGCATTGTAACGAAGTCTCCCAATAAATGCACACCGAGCTTGGGGGGTAATATGGATTCAAAAAGTAAACTTAGTTGAAAAAATAAATCGTTGAACGCCAGATACGTCGGATCAGAAACGGCGCGGAGTGAAACCACCCGAAAACCGTGCGCGGCGGCGAGGGCGCGCAATTGCGCGAGGGTGTTGGCGCGATAACGCACCCGGAAGGTATCGGCTTCGGCGCGGTCGTAAAGTTTGGGGATGAGCAAGCGTTGGACGGCCGGGAACGCCCAACTGAAGCGATTGAACAAGATGAGCGGATGTAAAGCGTTGGGCGTAAGAAAGAGGAAGTGCCCGCCGGGGACGAGGACGCGGCTGATTTCAGCGAAGACTCGTTCGGGCTGGGCGAGGTGTTCGAGAACCCACAGGGCAACGACGAGGTCGAAGGATTGCGCGGGGAAGGGGAGCGCATCGCCGAGGGCGCAAGTGAGAGACGGAAGACGGAGGTCGGAGGACGATGGACGACCGATGACGGGCGAGGGGCGAGTGCGATGTTCGATGAGCGAAAACAGGTCGGGGTCGAGGCCGACAGAGAGGCGCACTTCGCGCCAAAACAATTCCATCACGCCGCCGCGCCCACAGCCGAGGTCGAGGACGCGGGCGGAGGGCGTGAGGTGTTGGCGCGTGAGCGATTCAAACTCGTCGCCGCTCGCGCGCCAGCCGGGGCGGAGGGCGGCGTATTTTTTGCGATAAGCGTTTTGTTTGGACAGAGGCAACATGGAAAAGGCTGAAATAAGTTGAGCCTTACGGTTTATAAGGCAAAGATTTCAGAAACGCCGCCAAATCCTCGGCTTCCCGCGCGTCCATGGCAAAGCCCATACTGTGAAAGCCTTTGGCGAAAAAGGTCTCGCGCAGAGTCTTGGCCGAGCCATCATGAAAGTAGGGCGCGGTAGCCCAGACGCCGAGGAGGGAGGGCGTATCCATATTGAGGCCGTAACCATGCGAGTTGTGTTCGAGAACCGGGTCGCCGATGTCGGTGAGGCGTGACTGGTTATTCGTAAATAGCGGGGGGGCGTGACAAGCGGCGCAGCCCCAGCGACGAAAGGCGTATTCGCCGCGCTGAGCGGATTCGGTGAGCGTCCCATCGGGATTAGTGAAGGGTGAGAGCGGCACGTCGAGCGAGGCGAGGTACGCGGCGAGGGCGTCGAGGTCGGGCGAGCGGTTGGCGTTGGGCTGGCCGAGGGAGTCAAAGACTTCGCCGGGGATCAGGCCCGTGCCGTGTTGGATTTTACGAATGGTAAGTTCAACGTCTTGCAGTTCATTCAAGTCGCCGCTCCAGTGAAAAGGCGGCGTGCGGGCCACGCCAAAGAGCGCGGGGGTATCACGCGGGCCGTCGGGGAAGCCGAGCCAAGTGCGGGCGTCGGCGCCGCCGTCAAAGTGGCAGGAGGCGCAGGAGAGCCAATGGCCTTGGGACATGGAGCCGAGGGAAGAATTGAAGAGGCGTTTGCCGAGGAGAAGGATGGGAAAGAGGGGAATGGAGGTGAGAGTGAGTGTGTAAGCGGGTGAGGATATAAGCGTGGAAGTGAGATTGAAGACGGAGAGGGAACCGTCGAGGGTGTTGTTGACGAAGAGTTGTTTGCCATCCGGCGACAGGGCGAGGCCGCGCGGGTTGTGGCCGACGGCCAGATGAGCAATAGCCTTGTGAGTGGCAAGGTCCATCACCGAAATGTCGTCACTGCCCGCATTGGTGACGTAGAGGGTTTTGCCATCGGGGCTGACGACGGCGGCGAAGGGGAGGTTGACAGGCTCGTCGGCGAGGTGAAGGTCAATGCGCGAGTCGCGCAATACGGTTGACTGCGCGAGGTCAAGGATGCTGACGATGGGGAAGACGGTGGTGTCGTAAGTGAGGTTGAGATTGCTGGAGTTCGAACGCGTCTGCGGGAGGTAGGCGCGGGAGCCATCGGGGGAGAGAGCAATGGATTGGGAGAGATTGGCATCGGGGTCGGTGGCGAGGACGCGGGTAACGGCGAGGGAGGCTAAGTTGATTTGGGTAACGCGGCCAGTATAGAGGTGGGTGACGTAGAGTGAGTCGCCGGCGAGGGCGAGGCCCGTGGGGAAGGGTTCCACGTCGAGGAAACGCGAGACCGCGCGGGTGCGGAAGTCAATCACCGCTATTTGCGCGGTGGCCGCGAGGGAGACGTACGCCCGTTCGGCGTCCGTGACAATCCCGTAGGGTTGTCCCTTTAAATAAATTTCGCTGACGGCGTTGGCCTGGTCAATGATGGAGATGGAGTCATTATGATTGGCGACGAGAAGCAACCCAGCGGGGGTGAAGGCGAGGGTGCGCGGGTCGCGGCCCACGGGAATTTCGGCGAGGACGGTGAGGGAGGTTGTGTCAACGAGGGTGATGGTGTTGGAGTCCGGGTTGACGACGGCGAGGCGGTTGGCGTGCAAGGCCAGGGAGGATGAAGAAGCTGGAAGGCGAGATAGCAGAGGGGTTGGAGCGCAAGCGTAAAGGATGCAAGCAAGGGCAAGGGCGCAGGGGAGCAGGGGGGCAGGGGAAGGGAGGCGTAGGCGAAGCGGCGGGCGGGTTCGAGATGAGCGGCCACTGTTGCGTGTGCGGTTATAGCTACGACAGCCAGCACGAGCCGGAGGCAGTGGCGGATGATTTGCCATGGGAGTTTGAGGGAGGGGAGGAGACCGGGGTGAGGGATTGAGTGAGAAATTGACCACGTTTCCCAAAGCCGCGAAGTAGTTCGCGGCTTTTTGTTTGGGGGTAGAGGATTTTCAGAACTGAGGCTAATGTGACACATCAACCGTAGACTCATAGTCATAAAGAGCATAGCCTACGGTCATGAAAATGACACGGGTAAACATACTGGCAAAGTTTGGGGAGGCCGTTAGGCGCGAGCGATTGCGCCTCAACCTCTCCCAAGAAGAATTGGGGTTTCGAGCAGGCTTAGACAGAACTTATATCTCCGGGGTCGAACGCGGCGTGCGGAATCCTTCGCTGACTGCCATCGTGAAAATTGCGGTGGGTCTGAACATGGAGGTCGCGGAACTCACGCGAGATTTGCGATAAGAGAGAATAATGGTATGACGTGGAAATCTGTTCAAGTAGGGATGAATGTGAGTGCCGCCATGATTCTCTTTGATGGTCATACTTGGCAGACCGGGATATTGGCGCTTGAAAGCATCAAAGAAACTCTCATACAGAGAACCGCCGGGTGGGACTTTGGCGATGCGTTCCATGTAGGCGGGCGAGTGGCGCGTCCATTCGTGGTTGATTTCTGGAATAGGCGTGTACGCGGGCAAATCCGAGATGGCTTTTTCAATGGGCGCATATTCGCTTTCAGCCAGTTGGGGGTAGGGAGGCCCGCCTGAGACCACCTGAATTTCAGGTGAGTCTATTTGACTCAACCACGATTTCGAGTCGAAGTCCTGAATGTCGCCGCAAAAGTGATGGCACGTCGGGAAATTCCGCTTGTGTGTGGCGGAGGCAACCGGACTAATCTCGACGCTCGCCACGGGTTTCAAACCAGCCCACTTTAGCCCGAGCGTCATGCCCCCCGCGCCCGAAAACAAGTCTATGATAGTGATAAGTCCGAACGAGTTGGATGGCTTCCCGAACATCAATCAAGACTTTATGGACATCGCTAGCATCGTTCAACAGTTCGCGCTGAATGCGCTCATAGCGGCCTAGCTTGGCCTTTTTTTGCGGTTTAGCGCTAGAGAGATCAGGGAACAATGTTTCCATGGCCTTAAGTCTCAATCAATGCCAAATGCCATTGTGACACATCGTCAACAGGTTGTCAATCCGGCAATTCGCACCGAAGCCTCGCGATGCCTTTATTGCGCGGCGGATTTTTCGGCGGTGACGTGGGCGAGGATTTCCTGGGCGCTGAGGAGGGCCTGTTCGCCGGAGCCGCCCAGCATTTGCGCGAGTTCGACGACGCGCTCGCGGTCGTGGAGCGGCGTGACGCGCGTCACCGTGCGGTCGCCCATGATGATTTTTTCGACGCGATAATGCTGGTCGCCGTAGCCCGCGAGTTGCGGGAGGTGGGTGATGCAGAAGACTTGATGCGAGGCCGCGAGTCCCCACAGTTTGCGCCCGACCGTCGTGCCGACGCGCCCGCCGATGCCCTGATCTATTTCGTCGAAGATGAGGGTGGGCGTGCGGTCGGCGCGGGCGAGCACGCCTTTGAGGGCGAGCATCAGGCGCGAGGTCTCGCCGCCGGAGGCGATTTTGACGAGCGGCTTTAAGCCCTCGCCGACGTTGGGGGCGACGAGAAATTCGAGGCGGTCGAGGCCAGTGTAGTCGAAGGCCACGCGGCGGTCATCTAAATACGCGCCGTTAGGGTCGTCTTCAATTTGCAAGTCCACGCCGAAGCGGGCGCGCTCCATACGGAGGTCGGCGAGTTCGGCCTCGATGGCCTGCGCAAGTTTTTCTCCGGCCACGCGCCGCGCGCCGGAGAGCCGCGCGCCGAGTTGACCGATACGATGGAGGAGCAACTCTTCTTTATGCGTGAGTTCGGCGATGCGCTCGCCGGAGTGGGTGAGGCTCTCGCGCTCGGCCTGCGCTTTTTCGCCGTAGGTCAGCACGTCTTCGATAGCCGCGCCGTATTTACGCTGGAGATTTTTGATGAGGTCGAGGCGCTCTTCGACGGCGTCCAGACGTTTGGGATTGAACTCGATGCGGTCGTGGTAATCCTGCAAGTCGCGGGCGAGTTCACGGAATTGCGCGCTGAGCGATTGCGATTGGTCGCGTTGTTCGGCGAGGGTTGGGTCAATCTTGGTGAGGTGGTTAAGCGCGCGGGCGGCCTCGCCGAGGAGATCGGCGGCGGAGGGCATATCGTCGGTGGCGTCGGAGAGGGCGCGGATGGCCTCGTCGGTGAGAGCGGCGAGTTTTTCGGCATTGGCGAGGCGCGTGCGCTCGTCGAGGAGGGTTTTGTCTTCGCCGGGCTTGAGTTTGGCGGAGGCGATTTCATTGATTTGGAAATCCAGCAAATCCAAGCGGCGTTCCATGTCGCGCTCGGCGCGGCGGAGGTCGCCGAGTTCGCGCCGGACGGCGTGGAGGTCGCGCACCACTCCGGCGAGGGCCGCGCGCTGGTCATCGAGGTTGGCGAAAGAGTCGAGGAGGAAGAGATGCTCGCGGGTGCGGAGGAGGGAGAGATGTTCGCTCTGGCCGTGAACGTCCACCAGGAGTTGGCCGATTTCTTTGAGGAGCGAGACGCTGACGGAGCGCCCGTTGACGCGGCAGAGACTGCGGCCCTCGCGGCGCACCTCGCGGGCGAGGACGACGGTCGCGGCGGAGTCGTCCAGCAAGTCCTCGCGAGCCAGGAGGTCTTCCACCGTCGCGCGGAGATCCCCGTCGAGGGCAAAGACCGCCTCCACGCGAGCCACGTCCGCTCCGGCGCGTACCAACGTCGGGTCGGCGCGTCCGCCGAGGAGCAAATCCACCGCGTCAATGATGATGGATTTGCCCGCGCCCGTCTCGCCCGTGAAGACGACGAGGCCGGCGCCGAGTTCGAGGTGGAGGCTATCAATGATGGCGAAGTCGGAGATGGTGAGTTCGACTAACATGGTCAGTTGATGGAGATGCCACGCAAGCGCGCGTAGAACGTGCTCGCGGCGATGGCGGTGTAAAGCAGGACCCACAGAATACTCAAACCGCCTTGAAAGAAAAGCGCGATGAGCACGAGCAGTAGACAGCCCGCGACGAAAGCCCCGGCGGCGAGGAGCGTGAGATATTTTCCCCGGCGGCGGCGGACGGCGGCCCGGACGACTTCGGCGATGGCCCCGCCCGCGACCGGCGCCAGAAAGATAACGAATAACCCGAGTTGACCGACGAAAAATCCGGCCAGACCCGCCAGCGGCGCGGCGACGACGGCGGCGATGACGTAATCGTACCACTCGGCGGTCTCGAAGATTTGTTGTTGCGCGACGACGCAGTTTTGGCAACGGTAGCCGACCGGCGTGCGTTTCGCGCACTTGGCGCAGATGGGCTTGCCGCACTTATTACAACGGAGTGAGGTGGGCGTCTGCGGGTGGTTGGCGCAGAAGAGGGTGTCGGAGAGAGGTTGGTCGGTCATCTGGTTTTCCAAAAGCGCGCCGATCACTTTGTTTTATCCGCCGACGGGTTTTGCGTCATGCGGGACATGAGGTCATTATAGAAATACGACGGCGGGCGGGTGCGGACGAAGCGGGCGGTGTGGTCGCTCATGCACACGCGAATATGGTCGCCGTCGAGGAGCGAGACTTCCACTTGCCCATCGGCGCTGAGGATGGCCTGATG
>Ga0315281_10002473_pt1 | contig 27414 bp, 24 predicted proteins | sample YL17G07_0_MG_FD_204540 | JGI IMG/M metagenome (GOLD analysis project Ga0315281, IMG submission 204540) | Sediment microbial communities from Yellowstone Lake, YNP, Wyoming, USA - YL17G07_0 | ecosystem: Environmental > Aquatic > Freshwater > Lake > Sediment | place: USA: Wyoming | collected...
TTGCCAATTTGTCAAGAAAAATATCTCCTCAAAACAGTTTTTTTTCTTCTTTTTCTGATACAGGTATTATTACGCAATTTCCTAACCGGACAACGCTGGGTATTTCATACCTTTTTACTGTACAAAGGCTGTCCATGCAAAGTTCATTTGGCACAGTCTGTTCGCTTAATCCACCCTACGGTTTACGGACTGCCGGCGGCAAGCGAAGCAAGAGCTTCTGATACAGGGGCGTTCCCAAGCGGGACAGACTGGGTCAAATGGACAATTTCACGTTATTTTTTGTATTTCTTCCCCACTTTAAGGGTGAAAATGCCATACAACATGGGAAAAACAGGCTATATTTAAGGGTTTTTCCCCACTTTTGAATACAAAAAGGTTCATCTGGCACAGTCTGGGGAGCATGGGAACGAGGAATTTTAATCTAATTCCGTAGCGCGGGGGCTTTCTCCAGTCCAGCCTAGCGTGTGTGGCACGCCGTTGCCTTATGCACACTTTTTTAATTACCAAATATGCCATGTTAAATCTCAATACCTATCCTTCTGATTGTTTTTCACCTACGTATCGGCGTATTGTAAGCGCTCTTTCTACGGAAAAAAAAGACGCAACGGCGAACGATCTCATGCCGCTCCTGATCCTCGAAGGCACCGAAAAGCTGATTAAGGAAGAATTGGTTCGCTGCATCTGGTTTGGGCAGCACTTTAAAAAAGATACGCTTTATACCGACGACGGCCTGCGCCTTGAGGTGCTCACACCCGGTTGGGAAACCCCTGAAGGCGGGCCCGATTTCAAACATGCGGAGATACTCCTGGAAGGCAAGGGGCTGGTAAAGGGCAACGTTGAGATACACGTGTTTGCATCCGATTGGGCAAGACACCAGCACCAAAAGCAGGAAACGTACAATACCGTGTGCCTGCACGTCGTCATGTGGAACGACAGGGAAGAGACTCACATTAAAAATATGGCAGGGCAGATGATTCCCCAGCTTACCCTTTCAAAATATTTAGACACCGAGATTGACGACATCGTTAATACCATTGACGTTGAAGCCTATTTAAAGGGCAAAAAGGTAAACCCGGGGCATTGTAAGACCGAGATGAAAAATCAGAGTGTGGACAGGCATTGGCTTGGTCAATTCCTTGATTATGCCGGGGACGACCGTGTGATACAAAAGGCCGGGAAATACGAGCGGTGGCTGGAACAACGGCCATTCGAGCAAGCCCTCTACGAGGCCATTATGGAATCGTTGGGATACAAAAACAACAAAGAACCTTTTCTCACCCTAGCCTCCCGCGTTCCCCTGAAGGAGATGCGGCTGGTAATCCCCGAAGACGCCCCGCCCCGTGAAAAGGCCGTGCACATACAAGCCCTGCTGCTGGGCGCTGCCGGTTTGTTGCCGAGGTTGAACGACGCAAGAAAGGTCTACGACGACGAAACGGTGGCATATATAAAAACCATCGGGGAGCTATGGAATTCCATTCAACAGAAAACCGGCATAGCGGCTATGGCGAGAAGCGATTGGCGATATGCAGGCATGAGACCTGCGAATTATCCGGAAAGAAGGATTGCCGCCATTTCCAATATCCTCCCGGAATGCATGCCTCAAGGCATTTTCCAGCGCATTTTGGCGATTTTCCAAAAACCTGCCGTCGCAGGCTGTCAGAAGGTGGAAGACGCGGCCATTATCAAGACGGTAACGCACGACGTCCAAACCCTCTTCCTTAATACCCAGGATCCTTATTGGTCATACCGCTACGTGGCGGGTGGAAAAAAGTTCTCAAAGCCGCAAAAACTCCTGGGACAGGAGCGGGTATCGGCGATCTTCATCAACGTCGTTATTCCTATTTTACTAGTATATGCCAGGAAGCATCATGACATTAACCTGGAAAAAACGTTGCACCTCATATACAGGAATTACACGCCGCTTCCCGAAACCAGCGTGACTAAGTTTATGAACAACCGTATTTGGGGGGAACCCTGGACGCCTAAAAAGATGGTACGTTCCGTCCGGCGTCAGCAGGGGTTGTATCAACTCTTTAAGGATTTTTGTGAGAATGACAATTTGAGTTGCAACAAGTGCGCACTCTATCTCGCCGTGGTTAATAAATAACATGGAAAAATTAAAATTTATCTTGGTGGGCATCCTCGGTTCGTGGCTGATAAAATTATTGGGCATGACTCTCCTGATCGATGACGAGCCAAAGGGTTTTACCAAAAAAACCAGGAACCTTCAAGTAGTCTATGCCTTCTGGCATTGTATGATGCTTGTCCCCGCCTACGTCGGGCGTTCCTGGCGCATCCAGGTGCTTATCAGCCAGCACTCCGATGGTGAATATATTGCGCAGGTAATCAAATGGATGGGATTCGGCGTCGTACGCGGGTCAACCACAAGGGGCGGCATGAGGGCGGCAAAGGCGATGGTGGACAAGGCAAGGCAAGGATATCCCCTGGGGATTACTCCTGACGGCCCGAAGGGGCCTCGGTTCGTCGCCCAAGCCGGAATTATCTTCCTCAGCCAGAAAACGGGCCTGCCCATTATTCCTGTGGTAGTAGGTTTGTCCCATTACTGGGAACTGCCCAGTTGGGATAGGTTTCGTATACCCAAGCCCTTTTCCAGGGCATTACTGATGTTCGGCGACCCCATCCACGTGCCGTCAAAGCTTACCGAAGAAGAAATGGAACACTATCGGCTTTCGCTTGAAAACACGATGAAACAACTGACAGAAAAGGCGGATAAAGCCGTGCAGCGATAAAGCGCTGGCGTTGCATACTCACGGCAACGCTCGACTACTACAATAAACAAGCCCTATCCTCAGCATCCTCTGCGGTGAACCTTTACATTACGAACATCATTGAGTCTTCACCTCGCCTGCCCCATATTTACCCACCAGCAACATCCCGATTTTATACTTTGAATCGACAGCGGGTTGCAGCGTCAATTTGTTTTGCAAACGTTTGGCTATCTGCTTGAGTTGGTCAAGCTGGCCATGCAACAATTCAATTTCAATCTCCCGGTATGGCTTTTGTCCCCTGTGTCCGCGAAAGGTTACTTCGTCTAAAGACAACTCAGCCTTCCATCCCTCCTTACCGCTTAATATTACGGCATGCCGGTTTGTCTCAACCACCAATACCTTCCGTAATGGTTTACCTTGAATATTCAGTTTATCTACGACAGCCGGTGGAATGGCCGGCTTTTTCTCTTCCGTCCAGAGTTTAACTTCATCGCTCGTCAGCGTCCATTCAAACTCCCGTCGCTCGAAAAGGGCATCATGCTGCCTACCGGACGACTTATATGCCCCCACGTGCGTTTCGTCTCTCTGCCGTATACGCAGGCCGATGCCCGCCTTCAGGAGCGTGTACTCGGGCGTATCGAGATAGGCGTCCGTCTGTAGGCATGGGGACTCTTTTACATACTGAATCCCCATAGTTTGTATGGCACCAAGAATAGCGGCGAGGTCACACCCTTCCGGGCAAGCATACTTTACCTCAAGTTCAGTCTTTTCCTTATTATCGTGCGGATTCATGAGCAGGTATTTTTCCTCTGTATTCTAAGATTTTCGCAATACCCGGCCACCGGTTATACCGGTATGTTTGCCGTTATTGACCGTAATTTGTCCATTTACCACAACATGTTCTACCCCCGATGAGTATTGATGGGGGGCAATAAAAGTGCTTCTGTCCGTAACCTTTCTGGGGTCAAAAATTGTTATGTCAGCAAAATAACCTTCTTTTAACAACCCTCGTTTTTTCAACCCAACCTTTTGTGCGGGCAGTCCGGTCATCTTTTGAATGGCATTTTCCAGGGAAAGAAGCTGTTTATCCCTGCAAAACCTGCCCAAAACACGGGAGAAAGTCCCGTAACTGCGCGGGTGCGGCTTGCCTTCGCTCAAGACGCCTTCCACAGAACGCATGGAACTGTCCGAACCGACAAAGACAAAATTCCACCCCAGTATCCGCTCCAGATTCTCTTCGCACATGCTGAACAAAAAGATATCTACCCGTGTCTCTTCATCTATCAGGAGATCAAAAACGGTTTCTATCGGGGATTTGCGCAATTCTTGGGCAATTTCAGAAACTGTCTTGCCTACGGTCCAGCGGTTTTTTTCATAGCGAACGGATGAAATCATCACCTCATCCCATAAGGAGTCGTCTTCCTTTTGCGCCAGTTCATCAGTAATCCGTTTCCGGAGCGAGGCATCTTTAAGCCGCAGTATCTGCTGCTCTATACCGCCTTCGTAAACCCAGTGCGGCAAAATGGAATCCAAATCGGTCGCAGCGGCAGTATAGGGATAGCGGTCACAGGTAATTTTAACTTTGTTGTCAATGGCACGCTCTATCAGACCTTTTACCGCATGAACCTTTCCCCAATTGCGGTTCCCTGAAGTTTTGAGATGCGACACCTGCAAACGAACGTCAGATTGCCCGGCCACGTCAATGGCCTCAGACAATGCCTCTTCAAGGGTATCCCCCTCGTTGCGGATATGCGTTGAGTAGAAGCCGTCATAGTCAGCGACCATTTTACACATCTCTATTAATTCGTCACGCTGGGCGTAGCAACCAGGCGGATAAATCAAACCACTGGACATGCCAAATGCCCCGGCAATCATGGCCGCTTCCAGGTCTTGTTTCATACGAAAAAGTTCATGGGAAGTTGGTATCCTGTTTTCATACTCAACCGTACATGCCCTGATATTGCCGTGACCCACGAGAAACGCCCGATTGATGGAACTGCTTGCCTTCCCGGCCATGTCAAAAAAATCAGCCGCTGTTTGCCACGTGATGTCTATTCCATATTTGGACAGACCTTGCGCACGCCTCTCCAGTACCTTTCCCCGAAGCGGAAAGGCAGACATGCCACAATTCCCACAAATCTCCGTGGTAACACCATCAAGCACCTTACTATCACTCTCCGGACGGGCAAGCCATAGGAAATCGCTGTGAGAGTGGATATCGACAAATCCGGGAGCAACTACCATACCGCCCGCATCGAGTCTTGTGGAGTTGGAATCGTCTACAAAGTTATCAATCGCGGCAATCGTGTCGCCTCTAACGCCAATATCCACCTTGCGGCCGGACGTCCCAGTGCCGTCAACCACTGTTCCATTTTTTATAATAAGATCAAAACCCATTTTTACCTCAGGTATTATTTTCTTACATTAATGGTAAGAGACTCAACTTCAACATCTCTGCCTTTCCCCTGTTTTTTAAGCACTCCCAGCGGTGAGATATTCTACCATTTATTACCAAACCCGTCCACATTAACTTCACCGCAAATTGCGATTGCTTTGCTTAAAAGTATTTCCGTAAAAGCATCACTCTTAAACTGAGCACCCCGATCACTATTGAATATCACAGAACTACACTAAAGTTGACAATCATACTCTATTTATGATATTATCTGTGCGTTGCTTACCACTCATATCGCCATCCTTCTCTTTATGGGTTACTTTTTTATTGTCGTTATTTTACCATAATTGGAAGGATTTCCTCTATCCATGTCTCTCTTACACCATCAAACCTTTAGTTTAAAATCTGTCAGAAGACATAATTGGAGGAACGCAGTGCCATGCAGGGTTTCCGAGGATTTTAGAAGGTTGGCGGAAAGCATTGCATCTGAAAGTGGTTGTTCACATAACATGAGAAAGATTGCGTAAAACAAAAGGAATAAAAGATGTTATTGAAAAAACCGTTCTTCGCAGGTAGGGAATGGATGGGAAATATATTTCATCACCAGGAGTCAGGAATAGTGAAGAAAGGTAGATTCGCAAATGCAAATTAAACCGTCATTAGCCCGACGATTGAAAATTATGATTATCGGCGACGCCAGGAGTCCGCATGATAAGACAATATTTCATAAAATATCCCTGATCGCTTTTTTTGCCTGGATAGGGTTAGGCGCGGATGGACTCTCCTCTTCTTGCTATGGTCCGGAGGAAGCCTTTCGTGCATTGCAGGAATATCCTCACCTGGGCATATTTGTGGCGTTGGGTTCGATGTTAACCATTTTTGTAATTAGCGCCAGTTACTCGCAAATTATCGAACTTTTTCCTTCTGGCGGTGGAGGGTACCTTGTTGCCAGTAAATTACTCTCTCCTACCTTGGGAATGGTTTCCGGTTGTGCGCTTGTAGTAGATTATGTACTTACAATTACCGTTTCCGTTGCAAGTGGAACGGATGCTGTTTTCAGTTTTCTTCCCATAGAGTGGCACACGTACAAACTCCCGTTTGCCGTTTCCGGGATTGCGGCTCTCACCCTATTGAACCTGCGCGGAGTAAAGGAGGCCGTTGCCCCCTTAATTCCCATCTTCTTAATCTTTGTCATTACCCACGCGTTTGTAATCGTGTATACGCCTATCACGCATTTATCGCACGTTCAGGGGGTTGTTAAAGAGACGGTATCCACTGTCAACAACGTGCATTCCAGGATCGGGCTTTTAGGAATGCTTTTTCTGATTTTACGTTCTTATAGCATGGGAGCTGGAACCTTTACCGGAATAGAAGCCGTCAGTAACGGCCTTCCGATTCTTCGGGAACCACGGGTGCGAACGGCCAAACGGACCATGCGCTATATGGCAATTTCATTGGCGGTCATGGTAATGGGGTTAATGTTTGCCTACCTCCTCCACGGGGTTGTTCCACAATCAGGAAAAACCCTGAATGCAGTCCTCTTTGAGAAAGTTACCCTGAATTGGGAATCTGGCACAAGACACTGGTTTCTTATCGTGACGCTCGCCTCCGAGGCAGTGCTGCTTTTTGTCGCAGGCCAAACGGGTTTTCTGGATGGTCCCCGGGTAATCGCCAATATGGCCATAGATCGCTGGCTTCCCACCCGTTTTGCCGTGCTAAGTGATCGCTTAGTAGCAAAAAACGGAATTTTGTTCATGGGTATTTCGGCATTATTGTTGATGGTTTTTACGCGCGGCTCAATTCAAATCCTGATTGTCCTCTATAGTATTAACGTCTTTATCACGTTTACCCTTTCCCAACTGGGAATGGTGCGCCATTGGTGGAAAAGCAGTATTGGTTTTATTAAACACCGATGGTGGAAACTCTTTGTAAATGGTTTCGGATTGGTGCTTACTTCTTTTATCCTTGTGTCAGTAGTTGTACTCAAATTTTATGAAGGAGGCTGGATAACCTTAGTTGTTACCGGCTCTTTGGCCGGAATAGCCCTCGTTATAAAGGGACATTATCACAAAACAGGCCGTCTTCTGAGTAAACTGGACGACCTTGTTCATGTGGCAGGATATTCAGGCTCAAGCTCTTCCCCCGGCGAAGCACAGGAGCTAAAGTCTCGTCAAGAATTTGATCCAACCGCTAAAACAGCGGTCTTGCTTGTTAGCGGTTTTAATGGAAGAGAGCTTCATACGCTCTTTAGCGTCTTTCGCACATTTGAAAAAACATTTAAGAACTTTGTCTTTATTGAAGTTGGAATGGTTGACGCCGGAAATTTCAAGGGCGCGGAAGAGATGGAGAATCTCAGGACTCAGATAAAAGGCGACTTGAACCGTTATATAGATTTCATGCAAAGGAACGGCTATTATGCTGAAGGCTTCCATGCGATAGGCGTTGATATTGTTGAGGAAATAGTTCAGATTACCCTGAAGATTTTAGATCGCTTTTCCTATCCGGTTTTCTTTGGAGGACAGCTCATTTTTCCACAGGATTCTTTCCTTTCACGAGTTTTGCATAACTACACGATATTTGCTGTCCAAAGAAGGTTGTATACAAAAGGAATTCCCGTTGTTATTATGCCTATTCGGGTATAGTTAATTTTAAAATTATCAAGGAGTATACGATTATGCGGGTAAAAGATATCATGGATGCAACCCCAAGCATCATTCGAAACTCAGACACGTTCGAACATCTTATTAAGACATTAAACGAAGTCAAACATCACGTGGTTTTTGTGGTAGACAAAGAAGACCACCTGGTTGGGGTCGTAACTGAGGCAGATCTTATAAAAGTCCTTATCCCCAAATATCTCTCGTTTGATGAATTTCTCATTTCGGCTATGAACGAAAATTATTTTGAAAATAAATGTATCGAAAGCAGGGCTCTGCCCGTCACCGAAATAATGACGAAGACCGTTTTGTCGGTACACACGGACGATACGGTGATCCATGCCGCATCACTCATGGTTATGAACAAAGTACGCACCCTCCCAGTAATGAATAACAGTAAGGTCGTAGGAACCGTGCATCTGATAAATCTGATGCAACACATCATGGGAGTCCTTCAAAAAGTTGGAGCTGCTAAGGATGCATGCGTATGATTTACTTCTGGATTGCCATGGGTATTTTTATCGTATCGTTTGGGCTTATCATCACTGAAAGACTCGACAAGACAAAAGTCGCGCTGGCCGGGGCAGGCTTGATTATGGCGCTCAACATCGTTACACAACGCGAGGCCTTTTACGACGAAAAATATGCCATTGACTACAACGTGATATTCCTCCTCTTCGGCATGATGGTCATCGTCCACATCCTCAGCAAGACCGGCGCGTTCCAATTTCTTGCGATAAAAGCTGCGAAACTGGTTAAGGGAAGACCTTTGTGGATACTCGTTCTTTTCACCGGCATTACGGCGATCTTTTCCTCTTTCCTCAATAACGTAACGACGGTACTGATCCTCGTCCCCGTCTCCTTATTTATCGCCGATGAACTGAAGCTTGACCCCTTTCCGTTTCTCCTGTCGGAGATCATGGCCTCCAGTCTGGGCGGAACGGCCACGCTCATCGGTGGTCCGCCCAACATCCTGATTGCAAGCAAGGTGCAACTCACCTTCATGGATTTTATCTATAATCTGACACCGGGGGTACTGTTTGTTTTTTTCTTTTTTATCCTCACCATCATACTCCTTTTTGGCAAGAAACTCCGGGTCAAAGAAGAGGTGCGGTTAAAGATAATGGCCATAGACGAGCACAAAATGATTAAGAGCTACAGCCTGTTAGTAAAATCGCTCAGCGTATTAGGGCTGATAATCCCTGCCTTTATCTTCAATAAAACTATCTGTATGGAACCGGCAACCATTGCCATCTTAGGGGCGTCCACGCTCCTTATCATTTCAAAAGAAAATCTGCAACTAGTATTGAAGGAATTAGAATGGCCTACCCTTTTTTATTTTATCGGCCTTTTTATTGTTGTAGCAGGCGTCGTAAAGGTGGGGCTTATCTCCAGACTTTCCGACTACATGGTTGCCTATACAAAACCGGACGCAGCAAACATGTTTCCAACCTCAATCATAATCCTGTGGTTCTCAGCCGCAGCCTCAACCGTTATGGAAAACACCATACTAATCGCCAGTATCATCCCCCTGGTTACCGATATGGCGCATACGGTATTGCCTTCAGGGTTGGACATAAAATCAGTTATACAACATCCAACGCTCATGCCGGTGTGGTGGTCCCTGGCGCTAGGAACGTGTCTTGGCGGAAATGCAACGCCCATCGGGGCATCTGCAAACGTCGTCACCCTCGGCCTTGCTGAAAAGGCCGGATATCCCATTTCGTTCAAAAAATACCTTATCTATGCAATTCCCCTTACCATTGAAATGATAGCCTTGTCAACTATTTACATTTGGTTAAGGTTTTACATCATTAATATTTATTAAGAGACGCAACGATAAAATTATAGCGCTAATTTTTTACATGTCATACGTGTATAAATATTAATATATTGTGGCAATCGTGTTTGTCTTGTGTTGTACTATCGTCGTACATTCTCCGAAGAAATAGAAAAATCTTTCCGCTCCTGGACGGAGGGGAAATATGTGCCTTCGAAGGATTAATTTAATTTTGACATGACTGCCGTAGAATGAGACATGATTTTAAAATCCAAGCTATAGCCCGAACTTAATTGGAATCAAAAGAAAGACGAATTCCTAGCATCATCATTGAAAGGACGAAAAAGTGAAAACAATAGCAATATTGGTTTTGTTTTTGAATTTAGGAGTCACCGCGTTGTTTGCTGATAACATTAAAGATGCAGAATCCTATATTAAACAAGGAACTAATAAACGTAATTTAGAGGACAATACAGGAGCCATACAGGATTTCAGCAAAGCAATAGAACTTAACCCTAAAGATGCAGGTGCTTACAGGTTGCGAGGGGAGTCTAAACATTATTTACAGGACTATACAGGAGCTATACAAGACTACAGCAAAGCAATAGAGCTTGAACCTGAATTAGCATTGGCTTACAACAATCGAGGGGCTGCAAAGTCTGAGTTACAGGATTATACAGGCGCCATACAAGACTACAGCAAAGCAATAGAGCTTGAGCCTAAATTAGCATTGGCTTACAACAATCGAGGGAAGGCTAAATTTAATTTAAAGGACTACACAGGAGCTATACAAGATTTAAGCAAAGCAATAGAGTTTTATCCTAAAGATGCAGGCGCTTACAGGTTGCGAGGGGATGCCAAACATCATTTACAGGACAGTGCAGGGGCTTTCCAAGACTACAACAAAGCAATAGAGCTCAATCCTAAAGATGCATGGGCATACCACAGTCGAGGGTTTCTTAAACAATTGTGGGAAGACAACACAGGAGCTATTCAGGATTTCAGCAAAGGAATAGAGCTTGATCCTAAACGTGCAGGGGCTTACTACTATCGAGGAACGGCTAAATTTGATTTACAGGACTACACAGGAGCTATACAGGATCTCAGCAAAACAATAGAGCTTAACCCTAAAGATGCATTTGCTTACCGCTATCGAGGGGAGGCTAAATTTAATTTAGAGGACTACACAGGAGCTATACAAGATTTAAGCAAAGCAATAGAGCTTTATCCTAAAAATGCAAGGGCTTACTACCTACGAGGGCTTGCTAACGAGATGTTAAAAGACACATTGAGCGCATTAGCGGATTTAAACAAGGCGGGAGAACTAGGGCTAACAGAGGCTTATGAACAAATACAAAGAATACAAAAAGGGAATTAATGGAGAATTCAGGGGACACCATACCTATTACCGCTGAAAGAGAGATAACCCATCCATTTTACACAGGCGTAGCGGGATATTTTGTCCATATTTTTAGTGTTCAAAGAAGACTGGCACACGGGAATGTAAAAGGCTTAAGGATAATTACACTTTTTCTTTTTTGTTCTATTTAGTTGAAAAAATTTAAAATTGTAGTCTTCTCCGTCTTTTGTTCAATTATAGCCTTAAAAGATAAAAATGAAAAAAATAACAATATTGGTTTTGTTTTTGGGCTTAGGAGCCACCGCGTTATTTGCAGATAATATCAAAAAAGCAGAATCTTATCTTAAACAGGGAAGTTATAAATATCTTTTACAGGACTATACCGGGGCTGTCCGAGATTTAAGTAAAGCAATAGAGATTGACCCGAAACATGCAGGGGCTTACGCCTGCCGAGGGAATACGAAGTTTCTGTTAAAGAATTATACAGGAGTTATACAAGACTGCAGCAAAGCAATAGCGCTTGATCCTAAATATGCAGATGCTTACGCCTGTCGAGGTAATGCTAAGTTTCTGTTACAGGATTATGCAGGAGTTATACAAGACTGCAACAAAGCAATAAAGCTTGATCCTAAACATGCAGATGCTTACGCTTGGCGAGGGAATGCTAAGTCAGTATTACATGACTATACAGGAGCTATACAAGACTACAGCAAAGCAATCGCGCTTGACAAAGCAATTGCGCTTGACCCTGAATATGCCTGGGCTTACGCCTGGCGAGGAATTGCTAAGTCAGGATTACTTGACTATACAGGAGCTATACAAGACTACAGCAAAGCAATAGAGCTTGACCCTAAACATGCAGGGGCTTACGCCTGGCGAGGAAATGCGAAGTTTCTGTTACAGGATTATACAGGAGTTGTACAAGACTGCAGCAAAGCAATAGAGCTTGACCCTAAACATGCAGGGGCTTACGCCTGGCGAGGGAACGCTAAGTTTCTGTTACAGGATTATACAGGAGCTATACATGACTACAACAAAGCAATAGAGCTAGACCCTAATCATGCATTGGCTTACGCCTGTCGAGGGAACGCTAAGTTTCTGTTACAGGATTATACAGGAGTTATACAAGACTGCAACAAAGCAATAGAGCTTGACCCTAAATATGCAAGGGCTTACACATGGCGAGGAATTGCTCGGTCAGAGTCACAGGACTATGCAGGAGCTATACAAGACTACTGCAAAGCAATAGAGCTTGACCCTAAACATGCATTGATTTACGCATGGCGAGGGAATACGAAGTTTCTGTTACAGGATTATACAGGAGTTATACAAGACTGCAGCAAAGCAATAGAGCTTGACCCTAAATATGCAGATGCTTACGCCTGGCGAGGAAATGCGAAGTTTCTGTTACATAATTATACAGGAGTTATACAAGACTGCAGCAAAGCAATAGAGCTTGACCCTAAACATGCAGACGCTTACGCCTGGCGAGGAAATGCGAAGTCAGGATTGCATGACTATACAGGAGCTATACAAGACTACAGCGAAGCAGTAGCGCTTAACCCTGAACATGCATGGGCTTACGCCGGTCGAGGGCTTGCTAAAGAAATGATAAAAGACAAATGGGGTGCGTTAGCGGATTTAAGCAAGGCGGGGGAACTGGTATTCTCAGGGGCTTATGAAGCTATACAAAAAAGGGATTAACGGAGAAGCCAGAGGACACCACACCTATTATCACTAAAAGAGGGATAACCCGTCCATTTTACACAGGAGTAGCGGGATACGTTGGACAAACAACATACATTAGCCTTTCTCTAATAAATTGCATCCGCACCCGAAAGCATCTGATTAAAATAAAATGGAGCGCTTGGTTTATAGGGGGTGGGGATGCCCTGAGTTTGCTTTTCCTTTTGCGCCGTACTCCCGTCGTACCTAATCACAAAATCATATCAAATTTCATAAAAACACATAAGAATTAAATTCCGTTGAGTGCCCCGAAAATGCTGATAGAATTCAATTATATCAGAATACGCAAAAAGAATAAAAACAGGTAGAAAAGGCCTGTAAATTATTCACCATAATTATACAATACAAATATGAAAAACCGCTTTACCCACAGAATGACGTTTACCTACCTGTTTGCCTTAAGCATAATTGCACTGCTAAGCATTGCATCTTTTTTTACACTCAGAAAGGTTATTTCCACCCAGAAGACAAGCGCGTCCGTAATTAACGTAACAAACAGACAGCGATTCCTGACCCAAAACGTTGCAATATATGCCCTTTGTCTGGCAAACGCAAAAAACGCTGCTGAAATAGAAACGTCGAAACAGGATCTCATCACTACCATCATTGAAATGGAACAGGCACACAAAGGTCTCATTTACGGCGATCCTTCCCTGAAATTACAGGGAAAACAGTCTCCGCAAGTAAGGGCATTTTATTTTAAAAAACCCGTGCAACTGGAAAAAAAGATGCATAACTACTTCTCGGAGGCAAAAAAACTTTCCAAAGAACCGGTTGACAATCTCAGTCCTTATAACGCACACGTTTCTAACATCCTCAATACATTTGCCCAAGATTTGATAGTTTCCCTCGACATGGTGATAAACCAATTGCAAAGCGAAAGCGAAGCCGACAATAGGAAGCGGCAATTGCTCGAATTTTCTGTTTTGTGCGTAACGTTGTTTACCCTGATAATCGTTGCCTGGTATATTTTCCGTCCAATGGTTGAAAAAATCGAGCAGGAAGGTCAAAACTTATTAAGGAGCGAAGAACGCACGCGACTCATCATCGACAATGCCACCAACGGCATCGTCACCTTGTCACAGGATGGAATCATTAAATCGTTTAACCCGGCTGCAGAAAAAATGTTCGGATATCATCGTGCTGAAATGCACGAGAAACACGTAGAAACAATTCTTTCAAAACCCTACCTTAACAGTCTGAATGATTTGCTGAAAGATACTACGCGAAGAGACAAAGCCGGCCATTTGCTGTTGACCGTCATAGAAGCGGATGGACTTCGTAAAGATGGCGACGTTGTCCCGACAGAACTCACTATCAGCGAATTTTATCAGGAGGGACAGTTAATCTATCTCATGATAGTGCGAGACGTCACCGAGCAAAGACGCGCACAGCGGCGCACGAACGTCCAGTACGCCGTCACCAGGGTGTTGGCGGAGTCACCTTCCATCGCAGAAGCCATTCCAATACTCCTTCAGTCATTGGGAGAAACCCTGGGCTATAACGTGGGAATATACTGGGACAGAGACGATAAAAACAGTGGTTTGTGTTACAAAGGAACCTGGCACAATTATTCCCCCGCAAATGACTCAGAAGAACTGCTTTCCTGCCTGACAGCCATTCCTCCGGAAAAGGGGCTACCGGGCATTGTCTCTACAACTAAAACACCTATGGGAATTCCTGACATAAAGGACGAGCCTAATGGATGCCACTCCCCTATTGCCCTCAAGTATAACCTGCGTGGAGCGGTAGCCTTTCCCGTAATAAGTGAAAAAGAGATACCCGGTGTCTTTGAATTCTTCAGTGTACACAAACAACCCGTTGACGCCTACCTGCTGGACTGCCTGAATACCCTCGGGAACCATATCGGACAATTCTTCAAGCGCAAGGAAACAGAAGAACAGATTGCACACCTTGCTACCCACGACACGCTCACCAACCTTTTCAACCGGCGACGTTTCAACGAGGAATTGGCGAACTGGCTCGTCCAGTCCAGCCGGTATAACGCCCACGGCGCGCTATTGTTTATTGATCTGGATAATTTTAAACACGTTAACGACACCTATGGGCATCAAACGGGCGACGAATTGCTGGTAAATGTCGCTACCACATTGAAACAGCGGTTGCGGAAAAGTGACGTTTTGGCGCGGCTGGGCGGTGACGAATTTGCCGTGCTGCTATACCATATCAACGATGAACAGGCGGTGAATATCGCAAAAGAAATGGTGGAAACGGTTTTACAAATCGGAAAGTACACGAAAAACCATTACACAAACGTCACGGCAAGCATCGGCATTGCGCTCTTTCCTGACCATAGCAAAGAACTGGATGGACTCATAGCCTGCGCCGACCAGGCCATGTACCGTGCGAAAGAGTGCGGACGTAATTGCTTTTGTATGTATCGTGGAAATGCATGAAAAAGAAACAAATGCTGGGTTTCGGACATCAACTCAACCTACCTATTTTTATTCGGCAAATTTAACTACACAGTCTTTTCCACAGTACTCATTGCTTGCCGGCCAGGCCTTTTAACCGGTTGATTTCGCTCCATTCGTCATCGGTATAAAGGAGTTGATGCCCTGGGACCTTGCCCGTTTCGGCGACGCGGATCATGCTTTCAATGACGAACTCAAACTCATTTGCACTGACCGGTTTTCCTCCCAGCCCGCCAATGAACGACAACAAGAGAGGTCTCGTCTTTTCATGGTACAAGGCGCCCGCAATCTCCGAATAGAGGATGCCTCCCTTTCCAATGCTTATGTTTTGGTCAAAGACGGCCACGGCCTTCGCTTGTTTGACCGCATCCTGTAAATCTGATTCCGGGAATGGCCTTATCAGCCTTAACCTCAGCAGCCCGGCCTTGATCCCCTTGTCTCTAGCGGTTTTTATAGCAGCCTTCCCCGTGGTTGAAAATGAATTTGTCATAATCAGCAGGTAATCGGCGTCCTCAGCCATATACCCTTCGATAACCGGATAAGCCCTGCCGAATATCTCATAAAATTCCTGGGCGACGGTTTTGTAAACGTCCAGCGATTTCAGGCTCGCAAGGTGCATTTGGTATTTAAAGTATGAATAAACCGCCCCGCCCAGTACGGCGACGCCCTGGGACATCGGACGGCTTGCCTTGAAAAAGGCGTGTTTTGGGCGATATGGCGGCAAAAACCTTCTGACCGTTTCCACGTCCGGTATTTCAACCGGCTCCCTGGTAAAGGAAAGGTGAAATCCGTCTATATTAACGAGGACGGGCAAAAGTACCCTTTCATCCTCCGCCAGGCGATAGGCCATCAGAATTGAGTCGAGCGTCTCCTGACACGTTTCGCAGTGTATCTGCAAAAACCCGGAATCTCTGGCGGCAAGGACGTCGTTGTGGTCAGGCTCAAGGGTGATGGGTGACGACAGCCCTCTGGACACGTTTAACATCACCAGAGGCACACGCCACCCTGCTACGGTGTAAAGCATCTCGAATCCGAACAAAAGCCCCTGGCTGGAGGTGGCGGTAAACGTCCGCACGCCTGTTGCCGAAGCGGCGCCGGCCGCGGTGATCATGGAATGTTCCGAGTCAAGGGTTACAAAGGTGGCGTCCATAAGGCCATCGTTAACCCATTTTGACAGTGTCTCGATAACCTCAGTCTGCGGCGTTATCGGGTAAGACGGGAGGTAATCAACCTCGGCCAGCCTCACGCCCCACGCGGCAGATGAGTTGCCGGTAAGCATTTCTCTAACCTTTTCCACGCCACATTCCTTTCATATCCGGCATATCAATAAAGCCTCGCATTTTCTTGTTCCTGCCACCGTTGAAATATCTCCAACGCCTCATCCCGCAAATAACCTTCAACAATTTCAATGGGACTGCCGCCGGATTGTTTCATTTCTTTGTTTGAAACGGTAAGTTCGTTGAACCCCAGCCTTTTCGCGTCTTCTATGCGCGCGCCATAAACGATTTTTGAGATCTTTGCCCAGTGGCACGCGCTGAAGCACATGGGACACGGCTCACAGGTAGAATAAATTACGCAGCCGGATAAGTCAACGGTATTTAGCTTTTTACAGGCGTCCCTGATCGCGTATACTTCCGCATGGGCGGTTATGTCCATGCTATCCCATACCACGTTATGGGCGCAACTGATTACTTCATCACCCTTTGTTATACAAGCGCCAAAGGGCGACTGCCCCTTTTTGATGCCTTCCCCGGCCTTATCAATTGCAAGACGCATAAATGTCGCACACATTGCTGACTTTTCTTTTTTATTTGTCATAGCAAAGAAAGTTTCCTAAGTGGTGGCTTCCTTTTTAATAGATAATTGGAAAGTTAGGGTTGAAAGCCGAAGGCTAAATCTTGCCTGAGTCTTCGCTTTGCAGGTTGGCAGTGAGCTTTCTAATCCTTGTTGCTTTCTATCAAAACGAAATATCTTTGTCAAGGCATTTATGTTGTAACAAATACTTTTGTTGAAAATGTAACGATTTATCTCTTAAAATGTTTAAGACATATACTGCTTTATACCCATCCAGTCCTCAATATCTACCATGACTACTTTTGCCTTGCCTTGCCTAACCCCTCCCGTTAATATAAAAACATGGAAATAACCGCTGGAATTGATATTGGATCGACCACGACGAAGATCGTGCTGATGGGCGCAGATGCGATTATCGGGTCAAGGATTGCCTCTACCGGCGCTAATTGCAAGAAAACCGTTAGGCTACTGCTTGATGAACTGCTTGAAGACTACAATTTGCGCGAAGAACACATCCGGTATACCATTGCCACAGGATATGGCCGCAGGATGGTGGCGGCTAACGAGGTTGTTACGGAAATAACGGCAAATGCCAGGGCTGCCCGGTGGCTTATGCGGGGAAAGACGGACGTCAGGACGCTTATCAACATCGGAGGCCAGGACTGCAAGGTAATTGCTTTGGACACTAACGGCGTTATGAAGGATTTTGCCATGAATGACAAATGCGCCGCAGGGACTGGGCGTTTTCTGGAGGTGATGAGCCGCGTCCTTGAGGTGGAGTTGGACGAGTTGGGCGCACTATCTGAAAAGGCGCAGGACGTTCCGCGTATAAACAGCCTGTGCACGGTATTCGGAGAGTCGGAGGTAATATCGTTGTTGTCACAGGGTAGGAAGGTTGAAGACATTATTGCCGGCATCCATAAGTCCATTGCCAAGCGCGTAGGGGCTATGGTAAAAAAGATTGGGGTGCAGAAATCTATATTTTTTGATGGAGGCCCTGCCTTTAATCAGGGATTGAAAAAGGCGTTGGAGGAGGAATTGGATGCAGAGTTATTCGTCCCCCCCGACCCGCAAACGACTACGGCGTTAGGCGCAGCCATTATCGCTTACGAGCAAGCAGCAAAGGTGTCTCAGAAGAGCGAGAAATTATGGATAAATTAGATTTTATTTCCGAAGAGTTGGAAAAGCAAAGAGAAGCCGGCTTGCTGATTCACATCCGCACGGTTGAAGGCCCGCAAGGGGCTTGGATTGTTGTGGATGGTAAGAAGGTCTTGAATCTCAGCTCGAACAACTACCTGGGTCTCGCCAATCATCCGCAAATCAAGCTTGCCGCACAAAAGGCCATTGAGGCCTATGGCGCGGGACCTGCCGCGGTGAGGACGATTGCCGGGACGACAAGCCTGCATAAGGAACTGGAACGCAAGCTTGCCGCCTTTAAAGGGGTGGAAAGCACAATAACCTTTCAATCCGGGTTCTGCGCAAATCTGGCCGTTATCCCTGCAATCGTGGGTGAGGGCGACGTTGTGTTTTCAGATGAGCTGAACCATGCAAGTATTATTGACGGATGTCGCCTTTCCAGGGCAAAGGTCGTTCGTTACGAGCATGCTAATCCCGGAGACCTCGAGGGAAAGATATTCGGTGAAATCAACGCTCCTCCCCCCACTTTACAGGAAAAGGGCGCTGAAGGGTACTCAGGGAGTAGAAGCGCCAGGCGTTTGCTCATCATTACCGACGGGGTTTTTAGTATGGAAGGCGATATTGCTCCGCTGCCTAAAATTGTAGAAATCGCCAAAAAGTACGGGGCAATTACGATGGTTGACGACGCGCACGGCGAAGGCGTGCTCGGACATAGCGGCAGGGGTATTGTGGATTTTTATAACCTGCATGGCAGGGTGGACGTTGAGACCGGCACCCTTTCAAAGGCTTTTGGCGTTGTCGGCGGTTACATCGCCGGAAGCAAGATGTTGACGGACTATCTGGCACAAAGGGGACGCCCCTTCCTCTTTTCAAGCGCCATGACCGCAGCCGACGTTGCAGCCTGCATTGCAGCGGTGGATATCCTTGCTGCATCAGACGTCCTGGTTAACCAACTCCGGGCAAACACCACATTTTTCCAGGAAAACATGCATGCATCAGGCTTCAACCTCGGACAGACCAAGACGCCCATTACCCCCATTATGATCGGAGAAGCTAAGACCGCAAAGGATTTCAGCCAGCGGTTGTTTGAAGAAGGAATCTTTGCCCAGGCCATCGGATTTCCCACAGTACCTCCGGGCAAGGCACGCATCAGGGTTATGGTTTCCGCAGTGCATAGCAGAGACGATCTTGCCCGTGCTGTTGAACTATTCACACGAGTGGGAAAATCATTGGGTGTCGTGTAATGGTAAATAGTAGAAATATTTTGACATTTGCGGTGTCTTGATGCCTAATATACTACATTGACACAGGTTCGGTCTTCAAGTTCCGAGTTTCTCGTTTCTAGCATTAAAAACGATAGCGTGTTGAATTTCCATGTTTGATTTTGTTTTTGGGGATATGTGCATGAAAAAATTTGTTATATCGGTTCTCGTAGTAATGTGTATGGTTGGCTGTGGTAAGAAAGAGCCTAAACCTTTGCAGACCCAAGCAGTTTCCGTAGAGAAGAAGCAGCCGGAAACGCTGCCACAGGGGGAACATCTTGAGTTTATCAGGAACGAAAAAGGCTTTATCGTCCACATGAAGGACATCAAGGTGCTGATGAAACGCTTATCGACATCAATTAATCATCAGGATTGGGAAACCATTAAACGGGACACGAAAAAGCTGAAAGAGTCAAGTCCGGTAGTATTTACAGGAGCCAATAAGAAAGATTTGCCGGCAGAGTTTATAAATCTGGATGTTAAATTCCACTTGAGCGCGCAGGAGCTAATCGGCGCCTGCCAGGCGAAAAACAAAGATACGGCAACCGCCGCCTTTTTCAAGGTAGTAAACAGTTGCGACGAATGCCATGCCAAGTTCAATCCAAAAGAGGCATCGACGTCGTGGTTTCAGTAGAAGCCTTTATAAAAGGATAAAAGAAGCGATCGGCTGTTTCAACAGTGATTAAATACGAGTTCTGGTTTGCAACCTGAACCATATTTTTGCATAGTATAAAAGCGCACTATTATTAAAGCACATTCGAATGCATCTAAGGTGCTGTTCTCGTTGCATACGTGAACACTCATAAATTTCCTGCCCTGATAAGGCAGTAGTGGTAAGAGAAAAGGGGGTGAGTCCAGTGGCTGAAGGGAAAAAACGGTTGATTGATTATGCCGCTTGCGGTGGGTGAGCAGGCAAAATCCCCGTTGAAGACATGACGTACATTGTCAGTCACTTGCCAGAATACCCGAACAAACGCGTTTTAGCAGGCCCAAAAACCTTTGCCGATGCGGGCATTTATAAGCTCAACGAAGAGATGGCACTTGTCGAAACGCTGGATTTTTTTACCCCCGTGGTAAACAATCCTTACGACTATGGACAAATTGCCGCAGCCAATGCCCTGAGCGACGTTTATGCGATGGGCGGCAAACCCCTCACGGCCATGAACATCCTCTGCTATCCGGTAAAGTCGCTGGAAAAGGATGTTTTGGTAGAAATTCTGAAGGGTGGGGCAGACAAGGTCAACGAGGCTGGCGCCACAATAGTTGGCGGTCATACCTTGCAGGACAGTGAGATCAAATACGGCTTGTCCGTTACCGGCGTCGTCCATCCCAACAGAATTGTGACCAATGCGGGGGCAAGGCCGGGCGACCTGCTGGTGTTGACCAAGCCGCTTGGCACGGGTACGGTTATATCTGCCATAAAAACCAATAAGGCGCTTGAAGAGCATATTGTTCTTATCACGCAGAGCATGGTCGCCCTGAACAGGGTTGCCTCAGAAACAATGCTGGAGGTGGGCGTGAACGCCTGTACGGATATTACCGGCTTCGGTCTAATGGGACATGGGTATGAGGTAGCGGAAGCTAGTAAGGTAACGTTGGCTTTTTTTGCAGAACGCATACCGGTGTTTGATGGTTGTGAACGCTATGTCAAGATGGGATTGATACCGGGGGTATCAAAACTCAGTAAAAAATATTTGAAGGACGCGATAAGGATAAAATCCGGGGTGCGGGACGAGATCGTCGATATCTTATTCGATGCCCAGACATCGGGTGGATTGCTTATATCGGTTCCAAAAGAGAAGGTGGATACGCTCTGCGCAAGGCTGAAGGAAAAAGGCGTTGCCGCGGCTTGTATCGTTGGTGAAGTCCGTAAGCGGGAGGATGTTTCCCTTATTGTTGAGCCGTAAACAGACGACAGACACCCGTTGTCAGACATACGTGTTAAGCGGAGGAACTAAATTACCACGAATCTCTTGTTTCAACTTGCCCTGAAGGGAGTAATACAGAATTAACTGCCCACCTCGTTCCCAAGCTCCGGCTTGGGAACGAGGTGGCAGCAAAAGCTCTGCTTTGAATCATAAAAACGAATTCTTCCGGGAAAAAACGAAGCAAGAGCTTCCCGTAAAGACACATTCCCAAGTTGGAGCTTGGGAACGAGAAAAAACCTCGTAATTCGATAATTCCTTGTAAATGGTTACGATGGATATTGTATTAGTACGATACGCTGGAAACTAGTTCTAAGAGCTTATCCGCTGTACAAGATACTCCATCCACCAGACCTGAGGGTCTGAGCTACGCGCTATTATTTGTGTTTTCGTTCAGACACTAACTATCAAATATTGGTATGAAATTACGCACAGTTATAATAACTGCCACAAGCACAGGCTTTCTCTTTTTCGTCATTTTATTAATGCTTGATGGGGGTATGGCATTGGCTATGGGAGACAAAAATCCACTACCGGATGAAGACGTCCTCACCCTCCGGAGAAAACGCATGGTGGAGGAGCAGATTGCCGCCCGCGGGATACAAGACAAACGTGTACTGACTGCCATGGAGAGCGTGCCGCGCCACTTGTTCATGCCGGAAGGATACCGGTCTTACAGCTACTACGACCAGCCCGTCCCCGTAGGTTTCGGCCAGACGATCTCCCAGCCGTACATCGTAGCCCTGATGACGGAACTATTACACGTGGATAGCGAAGATACGGTGCTGGAGGTGGGAACGGGTTCAGGATATCAGGCAGCAATCCTGTCCCTCCTGGCAAAGCGTGTTTATACCATTGAGATACTGGAAGAATTAGGGAAGACGGCTGCCGAACGGTTAAAAGCGCTTGGTTATACCAACGTGGAAGCCAGGGTTGGCGATGGATACCATGGATGGCCGGAACATGCCCCATTCGATGCAATAGTTGTCACTGCGGCAGCAGAACACATCCCTCAGCCCCTCATTGACCAACTGAAGCCGGGTGGGCGGATGATAATCCCTGTCGGCGGAGCCTACGAGATTCAAGACCTGAAATTGCTCATGAAGGACAAGTCATCAAACATTATGCAAGAATCCCTTATCCCCGTCCGATTCGTTCCATTCACCAGGAAGTGACGCAAGGATATCAGTTACTAATGTCGCATCAGGAAGACTGCTATTCCCACGAGGATCAGGATACCACCGATTATTTCTTTTTCATAGTGTTCCACCTTACAAAGATTAATCTTCATTACGCCAAAGTAAGCAAGAACTGTCAGCGCTACCATCCCGGAAACCGTCGTTACGGTTAATATGGCAAAGAGCGAGAAGATCATTCCCCAATTATAGGCGCTGGCCGCAAGAAATATGGGTAAAACGGCAATGCACGGAGAACAACTCAGCATCATGAGTAATGAGACGACAACAAGTTTGTCCGAGAATATCGCGTGGTTATGGCTGTGCGAACATTGCCGAAATCTTCCAACAACAATAAAAGCAATGCCTATAATGATTAGGACAATACCCGCTAATGGCTCAACGATGGCCTCCGCATGGGCAGTTATTTGATATCCTAGCAAGGCAATAATAAAACCTATGATACTGGTTGTTATTGAATGTCCCAAACCTGCTATGGCGGTAACAAGGAGGGTCTTCGTCAACCCCCATTTTTGCCCCTTTCCAACAAGCGCAAAGGGCATCCAGTGGTTCGGCATTACCGCATGTGTTAGTGCAATGAAAAACGTTGCTCCTATGAGACCGATAGTTGTATCGTGCATTGTATGTTTATCCGTCTAAAATAATCTGTAAAATTTAACAATCCAAAATCCGTGTACACGGTAAAGGTTGTGAAATCTGTAGTTCAAAACTTTTTAAATTGGTCCAAAGCTCTGCCCCACCAGGCGATATTTTCAGTATTCTGCCCTGTGTTATAACCCTATGATGGCAATCCGGGCTTCGTCCGCAGCGGCAAGTGTTTCTTCGACGTCCAGTATAAGAGTCTTGCCCGCCTCAACTGCCAGGACAGAAGCAGAGGACTCTTTCAAGACCTTGATAGTCTCCATACCTACGGTAGGAATATCGAAACGTGGGTCAAAATCTTGTTTACTGACTTTAATCACCACGATATTTTCCCTGCCAAGATTTCCGCCCCTGCGGATACATTCATCGGTACCTTCCAGGGCTTCTACAGCCAGCACCACCTTTTCTTTTACCACAAGACATTGTCCTATACCAAGCCTGGAGATTTCCTTGCCAATAGGCCAGCCAAAGTAAATATCTTCCATTTCCTTTTCCGAAGGTTGCTTTTTTGTCAATATACCACTTTGTGCAAGTAATTGCGGCACGTAGAGGGTGGAGTTTTGCAGTTCTATTCCGTCTTTTAACAATTCATCGGCAACGGCCCCAAGCAGTGAGTGGTCGTCCCTGTTTTTGACGTTTTTGTACCAAAGGTTAATAGTCCTCAGATCCGGCAGGAATCGGAGATTTCTCCATGAAGAGAACATGTTGGTTTTGGTAAGACCGCCAGCCATCACAGCCCTGGTTACCTGCTCTCGCTTGAAAATCTTGATAAGTTTGCCAATCTGGGCAACTCCTATCCAATGGAGTTGTTCCACGTATTGTCCTATTTCCGGGGAGGTTTCCCCTTCAATACCAACCGCAATAACGGAAATCTTATTAGCTTGCGCCCCTTTCGCAAATAATATGGGGAATCGACCATTTCCGGCTATTAAACCGATTTTTTCCATACATTATCCTGCTGAGAATTGAGAAAATAAACGACCGTTTCTTTAGCCCCGAAGGGGTGACCTGTTTGTAGCATTAAACACGAACCAAGGTATTTAGCTCCGTAGGAGCGGCCTGTTATCTTTAGCAAACACGCAACTACGTAATTTTCTGAAAGCATATTTCAGGCCGCTCCTACGGAGCTTTTATATTGTTTCAAATCCATTGCTACAAACAGACCGCCCCTCCGGGGCTAAATTCATTCATATCTGGCGGCATTCGAACCGTTGTGGACCACAAAACAGGCACGAACAAACAGAGTTTGTCCACCACCCCCACAATCCGCATATAGCCAAACAAATCAGGTTTTCAAAGCTTAAGCTGGAGAATACAGGGAAATCCAGCCAGATTTTTCGAAAAATAGAAGCTTTTGGCTATAAATAATCGAAAATTGTCATTAGACGTGAAACGTAACAATCCAAAATCTGTACTACAATCCATCAACTTCTTGTTTTTTATGCTCGTTTTTCAAAATGCATAACTATAAGGTATTGATTAGATAAGGCTTACGTAAAGTCTTGAGCATTGAGTTTTTTGTCGTTTGAAATTGTTTCGTATTTCGATATTCGAATTTCGAATTTGGTTGCGGCCAGAGGCCGCGCCAGGTAATCTGTGGTTCCTGATCTTTTTTCAGTCTAAGATTTCTCCACAGTTTATATTCTTTCCCTGTTTCTCCATGTCTTCCGAATCACTTCCCGTATGCTGCGGCACGTTATTATGCATCTCCAGTTCGTTTATTCGTTTTTCCATGGCTTTCATCTGTTCCCGCATTTCAGGAAGTTTTTCAAAAATTACATAACATTTCCTCATGCGCTTTATCGGGAGCGCAGGTGCGCCAAGATACGTTTCGTTGTCTGGAATATCACTCAACACCCCTGAACGTCCGCCAATAGTGACGTTATCTCCAACGTTGATGTGTCCGACTACCCCGGCACCACCCGCCAGGATTGCATGTTTTCCAATCTTGGCCGAGCCTGCAACTGCAGCCTGGGATACAATCAACGAATTTTCCCCAATCTCGACGTTGTGCGAGATTACAACCTGGCTGTCAATTTTCGTACCCGTTTTGATAATGGTTTCTCCAAGTGTGGCGCGGTTTATCGTGGTGTTTGCACCAATATCCACGTCGTCTTCGAGTATGGCAATGCCGACCTGTGGAATTTTGTAATAACTCTGGCCGTCCGGCGCGTAACCAAAACCACTGCTGCCAATAACGGTGTTGCTGTGGAGGGTAACGCGTTTGCCAATAATCGTACCATTATAAATTACGACGTTGGGATAGATAACAGTGTCGTCGCCGACCGTACAATCATCCCCCACATGAACGCAGGGATAGATTACCACCCCATTACCAATACGGGTATTCTCCCCCACCGTAGCATAAGCCTGGATCGAGACATTTTCACCAATCACTGCCGTTTTATCTACCCTCGCCGAGCTGTCAACACCCCGTACATAGACGGATTTTTTATACATAAGCATCTCGACGATTTTTGCAAATGCAAGATAGGGATTGGCGCAGACCAGGAAATTCTGTTTATTCCCCTGAAGCGGAGACAAATGCACAGCTTTAAACTTTGGGGAAACAATGATGGCGGACGCCTTCGTTTGGTGAAACTTCTTAACGTACTTATCGTTAGATATAAAGGTGATGTAACCTTCTACGGCATCATCCATACCCATAACGCCGCGTATCTTTATCAACGGGTCTCCAACAACCTCGCCGCCGATAAATTCAGCCAATTCTTGCAGTGTTTTTTCCATGAAATGAAGTTTTCGTAACAAGGTATACAAGAAATAACGTAACAATTAACATAAACCATCCAAGCAAGCCGGTAATCACGTCCTTATCGCCATATAACCATTGGTAATTTGTGCCGGCATAACTGAGATACGAATCATTTGTCTTAATCAAAAATACCCAGCCTGCGTGAAGCCCGATGGAGAAATACAATGATCGTGTCCTGAGATATGCATAAGACAACACCACGCCAATAAGAAAAAGCCCAATGGCTGAAGGAAAAATCGCAGGAAGCTGCACAACGATGTTTTTAAATGATTGGTAACAGACGACAAAACCAACAAATGGGTATAGTCCCTGGGTAACCAATACTTTTGCTTTCAAAAAATGCAAGAGGGAATAAAAAAGGCTGCTGACGCACACGGCGGATAGATGACGCATATCCTGTAAAAAGCTCTGCAAGATGAACCCCCTGAAAAGCGCCTCTTCGATACAACCGACCACGCCGGCAATCAGGATTGTTTCAAATAAACCGATAATAAAGCTGCCGATGGATTTTGCATTCCATTGTAATATCCAGACACCGGTGGAACACAAAAAAGAGGTATAGACAATAAAAACACCGACACCCAGCAAAAACCCCATCCGCAACTGGCCGAGCCATCCTTCGTAGTGTTTCATGCCGATGGAACCAAAAGCACGTATCCTCAATGGTTTTCTGAAGAAAATAGCAATAAGTACCGCGACCACCAGTATAATGCGCCGGAGTACCTTCCCAAAGTCGTAACTTCCCTGCTTAAATTTCAGGATGTGTAAAAGAAAGGCATTGGCAGGTAAAAAGGCGTCAAGGAATTCCTTTACTACTGGCGCTATCAAACAACTCAGGAATAGTATGAAAAAGTATAAAAGAAATACTTTCTTATATTGCTTTGTGTCCGTTAACAAACGTAAATTCATGCATGAAATAATAGTGTTATAAAAAGAACTTGTCAACTGAAAAGAGGTTTTGACTACCCCTTTACAACTGTTTCCACAATAAACTGGTTTTGTTTCTTGACAAGTTCAATTTGCAATTATGGAGTATATAGTGTGCCTATCAAATTTTAAATGCCATCCCTGTTTTCTGGATGCTGGATGCTCGAATAGTATCTTACATCTTTTTATCTGTCTCGTTAGACCTTTCTACTCACTGTTTTATGAACAAACGAAAATTACTCATAGTCAATGACAATATCATAACACGGCAGCATATTCTATCAGTTGCGCAGAATATGAAATTGGATATTGAAGCAGCCGAGAATACCGCTTAGACAATCGAGGATTGCCTAAGAAAGGGTTCGTCTTTGATGTGGTTATATCGGCGTCAGGCGCAAGCAGCATCGAGTTTTTAAAGTCTCTCAAGAGCAATTCTCCACCTCCGGTCATCATGCTAGCAACAATTGACGGTTTCGTCGTTATTTCAAAGGAATCCGTAACGGGTGATGCCTTTGAGTTTTTAACAAAATCCCTTGAAGCAACGTCGATTGAGAAAACGGTGGACGCCATTGTCTACCAAAAACTGCTATCCGAGAAATCCCGGGAAGAATTAACAAAACACCAAAGGTGCCGGTACTTGAAAACAATACGTCTTG
>Ga0315281_10002474_pt1 | contig 27402 bp, 26 predicted proteins | sample YL17G07_0_MG_FD_204540 | JGI IMG/M metagenome (GOLD analysis project Ga0315281, IMG submission 204540) | Sediment microbial communities from Yellowstone Lake, YNP, Wyoming, USA - YL17G07_0 | ecosystem: Environmental > Aquatic > Freshwater > Lake > Sediment | place: USA: Wyoming | collected...
GGCGGAACAGGTGAACGAATTGGATTTGCCCGGCTTCCGGCTGCATCGATTGAAGGGTGACAAGCGCAACCTATGGAGCGTGAGGGTGTCGGCCAACTGGCGAATCACGTTTGAGTTTGAAAATGGCGATGCACACATTCTGGACTTGGAGGATTACCACTGATGGATACTTTGCGAAACAAAAAACGCGCACCCACTCACCCCGGCGCATTGCTGCGTGAAGTGGTGCTGGTTGAGCTTGGGATCACACAAGGTGAGTTTGCCGACCGGCTCGGCGTATCGCGCCGCACCGTGTCCGAGATACTGCACGAACGCCGCCCGATTACACCGGACATGGCGATTCGCTTGGGCAAGCTGTTGGGTAATGGCGCGGGGTTGTGGTTGCGGATGCAACAGGCGGTGGATGTGTGGACACTGGAACAGCAAGGCGATTACGCGAACATTCAGCAACTCAAGGCTGCATAGAAACCGCTATTCCTGAGGGTGTCGGCCAACGTTTTTGGCATACTTGCCGAACTCGCGTAAGGCGTAGGGCGTAGGGCGTAAGGCGTAGGGCGTAGGGCGACAATAAGCGTAGCGCATTGCGCCCTACGAAAGATGCTTGCCCAACTCAACCCAAGAAACGCAGTTGATGATGAATATTTTTTCATTCATGGTATTGCATTGCTTCTGTAGGTGCGAATTTATTCGCACATAAGCGTTTGTTCGTGCGAATGAATTCGCACCTACACACACCTCAACTGCGTTTTTCAGGATCAAGCGTCAAACGCATTCTTGAGCCATTGCATCTGCACCCCCTGAACATCATCCATCAGCACAACATCGAAACGGCACGGCGGGGTGTTTGCCAGCGTGGCGAGATATTGTTGTGCGGTGCGGATGATGCGCTGCTGTTTGCGGGTGTCGATGCTGGCTACCGCGCCGCCGAAACCCGTGTTGCGCCGCAGGCGCACCTCGATGAACACCAGCGACATGCCGTCCTGCATGATCAGATCGATCTCGCCAAAACGACCGCGATAGTTTTGTGCGATCAGCTTCAAACCCTGCTGCTGCAAATACTGCGCCGCCCATTGTTCGGCCTGTGCACCGGCATTGTTCACTCCAGAAACCACGGTTGGTGATGAATGCCGGATTTATCCAGAGCGTTGCGTGGTTTTTGTAGGTGCGAATTCATTCGCACAATCGGTGCGTTATGTGCGAATGAATTCGCACCTACATACATTTCAACTGCGGTTCCCGGGCTCATTGATCGACGACAGGCTGGCCGGGGAACACCGGTATGGCGGATGCAGTTCGCCCGTTGCGAAATTGTGCTTGCCCTTGCCCCTGAACAAAGGTTGCCGGAATCGCCGTGCGCTGAAAGATGTGCCCGTAAAGCTGTATGTCTCCGCTGACTCCGTCCAGCGGCAGCGCGGCATGAACTTTGTCGGCCAGCAGTAATTGGATAAGGCGGAATGCGTCTATGCCCAGCGCATAAAGCCGTTCATGGTCTATGGAAAGTGTCGGGTTGGCGCGCGGATAGATCATTACGGCCGGGTGATCGGGTTGCAGCAGCCAGGGCATATCGACGAAGCGGATGCCGTCCAGATCGTAATTGGTCAGCGTGTCATGGTTGCCGGCAAAGATTTGCGAGGTGGCGTAGATCGGTAATTTGTTTGGCAGATAGGGGCGGATCAGGCGCGCTTTTTCGGTGTCCACGGCGAAAAATATTGCAGTGTCGGGCAGGTCGGCGATACCGGCGAGCGCGGTGGTGTTGCCATTAAATTCGATTCCGCGCAACAGCACGCCGCCGGATGTGCCCCATTCATTTTCAAAAGCCCATTGCAGGCGATTGGACAGTTGGGTGCGGGTGGCAATGACGATGGCCTGACGTGCGCCATGCTGTATGGCCAGTTGTGCGGCTTGTCGCGCTTCCGCCTCCACCGCCATGCCGAAAAAATACATTCGATCGGCGGTATCACCTTCCGCGATATTCAGCGCTAGGGTAGGCACGGGAATATCTTCTTCTGCCGCCAGTGTGCTGACACCGCTGCGCGTCAGCGGGCCGACGACGGCGCGCGCGCCGTTGGCAAGGGCCTGGCGATACAGCGCGACGATGTCTTTGTTTTCGTCGAAGCATCCGTACACGCGCACCGGCAGGCTTTGCAGATCCTGCCCGGCTGCCGCCTGAAACCCTTGCTGCACCGCGTCGGCGGCAGAGCTGAAGATCGCCGATTTCAACGGCAGCAACAGCGCGATATGCGGTACGGGTCTTTCGTTGCCGGGCGCGATTGGCGCAGTGGCCGGCTGCGCATCGGTGGCGCAGGCCATACCGCTCACGTATAGTGCGAACCAAGCCGAAAGCCAAAGGAATACACGTTGCATAACGATCATCCGCAAAAACTGGAACCCGCATTATATGTAGTTGCCACCCCGATTGGGAATTTGCGCGACATCACGCTGCGCGCGCTGGATGTGCTGGCGGCGGCAGACGTGATCGCGGCGGAAGACACGCGCAATAGCGCGCATCTGTTGACGCATCACGGTATCAGCGCGAACAAGCTGATTGCCGTGCATCAGCACAATGAGCGCGGCGCGGCGGAAAAGATCGTTGCGCTGGTGCAGTCCGGGCAGAGTGTCGCCTTCGTCAGCGACGCGGGCACGCCTGCCGTCAGCGACCCAGGCGCGCTATTGGTGCAGGCGGTGCTTGCTGCCGGACTAAAGGTCGTTCCAATTCCCGGCGCAAATGCGGCGATAACCGCGCTGTCGGCGGCAGGCCTGGCAGCGCCGCATTTTCTGTTCTACGGCTTCCTGCCCAACAAGTCCGCCGCGCGCCATAGCGTGCTGGAATCATTACGCGAACAGCCCGCCACGCTGGTGTTTTACGAAGCGCCGCACCGCATCGTCGAATGCGTCGCCGATCTGTGCGCGGTGCTCGGCGGTGAACGCCAGATCGTACTGGCGCGCGAGCTTACCAAGCTGTTCGAGACCATCCATACCTGCCGTCTGGCCGATGCCGAAGCATGGCTGTTGTCCGACAGCAACCGGCAGCGCGGCGAATTCGTCGTGCTGGTTTCCGGCGCGGAACCGCAACCGGGCTTGTCCGCCGAAGCAAAGCACATACTCGAAACGTTGCTCGCCGAACTTCCGCTCAAACAGGCGGTGCAACTCGCCACGAAAATCAGCGGAGCCAGCCGCAACGAACTGTATCAACTGGCGCTGCAAAACAGGGCATCAGACGACCGCGAGCCGCATTCAGATTGAACCTATAAACCGTGCTTATCCGGTTGTTTCCCAAAATAACACCTACCGTAGGGCGGATGAGCGCAGCGTTAACCAATGACTTGATCGTCGTTTTTTGACGGCCTATTGAGCTTTACATAAATGAAGACAGCGCACAAAACCAAAGAACCGTCATTCCGGCGCAGGCCGGAATCCAGTCCGTCATACAGCTCCGCGTAGCGGACAAAGCCGTGTATCGGGTCTCGTCCCGCTGCGCGGGTGCTTGATAATTGCCTGGATTCCGGCCTGCGCCGGAATGACGGTTGCTATATATGCCTCTGTCATGAATTAAGTAAAGGTCAATAGTCAGATGGCTATGCAAAGTTATCCGCCGTATGTGGGTCGCTCATTCGGCGGATAACGCTGCGCTCATCCGCCCTACAGAAACCCATACCGCATTGCGTACGTTCAGCTATTTTGGGAGCTAACCGGGTAGGCACGGAGGCTCCCTTTACATTCAAACAAGCGTTTGATACGCTGTGCCGCGTGCTTTCATCCTTTCCAACACAACCCGCAGAGGAGATCATCATGGCCAAAGTCGTTGTCGTTTATCACAGTGGTTACGGGCACACCAAGAGGCAAGCCGAAGCCGTGGCGCAGGGCGCGGATGCGGCGCTGATCGCCATCAATGCCGAGGGCAACCTTACCGAGGCGGACTGGGCTGCGCTGGAGGCTGCCGATGCCATCATCATGGGTACGCCAACCTACATGGGCTGCGTGAGCTGGCAGTTCAAGAAATTCGCCGACGCTTCGTCCAAGCCATGGTTTGCGCAGAAGTGGAAGGACAAGATCGCCGCCGGTTTCACTAATTCCTCCACCATGAACGGCGACAAACTTTCCACGCTGCATTACCTGTTCACGCTGGCGATGCAGCACAGCATGGTGTGGGTCGGCACCGGGATGTTGCCGGCCAACAAGAAAGCATCGCAGCGCAATGACGTGAACTATGTCGGCTCATTCTGCGGTGCCATGTCTACTTCGCCGGCAGATGCCTCGCCCGACGAAATGTCGCCGGGCGATCTGGAAACGGCGCGGCTGTTCGGCGTGCGCGTGGCGGAGATCACACAGCAATTCATTGCCGGGCGTTAACGTGAAACTCGCGTAGCGATTCGTTTGCTCGGCTTCGCCCCCCTCGCTGCGCTCTCCCCTCAGGGGGAGGGTTGGGGAGGGGGAAACGGGCATGGCGAGCAAGGTAGGATGGGTTGAGCGCAGCGATACCCATCGTTCCACAGACAAATTGCCACAGATAAATTGATGGGTATCGCTGCGCTCAACCCATCCTACGGGCTTAATTGATATGACTAACATCACCAAGCTGTATGCCATCACATTCGTCTTAACCGCGCTGCTGTCCGCCTGCGGCGGCAAGGATCAGGCCGCCGCACCCGGAGGCCCCGGCGCGGCGATGCCGCCGCCCGAGGTGGAGGTCATTACGGTGACTGCCGGTAGTGCGACGCTTACCCAGGATTTGCCGGGGCGCGTACAGGCATACCGTACCGCGCAATTGCGTGCACGCGTCGAAGGCGTGGTCGAAAAGCGGCTGTTTCAGGAAGGCAGTGAGGTAAAGGCAGGCGCACCGTTGTTCCGTATTGATGCGCGCACCTATAAAGCCACCGCCGAAGCTGCGCGTGCAGATCGTGATTTCGCGCGCATCACGCTGGAACGCTATAAGCCGTTGCTGGAGATTAAGGCCGTGAGCAAGCAGGAATACGACCTTGCGGCAACGAAGGCCAGACAGGCCGAGGCTATGTTGGCTCGCGCCGAACAGGACTTGGAGAACGCTTCCGTACCCGCGCCAATATCCGGGCGCATCGGCCGTGCCCTGGTGACCGAGGGCGCATTGGTCGGCAAGGGCGAGGCTACCCTGTTGGCAACTATCGAACAACTCGACCCGATTTACGTCAATTTCACCCAGCCCGGTGCGGATGTGCTGCGCCTGCGCCAAGCAATTCTGAGCGGCAAACTCAGATATGCCGAATCGGCCAGCGTGGAGCTGCTGCAGGAAGATGGCAGCGTCTATCCCCAGCCGGGCAGGATATTCTTTACCGACATGGCAGCCGATCCTTCCACCGGTGCGGTCAGTCTGCGCGCCGAATTCCCCAATCCGCAGCGTGAATTGTTGCCCGGCATGTTCGTGCGCATCCGCTTCCCCCAAGCTATGGCGGACAATGCCATCCGTGTGCCGCAGCGCGCGGTGCAGGCCGGGCCGCAGGGGCAATTCGTGATGATCGTCGCACCCGACGGCAAGGCAGCGCCGTTGCCGATCAAAACCGGCGGCATGGCGGGCGCAGACTTTATCGTCAGCAGCGGGTTGAAAGGCGGCGAGCAGGTCATCGTCAACGGTTTGCAAAAAGCGCGTCCGGGGACACCGGTGAAGCCGGTGCCGGCAGGACAGCCACAACCGGCGGGCGCGGCCACGCCTGCGGCGAACGGCAAGTCATAGGGTTTCCACATGTTCGCCAAATTCTTTATTGATCGCCCGATCTTTGCCTGGGTCATTGCCATTCTCATCATTTTTGCCGGGATACTGGCACTGCGTGCCTTGCCTGTTTCGCAATACCCGTCGGTAGCGCCTCCCGCGCTGGACATTTCCGTCACTTACCCCGGTGCAGCGGCGCAGGTGGTAGAACAGAGCGCGGTGCAGTTGATCGAGCAGGAGATGAACGGCATCGAAAATTTGCTCTATATGGATTCCAGTTCGCAGACTGGTTCCGGGCAGGTGACGCTTACCTTCAAACCCGGCACCGATATCCAGTTCGCATCGGTGGAGGCGCAGAACCGCATCAAGCGCGTGGAAGCGCGCTTGCCGGATGACGTGCGGCGGCTGGGTGTCACCGTGACGCGCGCCGGGCGCAACTTCATCATGGTGGTGGCGCTGGCTTCTACGGATGGGCATCTGGATGCCGTTGACCTGGGTAGCTATGCCACCGCCAGTGTGCTGGAACCGTTGTTGCGCGTGCCCGGTGTGGGCGAAGTGTTGCTGTTCGGCACTGAATACTCGATGCGCATCTGGCTCAAACCGGACAAACTGGAATCCTACGCAATCTCGCCCGCCGACATCAGTCGTGCGGTGCGCGCGCAGAATGCGCTGTTGCCGCTGGGTGAAGTAGGGCAGTTGCCCGCCATGCCGGGGCAGGAGGTCAATGCCGTCATCGCCAGTCGTGGCCGGCTGACTACCCCGGAAGAATTCGGCGCTATCGTGGTGCGTGCCAACCCGGACGGCTCGACCGTGCGGCTCAAGGATATCGCCCGCGTCGAACTGGGCGCGCAGGACTATAGCCGCACCGCGCGCCTGAATGGCCAGCCCATCGCCGGCATGGCGGTGCGCATCACACCGGGAGCGAATGCGCTGGCGACCGCGCAAGGTGTGCGCGCCAAAATGCAGGAACTGTCGCGCTATTTCCCGCAGGGTGTGGAATGGATCGTGCCCTACGACACCACGCGCTTCATCGAACTGTCCATCCGCGAAGTGGTGATCACCTTGCTGGAAGCGGCGGCGTTGGTGGTGCTGGTGATGTTCATCTTCCTCGGTAGCTGGCGCACTACGCTGGTTCCCGCCATCGTTGTGCCGGTATCGCTGATGGGTGGGATGGTGGGGCTGTACGCCTTTGGTTTCTCGATCAACGTGCTGACACTGTTCGCGATGGTGCTGGCAATCGGCATCGTGGTCGACGATGCTATCGTGGTGGTGGAAAACGTCGAGCGCAATATGCGCACCAAGCACCTGTCGCCGCGCGACGCGACGCGGGTGGCGATGGGCGAAATTACCGGCGCGATCGTGGCGATCACGCTGGTGCTGATGGCGGTGTTCGTGCCGATGGCGTTCTTCGGCGGTTCCACCGGCGCGATCTACCGCCAGTTTGCCGTCACGCTGGTGGTGACGATGGCCTTCTCCGCCTTTCTGGCGCTGTCGCTCACACCCGCCTTGTGCGCGAGCCTGCTCAAGCACGATGCGGAAAGTCTGGAGCGCGGTTTTCATGGCCGTTTCAACCGTTTCTTCGACCGTGTGACGGCACGTTATGTCGGCGTGGTTGGCAGCGCCACGCACAGACTGCTGCGCTCGCTGGCGATCTACGCCGTGATCGTCGCGGTCGCCGCTTGGGCCTACATGAAACTGCCGGGCAGTTTTCTGCCGGAAGAAGATCAGGGCTATATCGTCACCGCCATCCAGTTGCCGCCTGCCGCCACGCAGGAAAGATCAAAAGCCGTACTGGAATCCGTCGAGCAGTTTTTTCTGAAACAACCGCAAGTGGATAAGGTGGTGGGCGTGTTGGGCTTTTCCTTCTTCGGTCGCGGCCAGAATATGGCGCTCGCCTTCGTCAAGCTCAAGGATTGGGATGCCAGACCGGGCAACGACAATACGGCGCAAGCCCTGATCAAGCGCGCCAACATGGAGTTTTTCCGCATGAAACAGGCGATGCTGTTCGCCATCAATCCGCCGGCTATACCCGAACTGGCTTCCGCCGGCGGCTTCGACTTCCGCGTGCAGGACCGTGGCGGGGTTGGACGCGAAAAGCTCCAGGATGCGCGCAACCAAGTGTTGGGCATGGCGATGGCCGACAAGCGCCTGGCCGCCGTGCGGCCTGAAGGACAAGAGCCCGCACCGCAACTGTTTCTCGACATCGACCGCGACAAGGCAGAGACGCTGGGGGTCAATGCCACCGATCTCAACGATACGCTGCAATCCTTGTTCGGCGTGGCCTATATCAACGACTTCGTGCGTCAGGGCCGGGTGCTGCGCGTGCAGATGCAGGTCGAGGGAGCGACGAGTAAAGGTGAAGCCGAACTGATGCGCGCAGCGGTGCGCAATAATGCCGGGCGCATGGTGCGCCTGTCCGAATTCGCCCGCACCCGGTGGGTGGCGGGCTCGGCCAAGCTTGACCGCTACAACGGTCTGGCGGCGATGAAGATTTCCGGGGCGACCGCGCCGGGCGCGTCCAGCGGTGAGGCGCTTGCCGCGATGGAAGCCATTGCGCAAAAGCTGCCGCCGGGTATCGGCTTCGAGTGGTCTGGTATTTCGTCCGAGGAAAAACTCTCCAGCCAGCAGGCACCGCTGCTGTTTGGTGTGTCGCTGCTGGTGGTGTTCCTGGTGCTCGCCGCCCTGTACGAGAGTTGGTCAATTCCATTGGCTGTGATGCTGGCCGTACCGCTCGGCGCATTCGGCGCAATGGTCGCGGTTGAGTTGCGCGGACTGCCCAATGATGTCTATTTCAAGGTCGGACTGATTGCCATCATCGGGCTGGCCGCCAAGAACGCCATTCTGATTGTCGAATTCGCGCGCCGCCTCGAAGACGAAGGCCAGGAGCGGCTTGCTGCAGTGCAGGAAGCCTGCCGCCTGCGTCTGCGCCCGATCCTGATGACCTCAATCGCCTTTGTGGCTGGCGTGTTCCCGATGGCGATCTCCAACGGCGCGGGTGCCGAAAGCCGCCACGCCATCGGCACTGGTGTCATTGGCGGCATGGTCGCCGCCACCGTGTTCGCCGTGTTTCTGGTGCCGGTGTTTTTCGTGGCAGTGCGCCGCCTGTTCCCCGGCCATGCGCGCAAGCATGTCGAGCATGAGGAGAGCCGGCATGATTAATCGGGATTATTCATTAGCTGTAGGAGCGGGCCATGCCCGCGACCAAGCGGTTCGCGGGCATGGCCCGCTCCTACAAAACCTACGAATCGTCATCATGGCAACCTTGCTGGGCGGCTGTTCTTTGATGCCCGCCTACGAACGCCCCGCCGCGCCCGTTCCTTCAGCGTGGCCCGACAGTGTGAAATTAAAAACCACCCATGAGATTGTGTTGACCGATTGGCGGGATTATTTCACCGATCCGCGCTTGCAAGCCTTGATCGCCGCCGCGCTGGAAAACAACCGCGATTTGCGTATCGCCACGGCGCGCATCGCCGAAGCCCGCGCGCAATACGGTATCCAGCAGGCGGACAGATTGCCGAATCTCAATCTGAACGCCGGGCGTAATGCTTCGCTGACCCCGGCTGGCGCATCCACTACCGGCAGTGAATTGCACGTGCAACGCTATGATGTGGGCGTGAGCCTGGTGTCGTTCGAACTGGATTTTTGGGGGCGCGTGGCTAGCCTGAACGAAGCCGCGAAGGCGAGTTATCTGTCCACCGAATCCGCGCAGCGCGCGTTTCGCCTGTCGCTGATCGCGGACGTGGCAAATGCTTATCTGTCTTTGCTGGAGCTGCGCGAACGCGTGCAACTCACCGTTGCAACCGCCAGGACGCGCGCCGAAACCAGAGAGCTGGTTTCGCGCCGCCGCGAAATGGGCGTGTCGGGCGATCTGGATTATTTGCAGGCGGAGGGCGCATATCAAGCCGCGTTGGTAGAGCGCGCGAATCTGGAACGGCAACAGGCCGCTGCCGAGAATTTGCTCAACCTGCTGCTGGGCCAGCCGTTGTCAGAAATGAAAAACTTGCCCGCCGGACGCACGCTTGCCGAGCAGAGCATAGACACCGGGCTGATCGCCGAATTGCCCGCCGAGGTGTTATTGCAGCGCCCCGATGTGCTGGCCGCCGAGCAACGACTGGTTGCGGCGAATGCCAATATCGGTGCGGCGCGCGCCGCATTTCTGCCGCGCATCACGCTGACCGGCAGCGTCGGCACCGCCAGCCGCAGCCTGTCCGGTTTGTTCGAGGCGGGTAGCGATGCGTGGAGTTTTCAGCCCGCTATCAGTATGCCGTTGTTTGATGCCGGGCGCACCTCTGCCGGCGTGGATGTGGCCGAAGCGCGCAAGGTAATCGCCGTTGCGGAATATGAAAAAATCATCCAGCAGGCGTTCCGCGAAGTGGCGGATTTGCTGAATGCGCGCGAAAAACTCGCGGAGCAACTGGATGCGCAACAGGCCAATGCAAAAGCGCAAAACCAGCGTTTGAAACTGGTTGAAGCGCGCTATCAGGCAGGCATCGCCAACCATCTGGAAGTGCTGGATGCGCAGCGCGAATCCTTTGCCGCAGAGCAGGGCAGCGCACAAGTGCGGCGCACCGCGCTATCGGCTGCCGCACAGCTCTACAAAGCATTGGCGGGCGAGGGTAGCCATGCGGCAGGAAACAAGGCGCGCCAGGAAAGCGGCAAATGACGATCGGAATTGAAACCGGAGCGGTCAGCGAACAAACACGGGCACGTTTATTGACGGCGGCGCGCGAAGTGTTTTCTCGCAACGGCTTCCAGGGTGCGACGGTGCGCGAGATTTGCCGCCGTGCCGATGCGAACGTCGCGGCGGTGAACTATCACTTCGGCAGCAAGGATGGATTGCTTGCTGAAGCCTTGAATTTCGCGCCACTCGAAGCTTTGCGAGTTACCAATGCCACGGCGGATGAGTGCCCAAGAGTGCGGTTGCGCCTATTCATCCGTGATTTTATGCGGATGCTGCTGGACGAGAAAAATCCATCCTCGCAATGCCGCATCATGGCGCGCGAACTGGCCGATCCAACGCCCGCGCTGGACCAGATCGTGCGCGAAGCGATCGCGCCGTTGCATGAATTCCTGGGGCAACTGGTGCGTGAAATAGTGGGTGGCGAAGCCGGTGAAGCCGAACTGCGCTATTGCGTCCGCAGCATCCTCGGGCAATGTCTGTATTACCGCCATTCCCACCCGGTGCTGCAACGCCTGCACCCCGAGCTGCACTATGACAACCAGGAGATCGAAGCGATCGCCGCGCACATTGCCGACTTTTCATTGAGCGGTCTCGAACGCTTCGGCAAGGCCTAAGCCGGGCGAGCCGGAACCAAAAAACAGGGTGGTAGGATGCGGTGACGAAGGAACCGCATTGTTCGCGTGACAAATGATGCGGTTCGCAAGGCCTTTAGTCCTGAGCGTAGCCGAAGGGTCACCACATCCTACGGCTTTTAAATTATCCTAAAAACCGCAGCTGATGATGAATGTTGTGCTTATCCAAGATGTTGCGTTGCTCTTGTAGGTGCGAATTCATTCGCACATAAGCTGTTGTTCGTGCGAATGAATTCGCACCTACATACCCCTTAACTGCGTTTTTTAGGATTTTTGTTATTTTTTTGACATCCCGGCACCGCACAATTTCTCGCAAGGCACCCCATCGCCATTGCCATCCAGAGTCTTGATGCCACATTGCGTGAAGTAATGCCTGGCTTCCTCACAAGATGCCATTTCCGAGCAAAACTTTTTGCCGCCGCAGGTAAAGCCGAATGTCGTTTCAAGTGGCACCGTGCCCGGTGGGGCGGCGGCATGAGTCGGGTTGGTTACGGTGTTTGGATGAGCTTTTCGCCACTCCCACGGCGGCGTGGGATTGTTGAGTGCCCACAAACCGCGCGGCACCTGTCGGGCTTCTTCCTGCAATGCGATCAGCGCATGGTTGCTGTGGTAGTTTGAATACTCCCACGCCATGCCACGGCGTATCTGTTCGGCATTCACGTCCAGCCCATTGACATTGAGATGCGCAACCATGCGCCCATACTGGTCGATTGCCTGACTGACTATCTTTACCTGTTTGTTTAACACCATATCGGACAGCGAACGCTTGGAAGTTTCACCGAAGGTCTGCGCCCTTTCTGGCGCATCGATCTCGGCCAGGCGTATCTTCACCAAACCATTCGCGCGCTTCACCATCACTGTGTCGCCATCCAGCACGGCAATCACTTTGGCCGTAAATTCGACTGCCTGCGTCAGCCCGCTGGCGCAACACAGCGCGATGCAAGCCAGCAGGCGGATGGTGTTCACGGCAACACGCTCTTGATGAGCGCCATGCACAGCAGGGCATAACCGGCGGCGAGCAGGTCGTCGAGCATCACGCCCAGGCCGCCGTGCCAGGTGCTGTCGAAATAACGTATCGGCTGCGGTTTGACGATGTCGAAAAAACGGAACAGCACGAAGGCGAGCAGCGACCATTCCCAGCCCGGAGGCGTGAAGAACAGCACCAGCATCATCGCGACGATTTCGTCCCATACGATGCCGCCGTGATCGGGTACGCCCAGCGCTTTTCCGGTGATGCCGCAAACCCACACGCCGATGGCAAACGAGCAGATCAGCATCAGGATGAACAGCGCATCCGACAAGTGCGGCGCGAGAAACCAGTACATCGGGAAAGCGGCCAGCGTGCCGAACGTGCCCGGTGCCTTGCGTGCCAGGCCGCTGCCGAAGCCGAATGACAGCAGATGCGCCGGATGGCTGAACAGGAAACGCCAGGACGGCCGGATTTTTAGTTCACCCGTGGGTAGCTCGCCCGGTGCGGGTGATTCAGCGGAAGTGGTCATAACCTTTATCCGCGATATTGATGGTCTCGCCCGTTGAACCGCGCACAATACAACCGCTTCCCGCAACAATTCCGCCGATACAAGACAGCGGCAGATCAAGCTGCGTGGCAATACGCAGCACTTCATCATGGCGCGCGGCTGGCACGGTGAAACACAGCTCGTAGTCGTCGCCGCCGGACAGGATGCAATGCTGAAGCAATGCAACCCCTCCCGGCCTCCCCTTGTCAGGGGAGGAGGTTGGCTCCTCCCCTGACAAGGGGAGGTTGGGAGGGGTTAGACGCGTTCGCAACGCAGCAGAGACAGGCAATAGCGCAAACTCAACCACCGCCCCCACCCGAGATGCATCGAGAATATGCCCGAGATCGGCGAGCAAACCATCGGAAACATCAATCGCGCTGCTGGCAATGCCGCGCAACGCCAAGCCCAATGCCACGCGTGGCTGCGGTTGGTGCAGGTGCGCCGCGCAGGTGGCGAATGCGGCCTCATCCAATACGGTGCGTCCTTGCAGATGAGCGAGCGCCAGCGCCGCATCGCCCAGCTGTCCAGACACCCAGATTTCATCACCAATCTGTGCGCCGCCACGGCGTAATGCCTGTTGTGCCGGCACTTCACCCAAGATCGTTACGCACAAATTGAGCGGCCCACGCGTGGTATCGCCACCGACCAGCTCTACACCGTGCTGTTGCGCCAACGAAAAAAATCCCGCGCTGAATTTCTCCAGCCAAAGCTCGTCCGCATCGGGCAACGCAATAGACAATGTCGCCCAGCGCGGCACAGCCCCCATCGCTGCCATATCGGAAAGATTCACCGCCAATGTCTTGTGCCCGAGCAGAAACGGGTCGGCATCGGGGAAGAAATGTGTGCCGCTCACCAGCATGTCGGTGGAAACCGCCAGTGTGTTGCCTGCGCTCACCTGCAGCAGCGCGGCATCATCGCCCACGCCGAGCAGCGCGCCCGGCGTAGCGCGGGTGAAATAATGGCGGATCAGGTCGAATTCGGACATGGTTTGTAGGATGGGTTGTAGGGGCAATTCACGAATTGCCCTATCATTCGTCACCGCACCGGTTCGTTTGGGCGATTCGTGAATCGCCCCTACAACGACTGTTCTTTGCGCCCGGCGAACTCCACGGCGCGCAATTGCGGCGCAAGCTTGTCGAGCACGCCGTTGACATACTTGTGGCCGTCGGTGCCGCCGAAGGTCTTGGCCAGTTCGACCGCCTCGTTGATGACCACTTTGTAGGGTGCCTCAAGGTGTTGCGATAGTTCGAATGCGCCCAACAGCAGCACCGCGAATTCCACCGGGCTGAGCTCGCCCAGCGGCCGGTCGAGATGCGGGGCGAGCAGTGCTTCGATGTCGGCGTGCTGGCCCAATGCGCCGCGCAACAGTTTCGAGAACAGCTCCCGGTCGTAGCGCCCGAGATTCTTTTCCGCCTGTATCTGCTTTTCGATTTGCGCATCGTCACCCGCCGTCACCCGCCACTGATAGATGCCCTGCAACGCCAGTTCGCGCGCACGGTGGCGCGGGCTTTTGTTGGGCACTTTTTTCGCCTCGATTACAGCGCTCATGCTATATCCCGCAACAGATTGGCCATCTCGATGGCCGCCAGCGCCGCTTCGCGGCCCTTCACCTCCATACGAGAGATCGCCTGTTCGTCGTTATCGGTGGTGAGAATTGCGTTGGCGATCGGTACGCCGCAAGCCAGTTGTACTTCGTTCACGCAACGCGCCGACTCGTTCGACACTACCTCGAAATGGTAGGTGTCGCCACGAATCACCGCACCGAGTGCGATCAGTGCATCAAATTTTTCGCTCTCTGCCATGTGCAACAGCACCAGCGGGATTTCCAGCGCGCCGGGAACGGTAGCCAGCGTGATGTCATCTTCGGCAACGCCCTGCTGTACCAGTTGCGCGCGGCATGAACCCAGCAGCCCCTCGCATATTTCCGGATTGAAGCGGCTTTGCACGATGCCGATGCGCAAGCCTTTACCGGCAAGATTTTTTTCCAGTTCTTTCATGTCAACCTCTGTCATTCCGTAGGTCGGGTTAGCGCAGCGTAACCCGACTATTCCTTGTTAATTGATGAGCAAACGTCGGGTTACGCTGCGCTAACCCGACCTACCATCTCTTTTATCCTAGAAACCGCAGTTGGTGATGAATGTTGTGCTTATCCAAGATGTTGCATTGCCCTTGTAGGTGCGAATTTATTCGCACATAACCTCTTGTTCGTGCGAATGAATTCGCACCTACATACCACTCAACTGCGTTTTTCAGGTTTATTGCTTTTCCTTGTTGTTGGCGCAGCAATAGCCCACCACTTCCAGGCCGAAACCGGTCATGCTCGGCAGTTTGCGCGGTTTGGCGATGAGACACATTTTGCCGACGTTGAGATCGCGCAGTATCTGCGCGCCGATGCCGTAGCTGCGCGGGTCCCACTGGGTGTGATGCGCCTCCGGCAGCGCTGCGGCGCGCGCCAACAATTCCTGCGCCGTTTCGGCATGGTGCATCATCACCAATACCCCCGATGGTGCCGCAGCGATCCGGGTCAGAGCATCATGCACGCTGGTTGAATTCGGGTAGTGCGCCTGCTCCAGGAAATCCATCACCGACAGCGGCTCATGCACCCGCACCAGCGTTTCCTCGTGCGGCTGAATGTTGCCTTTCGCCAGCGCCAGATGGGTGCGCTGCGTGGTCTTGTCCACATAAGTCACCAGCTCGAATTCGCCATAAGCGGTCTGCACGCGGCGTTGCGCCACTCGCTCCACCAGCTTCTCGTTGTGGCTGCGATATTCGATCAAATCGGCAATGGTGCCGATCTTCAAACCATGAGTTTTCGCGAATTCAACCAAATCGGGCAAGCGCGCCATCTCGCCATCATCCTTGAGAATTTCGCAGATCACCGAGGCCGGCATCAGCCCGGCCAGTTGCGCCAGATCGCAACCCGCCTCGGTATGCCCGGCACGCACCAGCACGCCGCCGTTCTGCGCGCGCAACGGGAAGATGTGGCCGGGCTGCACGATGTCTGCCGGCTTGGCGTTCTTATTCGCCGCCGCCTGAATGGTGCACGCGCGGTCAGCCGCCGAGATACCGGTGGTGACTCCCGTCGCCGCCTCGATGGATACCGTGAAATTGGTGCCCAGCGGCGAACCGTTCTCGCTCACCATCAGTGGCAGGTTAAGTTGCCTGCAATGCGCCTCGGTCAGTGTCAGGCAGATCAGTCCGCGCCCGTGCTTGGCCATGAAATTGATCTTCTCCGGCGTGACAAACTCGGCAGCGAATACCAGGTCACCCTCGTTTTCGCGATCCTCCTCATCCACCAGCACGACCATGCGTCCGGCGCGGATTTCCTCGATTATTTCCTTTATCGGTGCAACGTCGGTCATTTTGTTTCTTCCTTTTCGCCCTGCATCATGCGTTCCACATAGCGCGCAATCAAATCAATTTCCAGATTCACGTTTGCGCCCACTTTCAGTTCATTCAGCGTCGTCATATCCAGCGTATGCGGGATCAGGTTGACTTCAAACTCTGATCCGGCGACACGATTTACCGTGAGGCTCACGCCGTTGATGGTGATAGAGCCTTTGACGGCGATATACTTTGCCAGTATCTGCGGCGCGCGCACGATCAGCCGCCAGCTTTCGCCGATGTCGTTGAACGCCACCACTTCGCCCACGCCATCCACATGGCCGGTGACCAGATGCCCACCCAACCGGTCGGACAGGCGCAGCGCCTTTTCCAGATTGACGTGGCCGCCCTGTTTGTCGAGGCCGACCGTGCAATCCAGCGTCTCGCGCGACACGTCCACGGTGAACACGTGACTGTCTATCTTCACCGCTGTCAGGCACACACCGTTTACCGCGATGCTGTCGCCGATCTGCACGTCATCCATGCCCAGCGCTTCGGTCGCCACGGAAAGGCGCAGGCCACCGTCGCGGTCATCCGCACGGAGGATGATGCCGACATCGGCAATGATTCCACTAAACATACTTATAACTCCTTTGCTCCGTCATTCCGGCGCAGGCCGGAATCCAGCTGATTAACAAATTCCCACGCAAGTGGAACAACACCTTGGTTTGGCCGTGCCTCGAAACTCGCTGCAGGCGGCTCGTTTTGTCCGCTTCGCGGTATGTTTTTATTGCTGGATTCCGGCCTGCGCCGGAATGACAGTCTTATTTTTCCACTCGCGCCGTGATACGCAAATCATCGCCGACCTGCCGCACATCCTGCCACTTGAGATTGACGCGCTGCTCCAGGCTGTTCAATTCACCCAGTTGCGCCATGCTGCGCGCGGCATCGCCCAGCAATTGCGGTGCGACATACAACACCAGTTCATCCACCAGCCCGGCACGCAGCAGCGCACCGTTCAATGTGCTGCCCGCTTCCACCAGTACCTCGTTGACACCGCGTCCGCCAAGATCATGCAACATGGCAAGCAGATCAATTCGCCCTTGGGTGTCGGGTAATATGGCGACTTCAGTGCCCAGATCACGTAGCACCGCAGCCTTGTCCGCTTTGTCTGCAGTAGCATAGATCAGCACATCGCCACCGTGTAGAACCCGCGCATCCAGCGGCATGTGCAACTGGCTGTCCAGCACCACGCGCAGCGGCTGGCGCAGGACTCCCCTTGTTAGAGGAGGAGATACTTCGCGCACATTCAGCCGCGCATCGTCCGCCAGAATCGTGCCGATGCCGGTCAGCACGGCACAGCTGCGCGCGCGCCAGCGCTGCACATCCAGCCTCGCCGCCTCGCCGGTGATCCACTGGCTGGTGCCGTTGGCCAACGCGGTGCGCCCGTCCAGGCTCATCGCGATTTTGCTTCTGACCCACGGCACGCCGCGCGTCATGCGCGCGAAGAAACCGACATTCAATTCGCGCGCCGCCGCCTCCATCAGCCCGCATTCGACCTCGATTCCGGCTGCGCGCAATTTCTCAATACCCTGCCCCGCCACTTGCGGATTCGGGTCTGGCACCGCAACCACCACACGCACAATACCCGCCGCAACCAGCGCATCGGCGCAAGGCGGGGTGCGCCCGTGATGGCTGCATGGTTCCAGCGTGACGTAAGCGGTTGCACCCTTCGCCGCCTCGCCCGCCGCGCGCAAGGCATGGACTTCCGCATGGGGTTCACCGGCGCGCTCATGCCAACCTTCGCCAATGACCGCGCCATCCTTTACCAGCACGCAGCCGACGCGCGGATTCGGGCTGGTGGTATACAGCCCGCGCTCCGCCAGCCGTAGCGCCTGTGCCATCCATGCACTGTCTTGCATGTCTGCCATCAGGCCTTCTTTTTGCCACCGGGCGGAGGCTTGCGCGCAGGTGTCTTGCGCACTGCCTCGATCGCTTCGGTGAAATCGCCCACATCCTGAAAACTCTTGTACACCGACGAGAAGCGGATGTAGGCAACTTTGTCGAGCTTGAGCAATTCTTTCATCACCATCTCACCGATCTGGCGCGAACCGACTTCGCGCTCGCCCAGCGCAAACACTTTTTGCGTGACATGGTCGATTGCCGCATCCACCAGCTCGGTCGGCACCGGGCGTTTGTGCAACGCGCGGCTGAAACTGGTGCGCAATTTCCCCGCGTCAAATTCGCTGCGCGTGCCGTTCTGCTTGACCACCTGCGGCATACGCAGCTCTACCATTTCATAAGTGGTGAAACGCTTGTCGCACGACAGGCAGCGGCGGCGGCGGCGGATGCTGTCGCCCTCGTCGCTCTCCCGGGTGTCGATCACCTGGGTGTCAGTATGCTTGCAGAAGGGACATTTCATTTTAATTCAGGACTGAGGGGCGAGTGCTGAGGACTGAGAACGGCGGAGCACTGTATCCCTCAGTCCTCGTACCTCATTCCTCAGTCCTGTTTTAGTCGCCATACACCGGAAACTGCGTCGTCAATTTCTTCACTTCGCCCACCACGCGCGCGATCACCGCTTCGTCGTTGGGCGCGTCCAGCACGTCGGCGATCAGGTGCGCCAGCTTCTCGGCTTCAAGCTCCTTGAAGCCGCGCGTGGTCATCGCCGGGCTGCCGATGCGGATGCCGCTGGTGACGAACGGCTTTTGCGGGTCGTTCGGGATGGCGTTCTTGTTCACGGTGATGTGCGCGCGCCCCAGCGCGGCTTCGGCATCTTTGCCGGTGATGTGTTTGGCTTGCAGATCGACCAGAAATACATGACTGTCGGTGCGCCCGGAGACGATGCGTAAACCGCGTTCCTGCAACACTTTGGACATCACGCGCGCGTTATCCACCACCTGTATCTGATAGGCCTTGAATTCCTTGCTGGCCGCCTCCTTGAACGCCACCGCCTTGGCCGCGATCACGTGCATCAGCGGGCCACCTTGAATACCGGGGAAAATCGCCGAATTCAGTACCTTCTCATATTCTGCCTTGGCCAGAATGATGCCGCCGCGCGGGCCGCGCAGGGTCTTGTGGGTGGTGCTGGTGACGAAGTCGGCGATGCCGACCGGGCTCGGGTACACGCCCGCCGCGACCAGGCCAGCGTAGTGCGCCATGTCCACAAACAGATACGCGCCCACGCTGTCGGCGATGGCGCGGAAACGTTTCCAGTCGATCACCAGTGCATAAGCGGATGCGCCCGCCACGATCATCTTGGGCTTGTGCGCCGTGGCTAATGCCTGCACCTGATCGTAATCGATTTCTTCTTTTTCATTCAGGCCGTACTGGATGGCGTTGTACAGCTTGCCGCTGATATTTACCGACGCGCCGTGGGTCAGATGCCCACCATGCGCCAGCGACATGCCGAGGATAGTATCGCCGGGCTTGAGCACCGCCATATACACCGCCTGATTGGCCTGCGAACCGGAATGCGGCTGCACGTTGGCATATTCCGCGCCAAACAGGGCTTTTACGCGGTCGATGGCGAGTTGCTCGGCCACGTCCACATGCTCGCAGCCGCCGTAATAACGCTTGCCCGGATACCCTTCGGCGTACTTGTTGGTCAGCTGACTGCCCTGCGCCTCCATCACTGCCGGGCTGGTGTAGTTTTCCGAGGCGATCAGCTCGATGTGATCTTCCTGACGGCGGGTTTCATTCTGGATCGCAGCCCACAGTTCCGGGTCAGTGCTGGCGATGGTGTTTTTTCTGGAGAACATAGCGACTATTCCTAAAGATAATAAAATCGGGAAAGGCGCGAATTCTACCATGCAGGTGAGGAAGGCAGGAATTGTAGGATGGGTGGAGCGCAGCGATACCCATCAATTATTGGCTGATTCTTAACGATGGGTATCGCTACGCTCCACCCATCCTACCTGTCACCCGACAAATCGGGTTCCACAAAACGAGCGAGGCGGCCAAATGTTTACCGTCCGGCCACCGTCATACCTTCTACCAGAATCGAACCGCACTGGCGCGAGCCTTGTACCAGCACGTCGCTGCCCACTGCGGCGATGTTGCGATACATGTCTTTGAGGTTGCCCGCAATGGTGATTTCCTGCACCGGGTATTGAATCTCGCCGTGCTCCACCCAAAAGCCTGCGGCACCACGCGAATAATCGCCAGTAACGGCGTTGACACCGCTACCCAGCAATTCGGTAACCAGCAACCCGCGTCCCATATTCTTCAGCAATTGCGCGAAATCATGTTGTTCTGTGGAACGCAGGATCAAATTGTGGTTGCCGCCCGCGTTGCCGGTGGTGCGCAAACCCAGCTTGCGTGCCGAATAGGTACTTAAAAAATAGCCGCGCAGCGCGCCATTCTCGACGATGCTGCGGTGTTGCACTTTTACGCCCTCGCCATCGAACGGGCTGGAGGCCAGCCCTTTGCGAATATCCGGTATATCTTCAAGGTTGATGTGCGATGCGAAAACGGGCTTATCCATCTGATCGAGCAAAAAAGAGGATTTGCGGTACAGGCTGCCACCGCTCACCGCCCCGACGAAGTGCCCGAGCAGGCTGGAGGCAATCGGAGCCTCGAACAATACCGCACACTGCATGGTGTCGAGTTGCCGCGCATTCAGGCGGCGCACGGTGCGTTCGGCAGCGATGCGCCCGAGCTGCCGCACTTCGATGATTTCCCTGGCATCGCGCGCCACGCTGTACCAGTAATCGCGCTCCATCGCGTCATCCTGCCCGGCGATCACCGAGCAACTGACGCTGTGGCGCGAAGTGGGGTAACCGCCGATAAAACCCAGGCTGTTGGCGTGCACGAACTGCGCCTCGTGCACGTTGACCGTCGCGCCTTCCGAATTGCTGATGCGCTGGTCCGTATCCAGTGCGGATTGTTCGCATTCCAGCGCCAGTTCAATTGCCTCATTCACCGGCAAATCCCAGGGGTGATATAGATCCAAATCGGCGCAATCACGCGCCAGCGTACCGGCATCCGGCAAGCCCGAACAATCATCTTTTGCGGTGTAGCGCGCGATGGATAGCGCGGCATCAACCGTATCGCGCACCGCCTGCGGCGAAAAATCCGAGGTGCTGGCATTGCCGCGCTGTTGGCCGACATAGACGGTAATACCCAAACCCTTGTCGCGGTTGTATTCGATGGTTTCCACTTCACCGTGGCGCACCGTAACGGATTGCCCGAAACCCTCCGAGACTTCGGCGGAGGAGGCTGTTGCGCCGCGCTGTTTGGCGTAGGCCAGCATATCTTGCGCGATGCCGCGCAATGCTTCATCCGAATGGGAAAAACGCGGGGGAATGGAAGTGGTCAGATTCATGGTTTGAGCGGTTTTATTGCGAAAGACGGTATCATAGCAGCATCTTATTGCCACACCGAACGCCATGAACCAACAAAACCAGCCCCAGCCAGATGACGAAGAACTGGAGCTGCCGCCCAGCAAAACCAAAATAAAAAAGCAGATGCACGAGTTGCGCGATCTCGGTGTCGAATTGACCGAGCTGGGCAAGGATCAGCTCGCGCAGCTCGACATCCCGGAAAATCTGCGCGACGCGATCCGTGAGATGCATCACATCAATAAATTCGGGGCGCAACGCCGTCAGCGGCAATACATCGGCAAACTGATGCGCGAGGTGGACACCGCCCCGATCATCGCCAAATTGGACGCATGGAAAGGTGTGTCGCAAACGCATGTCGCCTACAACCATTTGCTGGAGCGCTGGCGCGACCGCTTGCTGGAAAGCGAACATGCTCTGACCGAGTTGCTCGCCGACCATCCACAGGCAGATGCGCAGCATCTACGCGCGCTGATCCGCAACGCGCAAAAGGAAAAAGAGGCGGGGAAGCCCCCTAAAAACTACCGTGAGATTTTTCAGGTATTGAAAGAGATTATCCCCGAGCCGGAGTAATGGGGAGCGCACAACCCGGGGGCTGCTGGCTCTTCCCGCAAACGGCTGGCTTCGCCAGCACGTAGGTTGGGTTAGGCGCGGTTTTTGCGCCGTAACCCAACAAAAACCTGTCTATCCATTGGTATCAAAGATTGGGTTTTGTTGGGTTACGCGATAAAGCCGCTAACCCAACCTACACGACTGAATCAGGCTTTCCGGTCATGCTTACCGCTTGCCAAGCTCCATCAATTCCACCAATGCATCCCGCGTTACCCGATATTTCCCTGATGCGTCATTGGTGGCATTGTCGCGCGCCCCTTCGAAATTACCGGCGCTCGCCAGGCTCAAGGTGACATTCCTGGATTTCCAGTAGATCTGGCATTTCTCCCAGAATTCCCGCGCCTTTGGTTCTTCCCCGGATGACATGGATGCCGATGTGTATTGTTCCCACAGGCGCCTCACTTTTTCATCAAGAATAGCGGCCGATTCCATGTATTTCCTGGCTTCATCCTGGCTGCTTGCGCCAATCGAAAGAAGCGCGTTACCTCTGCCCTGATTGATGCAATCCAGGATGACGTGCAGCACATCGAAATCACTGGTTTTGTAATTCTCTACTGCGGCTCTGAGGCTGGATACAAACGACAACAGCTTCTGCACGGTGATGGAGGTTTTTCTGACGGCAAGATCATTTGTGCCAGCCATTTCCGCGATTTTTTCCGTATTTCGTGCGATATGGTCGCTGGTCTCGCGCTGTTCGCCGGTTTCGGCGGCGATGGAGCTGACGCGCTGCTGGGTCTGGCGAAAGCTTTCGCGGATTTCAGACATGGAGTGCTCCGCCTGTCCTGTCAGCGTCACACTCTGTTTTGCCCACGCCGTACCCTTCTCCACGTTGGCGACTGTGGTGCGAGTTTCGGACTGGATAGCCTCGATCATGGCTGTGATTTTTACTGTGGAGGATGCCGTTGATTCGGAAAGTTTTCTCACCTCGTCTGCCACAACGGAGAAGCCGCGGCCAGATTCACCGGCGCGCGCCGCCTCGATTGCCGCATTGAGCGCGAGAAGATTGGTCTGGCTGGCAATCTCCTTGATGACCTTGGCGATCTCGCCGATCTCGACCGACTGATGCTGCAAATTGTTAATAGATAGTGAAAACTCGCCAATAATTTTCGAGATGTCGCCTATCCCTGAAGCAACATCCTTGAATACCACTTCGCTGTGCGCCGCGACCTCTCCGGCCTTGACCGAATACAGTTCCGCATCTTTCGCATGCCGCGCAACTTCCTGCACGCTGGAGGTAAGCTGGGTTACCGAGCTGGCGGTGGCATGGGCGGATTCAGCCTGCATGCGTGATCCGGCGGCGATCTCCGCCGAAGCATTTCCGACCTGAATGGTCGCATCGAATACCTCGGAAACATTGCTTGTCACCTGGCTGACCATCTGCCCGATAGTTTCGACCAGACCGTTGACGGCACGCGCAATTTCCGCGATTTCATCGTTTCCGGAAACTGTTGCCCTGATGGATAAATCGGTATTTTTGTGAATGGTTGAAACCGTATCGCGCAGGCTATTGATAGTGCGGGTGATGGCGCGAACGATGATGATACCCGGCCCCACCAAAGCAATCAGCGCCACCGCCATCCCACCGGCAATCAGGCCGGCATTCTCACGCAGCGCATAGGCGGCAATACCACCGGCCACAACCAGCGCGCCGGCCATGATGCCGAGCAAAAGGTATAACCGTGTGGCGATTTTTATGTTTGAGAACATGAACGGACCCCTCCTGTTGTTCCTTCGTCCAATATCAACCCAACGAACCCTGCCGTATATTACAACGTTATTGAATCGATGAGGCTGACGGTGCGGCCAAAAATCCCGGTACCGAGTTTTTATAGCAGAAAATAGACCGTTCGCGTATATTTCACCGCTATTTTGCAGGCTCACTCAACATGGCGCAGTTCGGGCACACCTCCTTTTTGGAGGTGGCTCTGTGCCGCACGCAACCATGAATATCCATCCTCTCCAGCCTGTCGCCCTTAAATCACAAGCCGTAAGTTTTCGGGCTTTGCCGCCGCTGTCGTTGTATATCCATATTCCGTGGTGTGTGCGCAAATGCCCGTATTGCGATTTTAATTCGCACGAGGCGCGCGAAGCTGTACCGGAGAAAGAATATGTCGCGGCATTGGTGCGCGATCTGGAGCTGGCTTTGCCGCTGATCTGGGGGCGCAAGGTTTATACCGTGTTCTTCGGTGGCGGCACGCCCAGTCTGTTAAGTGGCGAAAGTGTCGCAAAGATCCTGCGCCAGGTGCGCATGCTGCTGCCACTCGACCTCGGCGCGGAAATTACGCTGGAAGCGAATCCCGGCACTGTGGAAGCATCACGCTTCGCGGCGTATCGTGAAGCGGGCGTAAACCGGCTGTCGCTCGGCATTCAGAGTTTCAACGATGCGCATCTGCAAGCGCTGGGGCGCATCCACTCTGCCGATGAGGCGAAGACGGCCATCGCCATCGCGCAGCGGCATTTCGATAACCTCAACCTTGATCTGATGTACGCGCTGCCGCATCAGGCGCTGGATGAAGCGTTGCAAGATGTGCGGATCGCGCTGTCATTCGCACCGCAGCACCTGTCCTGCTACCACCTCACACTGGAGCCGAACACGTTATTCCACCACAACCCACCGCCGTTGCCGGGCGATGACATAAGTGCGGAGATGCAGCAGCGCATCGAACAAATGCTGGCTACGCATGGCTACCAGCACTATGAAACTTCCGCCTTCGCACAACCGAATTGCCGCGCCAGACATAACCTGAATTATTGGCAGTTCGGCGATTATTTGGGTATCGGCGCAGGCGCGCACAGCAAGCTGAGTTTTCACGACAAGGTATTGCGCCAGATGCGCCACAAACAGCCGCAGGCGTATCTGGATGCGGTGGAGCAAGCCACGCCGGTGCGGGCACGACACGGTGAGGCGGAGCCTTCCGGTGCGGGGGTGCAGGAAGAACATGAAGTATCAACCGGCGATCTCGCATTCGAATTCATGATGAACGCGCTGCGCCTGAATGAAGGTTTTGATAGCACGCTGTTTCAGGAACGCACCAGCCTGCCGTTACTGCGAGTACGCCGCGAGCTGGAACGGGCGGTGCGGCGCGGGCTGATCGTGCAGGATCACCAGCGTATTGCACCGACTCAACTGGGGCAGCGCTTCTTGAATGATTTGCTGGAGGTATTCCTGAACGACTCAAAGTAGGATGGGTAGAGCGCAGTTCGTAGGGCGCAATAACCAACGGGCATTGCGCCGCATGGATTCACGAACATCCGGTGCAATGCGCTACGCTTATTGCACCCTACAGAATGCCATATCAGAAATGTAGGATGGGTTGAGCGCAGCGATACCCATCAATCGTTTGCATAACACAGGCGATGGGTATCGCTGCGCTCAACCCACCCTACGCCCTACCGGCGACGAAACACCATATCCCACACCCCATGCCCCAGCCTCAACCCGCGCTGCTCGAACTTGGTGAGCGGGCGATAAGCGGGGCGCGGGGCGTAATCGGCTGCAGTGTTCTCCAGCAGCGGCTCTTCGCCCAACACGCGCAGCACCTGTTCGGCATAATCCTGCCAGTCGGTGGCGGCGTGGATGTAGCCGCCGGGTTTAAGTTTTTGCGCCAGATGGGCGATGAATGGTGGCTGGATCAGACGGCGTTTGTTGTGACGCGCCTTGTGCCACGGATCGGGGAAGAAGATGTGCACACCGTCGAGTGTGGCATCGCCGATCATGTCGCGCAGCACCTCCACCGCATCGTGCTGCATGATGCGTAGGTTGGGAATCTGTTGTGTGTCAATCAGTTTGAGCAGGTTGCCCACACCGGGCGTGTGCACCTCCAGCGCGAGGTAATCGTTTTCTGGATGCTCCAGCGCGATGGTCGCGGTGCTGTCGCCCATGCCGAAACCGATTTCCAATATCTTGGGCGCGCTGCGCCCGAACGCCGCATCGAGGTCGAGCGGGTGCGCGGAGTAGGGAATGCCGAAGCGCGGCAGCAATGTATCCACCGCGCGCTGCTGTGCGGGCGAGACGCGGCCCTGGCGCAGCACGAAGCTGCGGATATGGCGTTTGGAAAGATCGGTGGTGTCGGTCATGGTGATCGGTTTTTGGGTGGGTACGGCCTTATCGTGCCCACGCGGAGGGCAGTACAGCGTGGGTAAACGGCAAAAGGGCAATTCGTGAATTGCCCCTACGTCAGCACATTAATTCCGTAGGGGCGATTCACGAATCGCCCACCCACAAAATCAGCTAGCTTCGCACCGAGCCGATGATCCCTGCCATCGGCGAGCTCGGACTGGCGCTATACAGTTTCTTCGGCATGCGTCCGGCCAGGTACGCCTCGCGTCCGGCTTCCACACCCTTCCTCATTGCCGAGGCCATCAGCACCGGATTCTGCGCACCTGCAATAGCCGTGTTCATCAACACACCCGCGCAGCCGAGCTCCATCGCGATCGCAGCATCCGAAGCCGTGCCAACACCCGCATCCACGATCACCGGCACCTGCACGCGCTCCATGATGAGTTGCAGATTCCACGGGTTGAGGATGCCCATGCCGGAGCCGATCAGCGAGGCCAGCGGCATGATCGCCACGCAGCCGATATCTTCCAGTTGCTTGGCGACGATGGGGTCGTCCGAGGTATAAACCATCACCTGAAAGCCTTCCGCCACCAGTGTTTTCGCCGCAGCAATGGTCTCGATCACGTTGGGATACAGCGATTGCGGGTCGCCCAGCACTTCCAGCTTGACCAGCGTATGTCCATCCAGCAATTCGCGCGCCAGCCGCAAGGTGCGCACCGCATCGTCGGCGGTGTAGCAACCGGCGGTGTTGGGCAGGTAGGTGAATTTCGACGGCGGCACCGCATCGAGCAGGTTCGGCTCGTTGGCGTTCTGTCCGAGGTTGGTGCGGCGGATCGCCACCGTGACGATCTCCGCGCCGCTGGCATCCAGCGCCGCACGTGTCTCGGTGAAGTCCTTGTACTTGCCGGTGCCAACCAGCAGCCGGGATGAGTAGCTCTTGCCTGCGATAATGAGTTTGTCGTTCATGTCGTTTCCTTAAATCTCTGCCGATACGTCATTCCGGCGCAGGCCGGAATCCAGTGGGTTTAAATAAAATGCATTGTCGTCTTGCTGGATTCCGGCCTGCGCCGGAATGACAGTTCCACTGGTTAGCCCCCTCCCACCGCCACGACGATCTCCAGCCTGTCGCCGTCCGCCAGTTGCCGTTCGGCGAACTGGCTGCGCGGCACAATCTCGCCATTGCGTTCCAGCGCGATGCGCTTGCCCGCCAGCCCCATCTCCTCAACGAGTGCGGCGATGCTGAAAGCCTGCGGGAATTGGCGGGCTACGCCGTTGATGCTGACCGTTATCACTTCGTTTGTCCGTGTTAGAATGCGCGCCGCATTCTACACTAGGCGGGTGTAGTTCAATGGTAGAACGGCAGCTTCCCAAGCTGCATACGAGGGTTCGATCCCCTTCACCCGCTCCACTTCCGCACACTCCATGAAACCGTGCTTATCCGGTTGTTACCCTTTTTCGGACGAGCAACGTAGGAGCCCGATTTATCGGGCGATTACCGGCCGTTATCGCCCGATAAATCGGGCTCCTACAACGGCTCTTTGTTCCAATGGTGCA
>Ga0315281_10002475_pt1 | contig 27402 bp, 23 predicted proteins | sample YL17G07_0_MG_FD_204540 | JGI IMG/M metagenome (GOLD analysis project Ga0315281, IMG submission 204540) | Sediment microbial communities from Yellowstone Lake, YNP, Wyoming, USA - YL17G07_0 | ecosystem: Environmental > Aquatic > Freshwater > Lake > Sediment | place: USA: Wyoming | collected...
TCTGACGTTTCTCGGCCCCTTTCTTGCCTATTTTCAAGGAGTTGGAGGACACGGACATTTTAGCGGTGCTGGCACCCGAGATGCCCATAGGTTCGCCTTAGGGCACTGGACCACTAGGGTCCGCAATGGATGGCAGGAGCAAATAATAAATGGGCAAGCAGAACTCAGTTCTCAATCGTTTCCTGGAGTTCTTCAGCTCGACTAAATGCGGACTCATCCTTCTGGGGCTGTTGGGAACGGCAGTGGTGACCGGGACCATCGTCCTCCAGCGGCCGATGGCGCGGGAAGGTCAGATCGAGCAGATCTACGCCCCACAAACGATCCGTCTGCTCAACTTTCTTGGCCTCTTTGATGTCTTTCACGCCTGGTGGTTCATGCTGCTTTTGGGATTGCTGGGCGCCAACATCGTCCTGGCTTCGCTCGAGCGCTTCCCGCAGGCATGGCGCTATTTCTCGCGCCCGCATCGCGTCGCGGACGAATGGTTTGTGCGCAAGCTGCCGATTGTCCGGGAAATTTCCATCCGCGCCAGCCAGCCGGGAGAAGCGCTCCAGCGCGCTGCCGAGAGATTAGCTGCGGCGGGTCTTCATGCTCATCCGGAGGCGCTTAAGCAAGGGACGCTCTACGTCGAGAAGCACCGCATTGCGCGCCTGGCCCCCTACGTTGTGCATCTGAGCCTGCTCATTATTTTCGCCGGGGCCATCGTGGACGGCAAATGGGGCTACCGAGGCTTTGTCAGCCTGGGGCCCGGCATGCGCAGCCACGAAGTGGATTCCCTCTCCGGCAACGGCCCGGTTCAGAGGCTGCCCTTCACTCTGCGCTGTGACGGGGCGGGAATGGAGAAATACCCCGACGGGTCGCCGCAGCAATACTGGAGCTGGCTGGCCGTGGAGGAAAACGGGCGGGAAGTGCTCAAGAAGCAGATTTTCGTGAACGACCCGCTGACGTACAAAGGCATCCGGTTCTTCCAGGCGAGCTACGGACCGACCGGCGCTCCGGCGAAGCTGGAACTCGAAGCGTCCTGGCCCGGCGTGGCGCGCGCCGCGCAGAACTTCACGCTGCGGCCCGGAGAGGCGACGACGCTCGGCGACTCGGGTGTTCAGGTCGAGCTGGCGGATTTCGTTCCCGACTTCGTTCTCGAGGGCAACCAGTTGAGCACCCGCTCGAACGAGCCGAATAACCCGGCCATCAAGCTTCAAATCACGCAGGATGGGGGAAAACGCTCCGCGGTGTGGTTCTTCCCCAAGTCTCCCCAGATGAATTTCCCCGATGAGTCGGGAATCGCGTTCAAGTTGCGTGACCTGGAAATGGGATACACCACCGGGCTTCAGGTGGCCAAGCAGCCGGGGAAAGAGTTGATCTGGGGCGGCTGCCTGATTCTGGTGGGTGGGCTATGCCTGGCGCTCTACATGGTGCACATCCGGGTTTGGGGAGTCGTCGGGCGCGACGCAAAGGGGCGTCCGGTGCTGGTGCTAGGCGGGCAGCCCAGCAAGTATCGCGAGAGTTTCGAGGACCGGTTCAACGAGTTGGCTGACGCGCTCGAGGCGTCGCTCGGTGCGCCGGCGAAAGCAGTGCGCGAGGTGGAACGTATTGTGGCGTAGCCGTAGCGCCGGTCCCTGCCCGCGGCAGGCGGGTATGACCGGCGTTCGATTATTCGCCGCTCATAGAGCGGCGCTACAACTCAAGGAAGGTTCGAATGGCAAAAGTCATAAGCACTCATGTCACGGAACGGCGCCCGGCGAGCGCGGCGTCGTGGATTCTGCTCGTGGTCGGCGTGGCCGTCGCCACGGTGCTGGCGGTTTCCGTCCCGCGCCTGATCGGGTCAAGCGGCTGGATGACGGGCGAGAAGTTTCTCTATATCGCGCTCATCGCCTACCTGGGCGCGTCGGCGCTCTACTTTGCATCGCTCGCGGTGCGCCAGCCGGCGCTGGTGGCGGGCGGTGTAGCGCTCACGCGCGGCGCGTTCCTGCTCCACACAACGGGCGTGGCAGTGCGCTGGGCGGCATCGGGGCACGCGCCGTTCTCCAACATCTATGAAATGGTGCTGATGTTTTCCTGGGGCGTGGTGGCGATGCAACTGCTGGCCGAGTGGAAGCTGGAGCTGAAATACTTCGGCGCGGTTACCATCCCCATCGCCGCGCTGGCGCTGGTTTTGCTGCAAGTCCTTCCCGGCGAAATCCGTCCGCTGGTTCCCGCGCTGCAGAGCACCTGGCTGCAAATTCACGTCACGCTCGCCATCTTCAGTTACGCGGGCTTCACGCTCTCCTTTGCCGCCGGGATTCTCTATTTCGTCAAAGACGGGACCAGCGCGCGAACGTTCCTGAACTGGACGACCGGACTGGTCACGGGCACCTACGCACTCATTGCGTTCACCTCCATTGATCGCGGGCTCAACCTGCTGCTGCCCGCCTGGGACGCGGCGGCGGGCGAAAAAATCATGGTCGGGCCGAAGCAGGCGCTGCTGGTTCCCCTCTCCGGCCTCGCCTGGCCGTTCGTCATCGTCTTGGCTCTCGCCGCGGCGGCGCTGGCGGTGAGCCTCTTCGACACGTTCTCCAACGGCGCCGGCGACGCGGCGCGCTGGGCGCGGCGGATTTTTCTGGCGTCGGTTTTCGCGCAGTTTGCAACGCTCGTGGCACTGGCAGCGAAGATCGAGTCCGGACCTTACTTCGCGCCGCAGGTCGGCCAAAGCGTGGCCGTGGCGTTTTCCGCCAGTCCCTTCCTGCTCTCCGGAATCGTCTGCGGGATCTTCATGTCGCTGGCGTGGCTGGTGCTGGCGTGGAAGCATGACACCATCGTCGAATTCCTCCCCCACCGCGACACGCTCGACAACCTCATCTATAAAACCGTCGCCGTTTCGTTCCCCCTTCTGACCCTGATGATTATCGCCGGCGCTTATTGGGCGAATCGCACCTGGGGCTCGTATTGGAGCTGGGACCCGAAAGAAGACTGGGCGCTCATCACCTGGCTCACTTACGCGGGATATCTACACATGCGGCTCACGCGCGGCTGGCGCGGCCGCCGCGCCGCCTACATGGTGATCATCGGCTTCGCCATCGTCATGTTCACCTTCTTCGGCGTGACCTACCTGCTGCCGGGCTTGCACGCGTATGCGTGAGGAGAGCAGGATTCAGGAGTCAGGGGTCGGGATTCAGGAGTCAGAAGGCGGAAAGCAAAAGGCAGAAGAGGATTCATTGCGGGCGCAGCCTCGCGGTGGGCCCTTCTTGTTTGCCAGACTTTGGCTCACTGTCCCGAGCAAAAGCGGAGGGCGTGGCGGACTCAGCGCGACCGCGAGGCCCCGGCCTGGGACACCTTTTTCGAAAACAGGAGGCTAGTTCGACGGCGCCGCCTGCGCGATGATTACGCGCCCACCGGGTTCAAAGGCTACGGCGTCACGACCCGCGCCGTCCCCGGCCACAATTTTGGCCTGAGCCTTTCCCCCGCCGACCGCTCCGCCCTGATTGCTTTCCTCAAAACCCTGTAGCAGCGATCCCGCTCGGAGCGGGATCGCCAGCGTGTCGGGGATGCTCACGGTCAATTTGCCGCACGAATCTACCGGAGGCCCGTCTGCCGCACGCTCCGCTGCTGCGTTGAGGACCCCACCCTACTGTTGCGGTTGGAATGCCGGCACGCCGAACTGCCAGAATAGGAAGCTATATACGTCCGCCCGCAATTCCTGGGTTTGGGTTTTTGTGGAGCCAAAGCCGTGCCCGGCTTGGTAGTCAACGCGCAGCAAAATTGGCTTACGGCTCGAGGTCGCCGCTTGCAAGCGCGCCGTCATCTTTGCCGGCTCCCAGGGATCTACGCGGGGATCGTTGAAGCCCGTAGTCAGCAGCACAGCCGGGTACGCCGTTCCGTCTCGTACATGCTGGTAGGAATCCATGGCGAACAAATCTTCGAAGCCCGGCTGCGTTTTCACACTGCCGAATTCCGGGGTATTGCCCGGCCCATTGGGCGAGAACTCGAAGCGCAAGGGATTTGAGACTCCGACCACGTCGATGACCGCGGCGAACAGGTCAGGACGCTCCGTCAACGCGCGGCCCACCGTGATGCCGCCCGCGCTGCCCCCTAAGATGCCCACCTGCGGCGGAGAAGTGTACTTCCTTTCGATCAGGTACTCCGCGCAGGCGATCATGTCCCGCCAGGTGTTGGGCTTGGTCAACTTCATTCCGGCCCGATGCCAGTCTTCGCCGTATTCACCTCCGCCCCGGAGATGAGCTGTGGCGTACACGCCACCGCGCTCGAGCCACGCAAGCACCATGGGATCGAAGGAGGGATCGAGCGTGATGCCATACGCGCCGTAGCCTCGGACAAGTGTCGGATTCGAGCCGTCAAGTTTCAGCCCCCGCTTATGCACGATCGAGAGTGGAACCGGCGTTAGGTCATAGCTAGGCGCTTTGACCTCGACCGATTCCACATCGGGGGGATCATCAAAAGGCCCCACCGGCTGCAATCGGGTGTCTGTGACTTCCTTGGAATTGGAATCGAAGGAGTAGATCTTTCGTGCCTTCGTCCAGGACGTCATCTCCAAAAGGACGCCGGACACGCGCTGGTCGGACGCGGCGATGAGGACAGAGCCGTCAAGGGGCAACTTCACGTGCTCGGGTGGGGCTCCGCCGTGGGGCACACGCATCAGACGTCCGATGCCGCCGTCGAGTTCCTGCACATAGAGGGCGTCCCCGGCCCCGGCGATGGTCTGGATGACGCCTTCTCCTTGAGGCAAAACAGCCTGGGCATGTGCGACGTCAGGGCGCGACAGGCTTGTGTGGGTGACTTTGAATCGGGGCGCGTCCTTGTGGGTCAGCAGCCAGAGATCGTCGCTGCCGAAGTCAAGGTTGGTCACTTCGTCCTCAACGTCGCAGAGTTTCTGCCAGGGCGCCTCCGCGTTCTGAACGGCGTCGATGGGCGCCAGATAGAGCGTAAGCTCATTCTGCACGCCGTGCGCCACCAGGCCGACCGCATAACCAGAATCCGGGACGGTCAACACCAAAGAAATATCCGGACTCGCAATCTTGACCGTCGGTGAAACCTCATAGCCAAACACGGGCAGGTCCTTTTCGGGGTCATTCCCAACAGTGTGAAGGTAGGCCCGGCTTTTTTGCTCACGCTCGGTGGGCGGCGAATTTGGGCCGAGCTTCTGCAGCCGGTTGTAGTAAAACGAACGTCCGTCGGGACGCCAGGCTGGTGAGGCAATCCATGCCCGGTCAATGGCCTCACCTGTTTCGCGTCCAGTCGCCAGATCGACTACGCGCATGACAGCGTCTTCCGACCCGCCGGGCGATGCCCCCACGACCACGTAGCGGCCGTCAAAAGAAGGGGCGTAATAGTTGATGGACCAATGAGACCCGCCTTGGGTGACGAACTTCTGGGGATCGAGCACCAACTTCTCCGCTCCGGCCAATCCTTCCCGCGTATAAAGCTTGGCCACATCCTCGCGGGCGAGCCGCTTCTGGTAGAAATAGCGGCCATCGGGCAGACGCCGGAGATCAAAGACGCGGGCCGGGGCGGACTCGTCCAGGGTCTTGATTCGCTCCAGCAACGCCTTGCGTCCCGGGATCCGCGCCAGCATCGCGCGTGTGTAATCGTTCTGACCTTTGAACCACGCCTCGACTTGGGGGTCTTTCAGGTTTTCCATGTAGCGGTAAGGATCGACGACTTTCACTCCGAAGTAGTCCTCGGTCACAGCACGCACGGGCGCCACGGGGGGTGAAGATGGAGCAGTTAGCGCATTGGACTTGGTCTGGAAGTCTGCGGCCCTTCGGCTGGGGACATCGACAAGCCGCAGAGTCAAAGGACGACTTTGCACTACCTGCTTCTTGAGCTCAGGATCGGGCTTCGGAGCGGGCGCTTCGGCCCGAATCGCCGTGGCGGAGCAAAGGACCAGAAGGAATAGCAGAATATTGATTCGTTGCATGGCAACCCTCCTTGAACTGAACTCCTGAATCTCTTGCGGGCCCGGGACCGTGAGGAATAGCGCTGAATAGCCCTCTGATTTTGTTGCCTTCGACGTATTTGCCTGAGGTCGCCCTGATGTGGTGCTGCACGATGTCCGTGGGGCCAATCCTGAGGCGATTCTGTGGCAGGTATTACTGCGAGGCTTCCAGCAGGTCCATTGGCGGGCAAACCACTCCTCGGCGCACCTTTGGAACTTGAGGAGTGTGCGCAACGCAAGACGGGAGTGGACGCGCTGCTGCATTGCGCCCTCCCTCTTGGCCTCGCTAACGAGCTTGGCTGAATAAGCGAATGGTGCTCGCTTAGAATCAGGCTTGTCAACAAAGATTGCAGAAAAACGTGCAAGCTATATCTTGTCGTTCAGCCCTATTACTCTCCGAACTAATCGCGTTCCTCACGACCGGGTGGCGGCGGCTCGGGTTTCAACCGTCAAGAGGGGAGCGGACAGTTTGTCGCTTTGAGCGGTCTGGCCGCTGACCCCCGCTAGGGGCTTTTCAAGGGGAACGACCCATCACGGAATTCGAGCGAACCTTGCCGGAATAGTTAAAGCCTCACCATCGTCGGTTTAGAGTCTTGTTAACAGTGCTGGCGACTGCGTTGGAATCTGCAGCCGGTTCACTTCGCCATCAGTTCTTCGACTTTGCGGATGAGGACTTGCGGGTCATAGATGGGTTTCTCGAGGTAGGCGTCGGCGCCGGAAGCGGCGAGCAGACGCTCGCGGTCGCCTTCCATGGCGTGAGCGGTGGCGAGGAGTATGGGAAGTTCCCTGCCTTCGGGTTGCTGGCGGATCAGGTGCGCCAAGTCCAAGCCGTCAACGGGGTGGCCGTCATAGATACAGTTGGCGAGCGACACGTCGAGAATGACCACGTCAACGGCGCGGCTGGAGACCAAACGTAAAATCTCGCTGACGTCTTCGGTGCAAGTCACCTTGTGACCGCCGGCGCGCTCCAGCGCCAGGCGATAGAACTTCGCAACCAGAGGATTGTCTTCTACCACCAGGACTTGAGACATGAATATCGTTGGGTGAGGCGCTCTGCTCAGGCGCCTGCCGGTCGCAAGCTGGGCGATACGCCAGTCTGCCGGCGGACTTGGTCAAGCCGCCCGACGAACTTTTCTCCATCGATCGGTTTCTGCCAGATCTCCGGAGTAACATGCAGCGCCGCCAGGCGTTCCTGCGCCTCGGCGGGGTCGTAGCCCGTAACAACAAAACAGAATAGTTCCCGCGTCAGGGCGCCGGTTTGGAGTTGCGAGACCAGATCCGCGCCGTCGCCAAACTCCGCGCCGGGACGCTGCGGTAGCGCCATGTCCACGGTCACAAACTGAGGCCGAAAGCGCCGCGCCGCGTCCACGGCGTCGTCCGCGGTCGCCGCGCCCAGAACATAGTAACCGTGCTTGGCCAGGAGCGTCTTCAGATAGAGACGGAATTCCGGGTCGTTGTCCACGACCAGAACGCGGACGCCGCCTTCATTACCCACCGCCGCCAAGCCTTCCTTCCCGGCCACGTGGACCGGGTCCTGGGCCTTGCGGCTTAACGGCATGGAAAACGTGACCGTGGTTCCGCAGCCTCGCCCCGCGCTGAAGAGCTTGATGCGCCCACCCATCATTTCGACCATCTTCCGGCTTATGGCGAGCCCCAGGCCGCTCCCGCCGTGTTGGCGAGTGAAGGAACTGTCCACTTGGCGAAACTTTTCAAACAGGAGAGTCTGCTTGTCCGGCGGGATGCCCACGCCCGTGTCCTGGACTTCAATTTCGAGATAGCCGCGTTCGGGGTGCGCCTGCGCCCGAAGCGTGACCCAGCCCTGCTCGGTAAACTTGACGGCGTTGCTCACCAGATTGATCAAGACTTGCTTCACCCGGACGCGGTCGCCCATAACCAATGGCAGGCTTGCCTGCTCGGTCTCATCGACAAGGGTCAGGTGCTTGTTGGCCGCGTGCAGGGCGATGACGGCCTTGGCCTCGGTGAGGATCGGCCGCAGGTCCACGGCCTCGAGGTTCAAGCGGGTTTTTCCCGCCTCGATTTTGGCGATGTCCAGGATGTCGTTGACGATCGACAGTTGGTGCTCGGCGCTGCGCAGCACATCTCGCAGAAGTTCGCGTTCCTCCTCCGGCGTTTCGCAGAGGCCGTCAAGGATCAGGCGAGTGAATCCCAGAATGGAGTTGAGCGGCGTGCGCAACTCGTGCGATGTCGTCGCCAGGAATTCGGTCTTAACCCGGGAGAGTTCGGCCAGTTCCAGGTTGGCCTGTTCGAGGCGGCGGTTCAAATCGCTGAGGACGCGGATGCTCTCCTGGAAGTACGATTCGCACATCAGGTTGAGGTCCAGGCTGAGGATCTTGTCGAGGGCCCGTTTGGTTGCTTCCAGGCGGCTCGGATCGGATCGGAGTTCACCGGCCAAGGCTTCCTGAAGGTGGTCGCGAATCAATCCCATGGAACTGATCACATAGCGCTGGGATAAGCCTACCATCACGTGCCGCACGCCGATCTTGTATCGCTCGGCGGCATAGTCCTCGTCATGCGGTCCGACGAGGAGCCTGTGGGCCCACCCTTGCAGTGTACGCTTCAGGCGGTCGATCTGTGCCTGACCTCCGGTAAAGACTTTCGCGGCGTCCGGGTGCAGAGCGATTTGGTTGTAGAAGCGCTCTGCCAAGCTGGGGAAGTGGCGTTCCATCGCTGCGGCCACGGACCGCAGAAGACGGCCGTCCTCGCCGGTAAATCCCACGTAGCGCTTCATTTCCGCGAAAAACGTCTCGGGCTTTCTGGCCACGGGCTGCACCCTGTGTTAGAATTGCTCGTTGAGAGCCCTGTCGAAGGAAAGCATCTTACCATTGGACTGGAAGCTACCAAAACGCCTTCTCCAGTTTCCTCCTACATTCGGACAGAATCTATTTGTTTTGGCCATATCCTTGACAGGAATTGTCGTTGTGGTGGTCTACGAATCCTATCAGGAAGGGTTGACGATTCGCCATGGGTTGGTGATCGCCTTGCTGGCGGCGCTTTCCGCGGCCACCGGCATGTTGATCTTCCAGGAGCGCCGGTCGTGGGCGTTGCTGCGAGACCTTCGCTCCGCCATCAGCAAAATCGCTCCGAACTACGCCAAGCTTACGGCGGGAAATGACCCCCTCACCAGCACGGAGGGCCTGGAAAAAGAAATCCGGATGCTCACGGAACGCTGGACGGAATTCTGCCTGCACTGCCAGCGCGTCCACGATGCGGAAATGGTTCACGCCGAGCATCTGGCGACCATCGGAGAATTGGCCGCCGGGCTGGCGCACGAAATCCGCAACCCACTGGCGGGCATCGCCGGCGCCATCGAAATCATCACCAAGGATTTTCCCCGGGATCATCCCGACCGGGAAGTCCTGGACGATCTGCGGCAGGAAGTGCGGCGGATCGAGAAGACCCTTAACGATTTGTTGGTTTACGCCCGCCCCAAGCCGCCTCAGTTCGGACGGGCGGACATCAAGGAAACGATCGCGCGCACTTTGCAGCTCGCCCGCCAGCAGGCGGGGGCGAGACAGGTTGAGTTTTCGATTCAGATTTCGCCGTCCTTCCCGCCCTTCCTGGCCGACTCGGAGCAACTTCACCAGGTCCTGCTCAACCTCGTTCTCAACGGAATTCAGGCCATCGAGAAAGAAGGCAGGATCACGATCGAGGCGAATCTGCGCAGTGCTGACGGGCCGAACCGCCTCGGGACGGTGGAGATTTCGGTGGCCGACACCGGGCCCGGAATTCCCCCGGAGCACCTGGAGCGCATCTTCCGCCCCTTTTACACTACGAAGCGTGGAGGGACGGGTTTGGGGTTGTCCCTCTGCCGGCGTATCATGGCCGCGCACGGCGGAACGCTCAGCGCCGAGAGCGAGCTGAAGAAGGGGAGCCGCTTCATTATCCGCATTCCTTGGCGCGAGGTGGCCGAGGAAGCCAAAAAAGTCCATGTCCAATGAGAAAGTCCTGATCGTTGACGACGAGAAGCTCATCCGCTGGTCGGTTCGGCGCCAACTGGAGGAGTGGGGCTACGTCGCATTGGAAGCCGAGAGCGGCACGGGGGGCTTGGCGCAGATTCGCAGCGAGGCGCCCGACCTCATCCTGCTCGACGTGCGCTTGCCGGACCTGAGTGGCATCGAAGTTCTGCGCGAGATCAAACAGAATAATCTGTCCATTCCGGTCATCATGATTACCGCCGACCCGCAGTTGGACGACATCAAGACGGCCATCAAGCTCGGCGCGCTCGACTTCGTCAAGAAGCCGCTCGATTTCGACGAATTCCAGATCACCATCGGGAATGCAATCGACCGCTCGCATCTGCGCTCCGAACGCGACAGCCTGCGCGAGGAAGTCAAGAAGCGCTCCGGCTACCACGAGGTCGTGGGCAAGTCGCCGCGCATCGTGGAGTTGATGAACTTCGTCCGCAAGGTTGCCGCCAGTGAAGCCTCGACGGTTCTGATTCAAGGGGAAAGTGGCACCGGCAAAGACCTGATCGCCAATTCCATCCACTACGACAGCGTCCGCGCCGACAAGCCCTTCGTGGCCATCAATTGCTCCGCCATCCCCGAGAACCTGATGGAGGCCGAACTGTTTGGGCACGAGCGCGGCGCGTTCACCGATGCCAAGGCCCAGAAAAAAGGTCTCTTCGAAATCGCCGACGGCGGCACGCTCTTCCTGGACGAGATCGGCGAGATGTCCACTTACCTGCAAGCCAAACTCCTGCGCGTGCTGGAAGACCAGACCATCCGCCGAATCGGCGGGGTAAAAGACATCGGAGTGGACGTGCGAGTCATTGCCGCGTCCAACCGCGACCTGGAACAGGGCGTGCGCGACGCGACGTTCCGCCAGGATTTGTTCTACCGGTTGAGCATTATCCCGATTTTTATTCCTCCTTTGCGCAATCGAAAGGAAGATATCCTGCCGCTGGTGGAATTCTTCATCGATCGCTACAACTTCCGGTTCCGGAAAAGCCTTAAGGGGATTACCCAGGAGGCGCGCGACTTGTTGGTGCGCTACGACTGGCCGGGCAACGTGCGGGAACTCAAGAACGCCATCGAGCGCGCCATGATTCTGGAGGAGGCGGACTACATCCGCCCCACTTACCTGCCCATTCAGGTCACGGGGCAGGCTCCGGGTTATGAAACCAGTATTCCGATGACGGTTCCGGACAGCGCCGAAGTTGTCGCCTCCGGCGTCGTAAACACCACCGTGGCGTCGTGGCGGCTCCTCCCCAATGGCAAGATGATCCCCGTGCTGGAACTGCCCAAGGAAGGCACCTCACTGGAAGAGGTGGAACGGGAACTGGTCGGCCTGGCGCTGAAGCAGACCGACGGCAACCAGACCCACGCCGCGAAACTCCTCGATATCTCCCGCGACGCGCTCCGCTACAAGATGAAGAAGTTTGGGTTCGACTCCGATAATGAGTCTTAGGGCGTGGAGTTGCTGTAGCGCCAGCCCGCTCTCCATTTCGAGACTGATACGGAACGCCCGAAGCGACCGCTGGTTCACGCCGCGGAACTTTTCCGACACGCAGGCATCAAATGGAACGGGTAGAGGTCGGATCGCGCGGCGATAAAAGACCCCCAGCGTGAGCAGATTCAGGGACAACCGGGCACAGGAACAAACATGCCAATTATCCGCGACGAAGACGCCGTGGAAATCCGAGACCGGCTGCGGGAATTGACCGCCCCGGTCAAACTGATTCATTTCACTCAGGAACTAAATCTGGAGTACGGCCTGGAAACCCGGAAACTGTTGGAAGAGGTCGCGGCGCTTTCCGACAAGCTCACCCTCGAGGTTTATAATTTCCTGATCGACAGGGAAAAGGTCGCGGAATACGGAGTGGACAAAGTCCCGGCCACGGTGGTTCGCAACGGCAAAGACTACGGTATCCGTTTTTACGGCATTCCGGCGGGGTACGAGTTCTCGACTTTCCTGGACGCGATTCTGAGTGTCTCCAAGGGTGATTCGGGCCTGAAACCCGAAAGCAAAGAAAAGCTCGCAGCGGTCACCGAACCCCTGCATCTCGAAGTATTCGTCACGCCGACCTGACCGCACTGCCCGCAGGCCGTGCGCCTGGCCCACAGTTTCGCGATGGAGAACGACCTCATCCAAGCCGACGCCATCGAAGCTTCGGAGTTTCCTGACATGGCCTCGCGCTACCGAATCTACGCGGTGCCCCGGACCATCATCAACGGCGAGGGGTCGATTGAAGGTTCGCTTCCGGAGGCTTTCTTCCTGGAAGCGGTGTTGAAGGCCGTTGCCCCTGCCACGGGCGAAGAACACTCGCCGCCGCAGTTGTAATCAGGCCTGCAATCAGAGCCGCGCATTTCGCGGCACCGCGAGACCAAGGCGAGCGCTCAGTATTTCAGAACCGAGTGGAGTTCGTAACGGGACAGCTTCTCGCGGCCCTTCAGGAATTCCAACTCAATCAGGAAACCGATGCCCGCCACCCGGCCTCCCAGCGATTCGACCAGCCCGGCGACGGCGACGGCGGTCCCGCCGGTAGCCAGCAGGTCGTCGACAATCAAAACTTCCTGCCCGGGGGTAATGGCGTCGCGATGCATTTCGAGCGCGTCCTTGCCGTATTCGAGGCTGTAGCTCGTCTGGGCCGTTGCCGCGGGGAGCTTCTTGGGCTTGCGCACGGGCACGAAGCCGGCATTCAGGCGGTAGGCCACCATGGGCGCAAAGATGAAGCCCCGGGCCTCAATGCCCACCACGAGGTCGACCGTGCGGCCGACGTAGTGGTTGGCTAGCGCGTCCACGGCCCGGTGCAATCCAACCGGATCCTTGAGCAGCGTCGTGATGTCGTAGAAAAGAATCCCGGGCTTGGGGAAGTCAGGAACTTCCCGGATCAACTCCTTCAACTCTTCCACACATCCTCCTATGAATTCGCCGGCTGATGCATCAGGCCGTTGACCCGCTAAGTCGGGAATATCACGCTCAGATGGGCCGATGACCCAATCGCCCGATGGTTCGATGTCATCTCACCACGTTCCTTCAATCACAAATTGGTTGTATCGACTGATCACCGGCGCTTCGGACTCTTCCACGCCGCGGACGCGCGCGCCGAGGGGGCCTGCGGCGAGGTGGCGCTTGAACTCTTCCAACAAGACTTCATCGCCGATGGCGTAGGCTTCGACGCTGCCGTCTCCGAGGTTCTTGACATACCCGCAGAGGCCAAGATGGTTCGCCGCGGCCTCGGCAAAAAAGCGGTATCCAACGCCTTGAACCCTTCCCGATATCAGGAACCTCTTTGCGATTTTCACGTCGTTGGTTTCGTGGGCTTGTTGGTTGGCCTTCCGGCCTTTCGCCTTTTGGATGTCAGCCATCTCCCAGTGTCTCTGTGCCTCTACGGCTTCTCATGCACGCCGGGGCCAGCTCAGGAGTCGCGCCGGGAACGTGATGACGGCCCGCAGCAGCTCGAGAACCCCGTCGACCGCAATTCCCAGGATGCGGAACGGCAGCAGCAGGAGCCAAACGATCGGGTAGAGCACCAGCGCCAGCAGCGCCAGCGGCCAGCAGAGCACCAGCAAGATGCACCAGAGCAGAAACTTGACCATGGCGGACGCCTCTCTCTCCCCCTCCTGCCTCACCTAATAATACGCAGAGCCGGCCTCAGAGTTCCACCCCTGTTCGCCGGGAGAAGGCATTGCCACCTGCGGCGCCCTGCAAGCGATCGCAAACCTCCGCCAATCTTCCGGGAAAGTTCGTGATCATGCCGTCCACTCCGTCGGATATTTTCTGGCGCATTCGGCCCGGTTGGTTCACCGTCCAAACAACGACCCCAAGGCCGGCCCTGTGAGCTCGACGAACCAGCCGCCGAGAGGCAAAGGCCCAGTGGAATGTAACGCAGCGAGCGCCCACGGATTTTGCCCGGCGCAGCGCCAGCACGGGTCGCGAGAAACTCGCGCCTAGGAGGATCTCGGCATCGAGCGCGCGCAGCCGCCGGAGCGCGGCAAGGTCGAAGGAAATCACCGTAACCACTTGAACCGCCCCGGCGCGGTGGATCGCTTCCAGGACGCGAGCCTCAATTCCCGGGTAGACGTCACCGCCTTGCTTGATTTCCACGTACGCGCAGCAGGCCCGGTCGCGAGTCCATTCGAGGACCTCCGCCAGCGTGGGGATGCGCAGAGCCTCGAACCGCCGCTGGGCGTGGGCCGGATTTTTCCGGTTGAACCACGAGCCCGCATCCAGGCGTTTGAGCGCAGATACGGAATAGGCGCTCACCAAGCCGTGCCCTGATGTAGTGCGGTCGAGGCGGGCGTCGTGGATGACCACCGGGACACCGTCTGAGGACAAGCGGACGTCAAGTTCGATGCCGGCAGCGCCCTGCCGGAGCGCCAGCTCGAACGCGGCCATCGTATTCTCGGGGGCGTCGCCGGCGGCGCCGCGGTGGGCAAGGTTCAGGATTCGCCTGCCAGGTTGTGAAAGGCGTTGGCGTTCTGCCATGCATTTAAGGAAAGGTCGGATGATGGGCACGGTTGGAATTATGCATTCTGAATTATGAATGATGAAAAGTGGTCATCGAATTCTTTTATAGGATGTATAATATTACAGTTAGTCCTTCACAGTTCAGCATTCATAATCCATCATTGTTTTCCCCTACTCCCGAACTCCCGCTTGCGCGCAGCGCGAGAAAGCGGCGAGAGCCGCCTGGAGGCGTTCAGCGCTCCAGCCGAATCGGCCGGCGAAGATTTTCGCGACCGCAGGCGCGGCTTCGCGGAGCGTGCAAGCGGCCCAATTGAGGCCGGAGCGCCGCAGGAGGAAGTCTTCCAGATTCACCGCCATCTCATGCCGGATGGCAAACTCCACCTCCCCGGCGAGCAACGTTGGCATGCCCGGCAGCGGCTCGGCCAGATGCTTTTCTTCGCGCAAGGGGCCGAGAACCACCGGCCAGCGGCTGCCGTAGGTGCGCACGATCCGTTCGGCGACCGTGCGCGGCAGGCGGAACTCGGAGGCGGCGCGTTCGGTGGATGACTTGACAAAGACTTCGAACGGCCCGGTGTGCCCGCCGGGAAGCGGAACATGGCGCGAGGGATGACTGGCCCCGCGCGTGCCAATGCGCAGGTCGGCCACGATGTCGTCCACCAGTTTCTCGCCCAGGGCGCGCGCGGTGGTGAGTTTGCCCCCGCAGATCGAGACGAAGTTCGTGGCCCAGGGATCGCGATGAAAGCGGTGCTCGCGTGTGTTGGCGGAGGGACTGCGGCCCGGCTCCATGACCAGGGCGCGCAACCCGGCAAAGCTCCCCAAGACGTCGCTCGATTTGAGCGGCTCGCGGAGGACGCGGTTTGCGGCCTCCAACAAGTATTCGACGTCGGCCTGGTCGGGCTGCACGTCTGCGGGGTCGCCTTCGTAATCGGTGTCCGTCGTCCCAAGCAGCGCGTAGCCGTGCCAGGGAATCATGAGGAATATGCGGTCGCCGGGGCGAATCGCGGCGAACAGTGCGTAGCCGCTCGTTACGCCCGGGAGAATGATGTGCGTTCCCTTGGTCAGGCGCAGGGTTTTCGACCCATCGAAGCCGGGGACGAGGGCGCGGACATGGTCCACCCAGGGCCCCGCCGCGTTGACCCAGAAGCGCGACGAGACCTCGTATCGCCGGCCCGTCAGGCGGTCATAGGCCTCCGCGCTCATCACCGTCCCCTCGTGAGCACCGGAGCGCGTGGAGAGCGACAGCGCCCCGACCTCGGTATAGTTCGCCACCACGGCGCCGTGCTCGGCCGCGTCCAGGACGAATTCCAAGGTCAGGCGCGCGTCGTCGGTCTCCGAGTCATGATAGACCGCTGCGGCACGCAGGCCTTCGCGCTTGAGCGCCGGAACCGCGCGCGCGGCGCCGGCGGGGCTGAGCATCCGATGACGGTCTTCACGCCCCAGGTTTCCGAGCAAGTCGTAAAGCGTCAGGCCGACGCGGATTTTGAGAGGGTAGTAAGGGTCGCCGGGATAAATCGGCAGCAGAAAGGGCAGCGGGCTCGCCAGGTGAGGCGCCAGCTCGCGCAAGCGGCGGCGCTCGGTGCGCGCTTCGTGCACGAGCGCGAAATCGAATTGCTCGAGATAACGCAGTCCGCCGTGAATCAGCTTGGAGGAGCGGCTGGAAGTGCCACTCGAAAAATCCTGGGATTCAACCAGCGCCACCTTCAGGCCGCGCAGCGCCGCCTCACGCGCCGTGGCCGCGCCGTTGATGCCTCCGCCCATCACCACCAGGTCGAAGTTCTGGTGGGAGAGCGCTTCCAGGTCCCTTTTCATAGAAGCCCGTCCAGCCTGCGTAACAGATTATCACAAATTGACAGCGGTGGTGGCGCCGGGGTGCCCGGCCGATGGCGGATGCCATCGCCCATGGGATGTTTTATAATCTCGCAACAAGGAGTTTCACGTGCTGGTGTCGGCCTCCAGGGCGACAAAAGAATTTCAGCCGGCCTACCTTCGGCTATACGAGATTGGCGAACTCGAGCCGCGCGTCGAACGCGCGCTCGGTTTGCTGGAATCCTGCGCGGCATGCCCGCGCAATTGCCGCGTCAATCGCTTGACCGACAAGTTTGCGGTTTGCCGGACCGGGCGCTATGCCGTGGTCTCCAGTTACAACGCCCATCACGGCGAGGAAGACTGCCTGCGCGGCTGGAGAGGCTCGGGCACGATTTTCTTTTCCGGCTGCAACCTGCGCTGCGTCTTCTGCCAGAACTTCGACATCAGTTGGCAACTGCGGGGCACGGCCGCGCCACCCGAGAGGCTCGCCCGCATGATGCTCGAATTGCAGGCCGACGGCTGCCATAACATCAACTTCGTCACGCCCGAGCACGTCGTTCCGCAAATCGTCGAAGCGTTGCCGCTCGCGAGCGAGCGCGGCTTGCGCCTGCCCATCGTCTACAACACCAGCGCCTACGATTCGATGGAGAGCCTGGAACTGATGGACGGCATCGTCGATATTTACATGCCCGACTTCAAGTACTGGGACTCCGAAATGGCGCGGAAGTATTCGAAGGCGCCGGACTATCCCGAGGTGGCGCGGCGCACCATCAAAGAGATGTACCGGCAAGTCGGCGACCTCGTCATGGACGAGCACGGCCTGGCCAAACGAGGCTTGCTGATCCGGCACCTGGTGATGCCCGGCGATATCGCCGGCACGCGCGAAGTCATGCGCTGGATCACCCGCGAACTCTCCCCGACCACTTACGTGAACGTGATGCCGCAATACTATCCCTCCGGTAAGGTTTCGCGGACCGAATACCCCGAAATTAAGCGCCGCATCACGCCCGCGGAATTCGAGCTGGCACTGCAAGATGCCTGGGACGCCGGCTTGAAGCGGTTGGATTCCCGCCGGCCGTCCTTCCTGGGGACATTCTGAGTTCATCTCTTGCTTCATTCATCCCGCGTGCAGGCTGACCCCGGGCCGGGCGGAAGGGGGATGCTATAATCCGCTCATGGCGGCTGGGGGCCGGTTGTGAGGACTCCGGGGTGGTTAGTGTGGGTCGCCTGTCTCACGGCGCCGATGGTGGGCGCTGCCCAATGCGGCGAAGCGCCGACGGTGCAGATGGACGAGCGCGTGGCGCAATCTCATCTGCTCGCGAAAAAGGACTTGGTGCTCCCGGAGCCGATGCCTGAGCAATTCCGTATCGAGAAAGTAGTCCTCGTCGTCACCGTGGATCGCGAGGGGATAATTTGCGAAGTGAAGGCCATGGCGGGGCCGAAGAACCTCCGGCAATCCGCCGTCAGGACGGTGAAGGAGCACTGGCGCTACCGGCGTTTTTTAGTTGACTGGAAGCCGGTGGTCGCGCAATTCCCGGTGACCGTGAAGTTCCTGCTTCCCAAGGAGCCACCGCGTCAGACCGCCCAAGGGGCAGGACGGCATCGGTTCGTTGAAGCTGTGCCAACGGCATGAAGTCACTGGAAGAATATCTCGCGCTGGCGGCGCAAAGCCACGGGCACATGTGTCCCGGCCAGGTCCTGGGCGTGCGCATGGCGATGCTGGGGTTGAAAGAGTTGGGAATCGACGACCCTGTGAAGCACCGCAAGCGGCTGGTCACCTTTGTCGAGATCGACCGCTGCGCTACGGACGCGGTCGGCCTCGTGACCGGATGCCGCCTGGGCAAGCGTTCGCTGAAATTCGTTGACTACGGCAAGGTGGCGGCGACGTTTGTGGACCTGGGGACTCAGCGAGCCGTGCGCGTCGTGGCTCGCGACGATTCGCGCGCCAAGGCGAAGGAAATGTTTCCGGAATTGGGGGACGCCTCAAAGCAGCAGCTTGAAGCTTACAAGGTCATGGAAGACGCGGACCTTTTTTTTCTCCAGCGCGTCAAGGTCAAGCTGCGACCCGAAGATTTGCCGGGGCGGCCGCGCACGCGCGTCACCTGCGAGCAATGCGGGGAAGGCATCAACGACGGCCGCGAGCGGCGCGTGGCGAGTCGCGTCCTCTGCCGGAGCTGCGCAGGCGAAAGCTACTATGAAGCGGTGACGAGTGATAAGTGACGAGTGATGAGAAAGGAGTCAGGAGTCAGGAGTCAGAACAAACAAAAACCTTGAGTGGCCCCGTTCGGCCTTGCCCACTCCCGGCCCGAGCTCGTTGGTCGAAAGGGCTTGTTGATCTTGCATTCTGGATTCTGACTTCTGACTCCTGACTTCTGTCTTCTGATTTTCTCGCTTGTCACTTGCCACTCGTCACTGGTCACTGTCCTTAACATGTCCGAACCGCCCATCATGATCGCGAGTATCCCGCCGGAATCGGCCATCATCCACCGCCGATTCGCGCCCATTGCGACGTTCGTAATCCTGGCGCTCAACGTTATGATCTTCGCCCTGATGGAACTCTCGGGCGGTTCCAAGTCACCCGAGGTGCTGCTGAACTTCGGAGCGTCCTACGGGCCCTACGTTCGTCGCGGAGAATATTGGCGGCTCGTCATGCCGATGTTCCTGCATATCGGCTTCTGGCACTTGCTGCTGAACTCGGGCGGGCTGGTCGTGCTGGGCCGCATTCTGGAGAGTGTTTACGGTTATGGACGCTTTGCGCTGCTGTACGTGGCGTGCGGGGTCGGCAGTTCGTTGCTCTCCATGACGCTTTCGCCGCATGTGGCCGCCGGAGCTTCGGGCGCAATCTTCGGTATCGCCGGCGCCATGCTGACCACGGGTTACCTGCACCGCGCGGCCGTCCCCCGGCGCTGGCGAAGGTCGTTTGGGGGAGGAATCCTGCCCCTCATTCTCCTCAACCTGCTTTTCGGATACTCCGTGAAGGGAATTGATAACTGGGGACACCTGGGTGGACTCATCACTGGCGTCCTGTTGAGCGCCGTGTTCGCCCCTCCGGGTATCGAGTGGGTCCCGGGAACTGTCGAGGAAGAACCTTCGCAGACGGCGGTGGTATTCCCGGTCGCGATTGTGGCTCTGGCGATGGTCGCGGGTGGCGCTCACTATCGGACGTCGCGCGCAACCGCGCGCTTAGTGGCGGAGAGCGCGCGCCTTCGCGCCGCGGGCAAGCCGGACCAGGCCCTGGAACGCATCCGGGAGGCTTTCCGGGTGGCGCCAAGCGACGAGCGGCCGCACGAGGAGTTGGGTGCGCTCTACCTGAGCCAGAATCGCATCCCGGACGCCATCCGGGAGTATGCCGAGGCTCGTCGTTTGAGCCCCGTCTCACTACGCGCCCAACTAGGGTTGGCGATGGCGTATCGGAAAAAGGGCGAGGTGGCCAAAGCGCAGAAGCTGTTTGAGGATCTCGTCGGGGACGAACTGCCCACCGCGGACGGCCAGCGTTTGCTCGCCGATCTCTACAGCGAACAGAAGCTTTACGGAGACGCCGTCCAGCACTATCAGGCTGCGTTGAACCTGAACCCCAACGACGGAGCGGCGCACAACAACCTGGCCTGGCTTTTCGCCACCTGCGATGACGAGAAACTTCGGAATCCCGGCGCCGCGCTCGAACACGCGCAGAAAGCCGTCGAGCTGAGCAGGTGGAAGGTGCCGGCTTTCATCGACACGCTCGCCGAAGCTCTCTATGTCAACGGGAAGTTTAGCGACGCGGTCAGCGTTCAGACCCGCGCCTTGAAACTCGACCCGGACAACCAGGAATTCAAAGAGCACATGGCGCGCTACCGCAAGGCTGCCGGAGCCTGACGTGGCTGCCCATCCGAAACCTCGCACCGATTTTGATCTTCTGCGAAACAACAAAACGGCAGGATTTCTACGCCCAACTTGACGGTGGCGCTCTGCCTCGAAAAGGACGCCCTGCTGCTAGGCGCGGGCGCTCGAGTGCGAGGCGGACGTCGCGGCCAATCACATCATGGATCCCCCCTATCCCCGGGCCGCTGATTCGTGATATATCACCACGACTGCCCCTCGCAATTGACGGCTCTTAGATTCAGGTGAACCATGTCCGCTTCCTCGTTTCGCCGCAAAGCAATAGTTGCTTCAATGTTTCTCATCTTGGTAGTGACCGGCCTGATATTCCTGGGCGGATTCACTCGGCCGCTGGCCCGCGCGCAGGCGGCCAATCCCCCGCGGCTGGACGTTCCCTTCACGCTTTCTGTTCCGACGCCGCACGTCGCGTGGGGCAAGCCCTCGCCCGGCGCGCCGGTCCGCGCCTTCGTGGTGCCCAGCGTCAGCGAAGGGCGCACACTCGTCGAACTCGCCCAGCGGATGGACTTGACCTTCGACACGGTGATGATTGATGAAGCCTGGGACGTGAACACCTGGACCGTGGGGACCGACCAGAATTACGAAGCGCGCAATTACAAACTGGCTTACCAGTACCTGGAGGAAGACCTCACCAAGTCGACGCCTTACGACGTGATCGTCCTTCCCAGCCTCCACGGCTGGAACCGCCTGCCGGCCACAGCACGCGAAGCGATCCGGAAACGCGTCGAGCAGGGAACGGGTTTGGTGCTGATTCATCCCACTACGGGACTCCCGGCGCCTGACGACCCTTCCAGCCAGCGTCCGATGAATGATTTCGCCCCTGACTACGATGTCGCGCCGGGCGAAGAACTGTGGGACCTGTCGCCGTTGGTGGGCGTGCTTTCCGACCGGCTCGACTCGCGTGGCCATCGCGAAATTCGTCCGGACGCGGTCGCCAGTGGGCGGTGGAAGCGCACCGCCGAGCACGCGATCACAACGAATATTCCATTCGAGTCCTTCCCGGGAGATTACCTGAAGCATTATCGCTATGTGCTTGGCAAAGATTCGACGGCGTTGGCGGTGGGGGCGGAGGGCGAGCCTATTATTGCGACGAAGTTGTACGGGAAGGGAAGAGTCGTCGCGCTCGGTTACGTCAACACCGGCCTCTCGCCGCAGATTGATCCTAAAATCCTCGGCGAGCGCGATGACCATTGGTGGGAATACATCTACTCGCTGCTGTGCCGATCCATCTTCTGGGCCGCGAAACGCCAGGCCGCCGTAAACCTGTTGCCCATGTCCATATCCTCCGACGCGAAAGGGCGAAGGTTGGTGTCCGCGCCGGTGCGGAATGCGGCCGCGCTTGGGAATGCTGAGATCATGGCGCAGATTTCCAACGAGTGGGGAGAGCACGAGGGCAGCATTGGCCGCTCGCTCGAACTCAAGCATGGCGACAACTCCGTCACGCTGGATGTCCCGCCGCGCCTTTCCGCCGGTCGCCATTATGTGGACGTGATCCTGCAGGCGGTAGGCAAGCACTACGATTGGGGCAGCATTTCCTTCGACATCGAGAAGCCCGACGAGATTGTTTCCCTCTCGACGGACCGCCTGTTCTACACGCGCGGCGATAAGATTCAGGTGAGCTTCAACACGCGCTCGGGGAAAGTGGGGATATGCCTGCTGGAACTGCTCGACAACCGTGGCCGGCTGATTGGGCGACTGCTCTCCAGCGGCGCGGCGGGGAACGCGGCGGGCGCGGTGGTGCCGCTGGATGTCGGAAACTACACCACCAACATCGGCTGGGTGCGCCTGACCCTGCTCGAGGCGGACGGCAGCAGAAAGATCGACCGGAAACAGGTGCGGGTGAATTTCCAGAGCCTCGATCGCGAGTTCGGCGCCTACGAGTTCATCATGCCCTGGTACGGCCCCCCCAGCTATCAACCCTGGATACCGACGCTCGACGAGCAATTCCGCAAGGCCGGCGTGACGGTCGTCGAAGACCCGGTTCGAAATTTCCGATTGATCCGTCAAGTCGAATCTCCCGGCTTCGGCGTCTACTGGCACTACCGGCAGAAATATCTCGAGCGGAAGGACAAGTTCCTGGAAACCGGCGACAAGCGATATCTCGCGCGCGACCCCGAGCTCGCCGATGACGCCTGGCTGGAGAAGTTGCGCGGCATCCTGCGCGACGGGATGGAGAAATACAAACTCTTCCGCCCGTTGGCGTGGTATCTGGCTGACGAATCGTCGCTAACCGCCTACGGCGACCCGCTGGACCTTTCCTGGTCGGATGTGGCGTTGAAGAAATTCCGCGAGTGGCTCAAGACGCGCTACCCAAGCCTGAGCCTTCTGAACGCGGAATGGGAGACCAAGTTCGCAAGCTGGGATGAAGTCGTTCCCCTCACCACCGCCGAGGCGCAGGCCAAGGGCAATTACGCTGGCTGGATGGACCACCGCACGTTTATGGAGGAAGTCTTCGCGAACGCCCTCGAAGTGGCGGCGGAGACGGTGAAGCAGGAAGATCCCGGCTCGCGGCCGAGCATTTCCGGCACGCAAGTGCCTGGCCCGTCGAATGCTGTCAATTGGTATCGCCTCGATCAGATCGTGGACTACCTGCAACCTTACTCCGACGGTGACCAGGACGAACTTCACCGCACCATGCGCCCAGGACTGATTCTGACCGGCTTCACGGGGTATCAGGACCACGGCAAGGTGCTGCGCCACCAACTCTGGCACCGCTTGTTCCACGGGCACACGGGCGCGTCGCTCTTCTGGCACTACACGGCGCTCAATGCGGACTTGACGCTGACCGAGCAGGGGCGCGATCTTGGCGAAACCATCAACGAGTTCCGGAACGAGGGCCTTGCCCTGCTCCTGCGTGGCGCCGAGCGCGAGAACTGCGGCATCGCCGTCCACTACTCGCTCCTGAGCGTGCGCGGCCAGTGGATCACCGACGGGCGCATCATGCCCCACGAGGTTTCGAACGGTGATGACACTTCCGCGCATCTGAAGCGGTTTCACCAGAACCGGCGCTCGTGGTTGCAGGCGTTGGACGATGCCGGCTACCAGTACGACCTCCTGACGACCGAGCAGATCGACGCCGGGAAGCTCGCCAATTATCGCGTCCTAATCCTGCCGGATTCGATCGCGCTGTCGGATTCGGAGACCGACGCGATTCGGAAGTTTGTGGAGAGCGGGGGGCTGCTGCTCAGCGACGTTGAAACCGGCCTGATGAACGGGCACGCGCGCTGGCAGGCGGCGGGGCGGCTCGACGACGTGCTCGGTGTGCAGAGGCTTCAGGTGCGGCCGGCATCGGACGACTCGCCTGTAGCAAAGTTGCGAGTCGCGCTCAGCAACGGACCAGCCGAATTCGAAGTTCATCCGGCCGACCCCAGCCTGCGCATCACCACCGGCCAGCCGGGCGCGGCAGCGGGCCTGGCTTCAGGCGGCGCGGGCGACAACACGCTGTTTCTGATTGATAATCGCTACGGTTCAGGCCGCTCCATCAGCTTCAATTTCTGGATGAGCGATTACGAGCGAGTGCGAAAGTCGGTGGCTCAAGCGACCCATCTCGCGCTATTGCGAGACTACCTCAGCTTGGCGGGAGTGCGGCCGGTGGCGGAGGTGGGCAAACCTTCCGGCGGTTACCTCGCGTGTTCGGAGGTTATGGCGTATCGGAAGGGCGCGGCGAGATACCTAGCCATCCTTCCGGAGCCGGACTGCGCGGACGCTGGCATGGTCACGCTGAACTTGCCCTCGCCCGCGTACGTGTACGATTTGCGAGCCCATCGCCTGATGGGGCGAATCGCGCGCGTGAGCGGCCGGCTGGTGGCCGGCGAGCCGCTGGTTTACGGCCTCCTGCCTGCGCCGGTGGGCCGCTTGAGTGTCAGCCTGGCGGGTCTTCCCAAAGGGCCGGCGACTATCAAGGCAGGCGATTCCGTCAAGTTCTCGATCCGCCTCACGGCGCGAAATCTGGCAACTGGTTCGCCACGCCCGCCGGCGGGCGGAACACCCGAGCTTGTTCCCGAGAGCGCTGTCCACGTGGAGGTGCGGAACCCGGCAGGAAACACCCTGGACTATTACGGCGCGAATCTTGCGCTGGCCAACGGCGCGGCGGAGTTCTCCCTGCCTCTTGCCCTGGACGATGTCCCTGGCCCGTGGCGCATAACCGTTCGCGAGCCTTTTACCCATCAGACCGCAAGCAAAACCTTCACGGTCATGCGTTAGTAGAGCGGTGATGGATGGCGGGTGGGGGCAGCCCGGTCGGTTATTGGCTGGGAGCTGCAGTTTCGGCCTTCGAGTGGACCATTGGTGCGGTCGGCAGTGGAAAGACCATCTGACCTGTGGGAGGCCTCGAGGGTGGGACGGCCGCCGGACTTTTCTCATCGGGACGGGGCTGAGTCTGATCGCGGTGAGAGGCCTTGCTGGCCGCGCTACGCATCTCGATCATGGCGAGAAAGGGCGTGGCGTAATCGTTTCGCGCATTCCAGAAAAGAAATCCAATCCCGCCTTTCTCCTCGGCAATCTTGGTTTGAGTGCGGATGTATCCCGGCGAGTAGGTCTTCGTCCGCCACGCGAAGGCTTGCAGCCAGGGACGTAAGACCACCTCCGTCGTCGCGGTGACCTTCCGGAACCGATCCATGGATTCGCTAATGAAATGCTCCGGGGCATCGCCGGGCTTGGCGAAACCATCCATACCGAAAAAGTGCGACGGGTAGATCATCGGCGAAAGCACATCGCAGAAACGTGCCATCGTCGGGATATCCTGCCCGGTATGCGCAAGGTCGATGGGCCGCTGCCACGCCATCACGCCGAAAACGTCGAGAGAGACGAGCACGCCGAGCGGGTGGAGTTGGTTATAGGCGCGCTCGAGAAAATCGGAAATCACCTTGGTGCGCGGCCATTCCGGATGCTCGGACTGGAAGGAGAACTGAGCGTCCGCCTGATCACCCTCCGCCGGGAAGCGGACGTAGTCAAACTGCACCTCGTCGATGCCGGCCTCTGCGGCGTGCTTCGCAAGCGCAATGTTGTAATTCTGCACTTCGCGGCGCGAGGGGTCCGTCCAAACCGGCTTGCCATTCTCACGCCAGGGTCCCTTCGCGCGGCGCGACTGGACCGCCAATTCCGGGTGGTGGGTGGCCATCTGCTCATCGCGAAACAGCGCGATGCGCCCGATCGACTGGAGGCCGAGCTGGCGCAAGAAGCGCACGAGTTTGGCAAGACTACGGATGGGCGGGCGCTGCTTTTCGGGCGCCAAAGGATGGCTGAAGGCCACACTGACCAGGCCGTCAAAATCCTTGAGGTCGAACACGACGGCGTTGCCGCCCAGTGTGCGCCAGCGGCGAATGATTTCGAGGCCGTGCGAACTTCCAGCCGTCCACCCGGTCAGATAAATGGCGTGGACCTCGGCATTCTTGGGCATCGGCGCGGGACGCAGTTCCAAAGTGGGAGCCGTTTCAATGCCGGGGATGACGATCGGCTGGCCCGGCTGGAGATGCTTTCCAGCCAGAGCGGGATTGGCCTGACGGATCGCGGCTTCCAGCTCACCCGTCATCATGAAGGTCGTTTGCGGCAGGTAGCGGTAGGCGATGGCGCCCACGCTTTCGCCCGGCTTCACGGTGTGAATCAGCGTCGGGAAGGCGGAGAGTTCCGGCACTGCAACGGGAGCGACTTCCTCCTGTCGAGTTCCCCGCAAAGCCGACGCCGCATCCGTGGGAAGGGGCGCGCTGGTTTGAATCTGCGCTGGAGGCTTCTGTGTGGCCGCTGCTCCGGCTGGCGCCGACGGCAGCGTGGGAGTCTGGTTTGCGTGGCTAGGAGGGGCCGCTATGACAAGAGATTTGTTGGCGCTAGCTGCGGGATCAGAGAGCTGCGGAACGTAAGTGAGAACACGTGCGCCCAAAACTGCCAGGATGGACAGGGCAGCAAAGACACGATGCCGAGAGTGTTCGAGCATGAGCGCGCGTTTCCTGAGCTACCCCTGGCAAGATATTAGCACGAAAATTCCCTGACGCAAGGGCGACGCGCAAAACGCGGATTCCGCCACAGGGTGATTCCGCGGGCACGTCTCTATTGGCTTATCGTCAGTGGGGCAGGAGTTTCTGAAGGGTTTCGCGAACTTTTTGCGGTTTGAAGCCGAAGGGCCCGGCGTCGCTCTTGAAGGCGACCCTGCCGTCGCGGTCGATAACGTAGAGCCGGTCCGGCCAGCCCGTGTAGGCCATTTCCGTGGTATTCGAGATGGAATCGACCAGGGCGGGGAGTTGCAGCCCCAGCTTGACCGCGCACGTTCCCGCCAGGTTCACGCGTTCGAGGTAGCCCTTGGGATTGGTGAAGACGACGTTCTCCTTGACGTTGCTATCCATCTGCCAGAGGTCGCTCGGGTGCGCCTCCTGGATGTAGACCACCAGAAACTCCGCGCGGTCCTTGTAGTCCTGGTAGAGCTTGTTGAGGGCGGGAACCTCCCGCCGAAAGGGCGGTCAGGTGTAACTGCCGAAGACCAGAACCACGGGTTTCTGGCCGCGCAACGAGGAGAGCTGGACGCGCGATTTCTTGTCGTAAGTTTCGAGCGAAAAGTCCGGCGCGGGATCGCCGACCTTCAAATGGCCGCCGCGCGCGTTCAGCCAGAGGGGTTCGAAGGGAAGGACGATCATGGCGACCATCGGGACGTGCTTCATCACCCGGCCGAAAAATTCGGGAGGCTGGCACATCACCCAATAGAGCGCCGCGGAGGTCGCCACGTAGAGAGCGACCACCACCGCCCCGATCTTCACTGCCAGCGGGCGCGAGATTTTCATTTCGCTACATCCTTCGGCATCAGGTAGCCGTGCTGGGCGAGGCGCTTGCCGCTCGCCAAGTGACCCTCGGCGGGCATCTCGTGGACGCCCGTTGCGTCAATCCAGCGGTTGTAAAAGTTGAAGAGCGCGCAAACCGTGATGGCGTCGTAGATCGCCTCATCGGTCCAGCCGGCAGTGTGCAGCGCGTCGATATCCGCCGGGCCGATCGTCATGGACTCGCGGTTGACCTTCACGATGAAGGCGAAGAGCGCCTTCTCGCGTCCGCTGATGGGCGCGCGGGTGTAGTCTTCGAGCACCGCTTCCACGAGCGCCTTATCACCGAGCAGTTCCGCCGCAACTGCGGCGTGGCTGCGGATTCAAAACGGGCAGCGGTTCTGCTGCGAGGTGAAGGCCGCGATCAGTTCCCTCAATCCAGGTGTGAGCGGCGATGGCCCGCGCATGACCCCTTGCGTGAAACCCTCCAAATATTTCGTTCGGTCGGGCTTGAAGGCGAAGAGGTAGAAGATCTGCGAGATGGGCGCCCCCATCGCCTTCAGTTGATCGACCAGCGGCAAGTACGCGCTCTTCGGGTCGGGATTGTTTTCGACATCGCGA
>Ga0315281_10002476_pt1 | contig 27398 bp, 32 predicted proteins | sample YL17G07_0_MG_FD_204540 | JGI IMG/M metagenome (GOLD analysis project Ga0315281, IMG submission 204540) | Sediment microbial communities from Yellowstone Lake, YNP, Wyoming, USA - YL17G07_0 | ecosystem: Environmental > Aquatic > Freshwater > Lake > Sediment | place: USA: Wyoming | collected...
CTCGGGCGCCAACATCTACATGCTCGGCCTCTCCAGCCATCCCTGGAAGGTGAACTTCTGCAAGTTCACCAACGAGACACGCAACGGTCTGGAAGATTCCAGCCTTCATTCGGGACTCAAGTTCCTCGCCGCGTTGAATGGCACCACCGCCGGCGGCGGCTACGAGCTCGCGCTCGCCTGCGACGAAATCACCATGATCGACGACCGCTCCAGCACCGTGAGCCTGCCCGAAGTGCCGCTGCTCGGCGTGCTGCCCGGCACCGGCGGCCTGACGCGCATCGTCGACAAGAGAAAAGTCAGGCGCGACCTCGCGGATGTGTTCTGCACCACGGCCGAAGGCGTGCGCGCCGACCGGGCCAAGGAATGGAAGCTGGTGGATCACTGCGCCAAGCCGCAGCAGTTCGCCGAGTTCGTGAAGAACCGGGCGCTCGAGCTGGCGAAGGGTTCCTGCAGGCCCGGAGGAAAAGGTATCGCGTTGACGCCTTTGACCCATCAGCTTGTAGACCTTCAAGTAAACACCCAGGCAAGAACGGCTGAAATCACCGTCAAAGGCCCCACGAAAGAGCAGATTCAGATTCAAAGGACCGCGGAGTGGTATCCACTGCAGCTCGCGCGAGAGCTGGACGATGCGATCCTGAACCTGCGCCACAACCATCTCGACGTGGGTCTGTGGATCTTCAAGACGAAGGGCGGCATTCAGGAAGTCTTGGAACTTGATTCACTGCTTGAGAGAAATTCAAAAGACTGGTTCGTGCGCGAAACCATCGGCTACCTGCGCCGCACGTTCGCGCGCCTCGATGTGTCCTCGCGCTCGATGTTCGCGGTGGTGGAACCGGGTTCCTGCTTCGCGGGCACGCTTGCCGAGCTGCTCTACGCCGCCGACCGCATCTACATGCTCGATGCGCAGGAGAACGGCCCGTCGATCGCGCTCTCGTCACTGAACTTCGGCACCTACCCCATGGTGAACGGGGACGCGAGGCTCTTCGCGCATTATTGCGGGGAGGTTCCTGAACTTTCCTTGAATCAGAATCTCGACGCAAAAAAAGCCAGGCAATTCGGCTTGATCACCTCTGCTCCCGACGACATCGACTGGGAAGACGAAGTGCGCATCGCCATCGAGGAGCGCGCCAGCCTGTCGCCCGACGCGCTCACGGGCATGGAGGCTTCGCTGCGCTTCACCGGCCGCGAAAACATGCTGACGCGCGTCTTCGGACGGCTGTCGGCCTGGCAGAACTGGATTTTCATCCGGCCGAACGCGGTCGGCGAGCAAGGCGCCCTGAAAGTGTACGGCACGGGGTCGAAAGCGAAATTCAACTGGGAACGGGTGTGACCATGAGCGGCATCAACTACAGCGAGAAAATCCCCAACAACGTCAGCCTCGCCACCGACCGCACGCTGCAGCGCGCGCTCGAGCACTGGCAGCCGAAGTTCATTGACTGGTGGCGCGGCATGGGTCCGGCCGACTTCCAGGGCGCCGATGTCTACCTGCGCACCGCGGTCTCGGTGGACGCCGACGGCTGGGCGCAGTACGGCGCCGTGAAGATGCCGGATTACCGCTGGGGGATATTCCTCGCCGACCCGGTGGCCGAACGCAAGATCGGCTTCGGCGATGCCATGGGCCAGCCCGTGTGGCAGCAGGTACCGGGCGAGTACCGCTCGACGCTGCGCCGGCTGATCGTCACCCAGGGCGACACCGAACCCGCCTCGGTGGAACAACAGCGCCTGCTCGGCCACACCTGCCCTTCCCTCTACGACCTGAGGAATCTCTTCCAGGTGAACGTCGAGGAAGGCCGTCACCTCTGGGCGATGGTCTACCTGCTGCATGCCTATTTCGGCCGCGACGGCCGCGAGGAGGCCGAGGAACTGCTGGCGCGGCATTCGGGCGATGCCGACAAGCCACGGATCCTGAAGACCTTCAACGAGCCGATTTCAGACTGGCTGTCGTTCTACTGCTTCACCTACTTCACCGACCGCGACGGCAAGTATCAACTCAAAAGCCTCGCCGAGTCCGGTTTCGATCCGCTCTCGCGCACCTGCCGCTTCATGCTCACCGAGGAAGCGCACCACATGTTCGTCGGCGAAACCGGCATCGGCCGGGTGGTGAAACGCACGCTGGAAGTGATGAAGGAACTGGGCACCGCTGACCCGGCGCCCATCCGCGCGCATGGTGCGGTGGACCTCGGGCTGCTGCAGAAATACATCAATTTCTGGTGCTCCTCGTCGCTCGACCTGTTCGGCTCCGAGATCTCGTCAAACTCCGCGGCCAACTTCGCCAACGGGCTCAAGGGGAGGCCGGATGAAGGGCAGTATGAGGATCATGTTTTACGGGGTTCTTCCATTAAGCTCTTCACTCCTGAAGGCGAAAAAGAAGTCCCTACATTGAATGCGCTGAACGAAGTGATGCGCGAGTCCTACCTGAAGGATTGCGAGATCGGCCTCAGGCGCTGGAACCGCGCCATCGAGCGCGCCGGCTTCCCCGGCCTCGCGCTCAAGCTGCCCTCGACGCGCTTCCGCCGCTCGATCGGTGCGTGGGCGGGACAATCAGTGGATCCGGAAGGAAATCTGGTCTCGAACGATGCGTATCTGAAGCAGCTGAATTCCTGGGTGCCATCGGGGGAGGACAGGGCTTTCATCAAATCCCTGATGGTGCGGGTGGTGGAGCCCGGCAAGATCGCCGGCTGGGTGGCGCCGCCCGAGCGCGGCATCAACAACCTGCCGCTCGACTACGAATACGTCAAGATCCACTGAATGGAAAACATCGGCCGGCTGCGCAGCTTCGTCGCCGACATGACGCGGCTCGTCGAGCGCCAAGGCGCCGACGAGCCGCGCATGCTGGACGAGGGCGAAAAACTGCTGCGTGCGCTGGTGACGGACGACGACTGGCTGCCGGCGGAATTCGCCGCGCCCGCGCCGGAATCCTACCGCCAGTACCTGCTGTACTGCGATCCGCTGGAGCGCTTTTCGGTGGTGAGCTTCGTGTGGCTGCCCGGGCACCGCACGCCGATCCACGACCACACGGTCTGGGGCATGGTGGGCGTGATGCGCGGCGAGGAATTCTGCGAGGAATATTCGCCTTCATTGGAAAAAATTGGTCTTCACAAGGTACAAGCGGGAGAAGTCGATCGCGTATCCCCCCGCGTCGGCGATATCCACGTGGTGTCGAACGCCGGGCCGGAAACCGCCCTCAGCATCCACGTCTACGGCGCCAACATCGGCGCGGTGCGCCGCCACACCTTCGACCCAGCAAGCGGAAAGCCGAAGGAATTCGTCTCCGGGTACCACAACACGACCGTGCCGAACCTGTGGGACCGGTCCCGGGAGGTGCGCTAGAGCGCGCCGTGCGAGCGCAGCAACTTTGCGATGCGCTGAAAGCGTGCCGCATCCGCCAGTGACAGCGGCGTGACGCCGCTGACGCTCTTGGCGTTCACCTCCGAGCCCTTGCCCAGCAGGTATTCGGCGACTTCGATCCGGCCGTAGAGCACCGCAGTATGCAGCGGCGTGGTGCCGCTCTTGGTGCGGCTGTTGACGTCGGCGCCGCGCTGCACCAGCAACCCGACCAGGGGCATTTCGCCTTTCATCACCGCGTAGTGCAGCGCCGATGCGCCCGCGCCCGGGTCCTTGGCCTCGATGTCCGCGCCCTGCTCGATCATCTTGAGCGCGTTGGCAAAGTCGCCTTTGGCGATCGCGGCGTGCAGGCTGAGTGGCGCGGCAGTGGCGCTCGGGCTCACCGCCACCGGTTGCGGCTCGACGGCTGGAGCGGTTGCGGCGGCCGGCGCGGGTGGCGCTTGCGGGACGGGTTGCGTTTGCGGCGCTTGCGGCGTTTGCTGCGGGGCCGGCAATTCGCCTTCCTTTTCACCAAATATGGACTGGAAGATGTCGCGGATGCCCCCGAAAAAGCGCTCCGGAAGCGAAGGGCCGTCCGTACCTGCCGGCGGCGGCGTTGCCTGCTGCTGTGCGTGCAGCGCGGGTGCCGCGGCCAGCACCACCATCACCCACACGAGCATCCACCTTCTGTGGCGCAAGTTCACTCCCTCCTGGGACCGTGAATAATACTCCGGCCGGCCGTCATTTGAACCGCGGATCGACCGGGATGCGCAAGCCGTTGGCCAGGCGGTTGGTCTGGTTGGCGAGGCCGACCACCGCCATCAACTCCATCAGCATCGCGTCGTTCATGCCCTTGCCGCGCGCCGCCGCGGTATGGGAATAGGTGCAGTACTCGCAGCCGTTGGTCGCGCTGACCGCGACGTAGACCATTTCCTTGACCAGCGGATCGAGCGCACCGGGCGCCATCACCTGCCTGACGTTCTCCCAGGTGCGCCGCAGCAGCGCCGGATCATGGGCGAGCGCCATCCAGAAATTGTTGATCCAGTCGGTACCCCGTACCTTCATGATCTCATCGTAGACCGCCCGCACTTCGGGCACCGCTTCAGCGTACTCGATCAGCCTGACAATCGTCATGTGCCGCCCTCCCTCAGTTCCTCTTTGAGTAATAATACCGCCGGAATGAAATTCCTCTTCGACCTGTTCCCGGTCCTGTGCTTTTTTGCCGTGTACTGGATCAGCGACATCTATACCGCCACGAGCGCCGCAATCGTGGCGACGATAGGGCAGCTTGCATGGCTGCGGATACGCAAGCGCCGGATAGAACCCATGCTCTGGATCAGCTTCGCTCTGATCGTGGTATTCGGTGGCCTCACTCTTATCCTGCAGGACAAGCGTTTCATAATGTGGAAACCGACGGTGCTCTACTGGCTGTTCGCCGGCGCGCTCGCCGTCTCGGCCACGATGTTCCGCAAGAATCTGATTCGCTCGATGCTTGCCAAGGAGATCCAGCTGCCTGACCCGATATGGGCACGTCTGAACTGGAGCTGGGTCGGCTTCTTCGTCCTGATGGGTTTCGCGAATCTCTATGTTGCTTTCAATTTCGAAGAACCGACATGGGTCAAGTTCAAGCTCTTCGGCGGCACCGGGCTGATGCTGCTGTTCGTCATCGGCCAGGCGGTGTTCCTCGCCCGCCACGTCGAGGAAGAAGGCAAGTCATGACGGTCGCGGACGAAATCAGGAAGCGTTTGAACACGCTCGCGCCCTCGCTGCTGGAACTGCTGGACGAGAGCGCGAAGCACGCCGGGCACGCCGGCGCGGCGCCGGGCGGCAACACCCACTGGCAGCTGACGATCGTGTCGGCGGCTTTCGCCGGCAAGGCCACGGTGGCGCGGCACCGGATGATTTACGGAGCGCTGGGCGAACTGATGCAGAACCCGATACACGCGCTGTCGATCAGGGCCCGCGCCCCCGGTGAAATTGACGCATAATTGCGCCTGAATCCGAATAGAAAAAAGGAAACGCATGAACAAGAAATTTCTCGCCCTGGCGCTGCTCCTGCCGTGCTTCGCGCTGGCGCAACTTCCGACCAAGGAACCCGCCAAGGCGGCGGCGAAGGAAGCGGCCAAACCCGCCGCGAGCGGACCGCTCGCCACGGTGAACGGCGTGCAGATCCCGCGCAACCGGCTCGAGCTGGTGGTGCGCCAGCAGACGGCGCGCGGCGCACAGGATAATGAGCAAATGCGGGCGCAGGTGCGCGAAGCCCTGATCAACAACGAGCTGCTGATCCAGGAGGCGAACCGCAGCGGCATCGCCAAGAAGGCCGAGGTGCAGCAGCAGATCGACCTCACCCGGCAGGAAGTGATCGCAAACGCGGTGGTCGCCGAGCACCTGCGCGTGAACCCGGTGACCGACGCCGAAGTGCAGAAGGAATACGAGCGCGCGAAATCCCAGACCGGCGACAAGGAGTACAAGGCGCGGCACATCCTGGTCGCGGCCGAGGACGACGCCAAGAGCGTGCTCGCCGACCTCAAGAAAGGCGCCAAATTCGACGAGATCGCGCAGAAACGCTCCCTCGACGAAGGCACGCGGCCCAAGGGCGGCGACCTCGACTGGAACGTGCCGAGCAATTTCGACAAGGCGTTTTCGGATGCCATGGTGAAACTGGAGAAAGGCAAGATGACCGAGGTGCCGGTGCGCAGCCGCTTCGGCTTCCATGTGATCCAGCTGGACGACGTGCGGGCGATCAATTTCCCGCCCATCGCACAAGTCCGGCAACAGCTCCAGCAGCGACTCATCGGCCAGCGCGTCGACGGCATGGTCCGCGAGCTGCGCGCAAAAGCGAAGATCGAATAGCCGCCCGCTTGCCGACGATGCAGCCAGCGCTGCCCCGCCCGCGGCCCGCGAGAGCGGTCCTCGACGGGCGCTACGCGCGCCTGGAGCCGCTCGACGCGGCGCATGTATCCGCGCTCTACGAGGCCTCGAGCGGTCCGGGCGCCGCTGCGCGCTTCGCCTATCTGTTCGACCTACCGCCCGCGGCGCCCGCCGAGATGAGCGCCTGGGTCGCCAGGATGAGCGCCGGCGACGACCCGCTGTTCAGCGCGGTCATCGACAAGGCCAGCGGCCGCGCCGCCGGCCGCCAGGCGCTGATGCGCATCACCCCGGAGCATGGAGTGATCGAAATCGGCAACATCCTCTGGGGCCCGGCGATTTCGCGCACGCGCGTCGCCACCGAGGCGCTCTACCTCGCCGCGCGCTACGTGTTCGACGATCTGGGCTACCGGCGCTTCGAATGGAAGTGCAACGACTTGAACGCCCCCTCCAAGAAGGCCGCGCTGCGTTTTGGTTTCACCTACGAAGGCCTCTTCCGGCAGCACATGTGGGCCAAGGGCGCGAACCGCGACACTGCCTGGTTTTCAATGCTGGACAAGGAATGGCCGTCGTTGAAGAAACAGTACGAGCGCTGGCTCCAGCCAGCGAATTTCGATGCCACCGGGAACCAGTTGTCGAAACTCAGGCCCATGTAAGGTCAGGCGGGTTCGTGCGACCTAACGGAATTGGAGAAACCAAACAGATGATCCGGAAACTGCTGCTCATTCTCGGAATTTCAGTTGCAAGCCTGGCCAACGGCCAGAGCCTCGCCACCGCGACCTTCGCCGCCGGCTGCTTCTGGTGCGCCGAGGAGGCTTTCGAGAAGGTGCCCGGCGTGGTTTCCGTCATTTCGGGCTATACCGACGGCAAGACGCAGAAACCGAGCTACGAGGAGGTTTCCTCGGGCCGCACCGGTCATACAGAGGCCGTTGAAGTGAAGTTCGACCCAGGCAAAGTCAGCTACGAGAAACTGCTGGATGTCTTCTGGGTCAACCACGATCCATCGTACACCGACCGGCAGTTCTGCGACCACGGCTCGCAGTACCGGCCAGGGATTTACTGGCACGACGAGGAGCAAAAGCGCCTCGCCGACGCCTCACGGGTGAAATACGGCAAGCTCAAGACCTTCAAGCAGCCGATTGTGACGCCGATCGTCAAGGCCTCGCAGTTCTGGCCCGCCGAGGACTATCACCAGGACTACTACAAGAAAAATCCGGTACGCTACAAGGTCTACTCCACCGGCTGCGGCCGCTACTCGCGGCTGGACGAACTGTGGGGCAAGCTGCGCAAGTGATCGACGGGCTAGCTCCCGGGTAACGGCAAGCGGCGCGCCAGATACAGGGTTGCGAAATCCCGTGCCAGCAACGTGTCTCCGGCGGCCATTTCCTCTCGCGAATCGACCTCGCAGGCGGCGACCGTCGAGCGCGGTTCTTGACTGCGGCGAAGGCTGGCAGCCACCGTCTGGAGAAGTAACTCGCGTTGCACCGGCTTGTTCAGGTAGGCGTCGACGCCCAGGCGCCTCGCGCGGGCCTTGCTCTCCATATCCTCCACGATGGTGAGGAATACGATCGGCATCGCGCAGGTCGGCGCATTGGCGCGCAGCGCGGCGAGCACGCCGAAACCGTCGAATTCCGGCATCAGAATGTCGCTTACCACGATATCAGGCGCCTCGTCGATCGCCATTGCCAAGCCTTCGAGTCCGCCCAGCGCATGTATCACCTCATAGCCTGCGTTGGACAAATGGTGCCGCAGCAGCACGATCACATCTTTGTCGTCATCGACGATCAGTACCCGGTGTTGATGGTTCAATCGCGTCCCCTTGTCGTTTTTCCCTGACGTTTTTTAACAGGTAGCGGGCGTTCAAGCCCTCGACCAGTTCACAAAATCGCAAGGAAAGCGCCTTGAATCACGACCTCTATGGCGCGATTGGCATGAAAGGACGACTAGTTCACATTCCGGCGGATTAGAATGGTTGTCCAAGCCTCGATGTTCCTGCCAGCAAGGGAGCCAAGCCATGACCACCGCAGTCACGCCGAACGTCAAACAGCACGAACAATTGCCCCCGAAAGCCTCGCGCTTTGTCGATACCGCAGCGTTGCCGTGGATGAAGACGGCCTATCCGGGAGTGGAGGCCAAGACGCTGCTCCTCGATCGAAACTCAGGCCTGTTGACCGTGCTGCTGAAAATGGCGCCCAACGCAAGGCTGCCGGACCATGAGCACGTGCTCATCGAGCAGACTTACCTGCTCGAGGGGACGCTGGTCTGCGGCGAAGGCACGGTGACGCCGGGCAACTTCGTCTGGCGCCCGGCGGGCAGCCGGCACCATGCCTGGGCCGGACCGGAAGGCAACCTGTCGGTGGCGATGTTCCAGCTGCCGAACAAGTTCTTCCAGGCCGACGGGCGGGAACTCGATTTCCTCGGCAACGAGTGGCACAAGGCCTGGGGCGCTGCAGCCAAGACGCACGCCCTGAAATCAGCGTAAGGCGCGGCGATCAGGCGGCGCGCAGGGAATCCACGATCGGCAAACGCGAGGCGCGCATCGCGGGCAGGAAGCCGCCGATGAAGCCCATCGCGAGCGCGAAGGACAGCGTCTTCAGCACGATTTCCGGCGTCAGCAGGAACTGGAACGACAGTTCGGCGAAGGTCTGGAAGTTGGTGGTCGAGAAGGCGAGGAACTGCATCAGCGAGGCGGCGCCGAGGCCCGCGACGCCGCCCGCCAGGCCGAGCAGGAGCGCCTCGGCGAGAAACGCGGCGAGCACGCTCGAGCGCCGGAAACCGAGCGCACGCAGGGTGCCGATCTCGGTGACGCGCGCCGACACGGAGGCGTACATGGTGATCATGGCGCCGATCATGGCGCCGATCGAGAACACCGAGGTCAGCGTCAGGCCGAGCACGGTGATGAAAGTGGAGAGCGCCCGCGACTGGTCGCTGTAGAACACCCGCTCGCGCTTTACTTCGTTGGTGAGGCGCGGGTCAGCGTCGATCTCGGCGCGGAAGCGCTCGAAGGAGGCGCCTTCGGCCAGCCGCACGATGGCCGAGGAATACACGACGCGCCGGAACGCCTGCATGAACTGGTCGGCGTCGCCCCAGAGTTCGGAGTCGAAGCCGCTGCCGCCGGCGTCGAAAGTGCCGACCACCGTCCAGTCGCGCTGCGCGAAGCGCAGCCGCTCGCCGATGCGCGTGTTCTCGAAGCCCTTGGCGATGCCGCGCCCGACGATGATCTCGGTGGATCCGGGCGTGAACAGGCGCCCGGCCACGATCCGCACCTGCGGGCGCAGCGCCAGACCGTTGGGCGAGACGCCGCGGATCACCACGTTGGAGGGCCGCGCGGCGCCGAACTTGCGCAGCGAAATCAGCACCACCGATTCCTTCGAGATGAACGGCAGTCCGTCGGGGCCCGAGGCCACCGCCGGGTGCAGCCCGATGACGTTGGCCTGGATTCGTGTGACGCCGCTCTGGATCTCGGTTTCGGAACCCTTGCGGATGGCGACCACGTTGTCGTATTCGCCCGTGGTGACGAGCGTCTGCTTGAGGCCGGCGTCCAGCATCAGCACGGTGGCGAACACGAAGATCACCAGCGCGAGGCCGCCCGCGGTGAGCGCGGTGGTGAGGCGCCGCTTCCACAGGTTGCGCGTCACGTAGCCGTAGGGAATCGCCATCGGCATGCTGGTTCCAGGCTACGCGATGGCGCGCAGCCCCTCCACGATCCGCACCCGCGCCGCGCGCACCGCCGGGACGATGGCGGCGGCGAGGGCCACCACCAGCGCGCAGGCAATCTGCATCGTCACGGTATCGGGGGAAACCGCGAATATCGGGAAAATACCCGCCACCTGCTTGAAGAAGGCCGCCGCGGGCGCGGTCAGCAGGATGCCGATGCCGCCGCCCATGGCGCAGATCAGCAGCGATTCGCCGAAGATGAGGACCGCGAGGAAACCCGGCCCGAAGCCCAGCACCTTGAGCGTCGCGTACTCCGAGGTGCGCTCGCGCGCGCTCATCGCCATGGTGTTGGCCATCACCGCCAGGATGATGAGGATCACCACGTACGAAACGATGCGGATCGCGGCGATGATCTGGCCCGACATGGCGACGAAACCGAGTTGGAACGCCTGCTCGGACTCGGTGAGCGTTTCGGCAAGCGAGTTGTGGAACACGTCGTCGATGCGCACGGCAGTGGCAGCCACACTGTCGACGGTGTCGGCCCCGACCACGTAGATGCCGACGTAGTCGGCGCGGCGCGGCGCGGTCCTGCGCAACGTCTCGTTGAGGTAGTCCCAGTGGAACAGCATCAGGCGCGTAACCTTGGTCGCGTCCGAACCGTCGAAAATTCCCCGTACCACGAACTCCCAGGTGCCCGGGTAGATGGTGCCGCGGATCGGCAGCACGTCGCCGACCTTCAAGCCGTGCTGGTCGGCCAGCTGCCGTCCGATCAGGCAGCCCTTGCGGTCGCGCCGCCAGCCCGCGCGCTCGACCCCGGAGAGCACGAACTCCGGGTACAGGTCGAGGTAGTTGTCCGACACCGCGAACTGCGGAAAGAAGTTCTTCGGTTCCTGGTAGATGCCGCCGAACCAGTTGGAGCGCGCCACCTTCGATACGCCATCGACGCTGCGAATGCGGTTCTCGTAGCTCACGGGCAGGAAAATCGTGAGCGAGATCGCGTTGCGCGTCACCAGGCGCGCGCCGGAGGCCGACGCGGCGCCGACGTACCAGGCGTCCACCACCGTCTGCAGCAATCCGAAGGCGAGTACCGCCACCGCCAGGCCGGTTACGGTGAGCGCGGTGCGCAGCCCGTGGCGCAAGGCGTTCCGCAATATGAGGTTCAGGACGAAAATTGCAGTTCGCCTTTCTCGAGGTGCACCACCGCCTTGGCGGCGTGCGCCGCATTGGCGTCGTGCGTCACCATGATGATGGTCTTGCCCAGCTCGGCGTTCAGGCGCTGCATCATGGCGAGGATCTCCGCCGCCGAGGTCCGGTCCAGGTCGCCGGTCGGCTCATCGGCCACGAGCAGCGTCGGATCGGACACTACCGCGCGCGCGATCGCCACGCGCTGCTGCTGGCCGCCGGAAAGCTCGTTCGGGTAATGGTCCATCCGGTCGGCAAGGCCGACCACGCCGAGCGTCAGCTCCACGCGCCGGCGCCGCTCGGCGCGCGACAACCCGGTCAGGATCAGCGGCAACTCGACGTTCTCGAACGCGGACAGCACCGGCATCAGGTTGTAGAACTGGAAAATGAAGCCGACGTTGGCCGCGCGCCAGTCGGCCAGTTCGGCCTCGCCCAGCGCGCCGATGTCCAGGCCGCCGACGCGCAGCACGCCGCTGTCGGGCTTGTCGATACCGGCAATCAGGTTGAGCAGCGTGGTCTTGCCAGAACCCGAGGGCCCCATCAGCGCGGTGAAGTCGCCCAGTTGGATATCGATGCTGATGTCGCGCAGGACGGGCACCACCTGGTCGCCGCGCCGGTAGGACTTGGCGAGATTGCGGATCTCGACCAGTGGCGCGGCCACGGCCCTATTTTTTCGCCACCGCTACCGCGGCGCCGTCCTTCAGCTTGTCGCCCGGTGCCACCACCACCCGGTCGCCTGCGGTGAGTCCCTTCACTTCGAGCAGTTCGCCGACCTTCGCGCCGGTCGTCACTTCCACGGCCCGGGCCCGGTCGTCCTTCAGCACGAACGCGAGCTTCCTGCCGCCGCGCTCGACGAGCGCGCCCGGCACCACCGCCGTAACCGCGCGCTTCTCCTCCGGCGGCACCGCCTTCGACAGAAACGCCACCTTGGCGCTCATCTCTGGCAGCACGCGCGGATCGCGTTCGACGAACTTCACCTTGACCAGCACCGTAGCCTTCGAGCGGTCTACCGTGGGCACGATGCGCGAAACCACCGCGGAGAGGCGCGCGTCCGGCAATGCGTCGAGCTGCACCTCGCAAGGCTGGTCCACTTTGATCTTGCCGATGCTCGCCTCGGCGACGTCCGCCTCCACCTCCAGCGTATCCATATCGGCCACCGTCACCACCGCGCCCTTGCTGTCGGCGGCCGAAGAGAACGGCGTGATGTTGTCGCCGACGTTGGCGTTCTTGGTCAGCACGATGGCGTCGAACGGGGCGCGGATCAGAGTCTGCTCCACGGCGACCGAGGCCACGCGCCGGTTCGCCTCGGCCGAGGCGATCGCCGCGCTCAGGCTGGCGATCACCGCTCTTGCCTTGTTGGCGCGCGCGCTGTCGGCGTCGTGCTGCGCGCCCGAAATGTAGTTCTTCGCCAGCAGCTCGCTCGAGCGCCGGAAGTTCGCCTCGGCGTCGCGCAGTTCGGCCTGGCCCTGTTGAAGATTGGCGCGCGCGACGTTCACCTGCGCGCCCGCCTGGTCGAGGGTGGCGCGCACGTCCCTGCTTTCCAGGCGCGCCACCACCTCGCCCTGTTTCACGCGGCTGCCTTCCAGCACGCCGAGCCATTCCATCCGGCCGGTCGCCTTCGAGGACAACGCGGCCTTCCTTTGCGGCACGACGTAACCGGTCGCGTTCAGCAGCGTGTAGTTCTGCGAGGGCCAGGCGTTGGCGACCGTGGCCACTTCCACCGCGACGGGCGCGGCGAACCGGCCCCACGCGTAGGCGCCCGCGAGCACCACGGCGACGGCAATCGCCGCAATGCGGCCCCAGGGGCGGCGCCGCGCGTGTGCGCCCGCTGCGGCGCCGCCGCGGTCGATGCGCAGCTGGGAAAGGTCGTTCGAGGTCAACGGTGGATACTCACGCGCTATTTTAGTTCGCCTGCCACCGTGATCTGCCCGGTGGCGGGGGCTTGCTCAGAATTTTCGGGCGCGCTCGATCTCAGAGACCCGCCCGCCCACCAGCGTGATGGTGGTCGTGAACGGGTCCGCTGGTGTCGGCATGTAGGTGTAGGTCTTCATCACCAGCCCGGTGCGCGCCGGCACCGCAAGGTTGCCGCTCGCCTGCACCGTTGTCGGCGCTGCGATGGCGACGCCCTGGTCTGCCTTCAGGTCCGGCTCGCCGACGATGCCGAGTAGCTCGCCTTCGCTCATGCCGCGCTGGATGCTGATGTACTTGCGGAATTCGAGTCCCTTCGCGCGCTTGGGTTCGGCGGCGGCGCGCTCCGCCGCGGCTTTCGCGATCTCGGCTTCGCGCTTGCTCTGGCGCTTTTCCATGCGCTCGCCCTGGCAGCGGATGGTGTGGCATTCCTTGCTCTCAGCCGACGGCGGCGCTTCCTTGGCGTCTGGATCAACCACCGTCGCGTTCACGCCCTGCGGCGGCGCGGTGTTCGAGAAGTTGACGCGCCCGTTGGCGTCCACCCAGCGGTAGATCTGGGCGTACGAGGCGCCGGACACGAGAAACAACACCAGGGCAACAGACCTGAACTTAGTCATACTTGCCTAAACGCAATGCGGTAGTTCCCGGTTTCACGTGCGCAAGCGACGGCATCACCAGGACACAGTCATCGTAGGGAGTTTTCCAGGTCGTGTCCCCGTCGATGGCGACCACCGTGCCGGCCTCCGGAATCACTTCCAGGCCTTTGAATGGATAGGGAAACTTGAAACCCATGCTCTTCACCACCACCGGCTCGGTAACCCGAATGACCCGTTGTACCGCAGGCGGCGAGCGCCTTGCATGAGAATTACAAATTGATGCATTTGCCGCGCCTGTCGCGGCCAGGAACCGGAACAGCGTATCCACCGCCACGTCGGCCGCGCTTTTCTCCCAGTGCTGGCCGCACTCGATCAGCACCGCCGTTTGCGGCCTGCCCGGGTCGTTGAAGGCGCCGCGCTCGATCATGCGCAAGCCCGCCGGATGGCCGGTATCGAGCAGCAGGTCGCCCGGCACGCCGATGCGGCGCGACAGCGCGATGCTTTTCTCGCCGCCTTTTCCGAGCACGGCGCAGACCATGATCGGCTGGCAAGGCTCGGTCATGGAATGCAGGTCGAGCAGGTAGTCGGCGGCGTCGACGAAGGGCCGCAGCTCGCGCGCGCGGCGCAGCTCGGCGGAATCGCGCGCCCCGAGCAGCGCCTCGTCGCCCCAGACGCGGTTGTAGTCCTCGTCGATGAAGCGCGAGCGGTCCGGATCGTCGAAATCGAAGCGCGCGAAGGCGGCGACGTTCGCGAAGGCCAGGGTCAATTTTCCCTGAATTGGCGTGATTCCCTGCTTGAACAAAAAATCCAAAGCAATGGCGCCGCAAAATTCGTTGCCGTGCGTGAGCGCCTGCACCATGATGTTCGGCCCCGGCTTGCCGGAATCGAACATGTGTACATAGTCGACGCCGGTATTGCCGTTCCGGTACGCAGAAATATCCGGCGGCGAGAGTTCGATCGGGTGGTTCATAGGAAGGTCTTGATTTCCGCCAGTAGATTGGAAATATTCTTCTGCAGCGGCACGAACCCGTCGTTCTTCTGCAGCGTTTTCTCGTCCATGTAGAGCCGCTTGTTGATTTCGATCTGCAGGCTGTGGCGGCGCGCCTGCGGATCGGAATAGGCGCGCACCAGCTCCACGCCCTTGTAAGGGTCATTCACCTTGACCTGGTATCCCATGCCCGCCAGCGTCGCACGCACGAAGCCGGTGAAGGCCGGGTCGCAGGTGGTGCCGTCCCGGTCGCCGAGCACGAAATCGGCGCGCACGTTGCCCGCGCCGTCGTCGCTCTGCTTGCCCGCCACCGCGCGCATCGAGTGGCAATTGATGTGGTAAACGCGGCCGAAGCGTGAATGGGTTCCCTGCAGAAGGGTTTTCAGTTTTTCGTGATAAGGAAAATGAAAACCATCAATTCGCTGCATTACCGTCTCCGGCGTGAGCCTGCGCGCATAGATCGGGCGCCCGTCTTCCAGCGTGCGCCAGATCAGCGCCTTGCCGACCTTCGCCTTGCCGCTCGGGCGGTATTCGCCGGGCCAATGCCCCTGCAGCAGGTCGAGGTCGATGTCGCCGGCGTGGCGGTTCGGGTCGAGGTAGGTGCGCGGCCAGAGCGCGGCGAGCAGCGGCGCACCCATTTCGGGTCCGCCGGCAAAAAGTTCATCGACAAAGCAGTCCTCGCCTTCGCGCAGTTCGGATTCGCTCACCGCGGCATCGAAATCGCCTGGAAAGTGGCGCCCGGAATGCGGCGAATCGAGCACCAGCGGCAGCGCTGGCGCGCCCGGGCCGCGCACTTCGAGCGGGCCGCTCATGACAAGGCCCTCATTTCGGCGCCCAGTAGCTCAGCAGCCAGTAGTGCTGGAACAGTTCGACGTTCGCACCCCATCCGACCAGGGAGACGCGCTGGATCAACTCGCTTACAGTGGGGAAATTCTTCAGCACCTCGTGCGTGCTGCCATCCTCGAGCTTGCGGATCTGATAGGTGTTGCCTTCGGCGTCCTGCCGCGCAATTGCCGTGCTCGAGCCCGTCACGTACCTGTTGTCGAGGAACGCGATCAATCCGCCCGGCGCGATCAAGGGCAGGATGCTTTCAAGAAAGGAATCCAGCCTCGCCAGGGGAACATGCGACCACCAGAAACCGGCAAACAGCGCATCGTGGCTGCGGCCCGCGATCGGCGGCGCGTAACAATCGCCGGAAACGATTTGCACCCGGCCTTGCGGATAGCTCTTCGTCCTTGCGATCCGCAACACCTGTTCATTGACGTCGATCGCGGTCACCAGAGCGGCGCCTGCGGCCATGACTTCAGTCCAGTAGCCGGTGCCGCAGGCCAGTTCCAGTACCTTTCTCCCGGCGCTCAACCTGCCGATCCTCGTCCTGAGGGCCGCCAGGTCCGCCTGGCGCTCGAGTTTGGCGTAGACGCGCTCGTACTCGGCGGCGCGCTGGGCGTAGTAAATGGCGAGCTTGTCCATGGCGGTGGCGCAAGGATACAGGCTATGGATTCCGGAATAGAATTCAACCATGCCAACGCGCTGTTCCACCTCTAAAATGGCGCCTCCGGGGAAAGCACCACAAAAAGATGGCTGAGGAATCCAAGAATTTCGATCCGGAGGCAACCGTCGCGCAGCCCTTGGCCGCAGCGGATCCGGACGCCACCGTCACGCTGCCGCTTGCCGCGCTGGATCCGGAGACCACCGTCACCGGTCCGGCCCTGAAGGCGGCGCCCGAACCGGCGGCCACCGACGGGCATCCGGTTTTCGATCCCGAGGCGACGGTGAATCCGGCGCAACGGGCCAGCCTCGACCCCGAGGCCACCGTACGGATTCCGAGTCCGGGCAAGGCGCGCAACAACCCTTTTGCGCCGAAATCGGCGCCCGAAACCATCCACGCAAATCTGTCGGCGCTCGGCGGGCTCAATGCGCTGATTGCGATGGCGAATCCAATCCTCGGCGCGGTGCCGCAGATCCGCCGCGCGCTCAAGCATCCGGACCCGGCCGGGCTGCGCGCCAACCTGCGCGACCAGATCGAATCCCTGCAAATGAGCGCGATGTCGGCGGACCTCCCCGGCGACTTGGTGGACACCGCTGTCTATGCCCTGTGCGCCCTGCTGGACGAATCCGCTGCCGCCACGCCCTGGGGCGGAACCTGGATCGACAACGGGCTGCTCAAGGAAATGCTCGGCGAGACCGGCGGCGGCGAGGGGTTTTTCGCCAGGTTGGACAAGATTTCCGCCAGCCAAAGCCCGGATAACGCGGACAACGCCGACCTGCTCGAGTTCTACTATGTGTGCCTGACGCTCGGCTTCGAAGGCCGCTACCGCAAGGCCGAAGACGGCCGCCAGGCGCTGAACCATATCCGCCGCGGACTCTATGCCTTTATTTCGCGGCGGCGCCCCCGCCCCGATGAACTCTCCGAGCGCTGGCGCAGCGTCACCGCGCAAGCGGCGGCGGCGCCCGCGCTGCAGATGGCGGCCCAGGTATCGGCGCTGCTTTCCGCGCAGCAGGCCGCCGGCGCGCACGCAGAGGCCACGCTGCCGCCCGTCGGACCGTCGTTCCTGTCCCGCCTGTCGCGGCGCGTGGTGTGGAGCGGGCTCGCCAGCGTGGTCGGCGCAATGATCGTGTTTTACCTGCTGGCGTTGCGGCTGCTGGAGGACGAGACGAAAGCCCCGCTCGCCTCCAGACTCAAGACAACAGCCGGCGCCGCACAGACAGCCCGGGTACCGGCGCCCGCTGCGCCGCCGGCGAGCGCGATATTGGCGAAAGCGCTCGAGGGCGATCCGGTGGCGGTCACCGAGGAAGCAGGACGCATCGCGCTCGCGCTGCGCCACGAGCGCCAGTTCCCCTCGGGCAGTACCCTGCCCTCGGCCGAGCTGCGCCCGGTGATCGAGAAAATCGCTGCGGCGCTGGATAAAATTCCCGGCGCCATCGTCGTTACCGGCCACGCCGACGTCGCGCCGACAAGCGGTGCCCGCTACGCATCGAACGTGGAATTGTCGGCCGCGCGCGCTCGCGCCGTGGCGCGGCTCATGACGCCGGCGCTGAGCGCCTCCGGCCGCCTGTCGGTCGAAGGCAAGGGCGATGCCGAGCCGATCGCGTCCGGCGATTCGGCGGCGGACCGCGCCCGGAATCGCCGCGTCACCATCACCGTCACGCCGGCACCATGAGCCTGCTCGAGCAGATCGCCGCCTCTGGCCCTCGGGGCGCCCCGGACACCGGCACGGACAAGAACGCGGACGAGCGTGTAATAAAGGAACTGGAGTCCATCCAGGCGCGGTTCAAGCAGGCAGCCGCGGACCTCGAGGACGCCCGCTTCCCCTGTCCGGACGGCCGGCAGCGCGCGGTCGACGAATTGCCCTGGTACGTGATGATCGGCGCGCCCGGCTCGGGCAAGACCACCGCGCTGCTCAATTCCGGCCTGCGTTTCCCGCTGTACACGAAAGACAGCGGCGCCTCGGTCGCCGGCGTGGGCGGCACGCGCAACTGCGACTGGTGGTTCGCCGACGAGGCGGTGCTGCTGGACACCGCGGGCCGCTACACAATGCAGCAGAGCGACCGCAAGGCGGACGCCGCGGCCTGGCACGGCTTTCTTGCACTGCTCAAGAAGTCCCGCCCCGACCGGCCGCTGAACGGCGCGCTGGTCACCGTGAGCGTGCTGGACCTGATGCTCTGGTCCAAGAAGGAACGCGCCAGGTTCGCAGCCCACGTACGGATGCGCCTGTCGGAAATGTACGCGGCGCTGAACCAGCGCTTCCCCATTTACGTGCTGGTTACCAAGATGGATCTGTTGGCGGGCTTCAACGAGTTTTTCGGCGACTTCGATCACACGGCCCGGATGCAGGTGTGGGGCACGAGCTTCGACCTTGGCATCGACCCGGCCCTGCTTGCATCGCCGTACGCCACTGATTTCACCGCATTGGAGCAGCGGCTGGGCGCCGAGATGCTGGCGCGGCTGGACGAGGAGCCCGATCTGCAGCGGCGCGCGGCGATCTACCGCTTCCCGCAGCAGTTCCACGGCGTCGGCCCGCTGGTCGGCGAATTCGTTGCGCTCGCCTTCGGCACCCAGGTAAACCACCGCACGTTGCAGTTGCGCGGGGTGTATTTCACCAGCGCCACGCAGGAAGGCAACCCGATCGACCGCGTGCTGGCGGCAATGGCGCGGACCTTCGACCTGGAGCGCAACACGGCGGCTCTGATGCGCGGCACCGGCAAGGGTTACTTCCTCACCCGCCTGCTGCGCGACGTCGTATTTCCGGAGCAGGGCCTCGCCGCGATCGAGCAGGCCCCGAGCGCGCAGGAAACCTAGTCGGCCTCGTCGATCCAGGCTGCCTGAATCGCTTCCAGGATCTTCTCGCCGCTGCGCTTGGGGTCGTCGTGGAAGCCCGGCAGCCCCAGCACCTGATTGCGCAGATCCACGAAGTTCAGCGCCTTCGGGTCCTGGTCTGGAAATTTTTCCAGCAGCGCGATCGCGATGTCGCGCGAGTCGGTCCAATTCATTTTCGGCTGCCCCCCTCGCGCTCGTAGTTGATGGTGTACTTCGGGATCTCGATCACCAGGTTTGCATCGCGCATCCGGGCCTGGCAGGCGAGCCGCGAAGTCGCTTCCAGCCCCCATGCCTTGTCCAGAAGGTCCTCTTCCTTTTCCTCGGGCGCCTCGAGCGAGTCGTAGCCCTCGCGCAGCACCACGTGACAGGTCGTGCAGGCGCAGGACTTCTCGCAGGCGTGCTCGATCTCGATGCCTTGCACCAGCAGCAGGTCGCACAGCGTGACCCCCGCGGGCGCCTCGATCTCGGCGCCGTCCGGGCACAGCGTGGCGTGCGGCAGGACGCGAAGCCTAGGCATCCAGGCTCGCGATGGATTTCCCCGCGAGCGCGCGGCGCACGCCCGCATTCATGCGGCGCGCGGCGAACTCCTCGGTGGCCCGGTTGAGCGCGTCGCTCGCCAGCTTGATGGCGCGCGGGTCGGAACCAGGGAGTATTTTTTCCAGGGTTGCGACTTTTTGCTGGATGTCTGTTATTTCTTCAGAATTCAAAAGCGAACCATCCTCGGCAAGACCGCCCCTCGTTGCATCGATCAAACGTTGCGCATCGACGCGGTGCTCGTTCAGCACCCGCGCGTGCATGTCTTCATTGGCGTGTTCGTAGGAATCGCGCAGCATGCGCTCGATGTCCGCGTCGGCCAGGCCGTAGGAAGGCTTGACGGTCACCGCCGCCATCGCGCCGGTGGTTTTTTCCTGCGCCGACACGGAAAGCAGCCCGTCCGCGTCCACCTGGAAGGTCACGCGCACGCGCCCGGCGCCCGCCACCATCGGCGGGATGCCCTTCAGCTCGAAGCGCGCCAGCGAGCGGCAGTCGGAAACGAGTTCGCGCTCGCCCTGCACCACGTGGAAGGTCATGCCTGTCTGGCCATCCTTGAAGGTGGTGAATTCCTGCGCCTTGGCGCAGGGAATGGTGGTGTTGCGGGGCACGATGCGCTCGGCGAGGCCGCCCATGGTCTCGACGCCAAGCGAGAGCGGAATCACGTCGAGCAGCAGCCAATCCTCGCCTTGGGGCTTGTTGCCCGCAAGCACATCGGCCTGCATTGCGGCGCCCAGCGCCACCACCTTGTCGGGGTCGAGGTTATTGAGCGGGTCGCGGCGGAAGAATTCGTGCGCGGCGCGCTGGATCTGCGGCATGCGCGTCGCGCCACCGACCATCACCACCCCTTTGACCTCCTCGACGGAGAGTCCCGCGTCGCGCAGCGCCTTGCGCGCGGGGCCGAGAGTCTTGTGCACCAGGTGCTGCGTGATGCGGCAGAAGGTCTCGGTGTCCAGCGTGAGGTCGACGTATTCGTCCGAGGAAAGCCGCGCCGAGATCTGCGCCTCGCCATGACCGGTGAGATATTCCTTGGCTTCGCGCGCCTTGACCAGCAGCAGGCGCATGTCGCGGGGCGCAAGCGGCGCGAGCCTGGCCTCCTCGATGATCCAGCAGAACACGCGATGGTCCCAATCGTCGCCGCCGAGCGCGGCGTCGCCGTTGGTCGATATCACTTCGAACAAACCCTTGCTGAGCTTCAGAATCGAGATGTCGAAAGTGCCGCCACCCAGGTCGAACACCGCGTAGGTGCCTTCGGCGCCGTTTTCCAGGCCGTAGGCGATCGCCGCGGCGGTCGGTTCGTTCAACAGGCGCAGCACATTCAGGCCGGCGAGTCTCGCGGCATCCTTGGTCGCCTGGCGCTGCGCATCGTCGAAATACGCCGGCACGGTAATCACAGCGCCGGCAAGATCGCCATTGAGTGATTTTTCCGCTCTTGATTTCAAAGTCTTCAGGATTTCGGAAGAAACCTCAACCGGACTCTTTACGCCCGCGACGGTGCGGATCTGCACCATCCCGGGCGCACCCACCAGGTCGTAGGGCGCGTTCTCGGCGTGCGCGACATCCTTCAGTCCGCGCCCCATGAAGCGCTTTACCGAGGCGATGGCGTTCTTGGGGTCGTCGGCCTGGTGCGCCTGCGCGCCGTAGCCGACCTCCACCTTTCCATCAGGCAGGTAGCGCACGATGGAAGGAAGCAGAGAGCGGCCCTGCGCATCCGGCAGCGCCGTGGCGGTACCGCTGCGCACCGCCGCCACCAGCGAATTGGTGGTCCCCAGGTCGATGCCGACCGCGAGGCGCTGCTGGCGCGGCTCGACCGGGTGCCCGGGTTCGGATATCTGGAACAGCGCCATCAGGCCTCTGGGGTCCGCATTTCAATCAGATCGCGGGCGGTGGCGATATCGTCGCCGAACTTTTCCAGGAACATGAGTTTTCTTACGAATTCCGAGGCGCTTTGGTAATCATGCCCGTTATCGATGCACTCGGCGATCTGCGCTTCAATTGCCCGCTTGCGGGTTGACAGGTCTTGTTCAATCAAGCCGAGCGCAATGGCGTCGCGCGTAGCTTCGAGTTTTTCGCGCAGCTCCATCTGCTCGATGAGGAATTCCGGCGGCATGGCGGTGTTTGTTTCGAAGCCGACGTCCACGCCCTTCATCCTGAGAAGGTAGCTGGCGCGCTGCACCGGGCTCTTGAGCGTGCGGTAGGCTTCGTTCACCCGGGTCGTCCACTGCATCGAGGCCCTGCGCTCGGCGTCGCTGGCATGGGCGAAGCGGTCAGGGTGGATGTTCGCCTGGATGTCACGGTAGGCACGATCCAGATGGACGAAGTCCAGCGCAAATGCCGGGGCGATGCCGAACAGCTCGAAATGGTTCTTCAAATCCTCAGACGTTGAAGCTTTCGCCGCAACCGCATTCGTCCTTCACGTTGGGGTTGTTGAACTTGAACCCCTCGTTCAGGCCTTCCCTGGCGAAATCAAGCTCGGTGCCGTCGAGGTAGGGCAGGCTCTTCGGGTCGATCACCACCTTGACGCCGTGGCTCTCGAACTGCAGGTCCTCCGGCCCGACCGCGTCGGCATACTCGAGCTTGTACGCCATCCCGGAGCAGCCGGTGGTACGCACGCCCAGGCGCAGCGCCACGCCCCTGCCCCGCTTGGCGAGGAAGCTCTGGACGTGGACCGCGGCTTTTTCGGTAAGCGTGACGGCCATGGCTACCGGTGTTTCTTCTTGTAGTCCTCTACCGCGGCCTTGATCGCATCCTCGGCCAGGATCGAGCAGTGGATCTTCACCGGCGGCAGCGACAGCTCGGCGGCGATCTGCGTGTTCTTGATGCTCGCCGCCTCGTCCAGTTTCTTGCCCTTGACCCATTCGGTCACCAGCGAGGAGGACGCGATCGCCGAACCGCAGCCGTAGGTCTTGAAGCGCGCGTCCTCGATGATGCCGTCCTTGCCGACCTTGATCTGCAGCTTCATCACGTCGCCGCAGGCCGGCGCGCCGACCATCCCGGTGCCGACCGATTCGTCGCCCTTGTCGAAGGAACCGACGTTCCTCGGGTTTTCGTAGTGGTCGATGACCTTTTCGCTGTAAGCCATGGCTTGCTCCTTTTTCCTATTTCAATGCGCGGCCCACTGCACCGTGCTCAGGTCGATACCTTCCTTGTGCATCTCCCAGAGCGGCGACAGATCGCGCAATTTTCCGACCTTCGCCCTGAGATGGTCGACCGTGTAGTCGATTTCTTCCTGCGTCGTGAAGCGCCCGAGGGTGAAGCGAATGGAACTGTGGGCCAGTTCGTCCGAACGCCCGAGCGCGCGCAGCACGTACGAGGGCTCCAGCGAGGCCGAGGTGCAGGCCGAACCCGACGAGACGGCAATGTCCTTCACCGCCATGATCAGCGACTCGCCCTCGACGAAATTGAAGCTGATGTTCAGGTTGTGCGGCACGCGCTGCTCCAGGTCGCCGTTCACGAACACCTCTTCCATCTGGTTCATGCCGGCGAGCAGCGTGTCGCGCAGAGTCCTGATTCGGTCGCGTTCGGCCGCCATTTCCAGCTTCGCCAGGCGGAAGGCCTCGCCCATGCCGGCGATCTGGTGCGTGGCCAGCGTGCCGGAGCGGAAACCACGCTCGTGGCCGCCGCCATGGATCTGGGCTTCCAGCCGCACGCGCGGCTTTCTGCGCACGAACAGCGCGCCGACGCCCTTCGGGCCGTAGGTCTTGTGCGCCGAGAAGGACATCAGGTCCACTTTCAGCGCCTGCAGGTCGATGTCGCACTTGCCGGTGGCCTGCGCCGCATCGACGTGGAACAGGATTCCCCGTCCCCGGCACAGCTCACCGATCGCCGGGATGTCCTGGATGACGCCGATTTCGTTGTTCACGTGCATCACCGACACGAGGATCGTGTCCTTGCGGATCGCCGCTTCCAGCTGGTTCAGGCCGAGCAGGCCGTCGGGCCGGACTTCGAGATAGGTGACCTCGAAACCGCGCCGCTCCAGTTCGCGCATGGTGTCCAGCGTCGCCTTGTGCTCGGTCTTGACGGTTATCAGGTGCTTGCCCTTCGACTTGTAGAACTCAGCCGCGCCCTTCAACGCCAGGTTGATGGACTCGGTCGCGCCCGAGGTCCAGACCAGCTCCCTGGAATCGCAGCGCACCAGCGCCGCCACGTGTTCGCGCGCTTCCTCCACCGCCTCTTCGGCTTTCCAGCCGAGGGAGTGCGAGCGGCTCGCCGGGTTGCCGTAGTGCTCGGTCAGGAACGGAATCATTTTCTGCGCCACGCGCGGATCGACCGGCGTGGTGGCGGAGTAATCGAGATAGATCGGGAGCTTCACTACGCGGCCACCTTTTCGGGGGAGCGGAAGTCCCGGATCACCGCAACTGGCTTGCCCTGCTGGTGCGAGACCACGTCGGCCAGCGATACCGAGTTCAGGTAGTCGTTCATTTTCTGGTTCAGCGTCGCCCACAGGTCGTGCGTCACGCAGCGCCGGTCGTCGAGGCAGTTCTCCTTGCCGGCGCACTGCGTGGCGTCGATCGGTTCATCCACCGCGGTGATTATTTCAGCCATGCTGATGCTGCCGGTCGGCCTGGCAAGGCAATAGCCGCCGCCCGGCCCGCGCACGCTGGTCACCAGTTTCGCGCGCCGCAGCTTGCCGAACAATTGCTCCAGATAGGACAGCGAGATGCGCTGGCGCTCGCTGATCGCGGCGAGCGTCACCGGGCCGCGGGTCTGGCGCATCGAAAGATCCACCATTGCGGTGACCGCGAACCTGCCTTTGGTCGTGAGCCTCATCGTTGTCTGGCCTGCTTTCTGTTATACCCGATCAAGATGGTCAAGTATAGCAAATCCCGAGTGTTCTTATCAGGTATATTAAATGTTATTAATCAACTACTTGATTACTCTTAGAGGATCTACCTTGCCACGCTCGGCCCCCTGTTCGGCGAGCTTCTGCTCGATGCGGCGCAGGTTCTCGGTCAGGGCCGCAACGGTCTGCTCCAGTTCCTGCGCATGATCCACCACGGACTGCAGCGTCTTCACATAGGGGTCTTCCTGGTTCGGCACCACCCCGTAGGCGGCGAAATGCGCCTTGTCTTTCTCCCTGGCGCCCTCTTCGACGATCCGGCCTGGAATGCCGACCACCGTGGCGCCCGCGGGCACCTCCTTGATTACCACTGCGTTGGAGCCGATGTTCGCCCCGTCGCCGACGATAAATCCGCCAAGCACCTTGGCGCCCGCCCCGACCACCACGGCCTTGCCCAAGGTCGGATGACGCTTGGTGCCGCGATATAGCGACGTGCCGCCCAGCGTCACGCCCTGGTAAATGGTGCAGTCATCGCCGATCTCGGCGGTTTCGCCGATCACCACGCCCATGCCGTGGTCGATGAACACGCGCCGGCCGACGATCACCGCCGGATGGATCTCGATGCCGGTGAGCCAGCGCCCGACATGCGACGTCAGCCGGCCCGGCCACAGCAGCCCGCGCATCCAGAACCAGTGCGCGAGGCGATGGATCCAGACGGCATGCAGGCCGGGGTAGCAGGTCAGCACTTCCCAGATCGAGCGCGCGGCCGGATCGCGCTCGAAAACGCTGGCGATGTCTTCGCGTAGCCGTCTGAACATGAAAGGCATTTTAAGGTGTCCGACTAAAACTCTCAACTATTTAGACTTCCGCTTTTGCAAGGCGTTCAGCAAGCCGCGAAGGATATTGACCTCTTCGCGTTCCAGGTCCGGCACCCGCGAGAACAGCCGCCGCAGGCGCGTAGGCAGCTTCGAGTTGGAGGCCGGGTCGAAGAACTCGCTGTCGACGGCGGCCCGCTCCAGGTGGCCGTAGAGACCTTCAAGGTCCTGAATGGTTGCTGCCTTTTCCGACCTGAATCTTCTCGTTTCAGGGTTTGACGTCATGAATAATTCGTAAGCAACTACCTGAACCGCCTGCGCAAGGTTCAGCGAAGTGAATCCCGGATTGGCCGGGATGTGCACCAGATACTGACAGGCCAGCATCTCCTCGTTGGTCAGGCCCGCCTGTTCGTTGCCGAACACGAATGCCACATTCCCGTTCAGCTCGACGGCTCGCGCGGCAGCCGCCCGGACCTCGAGCACCTGTGTCGACCATTCGCGCGGCCGCGCCGACAGCGCGAACGCGGCCACGCAATCGGCGATCGCTTCGGTCAGGTTCGCGTGGACTTTCGAATTCTGCAGGACGTCCTGGGCGTTGGTCGCCATCCATTGAGCCTCGGGCGCAGGATACTTCTCGGGCGCGACCAGGCGCAGGTCGGCGAGCCCCATGGTCTTCATCGCGCGCGCGGCGGCGCCGATGTTGCCGGGGTGGCTCGGACGGCACAGAACGATTCGCGGGCGGGACAAATGCGGGGACACAGTCACCATACTAGAATACGCGCCCCATGCATCCGATGCTCAATATCGCCATCAAGGCAGCCAGGCGCGCCGGTTCGATCATCAACCGCGCCGCGCTCGACCGCACCAAGCTCGAGATCCGCGCCAAGCGCGCCAACGATTTCGTCACGCAAGTGGACAAGGCCGCCGAAGCCGCGGTCATCGACATCATCCGCCAGGCTTATCCGGACCACGACATCCTCGGCGAGGAGTCGGGCGCGCTGGAAGGAAGAAACGCCGACGGAAAAAACGGTGCGCAGGGAAAGAAGGTGGAGTACCGCTGGATCATCGATCCGCTGGACGGCACCACCAACTTCATTCACGGCTTTCCGCAGTACTGCGTCTCCATCGCCCTGCAGCACCGCGGCGCCATCGAGCACGGCGTGATCTACGACCCGGGGAAAAACGAGCTGTTCACCGCTTCCAGGGGACGCGGCGCCTTCCTCGACGACCGGCGCATCCGCGTCACCAGGTGCGTGAATCTGAAAGATGCCCTCGTAGGCACGGGATTTCCGTTCAAGGAGATGTCCCGGCTTGATTTATATTTCAGACAACTGAGAGAAGTAATGAAAAACTCTTCCGGCGTCCGGCGGGCGGGCGCCGCTGCGCTCGACCTGGCTTACGTCGCGGCGGGGCGCATGGACGCGTTCTGGGAATTGGGCCTCGCCCCCTGGGACATGGCCGCGGGCGCGCTGATGATCCAGGAAGCCGGCGGCCTGGTCGGCGATCTTTCCGGCGACGCGGGCTATCTCGAGAGCGGCGACATCGCCGCCGCGACGCCCAAGGTCTTTGCGCAGTTGCTCGCCGCGCTCAGGTAACCGAAGCCGCTTCGAACCGCAACACGCGGTTCCGTCCGCCCTGTTTCGCCTCGTACATCGCGCGATCGGCGCGCGCCACCAGCGCATCCAGGCTGTTGCCGTCCGCCGGGTGGCTGGCGAGCCCGACACTCACCGTGCAGGTGACGTGCTTGCCCTCCAGGTCCAGCGGCGCGCCGGCGACCGCATCGCGGATCCGCTCGGCGACTTCGAGCGCGCCCGCGGCCGGTGTTTCCGGCAGCAGCACGATGAATTCGTCGCCGCCGTAGCGCGCCAGCACGTCGGTGTAGCGCAGCTCCGCCTGCACCAGGCGCGTGAGCTGGCGCAGCAGATGGTTGCCAGCCTCGTGCCCGTAGGTGTCGTTCACCGCCTTCAGGTTGTCCGAGTCGATCATCAGCACGGTGGCGGCGCGGTTGTAGCGCAGCGCCTGGCCGAACAGGCGGTTGGCCGCGATCGAAAAGCCGCGCATGTTCAAAAGGCCAGTCAACTCGTCGGTCTCCGAGAGTAGCTTGGCCTTGCTCAGACCGTAGCGGATGTCCGCGGAAAACATGGTGACGATGTAGGCCACCAGGATCACCGGCGCGATCTGCGCCACGAAGCCGCCGAGGAAGGCCAGCGAGATCAGCTTGACCATCGAGAAGCTGCCGCCGAGGAACACCTGGCAGGCGGCGATCAGCGCCACCTCGATCAGAGTGGTGAGCTTGCCCAGCGTAAGCCCCGCGGTGATCACCGGCAGCAGGTAAGTATTCAGCAGCGGGCTCGCAAGCGCGCCGGTGAAAAAACACACCCAGGTGATGAAGCCGATCATTACCCAGGTCTCCAGCGCCACCTTCCAGCGC
>Ga0315281_10002477_pt1 | contig 27398 bp, 33 predicted proteins | sample YL17G07_0_MG_FD_204540 | JGI IMG/M metagenome (GOLD analysis project Ga0315281, IMG submission 204540) | Sediment microbial communities from Yellowstone Lake, YNP, Wyoming, USA - YL17G07_0 | ecosystem: Environmental > Aquatic > Freshwater > Lake > Sediment | place: USA: Wyoming | collected...
AAGAAGGAAAAAGAAGCAAAAAGAAAGAAGATGCTACTACTACAGAATACTACCTTAAAGAACTAAGAATCTGGTCTTGACAACCGGGAGTACCTCACTCTTCTAATGAGTTTTGACGAACAACTTCGGTAATCGTTTCGTTGTAGGGGAAAGGAGGTGGACTTGGTTTAATCGTGATCGCAGTAGTAGTATAGGGAGTTGGATTATTTCTCAACGACGAACTTTGAAGCTGTCCAGAACACAACAAAAGGAATTGAGGCGGTGTCGGGACCATGATCCCCGGCCGGATATTCGAGAGCGATGTGCGGCGATCCTCAAGATCGCCGAGGGCCAGTCGCCGCACGCGGTAGCGCAAGAAGGGCTCTTGAAACGTCGAGACCCGGATACCGTGTACGGGTGGCTGGATCGTTACGAACAACAGGGAGTAGAGGGATTGTTGAGCGGTCGTCATGGAGGCAACCGCCGCGATCCCTTTCGCCCAGCGTGAAGAAGTCGTGCAGCGACTGCAGCAAGGGCCCGGGCAAGAGGCCCAGCAAGAAACGGCGGTTAGGGTCGATGGTCCGCCGCCCAGCCGCTGGACGCTGGTGACGATCCGGGCCACCTTTGAGTCGATCCGCGCGTACACCCTCAGCGGCGTATGGCGTTGGTTGCACCGGCGCATGGGCGTCAAGCTCCGCTCGGCCACCGTGCAGCAGTACAGTCCTGACCCGCAGTACCAGTCGAAAGAGCGCCGCTTGAAGCGGTGCCTGCGGAGGGCCGCCCAAGAACCGGATCAGGTGGTCTTGGTGTTTCTGGACGAGATGGGCTACCGCTTTGGGCCCGAGGCGGCCTCGGACTGGTGCGAACAGGCCCCGGCCGACCCTCCGGTGGCCGACCGGCACAAATCGGGCAACCGCCTCTGGCGTATCGCCGGCGCGATGAACGCCCGGAGCGGGCAGGTGACCTATCTGGACGCCTCTATCGTCGGACGGGCCAAACTGATCGAGATGTATCGACGCTTGGTGCAAACCTACCCGCAGGCCCGGAAGATTTATGGGGTGCAAGACAACTGGTCGATCCCTTCGCATCCCGAGGTCCTGGAGGCGATGGAGGCGTATCCGCAGATCGAGCCCGTCTGGCTGCCGACGTACGCTCCGTGGCTCAACCCGATCGAAAAACTGTGGCGGTGGCTCAAGCAGGATCTCCTGAAATTGCATCGCTTGGCGGGTGACTCGAAGGGGTTGCGTCAGCGCGTGAACGGCTTTCTCGATCAGTTTGCCGAAGGATCGTGTGCGTTGCTACGATACGTGGGCTTGCTCGGCGAAGGACAACTCGCCAAGGCAATCCCAAGGAATTGATTACCGAACTTGTCTGTCAAAACTCATCAGAATGCCCCTTCAGATCAACCCTTCCTGAGACAGATATTCATATAGCTTCTCCTCCAGCATCTCGACAAGCTGCGGCTCACTCCGCTCATACATGTCCGGAATGTCCATACAGATGATCTTCGCAGGATTCTGGCCATACTCTTCCACCATTTCGGTCACCATGTCTGGCTCCATTACAAAGATCTTATCAGCCAGATCAGCCATCTCCTTCGTCACCGGCCGGTTGGCTCCACGCGAAATCCCGGCTGAGCTTGCCTCAACCGTCAGGCCATTCTCCCTGGCTATCTTCCTGCACACTGCTTCAGCAGTCGGGCTTCTATCCATGTTAGCATGGCAAACAAACAGGTAGTGTAGTCTCTCTGGCATCCTTGCCCCGTTTCATCTTCATCAGGATCACCGGCCAAACGCACGGGCAGTATAGCCGGGGATCCAGCCCTCTGCGAAGCCATTCTTTTGCCCCTTGGCCGGCATTGCAAGGGGCAACGAGGTTTCAGTCCACACCATCGACCGACAGCCCTATAAGGTTAGCTGAGCCTGGTCCCCCGGCGAAGTGCCTTATACGGCTTTTGTGTCATACGCATGGTCGGCGAAGCCCCGGCCCCTGAACAGAGTTCAGGTGAAGAACGTGAAAGGTCCTCCATTGAAGACATAGGGCCTTTGACGTTCTTAGGGGCTGAGCAGTCTCTCTGGCAGTGCCGGCACTGCCAGGCCGCCCGTGGGCGGCAACACCAAAAAGCTCAAAAGCGTGTTCTCGCCCACGCCAAACAGCAAAACACCTTTTGTGCTTTTTGGTCGCCACATATCCATTCGAACCCCGTGCCCCACGGGCGAAAGCCTTAAGTGGTTAGCTCGGCCTCGTACATCTGGCACGAGCGCCTCTTATGGCTTTCAGGGGCGAGTGTCTCTTGATTCCGCGCCACCCTGCAACCGGTTCAGACTGCGCATAGTACTACTTTCGAGTGGCACGACCACGGCCCACTCGCGCCAAGCCGCATTGCCATCGGCCATCGAACCGCACAGATTACAGTCTCTGCATGCCAAGGACTTCACCCTCGCTCTCGCATAGATCTGCATCTGTCGCTGCGTCACGTCGTCCTGACTCCACGGGGCTTTTCCATCTGCTCCCGTGAGGGAAAGGGCAGGCCGCAAACCCGCCCTGTCACTGACTACTCGCCGTTTCTGCCAAGCTCCTCATCAAGAAGCATTGAAGCCTCTTGCTTGGTCACTGTTGCAGGGAACTTGATTCCCAGCTTCTTCATGAATTGCTTTTGCTTCTCTGTCGCTGGCTCGCTGCTGTTTGTATCACTGTTCTTTGTCTCCCGTTCCTCGCGTATCTCTGCAGACCTCCTGTCTTTCGAGACCTCCTGCAGCAGGCTCACTGCTGTCCGCTCGTCCCCAGTCTTTTGCTTTATCTGCTCCAGTAGCTTCAGATACTCCTCTAACTTGGATTGCACATCGAACTGCATTTTCTCATCCACCTCCTTACAATTCCTCTTGAACATGATGGAGTGCCCCCGCTCTTCTGGGGGACACTCATTCTCTGGGGCCTGCCCGTCAGCATTTGCAGGCTTCCAGTCCTCTCCAAACCAAAGCTTCATTTCTTCGGGCGAGGCCTGGAAGTCTTTCAGCCGGCAGTCTGGGTGCAGCTTGTCCAAGAGGCTTCTGAATTCCTTCACGAAATTCTCCAGCATGGCTTGCGCCACAAATACCAGTGCCAGCTCTCTGCTGACCGGAGGAGCTTTCTTGCTGAAGAAGATGCCGTACCTCATCAGCATCCTGATCGTTTCCTCGTCAAGTTCATTATCTGTCGGCTTCATTTCTCAACTACCTCCTCGAAGGGCTCCACCGACAATGGCTGGGGAGGAACAACCTCACAGCCCTCAGCCTCAACTCCACCACGCGCATCCGGCACTTCCTCAACTTCAACGCATGGGCAAACCGACCAGTTCCTCCGTGGCACTTTCCAGACCTGCGGACCCAATCGCTTCAACTCCGCCTCGGAAAAATACCCAAACTCAGCACAGTCCGGACAACTCGACAGTCTCACGTATCCATAGAGTATCTGGTCATTCTTGTAGACCTCGCGGCCGATGAGGCTGTCTTGCTTCCATGCTCTTTCAATCACAAACCAGTAGCTGCCGTCAAAGCTCTCATAGATGTCGATAACTGGCTTGCCTTTGATAGTTACAATGCTTTTCATTTTCATCCACCTCCCTATGGCAGGCGCGACCATCTCGCTATTCTGTAGTCGCTGAAGTGTCGCAACAGAACACGGCCACGTCGCCACGCCCTTGTGCCTCTGTTGCTCCATCTCGGTCGCTGCATCTTGTCTCGACGATCAACACCTTACTATATGCAAGACATACATATATATAAACATTATGGTGCTGGAATATATATATTACATAACAACAATACTTATATACCCATGTCACGTTGTCATGCTCATGCCAACCATAACCATCTATCTGACGAACGACCTGTACGACAAAGTACGGGATGCACCCAGCAAGACAGTCAGAGCCGCCTTGGAGTACTACTTCAGGGATGACCACAGCGAACCAGCCGAAGAGTCAGAACACGCACAGCAGCGCACGAAAGAATACAAGACAACGCATGCCCCAGCCCCACACCATTAGCCCCGCCTACGCTCACTCTTCCCCTCTTTCCCCACCCTCTGCGCTTCTGCACCCCTCCTTCGCCTCTGCTCTCGCTGAACCCCACTCTACAATGTTCTGTCATGTTTCCAATATCCCCTGGCAGCAGCCAGGAACTCAGCAGGGAAAGCGACATGAGGAGCGGCTGCTGAGTCTTGGTTGTACCAATATATCGAAGCCCGTGCCTGAAAGGCCACAGCCTTAAATGGTTAGCTCGGCCTGGGCTCCCCTGGCATGAGCGCCTTTTATGGCCTTGAGGCATGAGTGTTCCTTCATCCGCACCAGCTCGGGCCACCCGATCTCAGTAAGGCAGTCCGTTCCGGGACTCAGCAGCAGAGGGGGCTCTGCCATGGCTGTCCAAAGGCCGTGAAAAACGTCGAAAAAGGGACAGGGTAAACGTTCAACAAGTCCGTTTAGCCCCAGTTCAGATGCACGATGGATCGGCCCCAGGTGTCGTTGACCAGACTAAATCCAACCAGAAACGCCAAGTGGGCAACGGACCCAGAATCCGATGACTCCCCTGTCGAGTCTCCTGTGGACACAGCAGGGATAGTCACACTCACCTGCAGGGTTGATCCGGGCTCCTTCCGATCCGTTGCCCCACACCGGCGGCCCTTACCCATATGCATTGGTAGCCCCTCATCTCCTGGCTTGGTTACACTACATTATGGCTCCGATGTTCGCGGCCGCGGCCACCAATCCGTCAACTCAACACTCTTGATAAGGGATCGATAAGGCCCTGGCTCTCAAAATGTGTTCACCCGGCGCCGGGCAGGGTTGTCGCGGTGTTGAGCCGAAGGGGGCAGGCGAGAACCCAAACGCCCGCCGCTCACAGGGACCGAATGTCCTCTGAACCCTGCTGGGACAGTCCACACCAACTCCCGCATCACCGGCTGTGGCCCTGTCGCAGCCCTAACAGATGTTCAGGTGTTTCTCGCAGAAGCTTTCGGGCGATTTCCACGGCCCCCTCGAGGCTGTACTGCCCACGCTCGATTCTGCGCGCCAGCGCGCTGGCCAGCTCCGTTCTTACCAGGATCGATTTCGCGTACAGCCACTCAAGACAATACGCATCCGAGAAGAATCCGATCTGTCGGTTCGTCGGGAGCATGTCCAGCCGCTCGTCAATCGCCTGCGCGATCGCATGCGGAAAGAAATTATGCCACCAGTATCCGGCCAGGCACAGGTTGGGCAGTTCCCGACATAACGTGCACAGGGATTGATTGGCCTGCTTGCTGGAGAGATAGCAGTGGAACTGTATCCTCGGGTGACGCGCGATAATTTCGGCGAGTTCCCTTACCGTGGCTTGACGCAGTCGGCTGCCGGTCTCGAAAGGAAGAGGCTCGGCGCCCAGCGAGAATTGAAATGCGATATCCGAATGCTCTTTCTCCAACTCCAATAGCAGATGCTCAAACAGGTACGAAGCGTAGGCATCCCGGTCCGCAGGACCAGCGTTGTCCCGGCGCTCCAGAGCCTTCTGCATCTGCTCATCCGTCACAAGAGAATAATGCATATCGGTCGAGACGTGATGTGCGGTGGACACGATCTGGTCGTAGGGTATGGCGCGGCAATAATGAGCCATGGCCTCCCGGACATCCGCAACCGTGGCCATCCGCCTCTTGACCGGCTCTCGTCTGGCAATGGTCACCGGCAGCGGCCGGACGGGTCTGTCAAACTGCCACGCGTGCTCCAGCTCATGCAAAGGGGCGTCAAACACGCCCCACTGGTTCCGCATAAAGAACGCCCATTCCAGAGAGTAGAAAAGGACGTCATCATGGCTGCCGTCACCCCGTAACGGCAACTCCGTGCACAACCGCCGCACGCGCGACCGTCGCAGGATCTCCCTGGGCCAATCCGGGTCCGCGCTTCGGCGACGGATGCGCGCGTCCAATTCACGCCAGTTCCTGAGCGTAACGCGCTCTTTCCACTCGTACAGGTCCGACAGGATCGTCCGCAGCAGCCAATAGCAGGAGGTATTCTGGACGTGCTCCAGCTGAGGTATCGCTTCCTCGATCCGACGGGCGGCTTCGTCGTCATCGGGGTCCTCGGACAGGCGCTGGCCGCTTAGGCAGCCGGCGGCGTAGAGCTCGCTGATCACCATGTGATAGAGCATGACATCGTGCAATCCGCGGGCTGTCATGTGAGAAGAGTTGATGTGCGTGTGGGCATCGATAGCCTCGATCTCACCGACCTGCTGGCTCAGAACACCGAATGCCTTACGGTAGTCCATTGCGAGACCTCCACGACAGCGCGGCTACAGGCCCGCAAACAGCCGGATTTTCTTCTCGACCAACTTTTGGGCCGCGACTCTGGGTTTGATGAACACCCCCGGGACATTGTACCGGAAGTCCGGCTCGTCATGTTCCCGGGCAAAGGTATCAGCAAAGGCCGCCACAAACTCGGTGCAGATGTTCACCTTGGCGATGCCGAGCGACACGGCCCGGCGTACATCCGCATCGGGCGTGCCGGAACCGCCATGCAGGACCAGCGGAATCGATATGCGTGCGGCAATCTTCTCCAGCAGTCCCAGTCGGATGTTGGGCTCGCCTCGGTAGAATCCGTGCACGGTGCCGATCGCTACGGCAAAGGCGTCAATTCCCGTCTGCCGGACAAACTCAAGGGCCTGATCCGGATCCGTGAGGTGCGCGTCGTCATCGGCCACGTCGTTGCCGGCCTCGCCGCCCCCAATCCGGTCCAGCTCGCCTTCCACACTCACGCCACAGGCGTGTGCTGCGCGAACCACCTCTTTCGTGGCCGCCACGTTCTCGACATACGGCAAATGGGAGACATCCAGCATGACGGAGGTGAAGCCGTGATGGATGCACTGCATGACCCGCTCAAAAGTGTCTCCGTGGTCCAGATGCAGCGCCACAGGCACGTTGGCCCGCCGCGCACGGAGAATCACCGCGTGCGAGATGTCTTCCAGACCAGCATAATCCGCTTCGCCGGGTCCTACCTGCACAATCACCGGCTGTGCGAGTCCCTCCGCAGCGCCGACCACCGCGTGAATCGACTCGAGATTCCAGACCTCGAACGCACCGACGGCATAACCGCCGCGGCGGGCACGAATCAATATCTCGGACATGGGCATCAGGCTCATTCGATTCTCCAACCAGGATCAGGATTCATGTTCTCTCAGGAACTGCTCCAACTGTGCGGCCGTCGGAATCCCGGCGCGGCCGCCCAACTGCGTTGCGCACAATGCCGCCGCGCCCGAGGCAAATCGCGCGGCGGGCACCACCGCCTGGCCGCGTGCCAGGGCCAGGGCGAAGGCGCCGTGGAATGTGTCGCCGCAGCCCGTCGTATCTACCACATCTACGGGAAACGCGGGCAGCGCGAAGTTCCCGGCGTTGCATAAGCCGACACAGCCTTTCTCTCCGCGCGTGATGATGACCACCTGCTCCGGATCGCTCCGCAAAGCCGCGAGCATTTCCGTGACGTTGCGGCGGCCCGTGTAGCCGCCGGCGAAGTCCTCCGAGACAATGATGTGGGAGGAAACCCGCATCGCCTCGGCCACGTGGGGCTCATCCCGCTCCACGTCGATCACCACCGGGATATGGTGCCGCCGGGCGGTTCGGGCCGCTTCGATTCCCGCCGGCCCCGATTCAAAGTCAATCAACAGCACCCGCGTCCTCTGGAACCAGTCCGGTTCCGGAAACTCCCACGGCATCGGATACTGCACGTTCTGACGAGTCCAGAATATATTTCGCTGGCCGCCGCTGCGGTCGATCAGGATGAAGGCCACAATCGGCTCGGCGTCTTGTGTCTCCAGCACAAAGGAGGTATCGACCGACTCTCTGCCCAGCGCGTCCAAGGCACGCCTAGCCATTTCGGACCGCCCGAGCTTGCCCGCAAACGCGGCCTTGCCGCCGAGCCGAGCCACTGCCACCAGAGCCGTCCCGACCAGGCCGCCGTCACAAACCGTAAAGCGGTCCAGCATCGTTTTGACGCCTCTGCCCGGCCAGGCCGCGATCGTCCCTACGAAGTCCACTGTCACCGAGCCCAATCCCAGGACATCGATGGCATTATCAGGTCCCATGTGCACTCATGCTCCTTGTCCGCATACCGGCCTACTCACTACACCGCGTCAGTAGTTGACGCTTGCAGGCCCTTAGCTTACACTGAACCGGCGTCGATGCAAGCCGTGTTTGCACGGCAACCTTCTGTGGTTGCCCCTCGTCAGGGCAGGCACAGGGGCCGGGCTGACACAGGGGCCTGCCCCTACGAGCCGCCCGGCGCCGTCGGGACAAGGAGAATGAAGCGATGAGCAGACCCATCACTATCGTCACCGGCCAATGGGGCGACGTGCCGTTGGAGAGACTGGCCCGGATGATGTCCGAATTCGGATACGAAGGTTTGGAGCTCGGCGGCGGCCATTTCGATATTACCCGAGGGGCCAAAGACCGAAAGTACTGCGACGAGATCCTAGCGCTGCTCGACAGGTATCATCTCAAGGTCTGGGCCATCAGCGGCCACGTGGTGGGCCAGCAGGTGTGCGATCCGAACGACTGCCGTTCCGATGCGTTCGCCCCGCCGGAGCTGGCGGGCAAGCCGGAGGAAAAAAGGAAATGGGCGGTGGCGACGATGAAGGATGCGGCCCACGCGGCCCGGAACCTGGGCATTGAGATCGTGACCGGTTTCACGGGCTCGTCTATCTGGCACCTCCTCTACAGTTGGCCCCCGGTCCCCGAATCGATGATCGAGGCCGGGTTCCGGTACTTCGCACAGATGTGGAACCCGATTCTCGACGTGTTCGATGAATGCGGCGTCCGGTTTGCCCTGGAGGTGCATCCGACGGAGATCGCCTTTGATGCAATTACCACCAAGCGCGCGCTGGACACGGTGGGGAACCGCGCTGCCTTCGGAGTCAATTTGGACCCCAGTCATCTTCAATGGCAGATGGTGGACCCGGCGCGCTTCATCCAGGAATTCTGCGACCGCATCTATCACGTGCATGTGAAAGACGTGGCGGTGCAGTTGACCGGCCGAAACAGTATTCTGGGCTCGCACCTGAACTTCGGGTCCGCCGAGCGGGGCTGGGACTTCCGTTCGCCCGGTCACGGGGATGTGGATTTCGAGGCCCTCATCCGCGCCCTCAACCACATCCACTATCAGGGCCCGCTCTCCGTGGAGTGGGAAGACTCCGGCATGGACCGGGAATGCGGGGCGAAGGAAGCGCTCGCGTTCGTCCGAAAGCTCAACTTCTCGCCTTCGTCCATTGCGTTCGATGAGAATTTCTGATCCGCATGGGGCAGCGCGAGTCCCGTGCCACGCCGCCAGGGTCGCCGCCAACGGTGACGAACCATTCCGTGTCATGCTCTCCCCTGCTTAACATCCAGCACCAGCATGGCATCCAGCCGAGTCCGCAAGCCTGCTCCCAGCACCCTATGGAATGATTGTATGAAAGCGTGCCTCCGGCGGTAAGATGCCGCTGGACCCAAGAAGGCGGTACGCCGCCGAAAGGAGGCACGTTATGGAGATGATAGCCTTGGATTGCCACAAACGCTACAGTATTGCTTCGGTTCAGACCCCCGAGGGACGCTGTCTGGGCGAGCGTCGGATCGAGCACCGCCGGCGCAGTATTCGCGCGTTTCTCGGGCCCTATAGCCCGGGCTGCCCCGTGGCGGTGGAGACGGTCGGCAACTGGTATTGGATTGTCGACGAGATCGAGCAGGCGGGCAAGGTTCCCCGGCTGGTCCATGCCCGCAAGGCCAAGCTGATGCTGGGCTCGATCAACAAGACCGACAAGCTGGATGTGCGGGGCTTGAACAAGCTCCAGCAGACGGGCACGCTGCCGACGGTGTGGATCCCGCCGGCGCTGGTGCGGGGCCAACGCGAGTTGCCCCGGACCCGCATGGTGTTTGCGACCGCCCGCACGCGCTTAAGGAACCGGATTCATTCGGTGCTGGATAAGTACGGCTTGCAGGACCAGTTCGAGGGTGTCAGCGATATCTTCGGCGTCGGGGTTCGCGAGCGGCTGGAGGGGTGCCTCCAGCGCTTGCCGCCGCAGGCCGCCTATACGAGCGGTTTGCTGCTGGCGCAGTTGGACCAGGTCCAAGAGACGATCCAGGCTCTGGAAGAGCGGATGGCGGAGGTGTTTGAGCCGACGGCGGAGATGGAGCGGCTCGATACGCTTCCCGGCGTGGGGCTGATCCTCGGGGTCGTGCTGGCGCTGGAGATCGGGGACATCCAGCGGTTCCGCTGCGCGGAGCACTTGGCGTCGTATGCGGGGACGGTCCCGCGGGTACACGCCAGCGGCGGCAAGACCCATTACGGACGGACCCGGCCGGATGTGAACCATTACCTCAAGTGGGCCTACGTGGAGGCGGGCAACGCGGTGGCACTCCATCGCGAGCGTTTTCCGCAGCGCCGTGTCAGTCAGTTGTACAACCGTATTCGCAGTCGTCGGGGCCATGCCTCGGCCATCGGGGCCGTGGCCCGACATTTAGCGGAGGCGACGTATTGGATGCTTACGAAAAAGGAGTCGTATCACGAACGCGGGATCGCTGAGGTTTCGTCCAAGGGGGTGTAAGCGCGGCTTTGTCATGAGCCCCGTGAGGCTCGCGGAATGAATGCGACACACCCCCTGGAGATACTCATGCCGCGCGGACGGCGTAGAGATGACTCGGAGAAACCGCACAGTCGATGGAACCTCTTCTCTCAGAAGGAGAAAGAGTAATGAAAAGATTCTACCTTAACCTTTGACAACCGGCACGCTTTCAGAGATGACAAAAGCACAACGGCCAACAAGTCCGATTTCCGGTCCGATAAATCGGTCAAATGGCGTTTTTTTAGCTTGACATGGGTTCCGCAAGTGACGGTTTTGACCGAAATGGATACGGGTGGAGACATTTTAGAGACATGATTTCTTGACAGTCGGGGCATGCTTCTTGCTTCGCATCCGGATACTTCAATAAGGGATCACCTTTTGCAGCGATGCCTGATATCGGCGCGACAAGCTGGTCACCTCATTTTCCATAGGGCACCCCCGAGTTTACACTCCACCACCCAGGCAGCATCCGCTGTTGTTCCGCCATCAGGGATGCCCGGCCCTTTGTTGGCGAGCCACCAATCCACTATCATGACCCGAGGGTTGCTCCCATTTGTCTATGGGGTGAAACCCGACCGGCTCGTGTGATCCATCCGGCAAGGTGGATGACGGGTTGCCCGATTCCCCAAGACCGTGGGAACCTTGGCGAAGAGGAAATCTTCCCGGCGGCCAGGTCCATTCTCGGAGAGTGCATCCGAGAATCGCAGGTAGGGTTACACCCCATAGATCAAGGGCCGGCTCATGGCGTAGTATGAAATAGCAAAACACAGCAACCGAAAGGAACTGCGATGAACGCGATGTGTCTGGGTACTTTGGGCAAGTTGGTGGAAATGTTTTTAAGTGAAGGACAGAGAAGGAGGAGTGCTATGTGGAGAGAATTGTTTTGCTTGGTTGCTTTTTCCGTGATTCTTTACGCCCCGTCCACAGGATTGGCCGGCCCATCTCAACTGGGTTCGGCGCAGAGCTTCGCAGTCCTGGGTCACGAGACGGTGACCAATGGCCATAGCGACCCGAACCCGACCACTCAAATCTACGGGAATTTAGGTGTGACGCCAGGAACTTCGGTCACTGGCTTTTATCCTGACGGGACCGTGAGTGGAGGAACGATACACATAAATGATGGGGTCGCGCAACTTGGTCTGGCGGATGCAACGACTGCGTACAACACGCTGGCAGGCTTGCCGTTCGTTTACGACTATACTGGTTTTGTCCTGGGTTCAGCGGGATACACCACGCTCACGCCGGGTGTCTATCATTTTGACACGTCGGCTCAGTTGACAGGAGCACTCACTCTCGATTTCCAGGGCAACCCCAATGCGGACTTCATTTTCCAGATAGGGAGTACGCTCACGACCGCAAGCAGCTCTTCTGTCAACGTCATCAATGGGGGTTCACTTAGCGGCGTGTATTGGCAGGTCGGCAGCTCCGCGACTCTGGGTACAGACATTGTGTTCCCAGGAAATATTCTTGCGTACGCGAGCGTTACGCTTGATCCCAGGGCAGAGATTCTGTGCGGGAGAGCCTTCGCGCTAACTGGTTCAGTGACGTTGATAGACAACCTCATCTCCAACAATAACACCGCCCAAGACTTCGGCAGCGGCCGCTCCGACTTCGGCAGCTACGGCTTCAGCGGTGGCAGCGACACCCCAGTCGTCCCGGTGCCAGGCGCATTTCTGCTTGCCTGCTCCGGGCTGGGGAGTCTGTTTGCCTTTGGAAGAAGGTTCTTTTCCGTATCTTGACAGCTTATCGAGCGATAAGAGCCTATCTCAGCAGCCCGCAGGATCAGTAGGTGATCCAGCGCGCACGAAGCGCAACATCGCCGGGTAGCTCAAGGGCTTCTTCTCCCTTCTCTCAGGGGATCAATATCCGCACTGAAATCGGTGTCAGTTCATATTAGTTGTCTAATGAAACGCTGCAGCGGACCGTTTTCGACGGCCGCTGAGCTTGGTCGTCAGCCCGCCTGAAAGCCTTCGTAGTCTTTACGGCCGCAAGGCCGATGCGATGCACTCGGCGCAAGCACCCAACGCACTGGCCTGGATGAACTATATTTCAGCAATATCGGGTGATTGCATTGGGAACCACATCCGCTCGAGGCGCCGGCGTTTGATCGTTCAGCGGCCTTGTTTCAAGAGGCGAAACACTATCGCGACATGGCGCTCACTTTGCGGCGCGCAGGCGAAGCGTATCGGGAGGCAGGCGACGCGCAACGCGCGGAGGACCGGCTGTTTCGCGCCAAGCGCAGCCTGGCCGCCCAGGGGGAGAAAGCGCAATGAACTCAGCGCGAGCCCTCCCTCCTCGTCGCGGACGATAACGCGACCGGCCGCCAAGTGCTGAACCTCCGCCTCGCGCGGCAGGGCCACGGCGTCACGGCCTGTCGAGCTCTCCCGGCGACCGGATCCCCTTTCGCACAGTACATACAACGATCCCGGATAGGGTTACACCCCATAGGAAAGGGCCGACGCATGGCGTATTATGATTCTATCGTAGACCCAAAACATAGTAGGGAAAACACGGAAGGCTGGAGAACCAGATGACCATGGAGGAGACCAGGAGCAAGGAGGCTCGCTGATCGCTGCCGGCTGGTGACGGAAGCGCCAGCCGGCGGTGAACCCGTGGCCAATTGATAGCAGAACCCCCTATTGTGGGCGATCTCCGTCATCTTAAGGAAGCAGCAGGACCGTGCCGGAAAGGGAGGCCAGGAATGAGTATTCACCGTTGCTCGCAAGATGTGATCCTTGCGGACCTGTCTCGGGAGTTGGAGAAACATAACGAGCTGCAGACCGTCATGGGAATGCTGCGCGATAGGAGCGATTGTGATGTCGTGGTTGATTTCTCTCGCGTTGATGTTGTGGGTGGTGCATGCCTTGCCGGGCTCTTGGAGGTGCGGAGGCTGTTGAATGACTGCGGGCATAAGCTGACCCTCTGTAGTGTCGCTCCAGCGACAAAGGGCGTCTTCACAATCGCTCGACTTGACGAGCGGTTCGAGTTTGCAGAAGACAGGTTCGCTGCCTTGGCGAGTCTTCAAATGATCGGGTAGGGCTGTCTGAATCCCAAGCGACCAGAACGTCTATTGTTCGTGTGAGCGTAGCCTTCGAACCCCCGCGTAGTCCTGCTCCCTCTCCCTTGCCAAAGAAACGCGGGGGCTCTTCTATTGCGCTGAGCAGCATGAAACCCCCGATAGAAGAGAGAACTGACTTCGTCGCTTTCCAAGGGATTACTTACGGACGGCGGGCAACCCAAGCTCGTTGGGCTTTCGTCAACCTGTCGGGCTCGTCGAACTTTTCCAGCGGGCGGGGGGGGTCCGTTTTCGGGGAGTGCATCCAACAATTCCGGGTAGGGTTACACCCCATAGCTGAAGACCGGCCCATCGCGTAGTGTATCCTGAAAGGAGATGGTGAACACATTGCCGTCAAAAACGAAAGGACATGCTATGCATCTCTTATTCCCACCGGTTCTTGCCAGTGGTATCTACATTGGTGGCGGCGCGGTCGGCCTTGTTCTCGTCATCATTGTTGTGGTGCTACTGCTTCGCCGCTAGTTGAAGTGGCTTATGGCGTTTTAAGACGCAGGGCGGCGTGATTTCGTCGGCTACCTGGGTATCATGGGATGTCTACCGTGCAGGAGCACAGCCTATGAGGTCAGAGGGGAAATCCCGGCTTATGCTTCCCCGAGTAGGCGGATAGGAATGGTAAAGTACCAGAAAACAATTGAAGAGGGTGCGGGGCTGGCCCTGATTGGCGCGATCGTCGTGGGCTGCGGATTCGTACTGCGGCCGTTTGTGTCGGCCATTCTGTGGGCGGCCATCCTGTGTTTTGCCACGTGGCCTCTGCACGAGCTGTTCCTCAAATGGTTGCACGGGCGACGGAACCTGGCGGCAGGGTTGATGACCGCCGTGCTTTTCCTTTTCCTGGTCATTCCGTTTGTCCTGGTCGGTCTGACAGTCACCGACAGCATCCGCTCGGTCATGAGGCAGCTTGACGTCGACGGGCAGAGGGAAGCGGAGCGGCTGGACTCCCTCGGGCAAATGAAGAAGGTGCAACCGGTCCTCAACGGACAGGCAAAAACAACACTGCTCGACCCCAACGTACAGACAGCAAAGCAGCAGTCTGACCCGAATGCGCAGGCCGGCTTGCCGCCGCCCCCGAAATGGCTGGGACATGTGCCCTGGGTGGGCGGGAAAATTAGCCAATACTGGCTGCAACTGAAGGAGAAGGCCGGACCCATGCTCAACTCGTTGAGGCCATCGCTCGAAGCTGCCGGCCCGTGGCTGCTGCGCCGCAGTCTCGACTTCGCGACCGGCATCCTCCAACTCGCCATGAGCGTGCTGATCGCATTCTTTCTCTACCGCGACGGGGAGGGGCTCGTGGCGCGCCTGCGCGAGGGCTTTCAGCGAATCAGCGGCGACTATGCCCCACACCTGATAAATGTGGTCCAGACGACGGTCCGCAGCGTGGTTTATGGCGTGCTGGGCACGGCCTTGGCACAAGGCATCGTCGCGGGGATAGGATTCGTGATCGCCGGGACGCCCGCCCCTGTGATCCTGGCGCTGCTTACCTTTTTCCTTAGCTTCACCCCCTTCGGCCCGCCCATCGTCTGGATTGGCGCATCGGCCTGGCTTTTTGTCAAGGGGCGAATTGGCTGGGGGATCTTCATGGCCCTCTACGGCCTGTTCGCCATCAGCAGTGTGGACAACGTCATAAAGCCGTACATCATGAGCCGAGGCTCCAAGCAGTCACTTATCGTCACGTTCATCGGCGTGCTGGGAGGTGTCGCCGCCTTCGGCTTCATCGGCATCTTTCTCGGCCCGACGCTGCTAGCCGTGGGTCTTGGTCTGACGCAGGAGATCCTCGAGCAACGCCGCTACTCCGCCATACCGAAACAGGCCGAGGAGCCTGACAAGGCCGTCCTTGCCGCCCCTGTGCCTGCCGCCGATCCGACAGTACCTGCAATCGCCCCCCGCAGACAAACCCGGGAACACACCCGACAGCCGCAAAGACCGACCTCTGTAGGAGAGAGCATAGGACCAATAGGTCCTCTTTGACCGAGTACCTCAGACTGCTATCGCATGCCGCGATTGTTGACAAGTTCGCCGCACGGTCGTGCAATGCTCACAGCATATTCGAGATTTTGAGATTGTGTATTCCGGAGGGCACTGAGATGCAGGCTCATAGACAGACACGCACGTTGCTCATCGGCATAGCGATCCTCAGTTGGACGGCACCGTCAATAGCGCTCGGGGAGTGGTATGCCGGCACATGGGATTCTTGCTACAATCCCCTTCTTGAACACCCAAGGACCGTAGCCATCAGGATGGAGTTGCTCGACAAGGACACTCATATTCCCGTCAGCGATGTGCAGGTCTCGCTGGAGGGGGAGTATTATCGGATGCGGATCAGCCAGGACATCGCTACAGCCAAGGATGTGTCCTGGTGGAACCTTTTCGTCGACCCCAACAAAAGGGAGCCGCGGCCAAAGGAATTCAAGCTGGAGGCCGTCTCAGGTTCTGATGGGGTCGTTGTCTTTTCTCTGCAATGGCAGAAGGAATTCCCGTGGGACACGAAGATCGGTGACAAATGGACGGACACGGTTGGCGACCAGTGGCTTCTTTACGTGGATGACATCGAGAAGGTGCAAAGGCTTGAGATCCGGCATCCGAGGTACAGGTATGTCGAAGCCCCGCTGAACTTTCAGCATGTAGTGGGTCTGAAGCAATATCTCGATCCGCAGCGAGTGGTCGCCGACAAGTACAAGCTGTTCGAGCAGAACTGGCAGAATGAGATTGGCCGCAGAAACGTCAAGCTGTTCGTCCTTGACCTGGGCACCGGATTCCCCGAGTACAAGAAGCAGTTCTGCACTCGGCCTGAGTTCTTCTCAAGAATTCGGGCCAAAGAGTATGGGGAGGTCTACCAGGTTCTTGAGAACCGGCCGAACATGGACGACGGCAAGAAATGCGGACCGTACTTCGTTTACGATCTGGGCGAAATTCTCCTGGAACCGATAACCAGTCGCGTCGAAGTGGAAGGAGTCGGCACCAGCATACTCACCCAGGACACCCAGGGTGAGGGTACACCGTGGTATCGCCAGTACTCGCGTCAGCCGGATGTCGCCGATACCGGCCCTCGCGAGGGGCTTGGTCAAAAGCAGGCGACGGTTGCTCGGCCGGCAAGCGATGTGGTTGCCCGTCAGGAGACGGACATTGCCCCCGTCAATACGCGAACAGCTACGGCGGGCGGCATCGTTGTGCAGGATCTTGATGCCGGGAAAAAGAAAGAGATTGACCGAGTGACGGGACACCCAGTGGGGATCATCGGCGTTGAAGTGGTGCGCGTCGATCCGTTCTGCCCGGCCTGTGACGCGGGACTGCGAAGCGGAATGATCATAACCAGCATCAAGAGAGAAGAGGCACAAAGGAGGGGAGGCTCCCTTTCTATGCCTGAGTTTCTCGTGAAGACCCTTACGGACGCGAACTATTTCGAGCGACTTGTCGCTGGGTTTGCAGACGGCGACAGTGTCACGTTGATGGTCTGGAGGCAGAGCGAGGGGAATAATATTCGTCCGGGATACGTCGGTTCGGAAGAGAAGGGCAAGTGGTATCAAGGCTACATTTCGTTCAGACATGAACAGGTTCCTTCCGAGGCCGTCGCGGGGGCGTCTGACTCGCGGACGGCGACTGTCACAGACCAGCAGGTGCAGCCCGCCACGGAGGACGCGAAAAAGCTGTCGGCGCATTCACTGCCCTCGCTCAAGAAGGTTCTCAGCGATCCGGCCAAACTGCGAGACGCCGTTCAGAAGGCGACCGCGATGAAGAACCAACTGGCCGTCACAGCCATCCGCGCCCTACCGATGCCGGACCCCGATACCGGCCAGATGACTACCCTGGATGCCTATGCTCGGAAGCTGGCTGCGGATACAGGTGTAAGAGGCAGTCTCGGTGAAGACCCCGTGGCCACGGCCTACATGATACTCGTCGGTAGCAATTTCCTGACCGATCAAGCCCGCGTCATTCAGTTGCCAGATGGGAAATACGCAACGCTGAACGAGGCTATTGGGGTGGCATCTGGCGCTGGTAGCGACCTTGATCCCGATGTGCTCGAGCGGGCCGTGACAGTGACAACCGACTTGCAGCAAGCCCAGCGTGCGGGGAACGGTGAACTCCTCAGCAAGGCGCTTACCAAGTTGTTCTTCGTGGTGTCTGAAGCCAATGCATCTCGGGGCGGTGCCCTGATTCCCGCCACGCCTACCGTTGCCCAGGATACAGGCGATGGAAGTCGGCCCGCGCCGCCGGCAAATGGCGGGCGTGCCCCGACGGGGAAAACGATCGATTTGGGCAACGGGGTCAGCATGGAGTTCGTTTTGATACCGCCCGGGAGCTTCTCCATGGGTTCTCCTGATTCCGAAAAGGACAGTTATGGCGACGAAGGACCAGTGCGCAGGGTCCAGATTACCAAGGCATTCTATATGGGCAGATACGAGGTGACTCAAGACCAATATATGGCCGTCATGGGGAGGAACCCGAGCAAGTTCAGCGGGCGGAATCTACCCGTCGAAACCGTCTCGTGGGAGGAGGCCGTAGCATTCTGCAGGAAGATTGGAGGCAGACTACCCACGGAGGCGGAATGGGAGTACGCTTGCCGGGCCGGCTCAGAGACTCAGTTCTGCTACGGGGATGACCCGAACTATGCGCAGTTGGGCGAGTATGCCTGGTATCCGGGCAACAGCGGCAGTACGATTCACGCAATCGGCCAGAAGAAACCGAACTCGTTTGGTCTGTATGATATGCATGGGAACGTCTATGAGTGGTGTTCGGATTGGTTTGCAGCCTACGCAAACGAGCAGACTGTCGACCCGGTCGGGCCTCCATCTGGGCAGAGTCGTGTCTGTCGCGGCGGTGGTTGGCGCCGCTTTGCGAGGTACTGCCGCTCCGCCGCTCGCAACCACAGCTCGCCTGGCAGCGGGGGCGGCCTCATCGGGTTTCGTGTTGCCCTGGACTCAAACTGACCCTTTGCCCTTTGCTCTTTTACCCTTCTTGGGTCCAGGGACGAAGCCCCTGGTGGCCATGAGAATCTGTCGTGACCCGGTGAGATAAGTGCCTCAGGAACTGAAAGTCATTGCCGACTTCTACGATCTCATGCTGTGGATGATCCATCACACGGGGAAGTTTCCGCGTCACCACCGGTACAGCCTCGGGGTCTCTATCGAAAGCCGCATGCAGACGATCCGCGTGCATTTGTTGCGGGCCAAGTACTCAAAAGACAAGACCCTATGGCTGACAGAGGTGAATATCGCGTAGGGTGCACAAAACCATCTGGACCTAAACCGAGCCATTCCAAGGTGTTGGCGCTCCAATCCGTGTACGAATTGGAGCGGCAGAGGGAAGGTATCGCGGGAAATTCACCCTTGAACACAGCTTGGATTGGACCTCCCTGATGCGGAGATTGCACCCAAGCGCGCACCAGCCTCGTCAGACGGATATGCCATCATCAGCAGTTCACCGGTGTTGCCCGCCAGCAGGTATGGCAGGGTCTTGCGAATATTGTCGTAGATGCCACGGCCCTCTTCGACGGCGGCGACGATGGAGGCGAAGTTGTCATCGGTGATGATCATGTCCGACGCCTGCTTGGTGACTTCCGTGCCTGAGTTCCCCATGGCGATGCCGATGACGGCGTTGTCGGAACACGCAGAGCCGCTTTAAGTAGAACCTTTGCCGTCGGGTGAGTCCTTGTTGGACTGACCGGTCGCTTCTTCCAGCATCTCAGTGACACCCGACTTCTCCATCCACGTTTTCTCATCCATGGCCGCATGAAGCGCAACACAACCGATGGCCACGTAGGCCAAACCCAGGAACGTACCGAGAATCGCTTTGGTCTCCACGGTCCAAGGCAGCAGGATGAACAGCCCCGCGTGGAATAGCAGCACGCCAACGCCCATGAGACCGATCACGAGCCCCATCCGCATCAGACCGATCGCCGACAACCTGGCCATCCGTACGCCGTGCAAGTAGCACTGCGCCGCCTCGATCTTGAGCACTTGAATCGACAGATGCCGGCAGTTGTCCAGCAGCTTGATCGCAAGTCCAGCCAGAAGCCCCTTGGTCAGGTACTTGAACATAGGCCCTCCTGTTGGACGATGCTACTTGCGACTCTGGCCCAGAATGTAGCCTAGTAACACACCCACCACCGCCGATCCTGCGATGTAGGACCACGGATTCTGATGCACACCGTTGTCCACGTCGCGGGCGATTTCACGAGCCTTCTCGACGCCGGCCTCCTTGACATCAGTGGCCGCCTCGAACGCGTGGTCTTTGGCGGTGGTCAACGATTCCATGAGACTGCTTTCGTTCTCCATGATCAGGCTCCGCAGGTTTGTGTACTTATCAGACATGACCTTCCTCAACTCGTCCTTCTTCTGCTTGGCCGCCTCATCAAGGAGTTTCAAAGCTGCCTCAATGTTCTCACTGCTTTTGTGTGCCATGACGAACCTCCCTTACCTTCGCATACCATGTTCCTGTCAATGGGCCTGGAATTGCTGCCGGTGGATACGTTCCGTACCTGCCGGCAACAATCCGCTAATACCTTCTTTTGGCTTTGTCGACGGCCTTTTGCGCGATAATCCTCGCTTTGCCCACGATCTTCCGGGCGGACTCCTTGGCTTGCCGGACACCCTTTTCGGCGGCTTGCTTGACGTGACCCACGGCCTGATCCGTCTGGCCCTTGGCGCGCAGTTTGTCGTTGCCGGTCAGCGCGCCCGCCGCTTCCTCGATGCGACCCTTCACTACCTCTGTTGAGCCCTTCATGATGCACTCCTTTTCTGGCAAAAGTTCTCTCGCCTCTATTTCTAAAGCCGGCCCATAAGAACCAGCACGAGCAGAATCAAGACAACGAGTCCAAGCCCGCCGCTTGGGTAGTAACCCCAGTTCTTGCTGCGGGGCCAGGTGGGTAATGCGCCCACGAGAATGAGAATCAAGACAATCAGCAGTATCGTCCCAAGAGTCATGCTGCTGCTCCTTTCAATGTGCCTCGGATTCACTGCCGACTGGTGCATCCGTGCGCCAGCCGCCGGCGATCCACCAGCCTCCCTGCTCTTGCCCCTTCCATGGTCATTTGCTTCGTCACACTCTTCACACTTTCTTCTTTTGCTGCGTTCTTCGGCCTATTCTTTCAGATGATACGTCGTGGGTCGTTCCGTGTCTGTGGGGTGTAACCCTACCCGGAATTATTGGATGCACTCCTCGAAAACGGACCCGGCCGCCGGAAAAGTTCGACGAGCCGGACAGGTTGACGAAAGCCCAACGAGCCTGGGTTGCCCGCCGTCCGTAAGTAATCCCTTGGAAAGCGACGAAGTCAGTTCTCTTTTCTATCAGGGGTTTCATGCTGCTCAGCGCAATAGAAGAGCCCCCGCGTTTCTTTGGCAAGGGAGAGGGAGCAGGACTACGCGGGGGTTCGAAGGCTACGCTCACACGAACAATAGACGTTCTGGTCGCTTGGGATTCAGACAGCCCTACCCGATCATTTGAAGACTCGCCAAGGCAGCGAACCTGTCTTCTGCAAACTCGAACCGCTCGTCAAGTCGAGCGATTGTGAAGACGCCCTTTGTCGCTGGAGCGACACTACAGAGGGTCAGCTTATGCCCGCAGTCATTCAACAGCCTCCGCACCTCCAAGAGCCCGGCAAGGCATGCACCACCCACAACATCAACGTGAGAGAAATCATGAAAGATTGGCAGAGTCAGGCCCACGTGAAGTGGGAGTGCAAGTACCGTGTAGTGATTGTACCCAAATATCGCAAGAAGGTCATCTATGGGAAACGGCGTCACAAGATCGGGGAGGTGTTTCAGCCGTTGTGCCGGCAAAAGGAGATCGAGCTCTTGGAGGGCCATGCGATGGTCGATCATGTGCATATGCTGCTGAGCGTGCCGCCGCGGTATAGCATTGCGATGACGGCGGGGTACCTCAAGGGCAAAAGTGCGATCCGGATTCATCGCGATTACGGGAACGTTCGCGGGACGCTGTTTGGGCGTAGTTTCTGGTCCCGTGGGTACTGCGTTAGCACGGTAGGATTTGATGAGGACAGTGTCCGCCAATAGATCCAAGAGCAAGAAGAGCATGAGAAGCGGGAAGAGCAAGGTTCTTCGATGTTCGACGGATCACGCATATGGCCCCTTTTAGGGGCCTTCCTCATACCACCGGCTCGGCCGGTGGTTTTGATTCCCGAGGCAGATCCACAAGGATCACATCCACACACAAATCCGAAGGTTGGTATGTTTTTGTTTAGCCCACATCCACATTACCCAGGCAAAAAGTGCGAAAGCTCATTACAATGCGACTATGAACAATAGGGTTCCACAACCTGTGCTGGTGACAGGGGCCAGTGGCTTCATCGGGCGGCACCTGGTGCGACGGCTGATTGAGCTTGGCGATCGGGTGTCCTGTCTGGTGCGAGCCACCTCGTGCATCGACGAACTGAGGTCGGCCGGCGCTCAGTTGGTCACTGGCGATGTGACCGATTGGGCCAGCATTGGACGGGCACTGGCGGTGTCGCAGGCCGGTATTGTGTTCCACCTGGCCGGGCTGACGAAGGCACTGCGGACAGACGATTTCCTGCGTGTGAACGCAGGGGGGTGTCGAATCCGTCGCTGCTGCCTGCGCTGACCGCACTGACAAGCCGGTGTTAGTAGTGGTGTCCTCGCTGGCCGCAGCAGGGCCTTGCGCCGTTGGCCAACCTCGGGTAGAAAGCGATGCGCCGACACCTGTTTCAGTTCACGGTTGCAGCAAGCTGGCCGGAGAACAGGCCACCGCCAGGTATGCCGGAGTGGTGCCGATCAGTATTGTACGTCCGCCGATAGTCTTTGGCCCCGGTGACAGGGGCATGCTTGAAATGTTCCGGCCGATCGCACGCTGGGGTATCCATGCTGTGCCGGGTCAGGGCGGGCGATGCTTCTCGCTGATCCACGTAGCCGACTTGGTCGAGGGTCTGCTCCTTGCAGCCGAGAAAGGCGAGCGTCTGCACCACAACGGATCGCCTGGGCAAGGCATCTACTTCATGGCCGCGGATGACTATCCGACATATGCCGAACTCGGACAGGCAATGGCCACAGCATTGGGAAAGAAGCGTGCAACCGTGGTACACCTGCCCGGGCCACTGGTGCGACTGGTCGGGCTCTGCGGTGACGCGATGGGGCGGATCCGGCGGCGTCCCGGTTGGGTGAACAGCGACAAGATCGCCGAAGCCTTGGCCGGGTCGTGGACATGCTCATCGGCTAAAGCTCGCACGCACCTGGGCTGGTCGCCCGCGGCCACCCTGGCTGATCGCCTGCACGAGACGGCCAATGGTTATCGCCAAGCGGGGTGGCTCTGAGCTTATTGCTCCGATACCAAGGGTTCTCGGAACTCCCGGCGACCCGCGTAGGATGCTGCCATGACCGACCCGTGTACACCCGTACTGATTGAATGTCCCACCACGATGGACGCTACGTCGATCGCGCGCCTGGAGGCGATGGCTTATCGCTTCGGCCGGTCCTATGACTCGTATCTTGTGATGGATTTGGATCGCAAGTATTTCTGGTCCTCGGGCGGTCGCGCGGTCCTGGGCTTTGTGTTGCAAGGGTTGCAGGCGGTGGTCATCGGCGGACTGATTGGACCCGACGAGGCCAGAGAAGCATTGCTGACCGGGTTCATGGAGCACTGCCGCCGGCACGGATGGACGGCCTGCTTCGGGCTTGCGCCCGAACACGACCTGCCCTTGTTCGACCGGTACGCGTTCCAGTCCACCAAAATCGGCGAGGACGCCCTCATCGACCTGCGTCACTGCACGTGGCGGGGAAAGGCTTACGAATGGGTGCGACGGCAGACCAACTACTGTCAGCGGCAAGGCTTGGTGTGCTAGGAGATCGGCGGCCCGGCGATAACGACCGGCCAGTGGCGCCATCGCATCTCGGAGCTTGCGGATATCTCCAAACAGTTCCTCGACCGCACACCGCACGGCCATACGATGCGCTGCTTCGTCAGCCGATTTGATCCCGATCGTCTGTACCGACGGCGGGTGTTCGCCGCGATAGCCGACGGCGGGGCCGGCCGCGCGGAGGGGTTTATCGTGTGCACGCCTTATCGCGACGGAGCGGCGTGGGCAATCGAGATGTACCGTTCGCGGCAGGACGTCGTGCGGGGCACGGTGCCGTTTCTGATGCGCCGGGCCACGCAAACCTTCACGGACGAAGGCGTCGAGGAGGTGTCGCTCTGTCTGATGCCCGTAGCCCGCTGTGACCAGCGACGTCCGGGCGACAGTTGGCTGACCCACACATATATCCGGATCACGCACCACTATCTGAACTTCATCCTTGATACACCGGGCATCTATCACTTCAAGACTCGCTTCCGGCCCCGGTGCGAAAACCGTTATTGCAGCGTCTGGCCGAAGGCGTCGCTGCGCCCGCTTCACGCCATGCTCAGCATCTGGGGCACGCTCCAGTTTAGTCCGTGGCGGGCGCTGGGCCGCGGCATCCGCCGTTTACGCATCCACCGCCAGCGCGCGACCCTGGTTCAGTCGTAACGCATCCCGGCCGGTGTCACAAGGCTTTGTCATAAAGGCGGTAGGTGCTGGTGATCTTCGTCTCGGCGCGCTCGAGGGTGCCGCGGGAACGGACATTGCTCTCCAGAACCCACGAGAACTCGTAGCGCTCGATGCCCCATTTTGCTACCGCCCCCACCAGGTTGTCCAGCAACACAATGCCGAGCCCCGCACTCTGGTAGCCGGGCACCATTGTGATTGCCATGACGCGAGCCGCCGTGATGTGCCGTCGCCCGGTCAAGAGGCGCACGAAGCCGAACGGGAACAATCGGCCATTGAGCTTGCGGAGGATCTGGTTGTAGTCGAGGAGGGCGAGCACCGCCCCGATCGGCTGGCCGCCGATCTCGGCAAACACGGCCAACTCTGGCACGATGACGTGTCGAAGCTCGTCGGCGATGTGCCGTGCTTCGCGCGGCTGTAGAGGCGTGAAGCCCCAGGTGCCTTCCAGCGAACGGTTGTAGATATCGAGGTACGTCTCGCTCTGCTGCTGATACTTCCCCGGGTCGAACGGGCGGAACACCAGTTTGGACGATTCAAGCGCTGCCAGCACCGCGGGCTTGTATCGCGCCGTCAATGCCGCCAACCGGCCCGTGTCCATTTCATAGGCATACATGTCCTGCGACTTGGCGAACTCGCAGGATTCCACCAGGGCCGCATAGTAAGGTGGGTTGTAGGTCATCAGGAAGCAAGGGGGCCGATCGAAGCCATCGACGAGCAATCCACAGGTGTAATTAAGCGACGGATTCACTGGCCCGCGCACCGCCGTCATCCCGCGCTGCCGCAACCAGGTATGGGCGGCCTCGAACAACGAGCGAGCGACTATGGCATCGTTCACGCACTCGAAGAACCCGAAGAACCCACGACGTTCGTGGTATTTGCGATTATGTACGTGGTTGACGATCGCCGCCAGCCGGCCCACCACCCGGCCACCGCGCTCAGCCAACAGCGTTACGATCTCCGCATTATCAAAAAAGGGATGTTGTCCCCAGCCCGGCAGTTGGCGCTCTTGCGCAAGAATCGGCGGCACCCAGTTGAGGTCGCCGGCATAAATTGACCAAGCGAGCCGTTGAAAACGTCTGTGATCCCGCCACGAAACCGCCGGTCTAACCACAACAGGGCCGCTCATTGCCGGCGCTCCTCAAGCAAGCCGCGGCAAATATCCGCGATGTTGGAAACCGCCGAGCCGTTCTGAACCGGCAGCAGCCGACGCATTTCGTCCGTGTCGAAGTCGGAGTGAGTTTCCTTGCCGAGCGCCAGGCCGACGAAGGCAGTCGATGAAAAACAAGTGACCAAAACAGCGCAAGTCGCAATCATCTCTTCCGCGCTTCTCTTCTGTTTCGTGGCACGACGAGGGGGCTACTTCGACATGATCTTTTCGAAGCGCTTCTCTCCCGTCTGCAGATCTATTCCGTAGAGCTCGATATAGTGGACTTTGGGCCAGGGCAGCTCGTCGGAGGCATTGATGTACATCTTCTCGACAATGGCCGGCTGGCCGTCGATGACCAGCTCGGCATGGACGGCGTTCCCCTCCCTCTTCACGGTGATCGGCCCCTGGGGGGCGGCCACCATGGTCATTTTGTACCCGCTTGCCGACGGGTCCGGTTCAATGTCGAAGCCGTAGGCCATCTTCTTCTCGATCCAATTGAGTTCCTTCCGGCGGCCGTCCTCGGCTCGCATGACATAGTAGGCGATCACCGGTTCCTCGGGATCCAGTTTGCCGTCGGCGGTAAGCCGGGCGTCGTAATGCACGACGTTGGCGTTCTTGCTCCGCTCGATGATGAACAGCGGACGAGTTTCTGCCAGGGCACCGTCCGGCGCGGCCTTGCTCTGCTCGATGGTCAACGGCAGCCGAGTTTGGTCTTGGGCACAGCCTGCCGCGGCCGGCAACGCGAGAACGGCGAACCACCACATGGCCTCTTTCATGGGACATCCTTCCCCAGTTTCGCGGGTCACGCGCCCATCAAGCCGCTGCCGGCTCACATCAAACCCACGCACCGATGCGCGATGGCGCTACAGCCTGGCCAGTTCGTCGGCCATGGCGAGGACCGTGGTGCGGATCTGTTCCTGGCTGTGATTGGTGGTGATGAAGAAGCGCAGTCGGGCAGAGTGCTCGGCCACGGCGGGGGGCAGAATCGGGTGGACGTTAATGCCACGCTCGAACAGGGCGCGCGCCAGGCGCAGACTCTTGACCGAGCTGCCGACGATCACCGGGACCACGGGTGTGCCGCCGGCCGAACCGGTATTCAGGCCGCGCTCCCGGGCCATCTTCAGGAACAACGCCGCCAATTCACGCAGCCGGACCACGCGCTGCGGCTCACGCCGCAGGACCGGTCAGGGCCGCCAAAGCCGCCGCCGCATTGGGCGGGGACAGGCCGACGCTGTAGACGAACCCTGGGGCGGTGTACTTGAGGTACTCGACCAGTTCGGCCGAGCCGGCGATGTACCCGCCGCAACTGGCCAGCGACTTGGAGAGCGTGCCCATCCACAGGTCGACGTCGGCCCGCTCTACACTCCAGTGCTCGCCGATGCCCCGGCCGGTGGCCCCCATGGTTCCCAGCGAGTGCGCCTCATCGACCAGCAGCAGCGTCTTGTGCTTTTCCCTGAGTTCCACGAAACGTGGAAGTTCGGGAAAGTCGCCATCCATGCTGTACACGCCCTCGATAGCGATCAGCACACGGCGATAACTGTGGCGCACGTCTGACAACAGCGCGTCCAGCGCCTGCCAGTCGTTGTGGACAAAGGCGCGACGGGTGGCGCCGGAAAGCGCGGCACCCTGGATGATCGAGTTGTGTGCCAGGATATCGTGGAGGATCAGATCGCTCGGCCCCAGCAGGTGGCCGATGGTGGTGACGTTGGTGGCGTGGCCGGAGACGAACACGATCGCGGCCGGGGTGCCCAGGAACGTGGCCAGGGCCTGCTCCAGATCACGATGCACCTGTTTCTCGCCGGATACCAACCGGCTGGCGCCGGCGCTGGTGCCATAGCGGTCGATCGCGGCCTTGGCGGCGGCGGCGACCTCCGGATCGTGGGCCAGGCCGATGTAGTCGTAGACGCTGAAGTTGACGATCTGACGCCTCTCGATGCATGCAGCGCTTCCGACGCCGCCCTGGTCGACGCGGAAATACGGGTTGTCGCCGGCCACCACCCGCAGCATGCGTTCCTGACGCTTCAACTCACCGTACTCGGGGAACTGGGCGAAGTCATAGTGTTCAGGCAGAATCTGGCCAGGTGGGACGTCTGACTTGGGACCATCGATCAGGTGCTT
>Ga0315281_10002478_pt1 | contig 27390 bp, 26 predicted proteins | sample YL17G07_0_MG_FD_204540 | JGI IMG/M metagenome (GOLD analysis project Ga0315281, IMG submission 204540) | Sediment microbial communities from Yellowstone Lake, YNP, Wyoming, USA - YL17G07_0 | ecosystem: Environmental > Aquatic > Freshwater > Lake > Sediment | place: USA: Wyoming | collected...
CTTGGGGGAGGATTGTAAGTGGGTCTGCGACCCCTGGCCCCCTCCCCCAAGCGCTCTTGCAATCCAACATTTTTGCCGATCATAGCGATATGCCGGATTCTTTTAATCTAGTCACATCTTTCAAGCCCACTGGGGATCAGCCCCAGGCGGTCCAGAAGTTGGTGACCGGGATGCGGTCCGGGTATCCCCACCAGGTCTTGTTGGGGGTCACCGGGTCCGGCAAGACCTTCACCATTGCCAATGTCATTGCCCGGGTGAATTTGCCCACCCTGGTGCTGGCGCCCAACAAGACCCTGGCGGCTCAGCTCTATGGCGAGTTCCAGGATTTCTTCCCGGAAAACGCGGTGGAGTATTTCGTCTCGTATTACGACTATTACCAGCCGGAAGCTTATATTCCCCAGGCGGACCTCTACATCGAGAAAGACGCCTCCATCAACGAAGCCATTGACCGCATGCGCCACTCCGCCACCCGGAGCCTATTGGAGCGCCAGGACGTCATCATCGTCGCCTCGGTTTCCTGCATTTACGGCCTGGGCTCTCCCGAGGCCTATCACGGCATGCTCCTGTACCTGGAGGAAGGTCTGGAGAAGGACCGCCGCCAGGTGCTGCGCAAGCTGGTGGAAATCCTGTACGAGCGCAACGACGTGGACTTTCACCGGGGGACTTTCCGGGTGCGGGGCGACCGCCTGGAAATCTTCCCGGCCCATGAGGAGGACCGGGCCATCCGGGTGGACTTTTTCGGGGACACGGTGGAATCCATCCGGGAGATCGACCCTCTGCGGGGGAAAACCCTGAAGCGTCTCGACAAGATCACGGTGTACCCGGCCAGCCATTATGTCACCCCGGACCCGGTGCGCCGCCAGGCCATGGCCGCCATCGAGGCGGAGATGGATGAACGGGTGCGGTGGTTCCGGGAGCAGGACAAACTCCTGGAGGCCCAGCGCCTGGCCGAGCGGACCCGCTTCGACCTGGAGATGCTCCGGGAGTTGGGCTATTGCCATGGCATTGAGAACTACTCCCGGCACCTCACCGGCCGGGCCCCGGGGGAGCCGCCCCCTACCCTGCTGGACTACCTGCCCCGGAAATCCCTGTTGGTGGTAGATGAAAGCCACATCTCCATCCCTCAGCTCGGGGGCATGTACCGGGGCGACCGCTCCCGGAAGGAAACCCTGGTGGAGTACGGCTTTCGGCTGCCGTCGGCCCTGGACAACCGGCCCCTGAACTTCGAGGAGTTCAAGGCCCGGACGCACCAGCTGATTTATGTCTCGGCCACCCCCGGCCCTTACGAAATGAAGCAGGCCGCCGGCCGCGTGGTGGAGCAGATCGTCCGGCCCACCGGCCTGATGGACCCCAAGATTACCGTGAAACCGGCCACCCACCAGGTGGACGACCTGCTGGGGGAAATCCGGGCCCGCCTGGCCCGGGGCGAACGGGTGCTGGTCACCACCCTGACCAAGCGCATGGCCGAAGATCTCACCGAATATTACCAGGATTTGGGCCTCAAGGTCCGGTACCTCCATTCGGACATCACCACCCTGGAACGCATGGAGATCATCCGGGACCTGCGCCTGGGGGTCTTCGAGGTGCTCATCGGCATCAACCTGCTCCGGGAGGGTCTGGACCTGCCCGAAGTGTCACTGGTGGCCATCCTGGATGCCGACAAGGAAGGGTTCCTGCGCTCGGTGCGCTCCCTCATCCAGACCTGCGGCCGGGCCGCCCGGAACCTCCGGGGAGAGGTGCTGTTTTATGCGGACCAGGTGACTCCGGCCATGACCGCGGCCATGGAAGAGACCGACCGGCGCCGGCGCCGGCAGGAATCTTACAATCAACGCCACGGCATCACCCCGACCTCCATCCAGAGCAAGATCAAGGACATCCTGGCTTCGGTCTATGAACAGGATTATGTCACGGTGCCCGTGGCCGCAGAGGAAGCCCTGCCCTATATGGCCGAAGACCTCCCCGCCCAGATCGCCCGCCTGAAGAAGGAGATGCAGGCCGCCGCCAGGAAACTGGAGTTCGAGAAGGCCGCCGCCCTCCGGGACCGCATCCGGGCCCTGGAGAAAGGGGAGTTGAGGTATGGATGAAGAGCTCAGGGGAGGGGGCAAGGGGCCGCAGGCCCCTTCCCCCTCCCCTGAAACCCCTCCCCCAACCCCTTTAAACAGGCCAGGGAAGACGAGGCCGTTGGCCCCGCCTTCCCCGGCCCTTTAATTTTTCGGGTATTGGTATAGAAGTGAGAGTTTGGGTTCTCATGTAGGAGCGACCCGGTAGGTCGCTCTCATGCTAGACCTGGTCCATCGCGGGAAAAACATGAAATTTAAAACGAATGGAGAAGCTTGAAGTAGGAATGAAGCTTGTTCAAGGAATGAGACTGAAACTAATCGCTAAACCTGACTGCTGACGGCTGACGGCTGACAGCTTCTTCTACCCCCTGCCCTTCGCCTCCTGGGTCTCCTGACTGGACAGCCGCAGGAATTCCTTCAGGAGTTCTTCCTGGCGGCGAGAGAGATGAGTGGGCGTTTTGAGGAGCACTTCCACCAGCAGGTCGCCCCGGCTATTGCCCCTAAGACTGGGAAGGCCCTCGCCCTTGACGCGGAAAACCGCCCCGGATTGGGTGCCCGGGGGAACCTCCACGCTGGCTTGCGACCTTAGGGTAGGAACAAAGAACCTGGTTCCCAGGGCGGCTTCCACGAAGGAAATCTTGGCCTGGTAATGCAGGTCCTTGCCTTCCCGGCTGAAGCGGGGATGAGGGGCGATCTGCACCTCGATGAAGAGGTCGCCCGGCGGGCCCCCGAAGCGCCCCGCTTCCCCTTCGCCCCGGAGACGCAGGCGGGTGCCGTTATCCACCCCGGGGGGGATGCGCACCTGCACCCGTTTCTTTTCCTTGACCCGGCCGTAGCCGCCGCACTCCTGGCAGGGAGTGGCGATCAGGGTGCCGGCGCCCCGGCATTCGGGGCAGGTGGTCAAGACGCGCAGCGCTCCCCGGCTCTGGCTCACCTGTCCCCGGCCGCCGCACCGGGAGCAGGTCTGGCGCTCGGTGCCGGGTTCCAGGCCGCCCCCGTGACAGCGTCGGCAGGTGGCCAGGCGCTCCACCTCCAGTTCGGTGTCCACTCCCTGGACCACCTCTCCCAGGGTGAGGGTGACCCGCTGGCGCAGATCAGACCCAGGCTGAGGCTGGTCCCGGCCCCCCCGGCGGCGGCCGAAGCCGAAGAAGTCCTCGAAAACCTCGCCGAAGCCCGAGAAGACTTCTTCAAAGCCGTTGAAGCCGCCCAGATCCAGGCCGGATAGGCCCGCATGGCCGTAAAGGTCGTAAAGTTGCCGCTTTTCCGAATCGGCCAGCACCTGATAGGCTTCGGAGATTCGCTTGAACTGCTCTTCCGCTAAATAATTCCCCGGGTTGCGGTCCGGGTGATATTTCAGGGCCAGGCGCCGGTAAGCGCCCTTGATTTCATCCAGCGTGGCGTTATGGAGGACCCCCAGGATTTCGTAATAATCATCCATCCTGCTAAGCCGTTCCCCCCCTCAAGACCGAATCTGCTCATAATTTTTATCATCCCCCGGACCCTTGTCAAGGCGAGTGTCCCGATCCTGGACAGGGGTCAGGCGGATGGTCTCAAAAGTTCTTCCAGGCGGCCCCCCAAGTCCGGGGAGAGGTCCAGCAATTCCACCACCTTGGCCCGGCTGGACGCGCCTCCCAGCAGCCGCACGGCATTCTTGGGGACCCCAAGCCGCCGGGCCAGAAAGGCCAGCAACTCCCGGTTGGCCGCCCCTTTCTCCGGGGCCGCCGCTACCCGCACCTTCAGGCGATCGCCCTGGAGACCCACCACTTCAGTGCGGGACGCCCCCGGGACAATCTGCAGGCGCAGGATATAGCCCTGGCACGTGCGCAAATAAAAGCTGGACATCCACCGACCTCTCGGGGTCCTAGTGGATCTGGAAAGCCATTTCCAGGAGAGTTCTCACGAGGAATCTTTGCAGGAAGAGAATGAGCGCCAGCACCACGAGGGGAGAGAGATCCAGGCCCCCGAAGACCAGGGGCAACCGCCGCCGCAAGTATCCTAACACCGGTTCGGTGACATTATACAAAAAGCGGACGATGGGATTGTAGGGGTCCGGGTTGACCCAGGAAAGCAAGGCCCGAGCAATAATCAGCCACATGTAAATTGTCAGGGCCCAATCCAAAACCGCGGCAACGGCATAGATAAAATTTCTCAACACGAACATGCCACCGTCCGTTTCTTCTAAAATAATTGTTCCTCATTTAAGCCCAGCCCGAGGAAAAGTCAAGGGCTAAAAGCAGCTGTCAGCCGCCAGCAGTCAGCTATCAGCAATAACACATAAGCGATGTTTTAATCCCTGGCTGCTGATTGCTGGCTGCTGGCTGCAGCAATCTCCGCGTCCGTCAGATAACACGCCGGGTCCGGGGCCCAGAGGTCGCCGGTGAGGGCTTCGGCCCGAACCCGGAAATTCCCGGCGCAGACGTCCAGCCAGCGGCAGCGGGCGCAGCGGCCGGTGACATAACGTTTCTTGTCCTTCAGACGCGCCATCAATGGCTCGCTCAGGTCGGTCCAGATGGCGCTGAAGGGCCGCTGCCTGACATTGCCGAAGGAGTAATGCCGCCAGAACTGGTCGGCGTGCACCTGTCCGTCCCAACTGACGCAGCCGATGCCCCGGCCGGAGTTGTTGCCTTCGTTCATCTGCAGGAGTTCCAGGACCGCGGCGGCCCGCTCCGGGTCCTCTTTAAGCAATTTCAGATAAATATAGGGGCCGTCGGCGTGATTGTCCACGGTCAGAACTTCCACGGGCTGGCCCCTGGCAAAGAGGCGCCGGGTGCGGGCGCAAATCAGGTCCAGAAGTTCCCGGGTCTGGGCGTGGCTTAAGGCCTCCTCCACCAGGCCGCTGCCCCGGCCCGCATAGACCAGGTGGTAAAAGCAGATCCGGGGAATGCCGTATTCTTCCACCAGGTCAAAGATGGCGGGGACTTCCTCAAAATTTACGCGGCTGACGGTAAAACGCAGTCCCACCTTGAGTCCCGCTTCCTGGCAATGGCGCACCCCGGCCATGGCCGCGGCGAAGGCCCCGGTCTCCCCCCGGAAGCCGTCGTGGGTGGCGGCGGTGCCATCCAGGCTGATGCCCACGTAAGATAACCCGAGGCGCTGGAGGCGCCGGGCCGCCTCCCGGGTAATCAGGGTGCCGTTGGTGGAGATCACCGCCCGCAGGCCCGCGGCCACGGCCCGGGCCGCCAGGTCGAAGAGGTCCGGCCGCATCAGGGGTTCCCCTCCGGAAAACAGGACTACGGGAACGCTGAAGTCCTTCAGGTCTTGCAGCAAGGCCAGCCCTTCGGCGTGGCTCAGCTCATCGGGCGCGGCCCTGGCCCCGGCCCGGGCATAGCAGTGCCGGCATTTGAGGTTGCATTGCCGGGTGACGTTCCACACCACCACCGGCTTTTTGTCGGCGGAGAATTGCAGCAGGTGCGCGGGGAGGTCCTGGGCCCGGCCCCCGTAGCGCAGCACATCGCCGGGCTCCACCGCCCCGCAATAAAGTTTGGATACTCCGATCATTTTATTGTTGCTTTACCGGGGATTGTTGCTTTACCGGGGATTGGGCTATGGCTAACCCCGGCGCACCTTAAATATTCCTTGCGCCTTGGCGTCTTTGCGCCTTGGCGTGAGGCTAGATCTCACGCAGCTAAGAGCCTGGAAGGATCCCCAGATTTGCGGGTGGCTGAATTATTGGGCAGAATGTTCGCCTATTCCCGGTACAGGGTCTTTTGGTAGTAGTCCCGGATCAGCCGGTTCAGATAGGCGTCCAGGTCTTCCATGGCTTCCCGGGTGATGAGAAAGCTGTCCTGGGAAGTGCGGTCCCGCACCAGTTTCAAGGCGTATTCGAATTCCTGGGACAGCTCCTGGCAGACACTCAGGGCGGAGGATTGCCGTTCCAGGGCCTGATGCATGATCTCATCCATGGCCTCGGCGTCGAAGTGGATCTGCAACAGGTGCTCCTTATAGAACCGCTCCTCGAACAGATGCACCTGCTCGTAGAGCTGGCCGATTTCCTCCAGGGCGGCCTTGAGATTGCCGTCCACCCGCCGGCACTGGTCCAGGATCAACTCCACCCGGGTGTCGGTGAGGGGCATCTGGTAGAGCTTCAAGACCTCCCGCTCCCGGCGTCGGAGGGAATCCTTCAGGAGTTCCCGTTCCCACTGGCAGGCCTGGCGAAACCGTTCCCGGCGCCGGGGATCTTCCGGATGGGCCAGTAGATATTCCAATTCCTCATCCGGGCGGCTTACTATCTCCGGGGTCACCAGGAATTCCCGGATCTCCGTGGAAGGCAGGCGCTTCTCAAACTGGATGAGGACCCGCTCGATGACGCTCACCAGACCCCGGGCCCCGGTCTTTTCCTGGGCCGCCCTTTCCGCCAGCATCCCCAGGGCCTCGTCTTCAAACTGGATGTCGATGTCGTAAGAGCGAAAGTCCCGCTTCTTGCTGGTAATAATGGGGTTATTGGGGTTTTTCAAGATCTCATAGAGATCGGCGGCGGTGAGTTCGTCCAGGACGGCGATGACCGGCAGGCGGCCGACAAATTCGGATTCGAAGCCGTACTTGATCAAGTCCTCGGCGGCCACCTGTTTCAGGAACTCCCGTTCCTGCTCCCGGGTGGCCATGGTGGCCTTAAAACCCATTTCCTGTTTGCTGAGGCGCTCTTTTACCATCTTATCCAGGCCGTTGAAAGCCCCGCTGACGATAAAGAGAATATGTCGGGTGTTAATGGTGCGCTTTTCTTTCTTGCCGGTGCGGCGGTACTGTTCGATGGCCTGGATCTGGGAAACCGGGTCATGGGCCACCTTCAGTTCCACCTCGGTTTCTTCCATGGGTTTCAAAAGCGCCCGCTGCACGCCGGTGCGGGAGACGTCCGGGCCGCCCCAGTAAGTGCCGGCGGAGGCGATTTTGTCGATCTCGTCAATGTAAATGATGCCGTACTGGGCCAGGTCCAGGTCGTCCCCGGCCGCATACACCAGGTCCCGCACCAGGTCCTCCACGTCGCCGCCCACGTAGCCGGTTTCACTGAACTTGGTGGCGTCTCCCTTGACAAAGGGCACGCCGATCTTCCTGGCAATGAGCTTTACCAGGTAGGTTTTGCCCACCCCGGTGGGGCCGATGAGAATGATGTTATTCTTGATGGCCCCCACCCCGGCTTCGGGTTCCCGGCCCTGGTCCAGGAAATAGCGGATGCGGTTGAAATGGGTGCAGATCTTGGTGGCCAGGATGCTTTTGGCCATTTCCTGCCTGATGACGAACTCGTCCAGGTAGGCCTCCAACTCCTCGGGTTTCAGGTCAAAATTGATCCGGCTGAGACTGCCGGAGGGGCTGCGCCCCTCGTGGTCGCTCTCCGTTTTGGCCACCCAATAGGGCGAGACCACCTTGATGCGGCTGCCGTATTTCTTGGAGAGGTAGTCGCTCAGTTCTTTTTCTAATTCTTTTTGATCCGGTATCTTGTCCATAGGTTTATGGTTTCTTTTGATGAAAGTGAGTGTTGCCGACCGGCCCGGCCTTTTCAGCCTTAAGCTAATTATAGTCGCGTCACCCACTACATGCAAGCGAGGTGATCTGACCGGCGGCCTTGACTGGGGGTAGTTAAGCATTAGGTTAAAAATATTAATGGGATAACCTAACTTACATGGTGCTGACCCGAGGAGGGCTCATGAAAGAGTACGAGGAAATTCTGGGGAAGAAGGGGTTACCCGACGTCGGTCAGATCGTGCGGAGCAAAAGATATGGCACCCTCTGGCGGATCATGGAAAAACGGGAGGTCTGGCAAAATATCGATGACGACCCCAACACCGGGGAACCCCGCATCGCCCCGGCCATCTATCTGGCCTTCTGGCGCGTCAAGGAGGGGATGCCGCCGGGGGTGGGCAAGATGATGGGATACCTGTATACTTTATACGACAACACCTTTGAGACCAACTGGGAGAAAGTTTCCTAGCTAACGGCATGACGCTAATATTTCGGTGTATTTTTACATCTTCACCCGGGGGCTGATCGCCTGAATGCCTCCGGGACGGCAGCCAGGGGCGCAATACCTTGCCCCTTGGCGGGCGTGACGGCTCACGCCCGTAGATTATTATCCTTAAAAAGGACGGAAACTACCGAATGGCTTCGGGGCCGGCACCCTCAATCCCCCGGCCCCGTCGTCGGAACTCCATGACTTCGCCGTTCCTCTCAGAGCTGGCCAAAGCCCAACCCAATCCCGGGGGCGGCGCCGCGGCGGCCCATGGCGCCCTCCTGGCCCTGGCCTTATTGGAGAAGGTCATCCGCCTGGAACTCCAGCGCCCTTCCCAAAAGACTCAGCCAATCAATCCTTGGCAAGAACGCCTGGCCCAGACCCTGCGGCTGAAGGCCGAACTTCTCCATCTCCGGGTGGCAGACGACCAGGCCTATCTGACCATGGCCAGCAGGCAGGTTACCGGAAATACCGGGGCGGCGCTCCTGGCCGCTATTAGGGAAGCCGTGGAAGTTCCCCTCAGCATTGTCCGGAAGGCCGAAGAGGCCCTGGCTCTGGTGTCCATAGCCAGTAAAAAATGTCGAATACATCTCCTCAGCGACCTCCGGGTGGCCGGTGAGTTTCTGAGCGCCGCCATTCGGGGAGCCTGCCACATCGCCCGGGCCAACTTGCCGCTGATAAAAGAGACCGCCCCGCGCGAAGAATTGGCGGCCATACTCGCCCAGGCTTGCAGCCAGGGCCAGGCCACCCTGCTGCGAGTACACCAGGAACTCGCAGCCAGAGGAGGGTAGAGTTAGAAGATTTGAGAGGAGGGCCGGGGACCACAGGTCCCTGCCCTCCCCCCAAGCCCCCCACCCAACCCGCTTAAGTTGGCCGGTGAAGGCGAGGCCGGCGGCCTCGCCTTCACCGGCCAATCCTAACACTTAAGGGATTGGGGGAGGGGCCTGGGGGAGGGGGTAAGGGGCTGCGCCCCTTAGCCCCCTCCCCCAAAAGCCCAAACCTCAAGGAGGTAGTTCCCATAAGTAGGCCGGTCGGTAATCTTTTAGGGTTGAAGGCCCAGCAGTACCGGGCCCTGGAGCGGTTGTACCGGCGCCGGGTGCCGCCGGGGCAACTGGCGACGCCGGAGTTGGCCCGGCAGTTGACGGAGGTCTCCTTTGACCTGCATCGCCAGGTAGGGGTCCTGGTGGACCGCCAGGGTTTGGTGGACCTGGTCATCGTCGGGGATGCCAAGGGGTTGGTGATCCCGCCTTTGAGGCGGGAGCGGGGCGCCCGGGGCCGCCTCAAGGGGCTCAGGCTGATCCACACCCACCTGGACACCAGCCACCTCACCCAGGACGACCTCCTGGACCTGGCGTTGCTCAGGTTGGATGCGGTGGCGGCGGTGCGGGTGGACCCCGAAGGGCTTCCCGGCCCCGTGCAACTGGCCCATCTCCTGCCCCATCCGGTGGAGGGGCGCAACTGGGAGATGGTGGAGGCCGGTCATATCAGTACCCTCAAGCTTGATTTCGGCGAAATGGTGGCTTCCCTGGAAGCAGAGCTGGCTCGGGCCGGGGCCGATCAGGAAGGGCGAGCCAAAGAGCGGGCCATCCTGGTGAGCGTGAGCCGGCAAGGCCGTCTGGAGGCCCAGGACTCCATGCAGGAGTTGGCCGAACTGGCCAGGTCCGCGGGCCTGGAGGTGGCCGACACCGTTATCCAGCACCGCCCCCGGGTGGACCCCCGCTTTTTAATGGGCAAAGGCAAGCTCTCGGAGCTGGTCATTCAGGCCATGCAGGTTGGTGCGGATTTGCTGGTCTTCGACTCCGAACTCACCGCCTCCCAGGTGCGTTCCATCACGGATTTTACCGACCTCAAGGTCATCGACCGGACCCAGTTGATCCTGGACCTTTTCGCCCAGCGGGCCCGGAGCCGGGAAGGGAAGCTCCAGGTGGAGATGGCCCAGGTGAAGTACCTGCTCCCCCGGCTGGTGGGCCGGGGCGACGCCCTCTCCCGCCTCATGGGGGGCATCGGCGGCCGGGGTCCCGGCGAGACCAAGCTGGAAATGGACCGCCGGCGCCTTAGGGAGCGGCTGCATCGTCTGAACCAGGAGCTGGCCCAGGTGCGGACCGAACGCCGGGTGCGCCGGGAGGAGCGGCGCCGCCACCGCCTCCCCATCCTCTCCATCATCGGCTATACCAACGCCGGGAAATCCACCCTGTTCAATGCCCTGACCCATGCGACGGTGCTGGCCGAGGACCGGCTCTTTGCCACCCTGGACCCCACCACCCGGCGGCTCCGCTTCCCCCGGGAGCGGGAGGTGATCATCACCGACACCGTGGGCTTCCTCCGGGAGCTGCCCCAAAACCTCCTGGAGGCCTTCAAAGCCACCCTGGAGGAGCTGGAGGAGGCAGACCTTCTCATCCACGTCGTCGATCTCAGCGCTCCCCGATTCCTGGAACAGATGGACTCGGTGGAGAGCCTGCTGGCCGAATTGGGGCTGCAAGACAAGCCGGTGCTCAAGGTCTTCAACAAGATGGATTTGGTGAACCCCAACCTGGCCGCGCTCCAGTGCCGGATTCACCAGGGCGTGGCCATTTCGGCCATCGATCCCGCCACCTTGCCTCCCCTCACCGTCCGCCTGGAAGAAAAGGTGGAGGAATTGGTGACCACCCCGCCGGGGGCAGCCCCCCCGGAACCGGCCGCCAAAGCCCGGGGCGGCGCCCTGCCGGATTGAGGAGATGGGTGGCCTTTTGGGGGAGGGGCCAGGGGCCGTGGACCCCTGCCCCTCCCCCAAACCCCCTCCCCAACCCCTTAAAATTTTCAGGCGAGGCCGTTGGCCTCGCCTTTTTAGTTGTAGGGGCACGGCTTGCCGTGCCCCTGGTCGATCCTAACCTCTGCCAAGTCTTCCTGATACCCTTCCGCAATCAGGAGGTACCTTTGTAGCCGCAGGCTTTAGCCTGCGCCATCGCAAGCCTGTCCGCCAAAAACTCCCCTCTCCTTAGGATATATTTTCTGTTCCGAAAAGTTTTTGAGATTATGTGGGACACCCGCCCCCGGGTGTGGGGTTTATGCGCCGCCGAGGGCGGCGGCGCCACATTTTTCATGGTTTACGGTGGGTCCAAGGCCCATGAGGAACTGCTCTGAAAATGGTGACCCCTAACTGTAGGGGCGGGGGGACCCAGCCCCTACGGGACAGACCAACTTTTTCCTTGAATTGGGGTATTCGGAATGGGCATGAATGACAGGTTCCCAAGCGGGAGCTTGGGAAGGGGTATGGGTAAAGCAATTCTTGTGCGGGACACCACTGAAAGCCATGTTGAGCCAGCGCCCTCGCCGGCTCCATAACGGCGGGAGAGGCGGCGCTACCATTTAGCTTCCCGGACTTTGCAACAGCCGGCATGTCAGACCTGCCAGAGGTGCGGAAGGAATTGGCAGAGGTGGTCCTGCCGGAGGGTCAACAGTCCCCACCCGCATTCCCGGGGTCCCAGACCTGGCCGCAGTTCGCCCGGCGTCCCCTGGGCCGCCGGGGGCAGGGGCCAGGCCGTGGCCGGCAGCGCCTGGTGGAAGAGATGGTTTTCTGTTTTCGGTTTTCGGTTTTCGGTTAAAAGAACATAACCCAAATTGATTTCCCCGCTGCTCCCTGGCCCCTGGCCAATCGGACGGTGCGTGTGGCCGTGCAGGCAAGTGACGCTTTGAAAGCCCGCCAGCAGGCCCATGACCCGGGCGGCGTCCCCGGTCCACTGCTGCCAGGGATGAAAGAGCCGGCCCAGGGGGGCATGGGACAGGACGATCAGAGGGGTCTGCGGGTTCAGGCGGGAGAGCTCCCGGGCCAGCCAGCGGCGCTGTTCCCCGCCCACGGCGAACACCGGACCGGCCGGAGTCCGGCGTAAGGCGGTCTCCAGACCCAGAAGGTGCACGCCCCGGCAGGCCTGGGAAAACCGGGGCTCACCGAACCGCCGGCCCCAGGAGCCCACGGGCGCGCCCCGCAAACCCTGGCCGCCCGGGCCGTCCCCTTCCCCCGGCACCATGAGGAGCGGCGCCGGCAAATCGGCCAGGATTTCCCGGCCCAGGGCCAGGGCTCTGGGATCGCCAGAATCCGCCAGGTCCCCGGCAAAAAGGACCAGGTCCGGGGGCGGCCTGAGCGCCCGGATCTCCGCCACCGCCCGGGCCAGGGCCCGGGCCTCGGGGGAATGGCCGGCACCGCTTTTCAGATGGGCGTCGGCCAGCAGGGCCAGGCGCATTTCCGGAGGGCCGGCCAGGACTTCCAGGGGCCTGGACAGGCGCGCCACTGCCCAACCTGCCGCCAATCCCAGGGTGGCTTCCTTGAGAAATTCTCGCCGTTTCATTGGCATCTTCGCTGGCTCAGGCCGCCAGCTAGCACATCAGATTTTTTGGTGCGTGAGACGCACCCTACATTTTCTGGTCGGCAGCCACTGGGAACCAGTCATTCATGTTCCAAGGGAACTCCCGAAACCAGAAAATAAGTAGTCTGTCCACGTAGGGGCGAGGTTTCCTCGCCCTTAGTCCGGGCGGGGGGACCCCGCCCCTATAGTTAATGGCCACCATTTTCAGAGCAGAAAAACCCTGTAAAGGGATGGGAGGGGAGTGTGGGGGCACGGCTTGCCGTGCCCGAAAGGAGATGTGGAACAGCCGCCCCCGGCTGTTATTTCGCAGGCGAGGGCGCCTGCTTTACATCCCCGGCCCTCCCCGCAAATCCTCATCTCCTCACAGCACCCCCTTCGTGGACGGCGCCCCTTTAGCCCGCGGTTCCGGCCGTGTGGCCTCGTCCAGGGCCCGGCCCGCAGCTTTGAAGATGGCCTCCATGATGTGGTGGGTGTTTTCCCCGTAAGGCACTTCGATATGCAGGGTCATGCCGCCGTGCACGCTCACGGCCCGCCAGAATTCCTTTACCAGTTGCGGGTCCAGGGCCGCGCCCCCGGGGGGGTATTTCACCTGGAAGTGGAGGTAGGGCCGGTTGCTCAGGTCCACGGTCACCTGGGCCAGGGCCTCGTCCATGGGCACCCGGGCCGTCCCATACCGGCGCACCCCGGGGCGGCCCTGTAAGGCTTCCCGGAAGGCGTGGCCCAGGCAGATGCCGATGTCTTCCACCGTATGGTGCTGGTCCACCTTCAGGTCGCCCCGGGCCGACACCTTCAGGTCAAAATAGCCGTGGGCCGCAAAGAGGTGCAGCATGTGATCCAGAAAGGGAATGCCGGTGTTGACGACCGCATCACCCCGGCCGTCCAACTCCAGCTCCAGTTCCACTTCGGTTTCCCCGGTCTGCCGGGTGACCCTGCTCATGGGCGCCATGGGTGACCTTCCTTGAGAATGTGGTGGTTTGTGGGGAGGGCCAGGGACCTGAGGTCCCTGCCCTCCCCCCAAGCCCCCCTCCCAACCCGCAGGGGGCGCTGGCAAGGCGGGGCCTACCGCCCGGCCTTGCCAGCCATTTCTTTCCCCTTTATGGGGTTGGGGGATGGAGCTTGAGGGAGGGGGCAGGGGTCAGTGGCACAGGCGTCTCGCCTGCGGAAACCCCTGGCCCCCTCCCTCAAACTTACTATTTCAGAGATGTTTGGCCTTAGCCCGGCCTCTCCTCAAAATCTCCGGGCTATGATGATAAAGGCCATTATAATAAAATCTTTTCCCAAACGCAGGCAATTCTTTATGATAAGATAACCGGGACCAGAGGGAAAAACCGACATGGTTTCCGGCGATCCCCTAAAAATACCTCAGAAGGCAGAGATGTTTGGCGGAAATGAACAGGCATTTGATTTTTCGAACCATTCTGTTTCTCGGTTTGCTGGCCGGAGGCGCCGGGCTGGTGGGGCTGCGGCCGGCGGCGACGGCCAGGCCGGCACCCAAGGTTGCCCTGTCCGAGAGCTCCTTCGATTTCGGCCAGGTCTATGAGGACAAACAACTGACCCATACCTTCATAGTCCGGAACCCCGGAAGCGCCCCCCTGGAGATCAGAGACGTGGACCCGGATTGCGCCTGCACGGTGGCGAGCTACGACCGGCGCATCTCTCCCGGCGGCCAGGGCGCCATCACCCTGAGCATCAAGCCCTACTCGGTGATGCACCAATTTCTCAAGCAGGCCCGGGTCGAAGTCAATGATCCGGACCAGCCGGAGCTGACCCTCACCCTCAAAGGGGTGGTGCAGCCCATCATCGAAATCAAGCCCAGCCACATCATCCGGCTCCGGGGCAGCGCCAAAGACCTCCTCCAGGGCCAGGTGCGTTTCGTCTCCCATCTGCCCGGGTCCTGGGAGATCAAGACTTACCAGACCAATATCCCGGATAAAATCGAGGTGCAGCTTCGGGCGGAAGAACCGGGCCGGGTGTATGTCCTGGAGGTGACGAACAAGAGCCGGGAAGCGGGCCATTATGCCGGCAGGATCGACCTGGTCACTTCCTCGGAACAGCGGCCCCGCCTCATCGTCCGGGTATTTGCCGATCTCTACCTGCCTTCGGGGGTCAACCCGTGAAGGAGCATCTCGTCCAGGAGACGATGCGCAAAGGCCCGGCAGACCTGGCGCAGGAGTAGTTCTTTCTCTCTGGGGGCCTGGGGACCGGGATTGACGGGGGAATCCTGGCTGATCCGATCCCGGAAGGCAAAGAGCACCTGGCCTGCTTGGGTGATGGTTCCTGAGACCATCAACTGGCCGCTGATGCTGCCCACCAGGAAGCGCAGGCTCTCCCCCCGGATGCCGACCAGGTTGATGGCGCCGGTCAAGGCGCAGCCACCTTCCGGGGCTTCGGCTTCGGTTCTCAGGCCGTTGGCCTCCCAGGCCCGGGTGAGCTCTGCCTGAAAAATCGGCAGGAAAACGTCCGGGGCCACGCCGTGGGTCTGTTCCACGGTGAAAGGACCAAGATGGCAGGCGCCCTGGGTGGGGTCAAACCCCGGGGCGACATAATATTCGGTCAGATAGCTTCCCGGCTGCATTACCACGCCGGCCGGCGGGGGCGAAAAAGACCGGGGGGGGACGCAGCCAACCCCGGCAATAACTGCCAGGGCCAGGCAACAGGCCAAAGCCCGATAATTCTTTCCGTGAGCCATGGCTCCTCATTATCATAATCAGGGACGCCATGGCAAAGGATTAGTTGCCGTTAGGAATACGGTCAGTTGTCAGTTGAAAAATAGCAGTCAGCTTTCAGCAGTCAGCAGTCAGCAAAAACTGAGGGGTGACGAGCCGGCGCATAACTTGCCGTCCCTTTTTTTAAAGAGGAAAAATTGATAACTGACCACTGGCTACTGACCACTGGTAACTGACTACTGACCACTGACCACTGACCACTGATGTTCCGGAAAATTGCCCTGTGGGCCGCCAGCATTTTAGGAATCCTGTTGCTCGGCAGCCTGGGCTTCGTCTTCATCGAAGGCTGGAGCTTCTTCGACGCCCTCTACATGACGGTGATCACCCTGACCACCGTGGGGTACCAGGAAGTCCACCCCCTGGACCGCTGGGGGCGGATTTATAACATGCTGCTGATCCTCACCGGCATGGGGGTCATCTTCTATATCATCACCGCCATGGCCCGGGTAGTGGTGGAAGGGGAGATCCGGGCGGCCTTGGGGAAGCGCAAATTGGTCAAGCTCATCAAACGACTCAAGGATCACTACATCATTTGCGGTTTTGGCCGCATCGGCGAGATCATCGCCCGGCAACTTCAGGAGCGAGGGGTCTCCTTCGTGGTGATCGAAAATAATCCGGACCAACTGCCCCGATTGGATGCGGCCGGTTATTCCTTCGTGGCCGGCGACGCCACCCGGGAGGAAGTCCTCCTGGAGGCCGGCATCGAGCGGGCCCGTGGTCTGGTGGCAGTGGTCTCCTCGGACGCCGGCAACGTTTACATCACCCTGACGGCCCGGAGCCTCAACCCCCGTCTCTTCATCGTGGCCCGGAGCGTAGACGAGGGGTCCCGGCAGAAACTGCTCCGGGCGGGCGCCGACAAGGTGGAATCGCCTTATGAGATGGGGGGCCGCAAGATGGCCCATACCATCCTCCGGCCGACGGTGGTCACTTTCATGGAGTTGGCCATGCAGGAAGGGGTGGAGTGGAGCATGGAGGAGGTGGCCGTGGGAGGCAGTTCGCCCTTGATCGGCCTGCCCCTCAAAGACTCCGGCATCCGCCAGAAGTTCGACCTGATCATGGTGGCCATCAAGCGGGTTGACGGCGAGATGCTCTTTAACCCCACCCTGGAAACCGAGATCATGGCCGGGGATACCCTGATACTCATGGGCCTCAGGAAGAACCTGGAGGCTTTGGAGAAAGTGGTGAGTTAAAGATGGTTTTCTGTTTTCTGTTTTCTGTTTTCTGTGAAAGGACAGAATCCTCAGAGTATTTAACCGGCTTCAGTTGCGGTAATTAGTGACAGATCGACAAAATAATCTTTTGGATCGCCGCCTTAATTTCTTGTCTTTTTACAGAAAACGGAAAACAGAAAACAGAAAACCGCCTCAAGGAGGGCGCGATGGCGACAGCGGTTATCGGTCGGGGGGTGAGCATCACGTATTATGGCCATGCGGCCTTCAGGCTGGCCGGGCCCGGGGTGACGGTGTGCATCGACCCCTGGCTCAGCAATCCCCTCCTCACCACCCCCCTGGACCGGGTGGGGAAAGTGGATCTGATCCTGGTGACCCACGGCCACGGCGACCATGTGGGGGACACGGTGGCTCTGGCCCAAAAGACCGGGGCCCCGGTGGTGGCCATCCATGAGCTGTCCCAGATCCTGAGCAGCCAGGGAGTTCCCCAGACGGTGGGCATGAACAAGGGGGGCACCTTTGAGTTTCCCGGGGTCAAAGTCACCATGACCCAGGCGGTGCATTCCTCCTCGGTGGAGCAGGCCGGCCAGTTGGTGGCGGCCGGTGAGGCCGGGGGATTTGTCCTGCAGTTCGCCAACGGCTTCACGGCCTACCATGCCGGGGATACCGCGGTATTCGGGGACATGGCGCTGCTCCGGGACCTGTATCAGCCGGAGTTGGCCATGCTGCCCATCGGCAGCCATTATGTCATGAACCCGGGGGAGGCGGCCCTGGCCTGCCGGCTGCTTCAGCCCCGCTGGGTGATTCCCATGCATTACGGCACCTTTCCGGTGCTCACCGGCACCCCGGCGGAACTCAAGGAGCGCCTGCAAGGAGAGGCCGTGCAGATCTTGGCGCTGAAGCCCGGGGAGACGGTGGAGTAAAGACAGGGGTCAGTTGTCAGTTGTCAGTTTTCGGTAATACGGGGTGACAGTTGCGGGCGGGGAGACCCGCCCCTACAAGCTTTCTCCCTAAACCAGGCTGGCCGGCTAAGGCCGGCGCCGAGCGGGCCCAGGCTTTAGCGGCAAACTTAAGGGATTGGGGGTGGGGGGTTTGGGGGAGGGGGTAAGGGGCTGCGCCCCTTAGCCCCCTCCCCCAATATCCCTCCCAGGGAGCTTCAATGCGGCGGCGCAAGGTATGGCAGGTGGTTCGGACCAGGCCGGAGTCGATCCGGGAGGTGAGTGCGCGCCACCATCTCCCCCCCCTGGTGGCCCGCCTGCTGGTGAACCGGGGTCTGGACACGCCGGATGACATCCTGGCCTTCCTGGAGCCCACCCTGGAACGCTTGCATCCTCCCTTTGGCCTGGCCGACCTGGAGCCGGCCACGGCTAGGGTGGAGCAGGCGTTGCGGCGGTCCGAGGCGGTGGCCGTTTACGGCGATTACGATGTGGACGGACTGACGGCCACCTGCCTGTTGCACCAGTTTTTCGAAGAGCTGGGTCTCAAATGCCATGCTTATGTCCCGGACCGCCTCCGGGAAGGTTACGGCCTGAACCTGCCGGCCTTGCGGGAACTGGCCGGCCTGGCGCGTCTCCTGGTGACGGTAGACTGCGGCATCAGCGATGCCCGGGAAGTGGCCTGGGCCCAGGACCAGGGTCTCGACGTGATTGTCACCGACCACCACGAAATCCCCCCGGAACTACCCCGGGCCCTGGCGGTGGTCAATCCCAAACGGGGCAGCGCCGACTACCCGTTTGGGGAGTTGGCCGGGGTAGGGGTGGCCCTGCTCCTGGCCCTGGGAGTGCGGGCGGAACTCAGGGGTTCGGGCTGGTTCGAGGATCATCCGGAGCCGAACCTCAAGGCCTACCTGGACCTGGTGGCCTTGGGGACCGCGGCCGACGTGGTGCCCGTGGTGGGAGAGAACCGCATCCTGGTGGCCCAGGGCCTCAAAGTATTGGAAGCGAGTCGCCGCCCCGGGGTGGTGGCCCTGCGGGAAGCCGCCGGCCTGGAAGGCAAACCCATATCCTTCCGGGACCTGGTCTTCCGCCTGGCCCCCAGGCTCAATGCCGCGGGCCGCTTGGGCCAGGCCAAGGGGGCGTTGCAGCTGCTGCTGGCCCCCGAATTGGGGCAGGCCCGCCATCAGGCCGCCCATCTGAACAACCTGAACCGGCAGCGCCAGACCCTGGAAGAAGAGGTGCTGCGCCAGGCCGCCAACCTGATCCGCCGAGAAAAACTGGAGAAAAGGCCGGTAATGGTTCTGGCCAACGAAGGCTGGCACCCGGGGGTCATCGGCATTGTCGCCGCCCGGCTGGCGGAAGCGCATCATTGCCCGGTGGCCCTGGTGAGCCTCAAAGATGGGGTCGGCCGGGGTTCGGCCCGGTCCATCGAGGGTTTTCACCTGTTCGCCGGGCTCAGGCATTGCCGGGACTTACTCATCAAGTTTGGCGGCCATCAGGCCGCGGCAGGCTTTGAGGTGCGGGCCGATGCTCTTGCCGCCTTGCAAACCGGTTTGGAGCAGGCCTTTGAGGCACAGCTCGGGGCAATCCCTCCTCCCCCCACCTTGAAAGTGGATGCGGAAGTGGCCCTGCCGGATTTGAACAACCACTTTTTCCACCACCTGGAGCGGCTGCGCCCTTTTGGGCCCGGCAATCCCGAACCTATCTTTGTCTGCGCCGGGGTGGATTGCCTGGCCTCCCGCATCGTGGGGGACCGACACCTGAAGGTGCAGCTGGCCCAGGAAAACTGCATCCGGGAGGCCATCGGCTTCGATATGGCCGCTTACCACCCCCTGTCCGGCCCCCTGGACGTAGCCTTCAGCACCGGGCTCTCCTATTACCAGGGCCAGACCAACCCCGAATTGAGAATCCTGGATTGGGGGCGGCCGTAAGGAGAGTTGGCAGGGGTCAGGGGTCAGTTAACAGCTTTCAGTTTTCGGTTTTCGGTTTTCGGTTTTCGGTTTTAAAAATGACATTGTTATCAAATGAGCTGACCACAAAATTTACTTGGACGCATAATTTGCAATAATTGAGAAAATAAAATCGGGTGGCACAGGCTTTCCAGCCTGTGCAGCGCAGGCTGAAGCCTGCGGCTACCCAAAACCGGTTATTTCGCAGTAGCCTCGGCTCCGCGCCCTGATGGCAATTTTCTCTACGCTGACCACTGATAGCTGACAGCTGATAGCTAACTAATAGTCCTTGCCCGGCAGCTTTTTCTATGGTAGTGATTGTGCATTAAGGTGCAATGTCGGGGTAGTGCAATGAACCGGCCCGGTCGGAGGGAAAAACATGGCGGCGGTAAATAAAGTTATCCTGATTGGCAATCTAGGGGCTGACCCGGAGTTGCGCTACACCGCCGGCGGCACAGCCGTATGTAAGTTCAACATAGCCACTACCGAAAGTTACTCGGACAAACAGGGCAGCCGCCAGGAGCGCACGGATTGGCACCGGGTGGTGGCCTGGGGCAAACTGGCGGAGATCTGTGGCCAGTACCTCTCCAAGGGCAGACAGGTCTATATTGAGGGTAGGGTTCATAACAACAACTGGGAGAAAGACGGAGTCAAACACTATTCCTATGAAATTTGGGCCGACAACATGCAGATGCTGGGGGCCGGCGCCGGCCGCGGTCCGGAGCGGGAACCCGAACCGCCTTTTCCACCGCCCGAAGGCGGTATCCCGGAAGACGATATTCCTTTTTAGCTGAAGTTGTCAGTTGCCAGTTTGCAGTTCCACTGACTGCTGATTAATGGCTGCTGCCGGGAAACCCTTTCGTAGGGTGCGTCTTACGCACCAAAAGATGGCGCGTAAGACGCGCCCTACATAATAATTGACCACTGACCACTGCTTTGCAAAACCGGCGCACCTTACGGGAACAAATCGTCGCCTGCCTGCGGGCAGGGGATTTTGCGGGCCTGGTGGCCCTGGCCGGGCAAGATGCCGGGGTGGCCAGGCAGTTGCTGGCCCTGCTGTTTGCCCCCGATGAACTGCTCCATTGGCGGGCGGTGGAAGGCCTGGGGCAGGTGGCCGGAGCCCATCCCGGCCAGGTGCAGAAGCTTATCGGCCGGCTCCTTTATTCTCTGAACGAGGATTCGGGCAGTTTCGGCTGGGGGGCAGCCGCGGCCCTGGGGGAAATCGGCCGCTGCCAACTTCCCCTGGTCGCGGACATTATCCCCATGTTCTGCGGCTTACTGGAGCAATCCTTTTCCCAGGCGCAGATGCTCTGGGGAATCGGCCGTTTGGGGGAGAGGCACCCGGATCGCCTGGGAGAAGTCCTGCCCTGCGTGCTTCCCTGCCTGTCGTCCCCGGACCCCCTGGTGCGGGCCCTGGCGGCCTGGAGCCTGGGGAAGAGCGGCTATCAGCCGGCCCGCAGCGCCATCCGGGCCCTGGTCCGGGATGAGAGCCCGGTGGAACTCTACGAGGGGGGCAGGGTGCGCCGGGCCACCGTGGGCCAGGTCGCCCGGGAAGCCTTATCGGCTTTGGGGGAAAATTAGATGTAGAACCGCCGCCCCCGGCGGTTCCGAAGCCGGCGAGGGCGCCGTTCTACATTTCTCCTGGAGCTCATGTCGCAGGGGCTTAGTAAATCTGATCTGAAAGGAAAATCGCGATGTTATTGATGATTATAGCTTTTGCCGCCGGAGTGTTTGTGGGCTATAAATATCCCCGCCAGGTGGAACAGGCAATTGAGAGCGCCAAGAAATTGTTCAACGACCTGAAACAGATGATCGGCAAAAAGGGGACCCCTCCCAGCGCCTGAACCGGCGATTCCCGATAACGCCCAGAGATTTAAGGAATTTTACTGCCTTGGAGAGAGGGAAGGGGCGTGGTGCGCCTTGCCCATACGAAATGGCAAGTGCATTATTTATTTGGCAAGTAAAAACAGGGGGATATCGTTATGCATTTCAAAGCAATTTAACAAACTCGTCTATGCTTAATCCCGACTGGCGAATGATGGCTCTCAAAGTTCCTTTGTCCAATTCCGTATGGTCGGGCACTACCAGCTGAGCAAAAGGGTCATCTCGGCGCAAGATAATGTGACTGCCTTCCTGTCTTTTGAAATAAAATCCGACTTGGCTCAGCGCTTTGATGCATTCCCTTCCGGATAGTTTTGGCAGTTTGCTCATACCGCCACGAGCATAGCCTCAAAAGATTCTTCCGGAACCGGCAAGCCATCCTCCTCAAGTGCCTTGATATATCCCCGGATTGCTTCTTTAATATTGTTAATCGCTTCTTCCTTCGTCTTACCCTGGCTGATACAGCCCGGAAGGCTGGGGCATTCCGCCACCCAATAGCCATCTTCACCCTTGTATACAATTACCTGTCTCATGGTCCATTTCCTTATATTATGTTTCTAGACAGGGAAAAAGTTAAAATACTGCAAAGATGTTAATCACGACTCTGGCCAAAATCATTAGGCACCCATCAATAATATATCTCGTCTTGCCTCACCCCTGCACCCGCCACACCGTCCCCTGGGGGGTGTCCTCCAGGAGAATGCCCAGGTCGGCCAACTCTTTGCGGATGGTGTCGGCCCGGGCCCAGTCCTTAGTGGCCCGGGCCTGGCTCCGGGCCGCGATCAACTCTGCTATTTCTTCCGGACTGATTGGCAGCGATTCGGGCTTCTGGCGGAGGCCGGCCAGGGTCGCGGCGGGGTCGCCTTGCAGCAGGGTGAGGACCCCGCCCAGTTCCACCAGGTCTTGCTTCAACCTCCCCAACCAGGCCAGGTAGGCCGGTTCGGCCGAAGGAGCTTCCAGCACCCGGTTGGCCAGGCGCACCGCTTCGAAGAGATAACCCAGGGCCTGGGCCGTGTTGAAATCATCATCCATGGCCGCTTCGAACCGCGCCCTGAGGGACCGCAGCCGCACCGCTGCCTCCGGGGACAGGCCGGCCGGGACAAAGTCCTGGGAAGCCGCCTTCGTGCCGCCCGCAAAGCCCCGGGTAAGGTCCTGGATCCGGGCCAGGGGAGTGTAAAGGCGGACCAGGGCCGTCTCCGCCTCCCCCAGGGCCTGGTCGGAGAAGTCCAGGGGGCTGCGGTAATGGCCGTTGATCAGGAAAAACCGCACCACCTCGGCCGGAAACCGGGCCAGGACCTCTTTCACGGTAAAGAAGTTCTTCAGGGACTTGGACATCTTCTCCTGGTTGATGGTGAGCATGCCGTGGTGCAGCCAAAACCGGGCAAAGGGGCGGCCGGTGGCCGCTTCGGATTGGGCCAGTTCGTTTTCGTGGTGGGGAAAAACCAGGTCCTGGCCGCCGCCGTGCAGGTCGAAGGTTTCCCCCAGGTACTGCATAGCCATGGCCGAGCATTCGATGTGCCAACCCGGCCGCCCCGGTCCCCAGGGACTGGGCCAGGCCGGTTCCCCGGGTTTGCTCCCCTTCCACAGGGCAAAATCCAGGGGGTCTGCCTTGTTAGGGTCCACTTCGATGCGGGCCCCGGCCTGGATGTCCTCCAGGCTCTGCCCGGAAAGCTTGCCGTAGCCGGGGAAGCGCCGCACCCGGAACAGGACGTCCCGGCCCCCCTGGTAGGCAAAACCCTTCTCCTCCAGGCGCCGGATCAGGTCCAGGATCTGGGGAATGTGCTCTGTGGCCCGGGGTTCGATCTGGGCCGGGGGTACTCCCAGGGCGGCCATGTCGGCTTGAAAAGAGGCGATATAACGCTCGGCTACCGCATCCCAGGACACGCCGGTCTCCTGGGCCCGCTTGATGATCTTGTCGTCGATGTCGGTATAGTTGCGCACATAGGTGACCGCAAAGCCACGCCAGCGCAGATACCGGACGATGACGTCGAAGACCACCGCGGACCGGGCGTGGCCCAGGTGGGAGTCGTCGTAAACCGTCACGCCGCAGGCGTATAGGCCCACCTTTCCGACGTCCCGGGGCTCGAAGGCTTGTTTGCGTCTGGTCAGGGTATTATAGATCTGCATGCGAAAAAGGGGTTGACAACCGGGGCAAGATAGGTGAAGTCATTCTCCATCCGGGCTCCGAATAACCTTGAGCCCGAGGGGGGATGAACCGATGTCTGAAGTAATCAGCAAAGTCACCAAAAACGCCCGGGAAGTCCTGTTTTTATCCTTATCGGAATTCAAAGGCCACCGCCTCATCGATCTCCGGGTCCACGTGCCGGGGGATGAAGAAGGCCAGTGGGTTCCCACCCGCAAGGGCGTTTCCTTGGCCGTGGGCCTTTACCCGGCCTTCAAGCAGGCCCTGGCCGAACTGGAGCAGGCGTTGCTGAAACAAGGGCTGCTGGATGCCGAAGACCTGGCCCCACCGGAGTGAGCTTTTCAGGGGCCAGGGGTCAGGGGCCAGGGATTAGTTGTCCGTTGTCAGTTGTCAGTTGTCAGTTGTCGGTTGTCAGTAACCAGAAATCGCAAACCGGTGCCTGCTTGTCGATACCCTTAGCCAATCCTGAGTCTTAGCTGAAAGCTGACCGCTATATTTAACTGGCCCCTGCCCCCTGCCCCTGGCCCCTGCCTAATCCCGCACGAACTCACCAAACCGTCGGGGATGGCCCAGTTTCCGGGCGATGAAGTACCGGGGCGGCTCGTAGTGGTGTTCCGCGGTAAAAGGCTCGGCGAATTTATCGCCCACCAGCTCTTCTTTCACGAAGAAGGCGTTGCCACCGGTGAAACTGCATCCCACCAGCCGGTAACCTTTCCTCGCCCCCAGGAGCTCCAGGGACTTCAGGCTGGCCCCCTGGTGAGAAGAGCCGTCCCAACTGGTCCGGGCTTCGTACTTGACGATCCACTCGAGATGCGCCGGCAGGACCGCATTATATTCAATCACCACCACCCGGGGTTGATACCGCTGGATGGCCTGCCACACCCAATAATCGTTGCGGTCAATATCGATGGACAATAAATCATAAGTTTCGGGGACCGAGGCTTCTTTAAAGATATCTTCGATATCTTCCGCGGTGACAAAGTCTTGCCGTACCTGTAATTGCCCGCCGGCCAGGAGGCTGCCATAGGCTTTCCGGATGGAAGCCACATTTTTTTCCCCCGACTCAATCCACAGGCCGCGCCAATCTTTTAACAGCAGGTAGGTGGTGTTGCTTTCCGAACCGTTACCCACCCCGAACTCGACAAAATAACGGTTGCTGGCGCCGATCCGGTTGAAAATCTCCTCAATGATGCCATCTTCGCCCCCCTGGGAAAAGACCTGGAATTCGTGGCGGTTCAGTTTCTTGCCCTCATACCGGGGGTTTTCCAGGAGATATTCCTTCAGGTACTGCTCCACCAGGATTTCTTTGACAACCCGGACCGATCCCTCGACCCCCCGTACCGGGAAATGTTTCAGGAAACTCTTTTTGATCTTGCCGAACAACCCCATGGCCTGGTTCTGCCTGAAAAAAGAAAAATGTCGGGTGGGCATTGCCCACCATAAACCTGTCGCTCTTCCTTCAAGGGGAGAGCGCCGACTTTCAATGGTGCGCCTTGGCGAGGCCCGCCAACGCCGCCAACCGGCCTAGATCATAACTCAGCCGCCCACGGCTGGCAAGCAAAAGCCTGGCCTACAAATCGGCTCCCCCCCTCACCCCCAACCCTCTCCCCCGCAAGCGGGTGGAGAGGGAAATCAACCTTTCGCATCACGCCACGCCTTTTGGCGGCAGACGGCCTTCGACCTGCCAAAAATTTGCACCCTGCCTTGATTTGTTCCCTTTCCACCCTATATTTACCAAAGATACCGGTTCAAAAGCTGGAAAGGAGCGACCATGAAACCTTACGCCGTCATGGATTTTTCCAAACTGTTAGGGATGCCCGGATTCAGCGACACCCTCCTCAAAAACCACTTCACCCTTTACCAGGGGTATGTCAACAACAGCAATAAGGTCTTCGAGACTTTGACCAACTGGCTTAAGGAAGGCAAGCAGGGCTCTTACGAGTTCGCAGAATTAAAGCGCCGCCTGGGCTGGGAGTTCAACGGCATGCGCCTCCATGAAATCTATTTCGAGAACCTGGGGGGCAATGGTGATCCGGGCAAGGCGCCCAAACTGGTGGAGGCGCTCAAAGCTCAGTACGGCTCCTTTGACGCCTGGGTCGCCGACTTCCTGGCCACCGCCGCCATGCGGGGCATCGGCTGGGTCGTCACCTACCAGGACATCGCCATGGGGCAGGTCTTCAACCAGTGGATCAACGAGCACGACGTGGGCCACCCCGCCGGACTCAACCCCATCCTGGTCCTGGACGTCTTCGAGCACGCCTATATGACCGACTACCAGCTCAAACGGGCCGACTACGTGGCCGCCTTCATGAAGAACCTCAAATGTGAGGAAGTGGAGAAGCGGTTTAAGAAGTAACAAATTTAATCGTGGGGTGAGGGCCGGGGCCTGAGCACAGGCGGGTACGCCTGCGCTACTGACCCTCCCCCACCCCCCTCCCAACCCGCTGACATTATCAAGGGGGCCCGCTGGGTTTCCCTCGCACCTTACAAGCTGTAGGGGCGTGATTTATCACGCCCGCTGAGGGCGCCATGAATGGCGCCCTTACCTGCCTTTTTTTCTATTACCACACAATTATCTCTTCCAGTTTCCGTTTCGGGACGTGGTGCACGGCTTTTCCGTCCCGCCAGTATTTGATGCTGCCTCCCGGGGCCAGCTCTTCCAGCACCACTTCTTCTTCGGGCTTTCCCAGGGCTATCACCAGGACGATGTCGTACCTCTCAGGGATTTTTAGGACTTCCCGCAGACGTTCCCTTTTGATAGAACCGATCATGCAGCCGGCCAATCCCTTTTCCCTGGCCCCCAACAGGATGCTTTGGGCGGCGATCCCCGGGTCGATGCCGAAGTCTTTGGCGATCTCCTTGTCCCCCAACATCACCAAATAAGCGGCGGGTTGCTCCCCTGCTTCGGGGCCGGACCAGTCCTGGAGATAGCCGGCCCAGGCCAGGCAGACAAAGATTGCCTCGTTCTTTTTGGCATCATTGGCCAGGATATATTTCAAGGGTTGGAGGTTGGCGGCGGAGGCGGAACATCTTGCCAAATTCGCCAGCCATTTTAAGGTGTCCAGGGTAATCGCCTCATCCTGATAAAACCGCCGGCAGCTGCGATTTTGCCTGATCAACTCCTCAATCATGTCAACCTCCTTGAGAGACGGTTTTCGGTTTTCGGTTTTCTGTTTTCGGTTTTCGGTTGAAGATGAAGGAAGATGAGTATCTCAGGTTCGGTCTGAGCCAACCCCTGACCCCTGACCCCTGGCCCCCTCCCAAGAATCCTCACTCCCTTCCCTCCAGCCGGGTCAGGCGGAAGGTCCCTTCCGGGCCCAGGGTGGCGTCATAGCCCCGGCTCCGCAGGAATTCCGGCAAAGGCCGCCCCAGGAGGAGTTCGGTGGCTGCTTCGCTAAGTTGCCAATCTTCCCGGAGGGTCTGCCTCAGGTAATGGTCGAAATGCAGGGCGTCAAACAGCAAATCGCCCGCCTCTTCCCGACCCTCTTCCAGGTCGGCCAGGGCCCGGCTCACCTGGGCCAGGTCGCAGCGCTGCCGATGCGCAGTGATCAACTCCCAAACCTCAGGCACCCTTTCGAAAAGATGGCCCCGGTGCAAGAACTCCCCGGTCTCCGGAGGCGGGGCCGGCTCCCCCCAACATTCTTGCCGCCGGCATTGCTCCGGGCGCTTTTCATAAATCCGGCAAGTGTTGGTGGCCGCCAGGTAAAAGCAGCATTGCCGGCTGCCCGGCACCTCCCGAACTTTCAGACGCTCCTCCTGCAGGGTGGTCACCGTCCCCTCCCGGGAGTTCACCTGTTCCCCGATTCTCAGGGTATAGACATCATCCCAGTTGAGCACTTCTTCGGCCAGCAGGGCCAGGTCCGGGGCGAGGAGGGTGGGACTGCCCTTTTCGCAGCATTCCCCGCAGCGGAGGCATTCCTCCTGCCCGGCCCGGACCGCTTCCCGCGCTCCCGCCATCAGCCGCCGCCAGGCCGCCGCCCGCTCCTCCGGGATAAGATGCGGCCAATCCCCCTCAATCTGCTTGAACCCTGCCGCCTCCTCAATCTCCCGGCGCAGCACCGCCGCCCGGCGACTCCTGGGATCCACCCCCATGGCTTCACCCAAGTACTCCTGCCACAGGGAGACCATCACCTCCCGAGGCCCCCTGGCCAAAGCCTCCCAGGGATCTGTGCGGATCTTGCCCAAAAACTTTTTAGCTGACATGAGCATTCCTTTTGGATTAGGTATGGTTGGGGGTGGGGGGGGT
>Ga0315281_10002479_pt1 | contig 27387 bp, 21 predicted proteins | sample YL17G07_0_MG_FD_204540 | JGI IMG/M metagenome (GOLD analysis project Ga0315281, IMG submission 204540) | Sediment microbial communities from Yellowstone Lake, YNP, Wyoming, USA - YL17G07_0 | ecosystem: Environmental > Aquatic > Freshwater > Lake > Sediment | place: USA: Wyoming | collected...
GAAGGAACCGGCACAGAAGTAATGGCAGATGTGGAGCCTGAGACCGAGCTGGTAGTTAGGGTAGTCGGATCTGTGTTTGCGGCGACCGCGGTGACCGCCGCATTTGCGGCGGTGGTGAAACCGGGCAAGGCGGTGATCATCACAACCGTTGCATTCACGTCAACACCGGTGATGGAGTTGTTGAATGTTTTTCCATCGTCAAGCACCGTACCCAGCGCCTTTTCCAGAGTGGCGACGGCAACCGTTGTGCCGGGGTTCACGTCCACCTTGGAATCAGAGGTTCCGACCGTATGAACCGCTTTCAAAACCACCTTGCCGTCGCTACTGGTTGTTTTGATGACATATGTGGCGTTTCCCGGCACATGCAAGCTATAACTTCCATCATTGCCCGTAATGTTAGTGTCCGCAGTGGAGCCGTCACTTGCAATCGCCTTCACCGTGGCATTGCTCATTGGGTTGGCGGCCCTACCCTTTTCATAATTTGTGGAGGGTTTGGAAGAAGATACGGTTGTTTTATCGACAACCCCGGAGAGGGTTATTTTTGAGACATTGCTACTTGAGAATCCTATTGGCATGGTGCTTGAGCCGCCACCGCCGCCGCCGCAAGAGGTAAAAAGAAAAGTGGAAAATACCAGAAAGGAAATTAAAGAAAATGAGAGGCGGTTATTTTTTACCCCCCCCCTACAAGGTTCATGCCATCTTTAGATGATTTTTTCATTTCCTCCCCCTTTAATTTCATTGCAACGAAGACTCTCACACCTTAATCAATAAAGAATTATACTCGGGCTTATAAAGAACAATCAAGAAGTGTTTCGAACCGCCGCCCACCTCCCCTTTTAACCCGGATTCCGAAGTTAGATTGGTAGGCGAGGTGTCATCCAGACCGCATCTTGGCGGGGTCGGGGCAATCCTGCCTTGCATTGGCGCGGAGCACCAAACAAGAAGTTAAATCGGATAGTCGATTTTGCAGGTGGAGGAACATACCTCCCGTATGTGCGCCAGAACCTTTTCGTGTTCGGGATGGACGCGGTATTTCTCAAGTTCCTCCAAATTCCTAAAAACGGAGTTCAGCACCACGTCGTAAGAATTCCCGGCGTGAATTACGTCCAATCCCGTTTCGCACTCGACCATGTGGCCGTCCGTTTTTCCTTTTAAGGCGAAAAGCATCTCGGCCAGCTTTTTTGCCTCGTCGTTGTCGACCCCCTCTTTCATCTTAAAAAGCACTATATGGCATATCATAAATCCCCCTCTTCAACTCACTCCCCCGCAATGGGAGAGAAAAAAACCACGGATGGACACAGATACAAACGGACACCAAAAGTTGTCATTCCCGCGAAGGCGGGAATCCAGCTCCACTTTATACCATTCCCAACTGGTTCCCCGCCTTCGCGGGGATGACAAAAATGGAGCTTTTTCCCATCCGTGTTTATCCGTGTTCATCCGTGGTTAAATTTTTCCCCGCGTCTTCAATAAGGCGCATCATGGACGACACGGCGTTTTCGAACCCGTCGTAGACCGCCTGCGACACTATGCTGTGGCCTATGTTAAGCTCCTCCAATATCCCTATCGCCGCTATCGGGCCGACGTTTTTGTAGTTAAGCCCGTGTCCGGCGTGAACCGAAAGCCCCAGCGACTCCGCTTTTTTCGCGGCCTGCTCCACCCTTGCAAGCGCCGCCAAGGCACCCTTGTCCGTCTTCGTCTCGCTGTATTCCGCCGTGTTTATCTCCACCGCGTCGGCTCCTGTTTTGGCGGAGGCCTCTATCTGTCGCAAATCCGGGTCGACAAAAAGCGACACGGTTATCCCTTTTTCGCGAAATCTTTTTGCCAATTCGGCGAAGAATGCCGGACGCGCGGCGACGTCCAATCCCCCCTCGGTCGTCAGTTCCTCCCGCTTTTCCGGAACGAGCGTGACCTGCTCCGGCCTGATTTTAAGCGCTATTAAAATGACCTCATCTTCCGGCGCCAGCTCCAAATTCAGCCTACAGGACGGGATTTGACGAATTCTTGCCACGTCGTCATCCTGTATGTGGCGCCTGTCCTCGCGCAGATGCACGGTTACGCAGGAAACGCCCAGCTTTACGGCGATTTGGGCCGCCACAAACGGGTCGGGATATTCTGTTTTTCGGGCTTCGCGCAACGTGGCCACATGATCCACGTTCACCCCAAGTTTGGCCATGGGCGGACTAGTTGATTACGACCCGGTGGAATACGTCGAAGTCCTCAAGCACCCTGCCGACCCCCCTGACTATCGCCGTGAGCGGATCGCGGGAACGGTGGACCGGGAGGCCCATGTCGTGCTGTATCCGCTTGTTGAGGTTGCGGATGAGCGCGCCGCCGCCCGCTAGCACCACACCCCTGCTGGTTATGTCCGCCGCCATCTCGGCGGATACTCCGCTCATGGCCCTGTGGACGGAGTCCACTATCGCCTTCACCGGCTCGGCCATAGCCTCGCGTATCATCGTGTCGTTGACGAGAAGCCTGCGGGGCAGGCCGCTGGCTATGTCGCGCCCCGCCACCTCCGCCTCAAGCCTGGCGTCGGTCGCAAACGCCGAGCCGATTAGTATCTTCACCCTTTCCGCCTCGAACACCCCGATGTCCAAACCGTGGCTCCTGCGGATGTACTTCACTATGGAGTCGTCAAGCTCGTCCCCGGCCACGCGGATGGACTCGCTGTAGGCCGTGGCGAACATGGATATTATGGCCACCTCTGTCGTGCCCCCCCCGATGTCCACTATCAGGTTTGCGCGGGACTCGTGTATCGGCATGTTGGTTCCTATCGCGGCGGCCATCGGCTCCTCCACGAGGTATACCTTGCCCATCCCGGTCTCGACGGCGGATTCTATGACCGCCTTTTTCTCCACCTGCGTGATGCCCGACGGCACGCCGATGATTATCGTCGGTTTAAGGATAAAGGAGGAAAGCTTCGCCTTCGCTATGAGCGTTGATATCATTATTTTCGCGGCGTCGAAATCCGCTATCACGCCGTCCTTAAGCGGCCTTATCGTTATTATGTCATGGGGCGTTTTGCCGTACATCACCTTCGCCTCGGTTCCGACCCTCACCACCCTTTTTGTCTTGTTGTCTATGGCGACAACGGACGGTTCGTTTACCACTATCCCCTTGCCGCGCGCGTAAATAAGCGTGTTGGCCGTTCCCAAGTCCATGGCAAGATCCGTCGCGAAAAACGACCGCATTCGCGTGATTAACCCCGTGGAACTTTTACCGTTTGCCATATCCCCTCGTTCAATATTTATAAACCGTCACGGCCTCGCCGGTTTTTCGACCGGACTTCAGGGCGCTGAACGCCCGCTTAATTAGCTCGCCGCCGCGTATTCCGCTCTCGCCGGCAAAGGCGACGCCGGCCGTTCCCTCAAAAAACACCTGCTTTGACTCGATATAAAAGTTCTTTGCCCTCACAAGCTCGAGCAACTTGCGGGCCGACACGACCGATTCGTCCTTGTTGTGTCCCGGCAAATATATCAGAAAAACGTCGCCATAGTATCGGGCAACATGCCCTTTCTCGCCCACAACCCTTTTTAGGAACCCGGCTATCTCCACCAACGTGCTGTCGGCCGTGTCTATCGAAAAATCGTTGGTTATCCTGCTGAAGTCGTTTATGTCCAGCGCCAGCATCCCAGCCGGGGCGGCGCGGCCAAGCTCCTCCACCTTCTCCTTCAGATAAATGTAGTTGCCCAGCCCGGTAAGCTGATCCAGCTTGGCCGACGCCACGCTGGCTCCGTACGCATAGGCGCCAGCCACGTAGGACGCCGCTATGGAGCCGAGTATCGAAAGAATCCGCACGTCCGCCGGCTTGAACGCCTTCTCGCGACGGCTGACAACGCCGAGCGCCCCGATGACCTCTTTCCTGACGACCATCGGCACACCGAGGAACGAATGGTGCCCCTCCCCGGCCGCGCCGCCGACCTCCGCGCCCCCCTTGCGCAGGTCGTGGTGGTTTAGGAACCGCTTGTTCCTGATTATCCAGCCCATGAGCGACTGATCCAGTTGCAACGGGATTCTGCTCAATTCCTCGTCCCCGACGGGGGCGGGGAGAATGTTGAAGACCCCCTCCTGCGAGGACTTAAGGGCGAAAAGGAAGCCTGAATTTTCCACCAGCTTGTCGATGTTGTTGAATAAAACTTTCACTATGTGCGAAAGCCGCTCCGACGCCGCCATCTCTTCCACCACTGCCGTGATGGTCTCTATGCTGGACGCCTCGTGCTCCAGTTCCTCCACGCGCTCGTGGTCGGCGGCGACAAAAGAAAACACTCGCGCGAAGTCGGTCATCAGTTTCTGGTGCTTGGGGGTAAAGACGTACTGCCGCTTGCTGTCCACCGCCAGCACGCCCATCAGGCGCGCGCCGTCCGTGACCGGAACGGCCATGAACGATTTTATCTCCTCCGGTACGGAGTAGAGTTTAAGAGTGGTGGCATCGTGGGAAAATTCGCTTACGGTGAGCGGTTTGCGCTCCTTGGCCACCCAGCCTATCATCCCCTGTCCCGCCCTTATCGTCACGCCCGGAACCACGTTTCCGCCAAGCGAAAAGAAAGAAAACAGACTTAGCTCGTCCTCCTCCGGGCCGCTCCTGAAATACGCGACGGTGAACGCGTCCATCGTGTTGCATACGAGTTGCACCAAGGCCTCGAACTCCCTGTCCCGGCGCGGAGAGGGGATTTGCGTCGATAATGTCGCGTCCGTCCTCATGCCCTGTTTCAGCCTCGCGGCCGTGCACGCCGGGGTTTGCCCGCTTTTTTGTGCAAGCGATAATCAATGGAGTCTATGAGCGCCTGCCAGCTAGCCTCTATGACGTTCTCCGAAACGCCGACCGTACCCCACTTGGCGCCCGTCTCGTCGCCGGACTCTATCAGCACCCTTGTCTTGGCGCTCGTGCCGGAGCTTTCGTCCAATATTCGAACCTTGAAGTCCAGCAGTTTCACGCCGTTCAGCTCCGGATAATACGCCGATAGGGACTGGCGGAACGCCTTGTCCATCGCGTTTACCGGGCCGTTCCCCTCGGCGGCGGCGTAATGTTCCGCCCCGTCGGGGGTCTTTACGACAACGGTGGCCTCGCTGTTCTGTTTTTCCTTGCCGGACGAGACGGCAACAATCACGCGCGCGCGCACGACCTCGAAGAACTTTTTCCAGTGGCCGCGCTCTTTTTTCATCAGCATTTCCAGCGAGGCGTCCGCCCCCTCGAACTGGTATCCGTCGTGCTCCAGCGTCTTTACGCGGTTCACGATTTCCCGCGCGACCGGGTCGTCGGACTTCATCTCAATCCCGAACTCCCTGGCCTTCGCCAAAATGTTGGCCTTTCCCGACAAGTCGGAGACAAGGATGCGCCTTACGTTGCCGACTTTTTCCGGGGCTATATGCTCGTATGTGTACGGGTTTTTCAACACCGCGTCCACGTGCATACCCCCCTTGTGGGCAAACGCCGAATGCCCCACGAACGGCTGGTGGATTCGCGGCTTCATGTTGGCTATTTCCGAAACGAACACCGACGTCTCTTTGATGCGCCTGAGGCCCGCGTCGGAAAGAAGCCTGAACCCCATCTTAATCTGTAGATTCGGGACGATGGTGCACAGGTCGGCGTTGCCGCACCTCTCGCCGATGCCGTTGATGGTGCCGTGCACCTGTCTGGCGCCGGCCTGCACCGCCATTATCGTGTTCGCCACGACCATGTCACCGTCGTTGTGGCAGTGGATTCCCACGTTGCAGTTGAACTTCCACCTCACCTCGGCGGTGATGGAGTGAATCTCGTTTGGAAGGGAGCCGCCGTTGGTGTCGCACAAAACTATCCAGTCCGCCCCGCCGGTGAGGGCCGCCTCGACGCACTCCATGGCGTACCGGCTGTCGCTCTTATACCCGTCGAAGAAATGCTCGGCGTCGAACATAACCTCCCGCCCTTTGCTCTTGATGTATTTCACGGAGTCCCTGATAAGCTCCAGGTTCCTCTGCCTGGTCACGCGAAGCACGTGCGAGACGTGGATGTCCCACGTTTTGCCGAAAAGCGTGACAACCGGCGCGCGACAATCCAGCAACAGCTTAAGGTTCGGGTCGGTCGCGGCGGTCTTGGCCGGATGGTGCGTACTACCGAACGCGGCGATTTTGGAGTGCTTAAGCTTTAACTTGCGCACCTCCTTGAAATATTCGAGATCCTTGGGATTGGAGCCTGGCCATCCCCCCTCGATGTAATGGATGCCCATTTCGTCAAGCTTCTCGGTAATCCTAAGCTTGTCCATCAGGGAGAAGGAGACCCCCTCCGCCTGCGAGCCGTCCCTTAGAGTCGTGTCGTAAAGAAACAGTTTTTTCGACGGCTGATCCACGTCGTGGTCATGGTCGTGAATCGGATTGTCCATTATCGTAATTCTCCAAAGTTTCGGCGTTAACGCCGATTATTGCGCCTGTTCCGCGCGGGGAGCCTCGCCCCCGAGTTGGAACCCGGCGTGTAATATCCTAACAGCCCTGTCGACGTCCGCCCGCCTTATAATGCAGGATATTTTTATCTCGGACGTCGCTATCATCTCGATGTTTATGTTCGCGTCCGCCAGCAGGGAGAAAAGCTTCGCCGCGACGCCGGTGTGGGAGCGCATCCCCACGCCGACGATGGAAACTTTGCCTATCTCCTCGTCTATCAACACGCTCTTTGCGTTTATCTCCTTCACCGCCTCGTTCAGCAGTTTCATCGCCTTGCCGGCCTCGACACGCGGCACGGTGAGCGACAGGTCGGTCAGGCCGCTGGTGCCGACGTTTTGGATTATCATGTCGACGTTAATCTCCTCTCGGGCTATGACGCCGAATATTTTCGCGGCTATGCCCGGCTTGTCCGGAACCCCCACAATCGTCATCTTTGCCTGGTTCTTGTCGAAAACAACGGACGATACAAGCACTTTTTCCATCGAAGACTCCTCTTCCACAACCCATGTCCCGGGCCCTTCCTTAAAGGTGGACTTTACCACCACGGGCATCCTGTATTTAGCGGCGAACTCCACCGACCTCGTCTGGAGCACCTTTGCCCCGAGGCTGGCCATCTCCAACATTTCCTCGTAACTTATCCGTTCAATCCTCCTGGCGTTGGAGACGATGTTGGGGTCGGTCGTGTAAACGCCGTCCACGTCCGTGTAAATCTCGCATTTGTCCGCGTTAAGCGCGACAGCAAGCGCCACCGCCGTGGTGTCGCTCCCTCCCCTGCCCAGCGTTGTCACGTTTGAATTCTCGCTTATCCCCTGAAAACCCGCGATGACGACGATGTAGTCGTCGTTCAGGTATTTGTTGACGTAATTCTTGTCAATCTTCGTGATGCGCGCCTTCGTGTGCATTGCGTCGGTAAAAATTCCGCTCTGCCTTCCGCTGAGGCTCACCGCCTTGTGACCCAGTTTTTGCAACGCCATCGCCAACAACGGAATCGTCACCCGTTCGCCGGTGGAGATGAGCATGTCCAGCTCCCGTTCGCTCGGCTCGTCGGTTATCTGGTAGGCCAGCTTTATCAGCTCGTCGGTCTTGCCGGACATGGCGGACAGCACCACAACCAGCCTGTCACCCTTCTGCTTGTCGTGTGATACCTTTTTCGCGACGTTTTTTATTCGCTCGATGTCGCCAACGGACGTGCCGCCGTATTTTTGTACAATTAATCCCATACCGTGATAATTCTATCCCGCTTTCCCCCGCGAAGAAAGAAGGAAAAGAGTATTTTGCGGACGGCGCTCCCATCGTATGCCACACGAAAGCCTTAGGTAAACGAGTGTATGCGGCTCAACTCCTTTTCATATTCTAATCGCGCGCTCCACAAATCAACCTCTCGTTGCGCGTTCGCCCAAAATTCGGGAGTGTTGCCGAAAAGGCGCGACAAGCGCAGTGCCATTAGCGGAGAAACGGCCCTCTTCTCGTTTAATAGCTCGTTGTCAGAGATCCCTTTTGGGGCCGTAAAAAATGTCGAAGAGCGCGAGGGCGGCCTCCGGCGCCAGAGACGATTCGAGAATTTTAAGAATTTCGGCGTGGCCGAGGTTTTTTATTTTGTTGAAATCGTCGGGGGCGAGAATCTGTTGCAACCCGCCAATCAGCTGGTCTTGCCGGACGTTGTACCGCAGGCTGTCGAAAAACGAAGCCTCCAGGGCGAAATTCCTCGTCTTGACAATGTTGCGGTCAAGCGCGGGGAAAGGCATAATCGGGAACGAGTCTCGCTTCAAAGGCAACGCCAAGACTCCCTCCTTCCTGAGAAACAGCGAGCCGAACGTGTAGTTTTTAAGGTGTGTGCCGTAGTCGTCGGCATGGTCTGAAAAATTTCCGCCGACGACCGCAAGCCCGGAAGGGGCGATCAACCTCTCCTCGACCTCGGCTTTGGACTTGAAAGGAAAATCGGCGGCATATTTACCGTAGTCAAAAGTCAGCGACATCATGCCGCCGGGCCGCAAAACCCTCGCAAGCTGTCTTATCGCAACGGCCTGTTGTTCCGCCGGGATGTGCTCTATCACGCATATGCAAAAAACGGCGTCGTAGGACTCGTTGCCCTCCGACAGTTCGGTTAGCGACTCAAGGCGATGGGTCATTTTCAACCCCAGATGCTTTGTCATGACCGCCGCGTCTCTCACCTTTTTTTCGTCAATGTCCACGGTGGTCACGTCGCACCCCTCGGCTGAAAGATAGTAGGAGAAAACTGTGCCGGTGCCACCGGCGTCCAGCACCCTCATCCGCGAGTCGACCTTGGACTCCATGATGGCGCTGGAATATTCCCACATCCTAAGCCAGTGTTCCTGCAAATGGTCGGAAAAGCCCAGGCCGGTGGCCTTGATAGTGCCGTAAAGGTTGGAAATGCGCTCCACAAGCGGTTTTCTAATCAACTGGTGCATGTCCTGAAGATCGGCAAGCTTGTTAATTCCCATTCGTCCCCCCTTCATTCTCGACCGGCAAACAGACTATTTGACGGCATTATAAGTAGCTCGCCCAAGAACATGCAAGAACTGTATTTGCCATATTCCCGCCTTGCCCCTGACGAGCGGGGAATGTACAATGCCTTCACGCATTATGTTGAAAATTTTGACATTTAACTGGCACGAACCGTATTTGTGTCTAATGGCAAAAACCAACCACGAATTTTTCGTTTTTGAGCCGCTTCTGGTGGCAGACAAACATAGAAAATGGGACTTCAGGTTTCGCCCCCTTCCGCAGAACATGAAAATCATCTCCGAAAAGGATATGGTCGAAAAACTCGACCGGGGCTTCTTCAACCTTATCGTGTGCCAAAACGTCAAGGATTTCCTCCTGACGGCAAAATACGGCGTCCCGAAAATACTGGTCTTTCACAACAAGCTGACGACCGAGCTTGCGCTGGGCGGCAACTCGGTTGATAAAAAGAGCTATCTTGAACAATTCAAACCGGTCGCATCCCAATGTTATCCGGTCTTCATTTCCGAATCCAAGAGGGAGGACTGGGGCCTGCCGGGGGACGTGATACCGCCGGGCATCCCGCTGGAAGATTACGGCGGCTACGAAGGAGACACGGCGACAATCCTTCGCGTGGGAAACCGCATCAGGGAAAGAGACCTTATGATGGGGTTCTCCGCTCAAGAGCAGATTTGCGCCGGACTTCCATCGATTATTCTCGGAGACAACCCGGCGATACCCGGATGTAAACAGTCCGAAAGCTGGGACGACCTGAAGGCACATTTTAGGAAATGTCGCATTTACCTCAACGCCACCATGCATCCCTACGAAGACGGCTACAACCTCTCCATGCTGGAGGCGATGGCCACGGGAACGCCGGTCGTCTCCGTGGCAAACCCCACGTCGCCGCTGACGGACGGCGACGACGGATTCGTCTCCTCCGACTTAAACACGCTTCGCGCCTCCGCCAAGTTCCTTTTGGAGGACGAGCGACTGGCGAAAATAATCGGGGCAAGAGGGCGACAAACGGTCGCGAAAAAATTCCCGATGGGCGACTTCGTCTCGCGCTGGAACGACGCCATAAACAACGCCGCGTCTGGAAAACCAGCGACAGCCCGCCCCGCCAGGAAGGGCAACGTCTGGATTGACTACGCATACTATCCCGCCACCACGGCGCACTACATGCGGCGCGCCTTCGCGGAAAAATTCAACGTCGTCACGAGCGGCCCCTCTCTTCCGCCGGAGGTCGTAAAACTTTGGAAACTTGAAAACATGAAGGCGGAGATCCGCCGACAGAACATACCGCGAACCGCCGCGCCGGACGCGCCCTCCATACTCGCCAGAATGCCCGCCGGGTTCGAGCCGGACTTCCTGCTTTGGGTCGAGACCGGGCTGGACGCTCCGCCGCAGGGACTGGATAGGCTCGCCATCCCCAAAGCGGTCTACCTTATCGACAGCCACATGCACCTCGAAAACCACATAAAACTCGCAAAAATGTTCGACTGTGTTTTTCTAGCCCAGCGGGCTTACATAAAAAGCTTCAACGACGCCGGGATAAAAAACGTCTTCTGGCTTCCGTTGGGGTGCGACCCGCTGATACACGGCAAAAGAAACAAACATAAGTTTTACGACGTGGGGTTCGTCGGAAGCGTGTCCGACGACGCCCACCAAAGGCGAAACGTCCTTTTGGGAAAACTTCAGGCTCGTTTCAACGTCCACGCGGAACGGCTATTTTTGGAGGAGATGGCGGAAATGTATTCCGCCTCCAAAATTGTTTTCAACAACGCCATAAAAAACGACCTGAACATGCGGGTTTTCGAGGGGCTTTGCTCCGGCTCCATGTTGCTCACCGACGACGCCGACGGGCTTACGGATTTTTTCGAGGACGGCAAACATCTCGTCATATACAACGACGAGAACATCGTGGAAAAGGCGGACTACTACCTTAAACACGACGCGGAACGAGAACAGATAGCAAAGGCCGGCATGGAGCTGGTTCTTGAACGGCACACATATCTCCGTCGCGCGGAGGAAATAGCCGAAAGGATGACATCGCTTTTCGGACTCGCCAAAGGCCGACCGGCGGCTCCACGCCTTAAAACCGTCGAGGCCGGTTATTTCCAAAACGAAAGGGAGGAAGTTTCCGACCTCGTGCCGCCACAGGCCATGAAGATACTGGAAATCGGATGCGCGTCCGGCAAAATGGGGGGCCGGTTAAAAGGGCAAAACCCGGCGCGCGAGGTGGTGGGGCTTGAATACGACAAACAGGCGGCGAAAGAGGCCGAAAAAGTTCTCGACAGAGTTTTCTGCGCCGACGTGGAAAGGTTCCGTTTTCCATACCCGGAGCAATATTTCGACTGCATCATTTACGCCGACGTGCTCGAACACCTAAGGGATCCGCTCGCGGTGATAAACAGGCACAAAAGGCTTCTCGCGCCGAACGGCGTCATGGTTATGAGCATCCCGAACGTCCGCCACTTCAACGTCGTTGGCGGCCTGTTGGACGGAAGATGGAAATACGAAGACGAAGGGTTGTTGGATAGGACACATCTCAGGTTTTTCACCCTCGCCGAGATAAAGGAGATGCTAGACGACGCCGGGATGGACACCATCGCCATACAGGGAAAGAGGGTTGACGACATTTATCAGGAAGGCATGAGCGGCGCACTCAATCTGGGCGGGAAACGGATAGAAAATATTTCAAAAGAGGAGATGCCGGAGTTCTTCTTTTTTCAGTACTTGGTGGTTGCGACGCCAAAAAGGCCGGCCAACGAGGGGGAGGACGACCCATCGCACCCGAATTTCTTCCGCAAACTCGTCTCCGCGCAAGCGCATGGCGGCCCGCTGGACGACTCCAAGATTTACGAAATTGCAAACGCCGTCGCCGCCGACAACCCGGTCATGTTCGGACATTGCAGTATGGCGCTGGGAATGTTTGAGCAGGCCGAGGACATCTACCGAAAAGCCGGAGCGGTCAAGTACGAGGGGTGCGCGCTGGCCGCGCGCGGATTGGCGCTGGAGGCGCTTAAAAAATGGGCCGCCGCGCGCCCGGACAAAGACGCCGAAGAATGGTTTCTAAGATTCCGACACGGCGACGGCGCGCCAGAAAATACCGCTCTCACCGCGCTTGGCCCCGCGCCCGCGTCGCTTGGACGAACGGCGCAAACAGGCATATCCACGTCGGCGATTTGCCGCGTTGAAAACGAGGACGACCCGATAGGCGCGCTGACGGCCTTGCGGAACGCCCTGCCCCCGTCCGGGGTGTTGGCGGTGTATTTTCTGACCGGGGAGGCGGAAAACGTCTATCCCGCCCCTCACCATATTTTTTCCGCCGACGGAATGAGAAGGCTCCTTAACCTCGTGGGCGGGTTCGGCGAACCGACTGTCATCGAGCTTTTGCCCGGTATGTCCGGCCTGGCCGTCTGCCAAAAAGACGTCAAGACCCCGTCCGTTGATTTCGAGGCGGTCATAAAAAAACGGTTCGCCAGAATCGCCTGCAAAAAAGCCCTGTACTACTGGGAACAAAAAATGTTCGAGGCCGCCGCCCAATCCGCCCGCGCGGCCATTTCGTTGGACGGCGACAATCCGGACGCGCTGTCAAAACTCGGCGATTGCCATCTCATTCAAAACGACCTGGCGGGTGCGGAAAAACTTTATGCAAAAGGCACGGCGTCGGAAGACTCCCCCGCGCCGCTAATCGGCATGGGAACGCTTAACCTCATAAAGGGGGATTTCCAGGCCGCCAAAGTTTTTTTTGAAAAGGCGGTTTCCAAAGTCCCGGAAAACGGCGACGCCCTGTCCGGCCTCGGTCTTGCCCTCGTCAGCCTGGGGCAGTCCGACAAGGGCGTGGAGTTATGCAAGAAGGCCGTGGTGCTAATGCCCGAAAGCTTCGAAACGGTCGGCGTGCTCGCCCGGGCGTATTGCGTGGTCGGCGACCACGCCGCCGCTGAAAACGCGCTTGGCGGTTATTTGGAACTCCATCCGGCGAATCTGGACGCTCTGCTGACGCTTGCCGACGTTAGGATAAGCGGCGGAAAAAGGGACGAGGCGAGGGAAGTGCTGGAACGAATATTGATGTTCAACCCAAACCACAAGCAGGCGGCGGCGCTTCTATCCGCCATTAATGGAAAATGAGAGGGGAGGCTGAATGACGTTCAAGGAAAAAAATCTTTCCCTAATAAAGGAATGCTACCCGCGCCTTTTGGAGACGTATGAACAGTGCGCCGACTCGCCGGACGTGGTTCCGCTTGCGGCGAAGAACTCCCTGCCGGTGTTCAAGTATATGGACTCCGCGTTTCACGGTATATACAAACCGGACGAGGAGGCCGCCCGTTTTGCCGCCGAAATCCCGCCGGACACAAAAAATATCTGGGTGTTCGGTCTTGGCTACGGCCACCACCTGCCCTGGCTTTTGAGCCGGGAGGCCGAAATAATAATTTACGAGCCGTCTCCGGAAATATTCAAAAGCGCGGTGGACAACGCGGATATGACCGCGATACTCGACAAATGTAGGATAGTCATCGGCAACGAGATGGCGGCGGAGATTGAGCGCGCGTCTTTTAACGGCGCGCGCCTGTTCGCGCACAGGCCGTATCTCCGCTTTTTTGAGCCGGAGTGGAACATGCTCTCCTCCGCCGTGACGGCGAGGGCGTTTATAGTGGAGAAGAAACCGCTGATAATGGTGATAGGGCCGATATACGGCGGAAGCGAGCCGACCTTCCGCTTCACCGCCGACGCCTTTCGAAAAATGGGGGCGGATACCGTGGCGTTCGACGCGTCCAAATTTGCGCAGGGCTATTGGGAGCTGGAGAAAGCGACGCCGGACGAGCATGAGAGGACCCGCCTAAAGGAAAGCTACGGCAGAATGCTCGGAGAGGCGGCATGCGCCATGGCCCGCCACCACAAACCGGACCTGATATTGGCGATGGCCCAAGCTCCGCTCGGAGTGGAGGCGCTGGAGCAATTAAAAGAGCTCGGCGTACCGCTGGCGTTTTGGTTCGTGGAGGATTTTCGCACAATGAAATATTGGGGTCAGGCGGCCCCGTACTACGATTATTTTTTCACAATCCAGCGGGGCCTTTTCTTCGACAAACTAAAGGCGGCGGGGGCGAAAAACGTGGCGTACCTTCCGCAGGCGGCGGCGCCCGACTCCCACAGGCCGGTCGAGCTTACGCCGGAGGAGAAGAAACATTACGGCTCGGACATTTCGTTCATGGGTGCCGGGTATCACAATCGGCAGATTTTTTTTAAGGGGTTGCTGGACTACGACTTCAAGATATGGGGAACGGAGTGGAACCTCGGCACGGAGCTGGGGAAAAGGGTGGCAAACCGAAACGAGCGACTCAAACCGGAGGAATATGTGAAGATATTCTCCGCGTCCAAAATAAACCTAAATCTGCACAGCTCCACCCTCATGGAGGGGATAGACCCGGAGGGGGATTTCGTAAACCCCAGGGTTTTTGAGCTGGCCGCCTGCGGGGCTTTTTCGCTGGTGGACAACAGGAAGGAGCTCGGCGCGCTATTTAAAATAGGGACGGAGGTTGTCACGTATTCCTCGCTTTCGGATTTGCAGGACAAGATAAATTTTTATTTAGCGAACCCGGAAGCTCGGCAAAAAGTAGCCGAGGCCGCCCGCGTCCGCGCGCTAACGCACCACACGTTTGAAAGACGGATGGAGTCACTCCTCGCGTTTATCGTCTCCAAGGAGGGGGACACATTCCCGCGCAAGAAGGCGGAGTCGAAAAAAGCCTCCGGAAACCCCAGGAATATCATCGCCAATATTATTAAAGAGGCGGCCAACGACCCGGAGTTGGTGAAGTTCCTTGAAAGTTTCGACCCGGACAAGGAGTTCGACATTAAGGAGATAACCCAAAAAATAAAGTCCGACCATGCGAAACTGGATGGTCTGGGGAAGGTTACAAAGGTGGAGTCCCTTATGTTGATACTGGAAGAATACACAAATTAGGCGCCTGAAAAAATGAAGAGAAAAAAAATACTCGTCTTAAACCTCACCCGAATGGGTGATCTTATTCAGACAACCCCGCTTATCGCGGGGCTGAAGGAGGCTGACCCGTCGTGCGAGATTACGATGGCGGTCAACGTCGGATTCATAAAAATAACCGAATATCTCCCCAACATCGACAAAATCATATCCTTCGACATCGCCCCGTTAAGACCGGACAACCCAGGGGATTTTTCCGCCCTTGACGCATACAGGCATCTCGACTCCTTCGTCAGGGAACTTCAAAGCGGCGACTACGACATCCTTATAAACCTCACGCACTCGTTTGGGAGCGGTATCGTCGGAAAAATGCTCGGCATACGGGACACGCGCGGGGCTTGTCTTACTGACGATGGTTTCAGGGCCATACACAACAGGTGGCTAATGTATTTCTCGTCCCTTCTCTCTTTTCGCCATTACAACACGTTCAACCTGGTGGACATCTACCAACTCGGCGGAGGGGTCAGGCCGAAGAAAAGAAAACTTACCATCAACATGGAAAAACCGGAACAGGAAGCGCGCGCCTTTTTAACCGGGCTTGGCGTCGGGGAAGGCGAAAAGATAATCGGCATCCAAGCCGGATCCAGCATGAGGGAAAGACGCTGGCCCCCGTCCAATTTCGCAAAGACCGCCGATCTCCTCGCCGAACGGTGGAACGCCAAGATAGTCTTCTTCGGCGTTCAGTCTGAAAAGGATCTCGTTGACGACGTCGTCACCCGAATGAAAGCGAAAGATAGGGCGATAAACCTGGCCGGCCGAACCACCCTGCCCCAACTCATGGGGGTGGTAAAACGATGCTCGTTGCTCGTGACCAACGACACGGCCACGATGCACATAGCGGCCTCCGTCGGGACGCCGATTGTCGGCCTTTTCCTTGTCCACGCGTTCGGGGTCGAGACCGGCCCGTACTGTGAAAACGCCGTGATTTTGGAGCCTGAGATATCCTGCTTCCCCTGCCTGCACATGTCCAAATGCCCGCACTACGCCTGCCTGGCGTACATAATGCCCGAACACGCGGTAAAGGCCGCCGAGATTGCCATGTCCCTAAAAAACGGAGAGTCGATAACCGCCGACCCCGCGCTCTTCGAACAAAGTTTCGGGAACCCGACGATGAAAGTCAGGGTCTCCAGGACGATTTTCGACGAGCACGGTTTTTTTGACCTGAGGCCGGTTTTTAAAAAGCCGGCGACCGAGCTGGAAATTCTGGCCCGCATGTACCGTCTTGTCCTACTCCGCCCGGAGGTCGGGGCCGTTTCCCCGGCCGAGCTTGGAAAATATCTTTCCGAAAACCACGTTTCGGCCTCTACAGGGGAGACGCGGGAGTGGGCCGCCAAAAAACGGCCTGTATTCGAGAAAATAGGACAAATTGCCGGAAAGGGCGTCGGAACAATAATAAAGGCGCGGCGCGATTACAAGGGCGGAAAATTCGATTATATGAAAAAATACGCCGAGGAGTTGGCGGAAACGGACTACGCGATGGAGTTGCACGCGATGTCCCACCCGGAACTGATGGTTATTTTGAGGATGTTCCAAGCCGGACGGGGAAACATGGCGGAAGCCCCGGTGGAGGCGATGTTGGAAAGGACAAAAATATTGTACACTGAGGTGGAGGAAACGGCGGCCTCCATGGTGGAATTGTTGGACGCGCTTACGAAGGGCTAAAAAATATGATTATAAGACTCAACGACGAAGACGTCCAATGGGACACGCAGGGGCAGTTGACGCTCGGAGATTTGTTGGAAAATTTCGTTAAAAAACGCTTTTTCAAAGACGAGTTCATCGCCGGCATGACGGTTAACGGGGCCGAAATAACCGAGGCGGAAATGGGGCCGGTGCGAACAAAACTCGTTTCGGATGTAGCCTCCCTTCAAATAAGAACGCAAACTTTCCGCAACGTCTCCGTCAACGCGCTAGAATCAATCGGAGAATACTTGGACGAATTGGCGACGGTCATCGTCAGTAGCGCAAACAGGTTCAGGAGCGCGAACGAGGCCGAGGCCAACACCCACTTCGTCAACTGTATTGACGGCTTGCAGACCTTCGTGGGCATTATTGACAAAATAAAAACGCTGAACGGGCTGGATTTTGAAAAAATGACCTACAAATCACGACCGATTAGCGAGAAGGAGGGCGCTCTGCTGACCGCCTTGAACGCCATCCATGAAACACAGACGAGAAAAGACTGGGTAAGCCTCGCCGACACCCTTGAATTCGAGCTCGCCCCGCAGATCATTGAGTGGAAGGACGTCCTCTCCGAGGTTATATCCGCGCTAAAGGCTCCGTAACCTATTTAATAGGGTCGGACTGGCGGTGCGGTTTTTAGCCTATTACTGCCTTGGAGCCCAAGATGCCCCGTAAGCCCCGCTTGGCATGTTTGTAATTTGAATCTGCCTTTCGCCGTTGGCGTTCATTATGAAAACCTGCCGCGTTCCGGTGCGCGAGCTGGTGAAGGCCAAGTTTCTGCCATCAGGCGACCAGGACGGCGACTCGTTCTTGGACGCATTTGCGGTCAGCTGTTTCTCTATGGAACCGTCCAAGCTTTTCACCATTATGTTGAAGTTGTCCCCGGTCATGGCCGCGTAGGCTATTTTGTCCCCCTTGGGTGACCATACCGGATCGGCGTTGTAGTCGCCGTTGTATGTGAACCTTCGCTGGTTGTTCCCGTCGGCGTCCATTATGTACAACTGGGGCTTTCCCGGCCTGTCCGAAACGAAAACGATGCTTTTGCCGTCCGGCGAAAAGGACGGGGAAGTGTCGATAGCGTCCGAAGTAGTGAGTCTTTTAAGCCCGGTGCCGTTGGTGGATATCGTGTAGATGTCGAAATTCCCCCGTTCGGACATCGCGAACACAATCGTCTTTCCGTCCGGCGACCACGCCGACGCCGAGTTCATGTTCCTCGTGCCGCTGACAACCTGTTTGACAAGGCCGGTTTTAAGATCGAGCCAGAACGCGGCCGGAATCCTTTTATGGAACGAGGTGAACGACAGTTCGGAGCCAGACGGCGACCATCTCGGGGAAATGATGATGCTTTTTATGGTCGTGAGCTGTTTTACGTTCTGCCCGTCGTAGTCGCACAAGAACAGCTCCTTCCCGCCGCCGACGCGGGAAGTGAACGAGACGCGCGTGTCCGCCACGCCCGGCTCGCCGGTAAACCGATACACCACCTGGTCCGCAAACTTGTGGACCATCTTCCTAAAAAGCTCCTTGGCACCGGAATAGCGCACCCCGGCCAATTGTTCGGATCTTGCCACGTCGTTAAGCGTGTTCTCCACCAACATGGTTCCGCTTTGGCCCATAACATACCCGCCTTTTATGAGCAGGTCGACCCCGGCCTGCCTCCAAAGTCCCCATTCGAGTTTTCCCGACCGCGTCTCTTTGGATGAAATCTCGTTTATCACGCCGTCGTCCTTAAGGACTCTAAAATAACCGGAAAACTGAAGGTCGAATTCCATTATGTCCTTGGCGACAGCCCCCATTCGCCCTTGGTCGTTGCCGGAGCCGGCCGCCTTCTTAAAGACATATTCCGGCACCGCGATTTTAATATGCTCGGAGCGTTTTCTTGTGACGTCGATATAAACGTCGGTGGCGCCGACCAACGCCGGGGACAAGAAGACCGCCAGAATCAAAAAGGCCGTCGTCCTCTTGACGACCGATAGCGATTGAAATCTCGCTTTCATTTATAGTCGTCCGTCTTCATTGCTGGTTTAAGGTGAACCCGAAATGCATGTCACACTTGCCGTCCTTGAATGCCCCCGACGGCCAGGGCGGGAACGGAGCGGATCGAGAAACGGCCTCGATGGCGGATTTGTCTATGGTGGGGTCAAACGAGGATTGCTCGATATCCACCTTGGCCAAATTGCCGTTGCGGTCTATTGAGAACATGACCATAACTTTTATTGTGCGCGCGACCGACATGTTGACCTTCAAAACGTCCCAGTTGCCATAAATCCTTGACTTAATAATATTAACATACCACTCAGGAACGCCATTGGGATCAACCTCCCCGCCCCCCTTTTTGCTCTTGACCTCTTTTGCAACGGCCTCGGCCTTTTGTTTAAGGGCGTCAGTTTTGACCTTAAGCTGTTTGGACGGGGTGGCTTCGGTCGGCTCGACTTTTTTCTCGTCCACGACCTTTTTCTTTACGACCTGGATTTTTTTTATCTCGCCGCCGTCTTCCTTCGAGACGGGGACTAATTTTTTCTCCACCGGCACGAACGACTTCAAGGCCGGAGGCGGCGGCGCGGTGTCCACAATCGCGGACTTGCCGACTCCCGCCTCTCCCGGAGTCTCGGATGGATCCGTGAGGAATACCGCGTAGCTTTCCGGATTTATTTTTACGGGGACGCCGTCCGACCAATACTTTGCGTAAAGCGCCAACCCAACCAACCCGGTAAGATGCAGGATTACGGAAAGAACAAGCATCGGCAAAACGGGGTCGTAATTCCTGTTCGGAGCGCCAAACATCCCCCTGTCGGCGACGGACGACATTATTTTTTTACCGGCAAAGGCTCTGTGACCATGCCCATGTTGCGCACCCCCGAACGCCTTGCGGAGGCCATCACCTGCATCACAAAGCCGTACGGCAGGTTTTCGTCGGCCCTTAAAAACACGTCCACATCCTTGTTCCGCCGGGCCAGTTGCGAAAGGCGATCCTCAAGGCCGGAGAGCGTCAGTTCCTTGTCGTTGAGCATTATCTTCCTGTTTTTGTGGACGGTGACCACGTAGGACTCCTCCTTCGTGACGGGGGCGGCCTCCACCTTGGGAAGCTTAACCTCGAACCCGAAGCGGGCCAGCGGCGCCGTCACCATGAAAATGATAAGCAGAACCAGCATGACGTCCACCATCGGCGTCACGTTTATTTCGGACATGACCCCGTGGCTCCTGCGAAACCTTCTTCCCTTATACGACATAGCACCCCATGATTTTATTTGGAAGATTATACCCCGATTATTGGGAGGTGGAAGTGAGCTTTAAAAAAATAGCCTCCAGCTGTTCGGAGTCGGAATTGGCCTTCTCCCTCAGCTCCGCGACGGTGCCGATGGCGATTATCTCCCCCTTTTCAATTATCGCTATCCGGTGGCAAAGCTCCTGCGCCACGGCGAGCGTGTGGGTGGACATAAAAACCGCGCCGCCGTCCTCGCATAGTTTCCTGAACAGCCCCTTTACCAGGGTGTGGCCGTGGGGGTCCAGGCCCACCATCGGCTCGTCTATCACCAGCAGTTTCGGGTTGTGTATTAGCGCGCCGGTGATGACAAGTTTTTGTTTCATGCCGTGGGAATAGTTTTCCACCAGCTCGCCCTCCCATTCCTTAAGCGAAAAAATCCCCAGAAGGCCGTCCCTCTTCTTTTGCGCCTCTTCGCGCGGAACCGAGTGGATGTCCAAAACGAAATCCAAAAATTCGCTCCCGGTGAGTTTTTCGTATATGAACGGTTTGTCCGGGACGAATCCGAGCACCCCCTTTGCCTTGTCCGGCTCTAGTTGCATGTCATACCCGTCCACAATCACGCTTCCCGACGTGGGGATCAACAGCCCCGCCAGCATCTTTATGCTGGTCGTCTTCCCCGCCCCGTTGGGGCCGAGAAACCCGAAACACTCGCCGGGGCGAACCTCCAAAGAAAGGTTTTTCACCGCGACGATATTCCCATATTCCTTGCGGACGCCTTTGAACGCGACAATCGGAGTTTGGGCCACGGTCGGACTACTCCTCTTTTTTGAACGAATACGCCCCTAACCTTGCGGAAAGAGGGAGGGCTATGAGCGATGGGAGCGACAGCTCGTCCGCCGAACGGTATTCGTTAAGTCCGATCTGCATTAAATTGTGGGGTGTCATGGGTGATTCCCTGTACGTGCCGAAAAGCTTGTCCCACCATGAAAGAAAAAAGCCAAAGTTGGAGTTTGTCTCCTCCGGCTCCGGCGAATGGTGAACTCGGTGAAAGTCCGGCGTAATTATCCCCTTCCTCAGCCGCTCGTCTATCAACGGGGTGAGTTTAATGTTCGAATGGTTGAATTGAGTCGAGGCGGCAATGACCGTCTCGAATATCAGCACGGTCCACGGGTCTATGCCGGTCGCGACCACGACCCCTATCGTAATAAACACCCTTATCAAGGCCTCGGCCGGATGCACCCTCATGGCGGTGGTGACGTCGAAATCCAGATCGGAATGATGCACGAGATGAAACCGCCATAGAAACGGCAACGCATGCCAAAGAACGTGCTGAAGGTATAGCATCAGGTCAAGAACAAGGAACCCTATGGCAAACTTCACCGGCCAATAAAGGCTGACGTCGTTCAGGAACCCCCACTGTCTTTCTGCGGCGAACTCCGCGGCGGCAAGGGCCGCGCCTCCCAGCACGAACCTCACCAGAAAAAAATTGATGAAGAACAACGAGCCGTTCGAGAACCATCTCCCCACGCGAGGTTGGGAGGGGGTTCTGCGAGGCCTTGTAAACTCAAACGCGGCCAGAAGCGCGAAAACCACAAAATAAACGGTGAGGCGTACGCCGTCGCTAACAAGGTAATTCATAATAGTTGGATTATAACCCAAGCTTCGCCTTCGTGGCTGTAGAAGGCGGACAAGGCCAAACTCCCCTCGGCCACGGCTTTTTTAGCCTTTTCCAACTCTTCGCGCGGGAAACGAAGGGCCATCCGGCAGGCCGCCCCGATACCTCGCGGTTTCAAAACCGGGCGGAAGGTGATTTGTTGCGCCCGAAAAAAATCCTCGGCGCGAAGTGTTTCGTGCGTCGTCTCAAAAACCGCGAGACAATCGCCGGTTACGCCGGTCATTTTTTAGTCGCAATTCGCGCGATGGCGTTTACAAACGCGTCCACGTCGTCAGCCGTAGTGAAAAATCCCGGGGAGAACCTAATCGTCCCGACGGGGAACGTGCCAAGCTCCTTGTGCGCATCCGGGGCGCAATGCAGTCCGGCGCGGCAGGCTATATCGTACTCGTAATCAAGCGCTGTGGCGACTTCGGAAGGGTCCATCCCACCAACCGTGAACGAAAAAAGGGGGACACGACACGCCGCGTCCTTGGGCCAGAATATCTTTACGCTAGGAATCTTTAGTAGCCGTTCCATCGCGGTTGTCGCAAGCCTCGTTTTTTTCTCGAAAATATTTTTTATCCCGACGGCGTTGACCTCTTTAATGCCGGCGTTAAGCGCGGCTATTCCCGGCAGGTTCATGGTGCCCGGCTCAAGCTTGTCCGGATACGGGGACGGCATTCCTGGATTGTCGGAAAAACTTCCCGTGCCGCCGAACACGACCGGCTCAAGCTCGATTTTTTTCCCGAACGCAAGAACGCCGATTCCCGGGACGCCCCAAAGCCCCTTATGCCCCGGAGCGCAAAGGACGTCGGTCTCGCCGGTCTTAAGCTCCACAACGCCCGCCGTCTGGGCGCAATCCACGACTAGCGGGACACCGTCGCACAAATCGCGAATTTCCCCAAGAGGAAAAAGAAGCCCGTCCACGTTGCCGCCGTGGTTTATTACGACCGCTTTTGTTTGGGGCGTAAAAAGGCGCGCAAAACCCTCTCGGTTGAGCGCGCCGCGTCCGTCCCAATCAAAACGCGACACTGCGCAACCGACGGATGCCAGCGTTCTGACGACGGCGTTATGCTGTCTTCCGCCGACAATGACGTGGTCGCCAGATTTAAGCAGGCTCTTGACGGCAATGTTTATCGAATGCGTGCAACCCGGGGTGAATATCACGCGGGACGGATGCGACGCACCGAAAAATTCTGCCGCGAGGTTGCGTGTTTCGTAAACAAGCCTGTCCGCCGCCCTAGCCTTCGCATACCCGCCCCTGCCGGGGCTGGCGCCCACGTCTCGCACGGCGAAAAGCATCGCTTCTTGAACAGACCTGGGCTTCGGGAACGATGTTGACGCGTCGTCCAAATAAATCATCGGCGGCCGTATTTTGCAAGCGCGTCTTTGGCGGCGTCGCAATCAATCTTTATTTGGCGCACGAGCTCCTCGACGGAGGAGTATTTGGCGGTGTCGCGAAGTTTCTTGATGAACATAACCTCTATCCGCTCCCCCCGCGCGTCGCCGTCAAAACCAAAGATGTGGGTTTCAAGCGAGAACTCCTCCTGGTCGAATGTCGGCACCCTTCCAACGTGCGTCGCGGAGTCATACTCCACCCCCTTCACTATGGTTCTCGTGGCGTAGACCCCGGGGGACGGCGTTGTCTCCTCCGGCTTATGTATGTTGCATGTCGGGAACCCGAGCGGTTTTCCCCTGCCCGCCCCCTTGACGACCTCGCCGCGCAGGGAGTGCGACCTTCCAAGCAGTTTCGCCGCCTGTTCCACATCCCCTTTTTCAATCAACTCTCGCACGCGGGAGCTTCCTATCCGCTCCCCGTCCATGGTTATCTGCTCCACCTCGTGGACTGCGAAGCCGAACCGTTTTCCCTCCCTCACGAGGAAATCTACGTTGCCGGAACGCCCTTTTCCAAAGGCAAAATCGTGCCCTATGAAAAGCTCCCTCACGTTGAGCGGCAAAAGTACGTCGGATACGAAGTCGCGCGGATCCTGTTTCGCAAACGCCAGCGTGAACTCTATTATCAGCACGGCGTCCAACCCCAGCCCCTCGAGTATCTCAAGCTTCTTGTCCATGTCCGTCAACAGCGAGAGGTTTCTGGAGGGATACAGCAAATCGGCCGGATGCGGGTTAAACGTTATGAGCAACGAGGACGAGCCGGGCACCCTTCCCTTCGCGTCCAAGACGCGCGATATTATCTCGCGGTGCCCCAGATGAACGCCGTCGAAATTGCCGATGGTGGCCACGCTCGCCCCGATTTTCAAATCGTTTACGTTATATGCGACTTTCATATCTACTCAATGCTAACCTGAACCGTCTTTTCCTTGGTCACCAAAACTTTGCCGGGCGGCGCGTTTTTCGCCCTCCTAAGGTATTTTACATGAGTGTAAATAACCGTCCCCTTCTTATCTTGGGCCTTGGTCGAGAACTTCAACGCCAGCCGGGCCGCCTCCAAAACGGTGTCATAAGGAACCTCCTTCTTCGCCGTGCGCACTATTACGTGGGAGCCGGGAAAATCCCTTATGTGGAGCCAAAGGTCGTTACCGTTGCTGTGCCTCACCAAATCGTCGTTTTGCACGTCGTTTCTTCCGACTATCATTTCAAACCCGTTCGCGGAAACGAACCGCCGATACCCCGGAAACGCCTTCGCCGCCTTTTTCTTGGAGACGGGCGCCTTTTTTTGGGGTGTTGCCTCGATTAGGCCGAGCGCCTCCAACTCCTCGAAGGTGGTCGCGGCCTCGATGGCGGCGATCAGATCCTGTTCTCGTTCCGCCTTTTTCGCGGCGTCCCGCGCCCTCTCCGCGATTTTCTCCATGCCGGTTCTGAGCTTCCTGTGCTGTTTGTAGAGCGCGGCGATGTTCTCGGCCGCGCCCAGCTCCGGGGAGAGCGGTATCACCACGTCCTCGCCGGTAAGCGGGTCGGGAAGGCTAATCTCCGTCATCCCCCTTTTAAGCTCGGCAAAATGCGTCTGACAGACGTCCCCCCATCTTTTGCACGGCTCAAAGGCGGCAAGCTTTTCCTTGTCCCCTTCCAGCGCGCGCAGAAGTTTTGAAATCTTTTTCAGGCGCGAACGGGCGGCGGAAAGAACCTTCGCCTTTTTTTCCTCGAAACTATCGCCGACGTTCGCGTCAATCATCGCGCTGTGGAATCGGGGCGACAGTCGGCTGGACGCAACCCGTTATCCGCGAGAATTGGCTAGCTGTTTCCACCCGGAGTCCGGCTTGAATCGCGGGCCGTACTTTTTCTCCAACTCCCCCAGGGTTTCCACTATTCCCGCCGCCCCCTCGTCGGTGGCGTATTTTATAGGCCCGCCGTAAAACGGCGCGAAACCGGATCCGAATATCATGCCGGCGTCCAGCATGTCCGCGCTCTCCACAATCCCCTCGCGCAGACAGGCCACGCACTCGTTGAGGTATCGCAGGATGAGCCTGTCTCTCACGGTATTCATGTCCAGCGGGTTTTTAGGCTCCGAGGAGGGGGGGGCTTTTTTCCCGCCGCGATACTCGTAAAAGCCCTTTCCGCTTTTTTTGCCGATGTTCCCGGCCTTTACGAGGCTCTCGAGCCTTTCCGGCACGCTCATTCCCATGTGGGTCGAAAAAATTTTCCCAACGTGCAGGCAGATGTCCAACCCGACCGTGTCCGCCAAAAACAGCGGCCCCATCGGCATTCCGAAATCCGTGGCCGCCTTGTCTATGGCGGTTTTGGGAACCCCCTCGGATTCCATCAAAATACCCTCAAGCAGGTACGGCACCAAAATCCTGTTCACAAGAAAACCGGGACTGCTCTTGACGGCAAGCGGAAGTTTTCCTATCTGCGTAACGTATGCGAACGCCTTTTCCATCGCCTCGTTCGAGGTTTGCGCCCCTTTCACTATCTCCACCAGCATCATCTGCGGCACCGGGTTGAAGAAATGTATGCCGACCAGGTTCTCGGGCCGCGAAAGCGCTGTTGTTATCTCCTCCAAGGGAATGCTGGAGGTGTTGGTGGCGAGAATCGCCCCCGGTTTTGCCTTACTCTCCATATCCTTGAAAAGAGCTCTTTTTGCGTCGGCGTTCTCAAAAATCGCCTCTATGACCAGGTCCGCCTTGATGGCCCCGTCCCCTTTTACGTCCGGCATGAACCTGTCCATCGCGGCCTGGACAAACCTTTTTTCCTTGAGCCGTTTTGAGAAAAGACCAAAACCCCGTTTTATGGCCGGGGAGACGAATTTCGGCTCGCGGTCCTGCAACGTGGTGAATATCCCCTTGGACGCGGACCACGCCGCTATGTCGCCGCCCATCGCGCCCGCGCCGACGACGTGGAGGTTATTTATTTTTTGCGCGGATTTTTTTCCTTGCGCCTTCATTTTGTCCTGAAGCTGGAAGACGCGGACGAGGTTTTGGGCGGTCCTGCCGACTATCAGACGGGCGACGGATTTGGCCTCCTCGTCCATCATCCTGTCCCAATCACCGCAGAAATTCTTCCAAAGTTCTATCACTGCGAAGGGGGACGGATAATGCGCCGGGTTCGCCTTTTCAGCCGTCTTCCTTGAGATTATGCCGGCCACGAACGGCCTGAATAAAACGGAATCCGCCAGCTTCTCGACAAACCCTTTTTTCCTCGGCCTCGGCGGCGAGGTTATCAACCCCAGCGCGGCCGTCTTAAGGTGCCGGGCCGGGGCGGTCAAATCCACAAGACCCATTCTTTTTGCCGCCTTGGCCTTGACCGACCTGCCGGTTAAAATAATGTCCAAGGCGGAAAGACCACCCAACAATCGCATGCCTCTTACACACCCGCCGAAACCCGGATGTATGCCGAGTTTTATCTCCGGCAGGCCCAGCTGGGTGTTCTCGTCCTCCTGCGCAACGCGATATTTACACGACAGCACCAGCTCCGTCCCGCCGCCAAGGCAGAAACCGTGTATCGCGGCGACGGTGGGGAACGGAAGTTTCTCAATCCTGCTGAAAATCGACTGCCCGCGCTTTATGAAGTTTAGCGCTGAGACCTCGTCCTTTATCCCCACGAACTCATTCACGTCCGCCCCGAAGACAAATCCGCTTTTTTTCGCCGATAAAATAACCAGCCCGTTCGGTTTTTCGTTTTCAATGAACTCAATGCAGAGATCCAGCTCCTCCATCACTTCCTTTGAAAGAACGTTGGAGGAAGAATTCTCCTTGTCGAGATATAGCCACAAGATGTTGTTTACGTCCGTCTCGACATACATATTCTTATATTTTCTCACCGCGCACATATTACGAGACCCTTTCGAGAAGCACCGCGCCGCCTTGTCCGCCGCCGATGCACATTGAGGCCACGCCGAACCTGGCCTTGTTTCGTTTTAGCACGTTTAAAAGATGAAGGGTTATCCTGGCTCCGCTCGCGCCCACCGGATGCCCCATGCTCACCCCGCCGCCGTCAATGTTCAGCCGCGCCGTGTCGATTGGCTCCAACGGAGTTTCTATCCCGACCTCGTTCTTTAAATACCCGGGGTCGGCGTACGCCTTGAGACAGGCGAGAACCTGCGTGGCGAACGCCTCGTTTATCTCCCAATAGTCGACGGTCTTCATGTTGTTCCTTTTTAAAAGCTCCGCTATGGCGTGAACCGGGCCGAGCCCCATCTCCGTCGGCTCCACCCCGGACCACTGCACGTCCACGAGGCGGCCAAGAACCGGGAGGCCGTGTTTTTTCACCGCCACCCCGCTCGCCAAAAGAAGCATGGCCGAGCCGTCGGTTATCTGCGCGCTGTTGCCCGCCGTCACCTTGCCGAACTTCCTTTCGAACGCCGGCTTAAGCTTTCCCAGCTTTTCTACCGTCGAGTCGCGCCGCAGACCGTCGTCGGCGTCGTAAACCGTCCCGTCGGTTCCAAAAATCGGGACCAACTCCTCAAGCCTTCCGTTGTCCGCCGCGAACGCGAGCCGCTTGTGGCTCTCCGCGGAGAATGCGTCCATCTCCGTCCTGCTTATGTTGAATCGGTGGGCGAGATTTTCGGCC
>Ga0315281_10002480_pt1 | contig 27385 bp, 33 predicted proteins | sample YL17G07_0_MG_FD_204540 | JGI IMG/M metagenome (GOLD analysis project Ga0315281, IMG submission 204540) | Sediment microbial communities from Yellowstone Lake, YNP, Wyoming, USA - YL17G07_0 | ecosystem: Environmental > Aquatic > Freshwater > Lake > Sediment | place: USA: Wyoming | collected...
AGGGCTCCTGCTGCATACGCCATTCATCCACCCCGGGGTCATCCGCCGGCGCATGCTGGCGCAGCTGCGCCTGCTCGGCTCACCGGCGGGTCGCCTGTACGACGTGCTCCACCGGAGCACGACCCTGTCGCGGATCTACCGCCGCCTCACCGACGGCGGGGACGTCGCGACCGAGGACGAGCGGCGAAACTCGCGGAACCTCGCGCTCGCGGATCCTCGCGCGGCGCGCGAGCTCGCGAGCGACGTCTCCCGCCGGGACTACCGCCCGTTCCTGCGGTCATGGCGGCGGCCCCTCTGCGTGATCGTCGCGGAGAGGGACTCGTTCGTCGGGCGCGCGCCGATGCGGCGAGAGCTCGGCGTGGTCGCTCCGGCCGCCCGGCTCGCCGTCATCGAAGGCGGGCACGGCTGGACACCGGCGTACGTCGCTCGCCAGGCCGCGGCGCTCGTGGCGGCCGCCGAGACCCTCGCCTAGAGCCCGAGGTACGCCTTCCGGACGGACTCCATGCCGCGGACCTCGCTCGCCGCGCCCTCGATCTCGATCTTCCCGTTGCTCATGACGTACGCGTCGTCGCTGACGGCGAGCGCCATCTGCACGTTCTGCTCGACGAGGAGCATCGTGAGACCGCGCTTCTTCAGCCCCGCGATGATCTCGAAGAGGCTGAGCACGAAGAGCGGCGAGAGCCCGAGCGACGGCTCGTCGAACATGAGCACGCTCGGCTTCGCCATCAGCCCCCGGGCGATCGCGAGCATCTGCTGCTCGCCGCCGGAGAGGGTGCCCGCAAGCTGCGCCTTCCGCTCCGCGAGGCGCGGGAAGAGACCGAAGACCTCGTCGAGCGTCGACCGCATCACGGGCCGGGCGTGGCTGGGCGTGGCGCCCATCTCCAGGTTCTCGGTCACGGTCATCGTCGAGAAGAGCTGGCGTCCCTCGGGGATCATCACCACGCCGAGCTGCGCCTTCGCGTGCGCGGAGAGCCGCGTGACGTCGTGGCCGTTCAGCCGGAGGCTGCCTCTCCACGCCGGCAGAAGGCCCATGATCGTTCGAAGCAGCGTCGTCTTGCCCGCTCCATTCGACCCGACGAGCGTCGTCAGCTTGCCGGCGCGGAGCTTCAGCGAGACACCCCACAGGATCTGCACCGCCCCGTAGCCCGATTCGATCCTTTCGACGTCGAGCTCGCTCACGACCCCTCCGCCAGAAATCGCTCGGCGAGCTTCGGATCGCCGAGATAGGCCTCGACCACCTTCGGGTCGCGCGAGACCTCGGCCGGCGATCCCTCGGCGATCTTCTTTCCGTAGTCGAGCACGACCACGCGATCGCAAACGTTCATCACCGCGTGCATGAGGTGCTCGATCATGACGATCGTCACGCCCTGCTCACGGATCCGCCGGAACGTCCCGAGCATGTCCGCGACCTCCTGGGCGTTGAGGCCGGCGAGCACTTCGTCGGCGAGCAGGAGCAGCGGCCGGGCCGCGAGCGCGCGCGCCAGCTCGAGCCGCTTCTTCTGCGCGACGTTGAGCTTCCCGGCGGGCAGCTCGCGCTTGTCGGAGAGGCCGAGCGTCTCGAGGACACCCTCCGCGACCTTCGTCGCCTCGCGGAGACCGAGGTTCTCGCGTCCGAAGCACGCGCCGACCGTGACGTTCGCGACGACGCTCAGGTCCGCGAGGGGCCGCACCACCTGATAGGCCCGCGCGACGCCGCGGCGGGCCACCCGGTGCGGTGGCAGGCCGGTGATGTCCAGGCCGTTGAACACGATCCGTCCCGACTGCGGCCGGTACACCCCGTTGATCGCGTTGAACAGAGTCGTCTTCCCCGCGCCGTTCGGTCCGATGAGCCCAAGGATGGAGCCCTGCTCGACCGCGAACGTCGCGCCGTCGACCGCAACCAGGCCGCCGAAGCGGATCGTCAGCTCCTCCACGGCGAGGATCACGGGATGTAGCTCCGGAGCATCGGGAACCGGTTCCGCAGCCAGCCGACGAGGCCGGACTTCACGAAGAGCACGACGACGAGCAACAGCAGCCCGGCGAGGAAGAGCTGGAAGTTGGCGAGCGCGGAGCTCGTGATCAGGAACGAGCGCAGCCACTCGTACACGGCCGCGCCGACGATCGGTCCCGCCACGGTCCCGATGCCGCCCAGGACGACCATCACGAGCGACTCGATGGAGCGGATGAGGTCGAACGCGTGGCCCGGCTCGATGATCCCATTCTTGAAGAAGAACGTCGCGCCGGCGAGCGCCGGGAAGAACGACGAGATCACGTAGGCCGTGACCTTCGCCCGCGCCGGATCGATGCCGACGACCATCGCGACGTCCTGGTCTTCGCGGATCGCCATCAAGGAGAGACCGAACTTCGAGCGTTTGATCGCGTACGACGTGCCGATCGTCGCGATCGCGATGAGCACCATCGTGTAGTACGCGAGTACGGCGGCGCTCTTCGCGCCGCCGTACTGGAGGTAGATCGAGAAGTTGAAGAACATCCCCACGGCGCCGCCGAATGGCTCGAAGTTGTTGATCGCGGTCCGCATGGCCTCGTTGATGCCGACGGTCGCGAGCGCGAAGTACGCGCCGCGGAGCCGGAGGATCGGGATGCCGATCAGCAGCGCGATGAGCGACGCTGGGAACGCGGAGGCGATCAGAGCAAAGAGGAAGTGCCAGCCCTGCACCTGCATGAGGTAGAACGCGAAGTACCCGCCGAGGCCGAAGAAGACGATGTGCCCGAAGGAAACGTACCCGGTGTAACCCATGATGATGTTGATGCTCGATGCGAGCGTGACGAGCATGAACACGAGGAAGAGCTCCTCACGCAGCGACGGGCTTCCGATGACGATCGGGAGCGCCGCGACTGCGGCGATGATCACGGCCACCACCGGGAGGAACGGGATGCGGTAGCGGATCACGTCCGCGACCCGAACAGCCCGGACGGCCGCACCAGCAGGATGAGGATGAAGATCGCGTACTCGAAGACGGGAACCCACGACACCGGGATGACGACCGTGGAGACCCCCTCGAGGAGTCCCAGCACGATGCCGCCGATGAGCGCGCCGCTCGGATTGCCGAGACCGCCGAGTACGACGATGACGAAGCTCTTCACCTCGTAGGTCCCGCCGGACAGCGGCGTGAACGCGAAGAGCGTGGCGAGCAGGCCGCCGCTCAGCATCGCGAGCGCGGTGCCGATGCCGAACGACAGCGCGAGCATCCGCCGCGAGTCGATCCCCATGAGCTCGGCGGCGGCGCGATTGTTGGCCACCGCGCGGATCGACTTCCCGATCCGGCTCCGGAACAGGAACGCGTAGAGCGTCGCCGCGACGACCATCGCGACGACCACCGCGACCACGTGGGTGCCGAGGATCGTGACGTTGCCGGTGCCGACCGAGCCGAGGGAGATGTCCACGGCGCGCGGGGTCGTCGTGAACACCGCGGTCGCGATGCCGATGATCATCAGGTTGACCGAGAAGGTGGCGAGGAGGGTCGTGAGCTCGGGCTGGTCGATCACGCGGTCGACCGCGACCAGGTAGACGGCGATCCCGAAGGCGAGACCGATGACGAGCGCGGCGATCAGCCCGATGTACGGATTCACGCCAACGCCGGTGAACAGGACGTAGACGACGTACATCCCGAGCGCGATGACCGGACCGTGGCTCAGGTTGATGACGCGCATGACGCCGAAGATGAGCGTCAGGCCCATGGCCGCCAGGCCATAGACGAAGCCGAGCATGAGACCGTCGATCGCCGACGGGACGAGGGCGTCGAAGCTCATGCCCGGCTCTTTACCTATTCGGCCGTCGCCCTGCTACTTGCGGAGCTGGGCGTCGGCTGACTTCGCCTCCGTCGGCCAGACGATCTGCTTCGCGAGCTTGCCGTCCGAGCCCTTCTGCCATTGCACGTAGACCATCTCGTGGATCGTCTGCTTGCCGTGCGTCTTCGGGTCCGTCGAGAACTTGATCCGCCCGTAGAAGGTCATGAAGTCCATCTTGTCGAGGGCGGCTCGGACCTTCGCTGGATCCGTCCCGCCCGCGTCCTCGATCGCCTTCTGCAGGGTCAGTCCGGCCGCGTAGCCGCCGGCCGAGTGGTACGTCGGGTCGGCTTTGAACATCGCGGTGTAGCTCTTGATGAAGTCGGCGTTGGCCGGGCCGTAGTACGCGATGTTCAGGGATTTCGCGGCGTCGGCCGAGTACTTCGTCTGCGGCTCCCACTGGGAGGGGCCGACGATGGACAGCGCCGCGTCGCCGATGTCGGCGAACGTCGTCTCGGGCGGCGCGACCAGGAGCGCGACGAACCGCGCGGTGACCTTCTTCTCGGCCAGCTGCTTCGCGAGCGTGGTGCCGTCCGGGAGGTGACCGCCGCCGATGATGGCGTCGGGGGCCGCGGCGACGATCTGGTTGATGAACGGCGCGAAGTCGGTGGTGCCGGTGTCGTACCCCTGGTTCACGACGACCTGGAGGCCCTTGCTCTCGGCGTACGGCTTCGCCGCCGTGACCACCGACACCGAGAACGAGTCCTTCTCGCTCACGATCGCGACCTTCTTGATCGACGGGTCGAGCTTCAGCATGAGGTCGATCGCCCCGGTCAGGTACCGCGAGGCCGGTGCGTAGACCTGGTAGATGTTCTGGAAGCCCTGCTCCATCGTGGCGTCATCGGCGCCGCCGGCCGTGATCATGACCTTGGCGTTCTGCTCGGACACGACGGCCGCGGCCTTCACCAGGCCGCTCGAGTACGGGCTCAGGAGGAAGTCGACCTTGTCGTCGTTGATGAGCTTCGTGTAGAGCGCCTGCACGCGGTCGGTCTTCGACTCGTCGTCGTAGAACTTGATCTCCGGCATCAGGACGGTGCCGTCCTTGAGCTTGATGCCGCCGGCCTTCGTCACGTCGTCGACCCAGAGCTTGATGCCCTCGGTCTGCTTGCTCGAAGCGACGTTCTGTGCGCCCGTCTGCGAGGCCGTGAATCCGATGATCAGCTTCTTGGCCACGGGCGCCGGCGTGGCCACGCCGCCGCACGCCGCGGCGAGAAGGCCGATGAGTGCCAGCACGATCCCACCTACGCGGATGCCGTTCATGCTCGGTTCTCCTTCGCTGCCGTTCGGTCTCCGGGCACCATTGTCCACGGGCGGCGCCGCCGGTGTGGCCGGCCCCAGGCGGGCCAATATGGTGGCCCCCCGCAGGTGCTTGCACCTGCTCAATGACCCAGAGAAAGGGTGACCTTCGGCCCCAGCCAGGCGCTCGAGGGGGGCTACGCGACCAGGTCGGGCCCGAGCGCCGCGAGCGTCGGCGCGCCGACGATGGCCATCGCGAGATCGAGCTCCGCCCGAAGCAGCTCGACGACCCGCTGCACACCATCGGCGCCACCCGCGGCGAGTCCGTACATCTGCGGCCGGCCGATCGCGACCGCATCCGCCCCGAGCGCCAGTGCCTTGACGACGTCCGTCCCGCGGCGGATGCCGCCGTCCACCACGACCGCGCACCGCCCGGCGACGGCCGTGACGACGTCGGCGAGCGCATCGAGCGTCGCGATCGCGCCGTCGAGCTGGCGGCCGCCGTGGTTCGACACCCAGATGCCGTCGATCCCCAGATCGACCGCGCGCCGCGCGTCGTCGCCGCGGACGACGCCCTTCAAGAGGAGCGGACGGCCTCCGGCGGCCGCGCGGATCCACGTCAGATCGTCCCAGGTGAGGTTCGCACTCGCGATCGGGCTCGCCCACGCGCGCGAGCGGTCGTTGCCCGGCGGTGCCCAGGCCGGCTCGTACGCGTGCGCCATTCCGACGCCGGGCGGCAGCGCGAAGACGTTCCGCAGGTCACGCTCGCGCCGGCCGAGCAGCGGCACGTCGACCGTGAGCACGATGGCCCGATGCCCCGTCGCCACGGCGAGCCGGATGAGCTCCTCGCTCGCATCGCGCTTTCCGAGGTGGTACAGCTGGAACCAGCGGAGGCCGTCGGGCGCGGCCTTCGCGATCTCCTCCAGTCGCATGCTCGTCGCGGTGGACACCGTGTACAGCGCTCCGGCTGCGGCGGCGCCACGCGCCGTGGCGGCTTCGCCGTCCGGATGCGCGACGCGATGCAGCGCGGTCGGCGCCAAGAGGATCGGGTGGGGGAGGTCGAGCCCGAGCACCCGCGTCCGCAGATCGCGGGTCGCGACGTCGACGAGCGCGCGGTTGCGCAGGACGCGCCGCGCGAACGCCGAGCGGTTGCCCGCGACGGTGCGTTCATCCTCCGCGCCACCCGCGATGAAGTCGTACGTCATCGCCGGGAGCGTCTCGCGTGCGAGCGCCTCGAACTCGTCGAGGTTCAGAGGCTCGGCCATCAGATCACTGTGTCGTTCACTACGAAAGCAACTCTACTGAGCCCGTATTCCGTGACAATGGAGCAATGCAGGCGGGTCGCATCCTCGCGGTCCTGGGCGCCCTCATCGGCGGCGGCAGCGTCGTCATCGGACTGGCGGGCGTCATCTCCGCGCCACGCGCCGCGCCGTGACGCGGCGCGGCTGGCTCCTCTTCGCCGCGATGGCGGTGATCTGGGGCATCCCGTACCTGCTCATCAAGATCGCGGTCGGCGAGCTCACGCCCGCGACGCTCGTGTTCCTTCGCACCTCGGTCGCGGGCGTGATCCTCGTGCCCCTCGCGCTCGCCCGGGGCGACGTGCGACCGCTGCTCGCGCGGTGGCGCTGGGTCGTCGCGTACACGTTCGTGGAGGTGGCCGCTCCGTGGGTCCTGCTCTCCGATGCCGAGCGACGGCTATCGAGCTCGCTCGCCGGACTGCTCATCGCGGGCGTGCCGCTCGTCGGCTCGCTGCTCGTCTGGCTCGTCGGCGGTGACGATCGACCCGATCTGCGGCGGGTGCTCGGATTGATCGTCGGGTTCGTCGGCGTGGCGCTCGTCGTGGGGCTCGATGTCGCGACCGATGACCTCGTCGCCGTCGGCGAGGTCGGGCTCGTCGTGATCGGCTACGCGATCGGGCCGATGATCGTCGCGCGCCGGCTGCAGGGCGCGCCGGCGGTCGGCGTCGTGGCGGCATCGCTGGCCCTCACCGCGCTCGCGTACGCGCCTGTCGGGATCGCGCAGCTGCCGGCGACGCCGCCGTCGACCGAGGTCGTGCTGTCGGTCGCGGTCCTCGGGGTGGTCTGCACCGCGCTCGCGTTCCTGTTGTTCTTCGCGCTCATCGGCGAGGTCGGCCCGATCCGGGCGACGGTCATCACGTACTTCAATCCCGCGGTCGCGCTCGGGCTCGGCGTGCTCCTGCTGAACGAGCCGTTCACCGTCGGCATCGCGGCCGGCTTCGCGCTCATCGCGGCGGGCTCGTTCGTCGCCACGCGCCGCGCGCGCGGAATGCCGCGGCCCGGTGCCGCGTTACCGGAGGCGGCCCCATGACCGGAACCAAGGACGCCGCCTCTCGCATGCCCGCGCTCTACCTCGGCCACGGCGCGCCGCCGCTCGTCGACGACCCGATCTGGCCGGGCCAGCTCGCGCGGTGGTCGGCCGACCTGCCGATGCCGAAGGCGATCCTCGTCGTCTCCGCCCACTGGGAGAACGCGCCGCTCACCATCGGCGCAACCACGCCGGTGCCGCTCTTCTACGACTTCTACGGCTTCCCGCAGAAGTACTACGACGTGAAGTACCCCGCACCTGGAGCGCCCGACCTGGCGCAGCGGGTGCGGCAGCTCCTCCCGGGCCAGCCGATCGCCGAAGAGCCGACGCGCGGTCTCGACCACGGGGCCTACGTGCCGCTCACGGTGATGTATCCGAAGGCCGACGTCCCGGTCCTGCAGATCTCGATGCCGAGCCTCGACTCGAACGAGCTGCTCGAGCTCGGGAAGAGGCTCGCGCCGCTGCGCGACGAGGGCGTGCTCATCATCGGCAGCGGGTTCATGACCCACGGTCTTCCGTTCCTCGAGGACTTCCGGCCGGACGCCACGCCACCCGCGTGGTCGAAGGAGTTCGACCTTTGGAGTGCCGAGACGCTCGCGAAGGGCGACGTCGACACGCTGGTCGACTACAAGCGCCGCGCGCCCGGTGTCCGCTACGCGCACCCGACGGTCGACCACTTCGTGCCGCTGTTCGTGGCCGTCGGCGCGAGCCTCGACAAGACGGAGTCGCCCGAGACCGTGATCGACGGCTACTTCCTCGGCCTCTCCAAGCGCTCGATCCAGTTCGCCTAGCGCGCCGGGAGACCAGTTTCCTTACCGGATCCTTAACGCGCCACGGCGGTCCGCTCTGTAGGCTCATCGGGCATCCACCGGAGGTATCCATGGGCTCGCGCACGGCCACGCGGATCCTCGCGCTCACGATCGTCGCCCTCGTCGTCGCCGCATGCGACGGCGCCGCCTCGGTGGCCGTCGATCCGACGGTCGCGCCGACCACCGCTGCGCCGACCACCGCTGCGCCGGCCACCGCCGCGCCGGCCAGCGCGGCACCGACGACGGCGACCGTGGCGCCGAGCGCGGTCGGCTGGACAGTTGCGGACAAGTCCAAGGCCACCGTCCGCGTCCGCGAGCAGCTCGTCGGGGTGAACCTCCCCTCGGACGCGGTCCTGACGGCGTCCGGGGCGAAGGGGTCGTTCTCGCTCAACGCGGACGGTTCGTTCGCGTCCGGCGCGCAGATCTCGTTCGACCTGCGAACGCTGGCCAGTGACTCAAGCGATCGCGACATGTTCGTCAAGCGGGACACGCTTCGGGTCTTCGAGTTCCCGACCGCGACGTTCGTTCCGACAAAGGTGACCGGACTGACGCTCCCGCTCCCGTCGAGCGGCGAGTTCACGTTCACCCTCACCGGTACGCTCACCATCCGCGGCAAGGACAAGACCGTGACCTTCGACGTCAAGGCGACGCGCAACGGGAGCGACCTGACCGCGACCGCGACCGCGAACCCGACATTGAAGTTCGAAGACTTCGGGATGTCCGCGCCGGCGGTCCCATTCCGGGTCGTCAGCGTGACGGACGAGATCCGGCTGGTCATCGATCTGGTCGCGACAGGACCGACGGGCTGATCAGGTTGCGGTTCAGCAACAGCGACGACGATCGCCCCATCGGCCGCATCCTCACCCGGCGCGAGGTCCTCGCGCTGCTCGGAGGCTCCGCGCTCGTCGCGGCGTGCGCGCCCGGTACGTCCGCCGTGGCCGTCCTGCCGTCGTGCGTCGTGCGGCCGGCGCTCGCCGAGGGTCCGTACTTCGTCGACGAGAAGCTGGACCGCTCGGACATCCGCGCCGACCCGTCCACCAACACGATGAAGCCCGGCGCGCCGCTCGCGCTGACGTTCTTCGTCTCGAAGGTGAGCGGCACGTCGTGCGCCGGGCTCGCGAACGCCATGGTCGACGTGTGGCACTGCGATGCGCAGGGCGCGTACTCGGACGCGACCGATCCGACCTTCGGCAGCACGAAGGGGACGAAGTTCCTACGCGGCTATCAGACGACGAACGCGAGCGGCGCGGCGAAGTTCACGACGATCTGGCCGGGCTGGTATGCGGGCCGCGCGGTCCACATCCACTTCAAGATCCGCACGGCCGCGACGAACGGGCGGGTCTCGGACTTCACGTCGCAGCTCTTCTTCAACGAGGCGATGAGCGACGAGATCTTCGCGCAAGCCGCGTACTCACAGCAGGGTGGGCCGGGCCGCTTGCGCAACGAAACCGACGGCATCTTCCAGGGCAGTGGCGGGAAGCTCACGCTCGCCCCGACGAGGACGGCCGATGGCTACAGCGCGACGTTCGACATCGGACTGACCGCCTGATCGCCGAGCCCGGCGCGCGGGACGAACGTGCCCCCGCGCGCTTCGAGCGAGCGCGGCAACGGGATCAGTGGATAGCGCGCTCGAGGTCGGCCACGGGTCCACCCGAGGAGCACCGGACTTGACCCGATAGGTAAGTGACCACTAACCTATCGCCCGATGGACGACGCACTGCGGGCGATCGCGGAGCCGCGGCGGCGCGACATCCTGCGGCTCGTATGGCACCAGGAGCGGTCGGTCGGGGACATCGCCTCGCACTTCGCGGTGACCCGGCCGGCGATCTCCCAGCACCTGCGCGTCCTCGAGGGCGCCGGCCTCGTCACGCTCCGGCGTGACGGCAGGCGCAGCATCTACCGCGCGCGCCGCGGCGCCATGCAGGAGCTGCGGACCTATCTGACGGCGTTCTGGGACGCCGAGCTCGCCGGGCTGAAGGCCGCGGCCGAGCGGGCCGAGCGGGAGAAGGGAAGCCATGAGCATCGACGTCGACGTCATTGAGCGCGTGATCGACATCGCCGCCTCGCCGGAGACCGTGTTCACGCTGCTCACGGATCCGCAGGAGTACGTGCGCTGGAAGGGCCGCATCGCCGATCTCGATCCGCGCTCGGGCGGGCGATTCCACGTGTCGTTCAAGGATGCGGCGGTGCGCGGCGAATACGTCGAGGTCGTGCCGAACCGCCGCGTCGTGTTCACCTGGGGGTGGGAAGGGCCGGAGGCGATCGTCGGACCCGGCGGTTCCACGGTCGAGATCGACCTCGAGCCGCTCGGCACGGGAACGCGCCTCCGGCTCGTGCATCGTGGCCTGCCCGCGTCGGAGCTCGCGAGCCACACCGAAGGCTGGGACTACTTCCTGCCGCGGCTGACCGCCCTGGCCGAGGGGAGGGCTCTGCCAGCACAGACCTAGCGAAGCGGCACAGAGGATGGAGTGATCAAAATGGGCGATCCAGTCACGAACTTCGAGATCAACAGCGCGGACCCGGCGAAGGCCCGGCAGTTCTATGGAGACGTCCTCGGCTGGAAGATGAACTTCATGCCCGAGAACGACTACACGTTCGTCGACACGAACGCGGGCGGCAAGGGCATCGGCGGCGGCATCGGGCCGCTGCGCGGACCGAAGCCGTTCATCACCTTCTACGTCGTGGTCTCGGATCTGAACGCCACGCTGCTGAAGGCGACGAACGGGGGCGGCAAGGTCGTGTTCCCGGCGACGAAGGTAGGGCCGACCACGACCATCGCGCTCTTCAGCGACCCCGACGGGAACGTGATCGGGCTGACGGACGGGAAGTAGGAAGCGGTCGTTGCCGCAGCGCGCTAGCGTGAGGCCGAGTGGTCTCACCTGAGCAGTTCCCCGATCCAGCCATCGATGCGGCGCCCGCGAGCGGCGACGCGACCGCCGTTCTCGCGGGCGGCTGCTTCTGGTGCGTCGAGGCGGTCTATCTCCAGCTCGACGGCGTGCATTCGGTGAAGTCCGGATATGCCGGAGGGACCGCGGGCAACGCGGACTACGAGACGGTCTGCTCGGGTACGACCGGTCACGCCGAAGCGGTCGAGATCCGGTACGACCCGACCAAGCTCAGCTATGGAAAGCTGCTGAAGGTGTTCTTCTCGATCGCGCACGATCCGACGACGAAGGACCGCCAGGGGAACGATGTCGGACGCCAGTACCGTTCCGCGATCTTCTACGCGAACGAGGAGCAGAGGCGGATCGCCGAGGCGTACATCGGGCAGCTCGACGCGGCCAAGCTCTTTGACCGTCCGATCGTCACCGAGGTCACGCCGCTCGAGCGCTTCTACGAGGCGGAGGCCTATCACCAGAACTACGCCGCGCGGAACCCCGGTCAGCCGTACATCGCGTACACGGCGCTGCCCAAGGTGAAGAAGGTCCGCACCTACTACGCGGACCAGTTGAGGCGCGACTAGGCCGCGCTCCTACCGAAGGAGCGTCACGATTGCAGCGAGAACGACCTGGGCGACGAGCGCGTGCGATACGTCGATCCCCCAGAGGCCCCACGGCCGCTTCGCGAAGACCGTGTTCGCGGTCATGTAGCTGAGGAAGAACCCGGCCCACACGACGAGCCCGAGCAGGATCCCGTCACCGGCCGTCGTCGCCTTGAGGTTGAGCGCGAGGACCGCCATGACGAACGAATTCAGCGTGCCGGACAGGATCGAGAGGACGAAGTCCGGACCCGGCTTCAGCTGCTCGCCCGGACGGCCCAGGTACGCGACCCAGCGGTTCCCGAACACCTGTGGCATGAACCACACGAACCCGATGACGAGCAGCGCGACGTTCCCGACGACGACCCCGACCCAGTTAACGGCGAAGCTGAGTGCCATGCGTGCCTTCCCTCCATGCGCGCGACGCCGCGATGGTACGTCCGCCCGCCGGCATCGCGGACGCGCGCGCTGGACCACGACATTCCGGGCTAGGCTCCGCCGCGGTGGGGGGAACGCGGAGCCCGACGCGCGGCGAGGTGTTCCGCTACTTCCTCGGGCTCGGCTTCGTGAACATCGGCGGTCCGGTCGCGCAGATCACGATGCTGTTCCAGGGGATCGTCGAGAAGCGTCGCTGGCTCGACCGTGATCGGTTCATCCGGATCATGAGCGTGTGCCACGTCCTGCCTGGGCCGGAGGCCCTCCAGCTCGCGATCTACGTCGGCTACCTGACCGGACGCACCGTCGGCGGGATCGTCGCGGGCGTCACGTTCATCCTGCCGGGGGCGATCGTGATGACCGCGCTCGCCGCGGGCTATGCGGCGTACGGCGCCCTCCCCGCCGTCAATGACGCGCTGTACGTCCTCAAGCCGGCGGTGCTCGGCATCATCGCGGCGGGTCTGGTGAAGATCGGTCGTGCCGCGTTGACCGACGTGCGGCTCGCTGCCATCGCGATCGTCGCATTGGGTCTGCTATGGGTCGCGCGGATCGATCTGCTGCTCGTCATGGCGGCCGCGGGCGCCGCGAATGTCGCCATGCGCCGCGCGATCCGAACGCCGGCGGCATTGTTCGCCGCTCTTCCGCTGGTCGCCCTGACCCCGGCCGGCTGGCTCGACTTCGCCTGGGTGTTCCTGAAGACAGGTCTCTTCAGCTTCGGAGGCGCCTACGGATCGATCGCGTTCCTCCAGCAGGGTGCCGTGACCGAGCGGGGTTGGCTCACCGCCTCACAGCTCCTCGACGGTGTCGCGCTGAGCGTGGCCACGCCCGGGCCGTTCATGCTGTTCGCGACCTTCGTCGGCTACCTCGTCGCCGGCGTGCCCGGGGCGATCATCGCGACCGTCGCCGTCTTCCTGCCGTCGTTCGTCCTGATCCTCGGCTTCGCCCGCTGGATCGAGCGCGCCATCGAGCGGACGCTGGTCCGCGACGCGATCGCCGGCATCTCGGCCGCGGTGGTCGCGGTGATCCTCTCGGTCACGATCACGCTCGCGCCGGCCGCCGTCGCCGATCCGCTGAGCGCCGCCATCGTGGCCGCGAGCTTCGTGGCGGTCGCCATCGCCAAGCGTGACGTCGCGCTCGTCGCGGCCGTGGCGATGACCGTGGGACTCGCGTTCGCGGTGTACCGGGCGATCTAGCGCCGGCGCTCGCGGCGGACCTTCGCCGCGGCCATGCGGCGCTTCTCGTCGGCGCTCTCCGCGATCACCGGGGGTATGGCGGTGGACTTGCCCGCGGCGTCGATCGCCACGAACACGAGGTATGCGGAAGAGACATGGACGACCTTGCCGGTCAGCGTGTCCTCGGCCTCGACCCGGACCCCGACCTCCATGCTCTTGGTGCCGACGTCGTTCACGGACGCACGCGCGGTGACGAGATTCCCGACGTACACCGGGGCAAGGAAGGAAAGCTCGTCCACGCGCGCCGTGACGACCCGCTGCCGCGCGTGACGGCTCGCGGCCGCGCCCGCGCATTCGTCGATGAGCCGCATGATCTCGCCCCCGTGCACGTTGCCCGACGGGTTCGCGTCGCTCGGCAGCATCGTCCTCGAGAAGACGGTCGTCGACGCCGAGACGGGCTTGGGCGTGAGGGTCATCGGCCGACGAGTGTGGCACCTGCCCGGCCGCCCGCCTAGCATCCGGCGTGAGTGAGCGTGCTGTCGCGCGACGAGCTTCGGGCTGCCATCGCCGCGCAGCCGCCTCTCGTCGAGGGCATCGACCCCCAGACCCAGCTGCAGCCGAACGGCATCGATCTGCGGGTCGACCGCATCCAGCGGCTCACCTCGCCGGGACTCCTCGGCGCCGCGCCGAACATCCGCGAGCCCGCCGCGCGCGAGGACGTGCAGCCCGACGCCGATGGCTGGTGGGATCTCCATCAAGGCAGCTACGTCATCGGCTACGTGGAGAAGGTGAACCTGCCGCCGGACCTCATGGCGTTCGCTCGTCCGCGCTCCACCCTCCTGCGCTCCGGAGTCGCGCTGCAGAGCGCCGTCTGGGACGCGGGCTACTCAGGCCGCGGCGAAGGGCTGCTCTCGGTGCTGAACCCACGGGGCTACCGGCTGCAGCGCGGTGCCGCGGTCCTCCAGCTCGTGTTCCTCCGCCTCTCGGCGCCGGTGGCCGAGGGCTACAAGGGCAAGTACCAGGGCGAAGGGCACAAGTGACCCGCACCGTCCTGCACGACGCCGCTCTCGCGGACGGCTCGTCCGACTCGCTCCGCCTCGGCGTCAGCGTCGCGATCACCGATGGGAAGATCGAAGCCATCGGCGCGAACGAGGAGATCGATCGGCAGGGCGCGACCGTCATCGACGCCGGTGGCGCGGTCATCGTGCCCGGCATGGTCGACTGCCACAGCCACATCACGATGCCGGGCGGGAGCCATTGGATCGCGCGCGGTGGCGACCCGCCCGCGGTCCTTCGCGAAGTCGCGCGCGCCAACGCGAACCGCCTGGTGCAGGCCGGTGTGCTGTGGGCCCGCGACGTCGGTGCACCGAGCGCGGCCGGCCGGCCCATCTCGCTGGACGTGCGCGACGAGCTCTCCGGGAAGCCCGGGAACCCGTACATCCGGGTTGCGGGAACGTGGATCGGGAAGACCGGCTACCCCGACATGTGGGTCACGACGGACGACGATGGCCTGACGGACGCCGCGCTGCATCAGCTCGACCTCGGCACCGACTTCGTGAAGATCTACATGGACGCGCCGGGCGGTGTGAAGGACTCGCCGTTCGGCGTGGCCGCGATGACGGCGATGACCGGCGCGGTCCACGCGCGCGGCGGACGCGTCGCCTGCCACTCCGGCTACCTCGACGGCGCGCGCGTCGCGGCCGCGGCCGGCGTGGATTCGATCGAGCACGGCATGGAGCTCGACGACGACATCGCGCGGACGATGAAGAAGAACGGGGTGACCCTCACCTCGACCCTCTCGGTGTTCGCGTCGTGGGAGACGTTCGCGCGGACGACCCTGATCGACCGCTTCACGACGGCGGAGAGCGCGAAGCGCATCGCGAAACTGAAGGAGGGCGCGTACGCGGCCGTGGCGGCCGCGAAGCGCGCCGGGGTACGGATCGCGACCGGCTCGGACTCCGGCGGCGGCTCCGTGCGTGCCGGTCATCTCGCCTGGGAGGTCGAGCTGCTCGTCGCTGCCGGGCTCACGCCGCGCGAGGCGCTCGTCGCCGCGACGCGCGCGGGCGGCGAGCTGCTCGGCGATGGACACGCCGGGCGGATCGAGCACGGGATGCCCGCCGATCTCGTCCTCGTGCACGGCGATCCGCTCTCCGATGCGCGCGCGCTCTGGCGAGTGTGGGCGGTGTATCAGGGCGGCGCGCGCGTCGCGTAGCGGGACCCGCCGGGAGCATGAGCGGGTCCCGCCGGGAGCATCGGATGGACGGGCGCATCGAATGCCGCGTCGAAATGGAGCCGAACGGGCCGTACGTCGTGTACGGGCCGGCGGTGATCGTCGACGCGGATGGCCACGAGAAGCGGATCGAGGCGGGCCACTCGGTGCGGCTCTGCCGCTGCGGACACTCGGCGAAGAAGCCGTTCTGTGACGAGACGCACCGCACCGTCGACTTCGTGTCGCGCCCGCGTTTCGAGCCGGAGCGCCGCTAGGGCTCCTGGCTGGGTAGATCGACCCCCTGCCGCTTCGCGAACGCGATCGCATCCGGGTAGCCGGCGTCCGCATGACGCATGACGCCGGTGCCCGGGTCGGTCGTCAGCACACGCTCCAGCTTCCGGCGGCCGAGCTCGGTCCCATCGGCGACCGCGACCATGCCGGCGTGGATCGAGTTGCCGATGCCGACGCCGCCGCCGTGATGGACCGCCACCCACGTCGCGCCGGCGGCGGTGTTCACGAGCGCATTGAGGATCGGCCAGTCGGCGATCGCGTCGCTCCCGTCGCGCATCCCCTCCGTCTCGCGGTTCGGTGACGCGACCGACCCGGAGTCGAGGTGGTCGCGGCCGATGACGATGGGTGCCGTGAGCTTCGCGGTCCGCACCATGTCGTCGATCCGCGCGCCGAACGCGGCGCGCTCTCCGTACCCGAGCCAGCACACCCGCGCCGGAAGACCCTGGAATGGCACGCGTTGTTCCGCGAGCTCGATCCAGCGCCGCAGCGAGCGGTCCTCGGGGAAGAGCTCGAGCACGGCGCGGTCGGTCGCGAGGATGTCCTTCTGGTCGCCGGAGAGCGCCACCCAGCGGAACGGCCCCTTGCCGCGCTCGAACAGCGGCCGGATGTACGCGGGCACGAAGCCTGGATAGTCGAACGCCCGCGCGAAGCCGGCGGTCTGGGCTTCGCCGCGGAGGTTGTTCCCGTAGTCGAAAGCCACGCTGCCGCGATCCTTGAGCGCGACGATCGCCTCGCACTGCTTCGCGATCGACGCGCGCGACGCTTCGATGTACGCGGCGGGGTCGTTGATCCGCAGGACGCCGGCGTGCCGCACGTCCGGGACGTAGCCATCGAGAGGATCGTGCGCGGAGGTCTGATCGGTCACGACGTCGATGCGGACGTCGCGCCGCAGGAGCTCCGGAAGGATCGCTGCGGCGTTCGCGACAAGGCCGATCGATCGCGGCGTCCGGGATCCAAGGTAGCCCTCGACTCGGGCGAGCGCGTCGTCGAGGGAGTCGGTCATCTCGTCGAGGAAGCCCTGCTTCAGCCGCCGCTCGGCGCGCGTCGGATCGACCTCGACGACGAGCGCGACGCCGCCGTTCATCGTGATGGCGAGGGGCTGCGCGCCGCCCATGCCACCGAGCCCGGCGGTGACGACGAGCCGGCCCTCGAGCGTGCCGTCGAAGTGCGTGCGCGCAACGGCGGCGAACGTCTCGTAGGTGCCCTGCAGGATCCCCTGCGTCCCGATGTAGATCCAGGACCCCGCGGTCATTTGGCCGTACATCGTCAGGCCCATCGCCTCGAGCGCGCGGAACTCGTCCCACGTCGCCCACTTCGGCACGAGCATCGCGTTGGAGATCAGGACCCGCGGCGCCCACTCATGCGTGCGGAAGACCCCGACCGGCTTGCCCGATTGCACCAGCAGGGTCTCGTCGTCCTTCAACCGCTTCAGCGTCCCGAGGATCTTGTCGAACGCCTGCCACGAGCGCGCGGCGCGGCCGGTGCCCCCGTACACGATCAGCTCGTCCGGGCGCTCGGCGACGTCGGGGTCGAGGTTGTTCTGGATCATCCGGAACGCGGCCTCCTGCGGCCACGCGCGGCATGACAGCCGCGTGCCCCGGGGTGCGCGGATGACGCGGGTCGCGACGGCGCTCATCTCGCTCGATGCTAGTGCGCTTCCTACACTGGCCGTGTGACCGACGCGTTCATCTGCGCGTACGTCCGCACGCCGTTCGGCCGCTACGCCGGCGCGCTCGCGGGACTCCGCCCCGACGCGATGGCGGCGCACGTCCTGCGCGCGGTCGTCGAGCGGAGCGGGATCGATCCAGCGGAGCTCGACGACGTCATCCTCGGCAACGCGAACCAGGCGGGCGAGGACAACCGCAACGTCGCGCGCATCGCGGCACTTCTCGCGGGTTTCCCGGTGGACGTGCCGGGGCAGACGGTGAACCGGCTCTGCGGCTCGAGCCTCCAGGCGCTCAACAGCGCGGCCGAGGCGATCTGGAGCGGACAGGGTGATCTGTTCATCGCCGGGGGCGTCGAGAGCATGACCCGGTCGCCGATCGTCACCCTCAAGCCCGAGACCGCGTATCCGCGCGGCACGCCCGAGTCGGCCGACAGCACGCTCGGGTGGCGGTTTGCGCACCCGCGGCTCGTCGCCGATGGCCACACGGTGGCGCTCGGCCAGACCGCCGAGAACGTCGCGCAGCGGCGGAACGTATCGCGGGCGGATCAGGATCGCCTCGCGCTCCTCAGTCAACAGAAGGCCGCACGCGCGACGGAGAGCGGCCGGCTCGCGGAGGAGATCGTCGCGACGAACGTACCGCAGCCGAGGGGTGGCGACGTCGCGGTCACCGTCGACGAGCATCCGCGTCCGTCGACGACCCTCGAAGCCCTGGCGAAGCTCAAGCCGGCGTTCGCCGCCGATGGCAGCGTCACCGCGGGGAACAGCTCGGGGATCAACGACGGCGCCTCGGCATTGGTCGTGGCGTCGGGCGAGCGCGCGCGGTCGCTCGGCCTGCGGCCGATCGCGCGCGTCGTGAGCACCGGCGTCGCGGGTGTGCGGCCGGATGAAATGGGCCTCGGCCCGATCCCCTCATCACGCATCGCGCTCAAGCGAGCCGGGCTCACGATCCGAGACATGGCCGTGGTCGAGCTGAATGAGGCGTTCGCGAGTCAGGTGATCGCGTCCTGCGTCGAGCTCGGCATCGATTGGCACGACGAGAAGCTCCTCAATCCGAACGGCGGCGCGATCGCGCTCGGGCATCCCCTCGGCGCGAGCGGCTCGCGCCTCGCGGGGGCGGCCGCCCTGCAGCTACGGCGGACGAACGCCCGCTACGCGCTCGTGACGATGTGCATCGGCGTCGGTCAGGGGATCGCGACGGTCTTGGAGCGCGCGGCGGACTGACGCCCGCGCGAGGCGGTCAGCCGGCGGAACGCGACGAGCCCGAGCACCGCCGCGGTGACCCACGCGAGCGCGACGAGTACCGGCTGCGCGAAGTCCGTGCCCGCGAGCAGGCCGTGCGCGAACGCCGCGACGAACGCGACGTAAGACAGCCGGTGGATCGCGAGCCAGCCGCCGCGCGTGAGGTGGGAGCGTAGCCACGTCGAGAGAAGCACGACCACGCCGAGCTGGAGGCTGATCGTGCCGAGCCCGATCGCGAAGGATCCGTACGACACGAGGAACGGGACGAGGAGATCGGCGAAGCCGATCTTCGCGTACGGGTCGAGCATGAGCGCGATCACGTGCCCGATCGCGAGCGGGAGCCAGAGGACGCTCGTGAGGTCGTGGACCGCGCGAACGCCGCGGTTGTGCGACAGCCACGAAAGGGCGGCCGAGCGGAGGGCCATACCCGAGAGGACGGAGAGGACCAGGGCGACCAGCGCGGCCGTGCCCGTCGAGCGGGCGACGACCCAGATGAGTTCGGTCATCGGCTAGCTGTGATGGGTGGTCGTCACGGGCCGCACGGTCGTGGTCGCGACGCCGCGGCTCAGCTGGAGGCGCCCGGTGGTGGTAGTCGTCGTCGTCGCCGCAGGCGCCGCGGTCGCGGCCGCGGCGGGCTGGAGCGGGGCGGCCCCGTTGCGCAGGTGGCCGCCCGCGTACACCGACATGCCGGCCAGGCTGAGCAGCGTGATGCCCGCGGCGAGCGCGCGGAGGGCATTCACCGAGCTGACGAGCGGGGAGCGCCGGCGCTTCTGCATGGTGCCAGTGCAGCACGGGCCGGTCCGTCGATCATGAATCCCGGCTAAGAGCGGCTACTCGATCTCACCGGATGCGTGGCGGACGGCCGTTGCCAGCAGGTCGCGCGCGATGACGTCGCGCATCGTGGAAATGTCCGGTGTCAGCGGCCGGTCTGCCTCCAGCTTCGGCACGTGCTCGCGGATGACGCGCCTGGCGGCCTCGACGGCGGCCGAGCTCGTCATCGCGAGCAGGTCCAGGCCCTGCGCCGCGCAGAGCGCCTCGATCGCGAGGACGTCGCGCGTGTTCCGCACGACCGCCGCGAGCTTGTGCGCGGCGTGCACGCCCATGCTCACGTGGTCCTCCATGTCCGCGGACGTCGGGATCGATTCGACGGATGCGGGCATCGCCCGCAGCCGGTTCTCGGCCACGAGGGCCGCGGCGGTGTACTGCGCGACCATGAAGCCGGAGTGCCGTCCGGGATCGGGCGAGAGGAACGCCGGCAGCCCACTGGTGTGGCCGTTCGTCATCCGGTCGATCCGGCTCTCGCTGATGTCCGCGAGCTCCGCGACGGCGATCGTCGCGAGATCGAGCGCGATCGCGACGGGCTGGCCGTGGAAGTTGCCGCCGCTCACGATCCGCTTCTCCTCGGCGAATACGAGCGGGTTGTCGGTGACGCTGTTGATCTCGATCTCGAGCACCCGGCGGGTGTACGCGAGCGCGTCGCGCGACGCGCCGTGGACTTGCGGCATGCAGCGGATCGAATACGGGTCCTGCACGCGCGGGTCGCCGAAGCGGTGCGAGGCGATGATCGGACTCCCTTGTACGAGCCGCCGGAGATTCGCGGCGACGATCTCCTGGCCGGGGTGCGGCCGCGCGGCGTGGAGCGACGCGTCCCATGCGGCGTCCGTCGCGCGGAGCGCCTCGGACGAGACCGCGCCGACGATATCGGCCGTCGTGCAGAGGACCTCCGCGTCGTGCAGCGCGAGACAGCCGATCGCGGTCATCACCTGCGTCCCGTTGATCAGCGCGAGGGCCTCCTTCGGCGCGAGCTCGAGCGGCTTCAGATCCGCTCGCTTCAGCGCCTCGGCGCCGGTGACGAGCTTCCCGTCGAACATCGCTTCGCCTTCGCCGATGAGGACGAGCGCCGCGTGCGCGAGCGGAGCCAGGTCGCCCGACGCGCCCACGCTCCCGTGCATCGGGATGACCGGGTGCACGCCGCGGTTCAGGAGGCCGAGGAGGAGATCGATGGTCTCCGGCCGGACCCCGGATCGTCCGGCCGCGAGCGTGTTCGCGCGCAACAGGAGGATCGCGCGCGTCACGTCGATGGACAGCGGGTCGCCGACGCCGGCGGCGTGGCTGCGTAGGAGGTTGAGCTGGAGCTTGGCGAGGTCGTCCCGCGGGATCCGGATCTGCGAGAGGTCGCCGAAGCCGGTGTTCACGCCGTAGATGGGCGTGTCACCCTCCGCGACCTCGGCCACGAGTTTTGCCGCCGCGCGCACCAGCTGCTCGGACGCGCGATCGAGCGCGACCGGCGTCTCGCGCCGGGCCACGCCGACGACATCCGCGATCGTCAGGCTGTTGCCGTCGATCCGGAGCGTCGCCACTACCGGAGCCCGCCGATGTTGTCGCGGTACCAGGCCCCGAGCTCCACGTAACGCCCGGCGGCCCGCACCGTCCAGCGTTCGTCCTCGGGGCGGGCCTCGCGGACGACCCTGGCCGGGACGCCGACCACCAGCGAGTGCGGCGGCACCGTCATCTTCTCCCGCACGACCGCGCCCGCACCGACGATCGTGCCGGTGCCGATGACGCAGCCGCCGACCAGCACGGACGCCTGGCCGATGAGGACGTTGTCCTCGATGACGCTCGAATGCACGAGCGCCCCGTGCCCGATGGTCACATCCTCGCCGACGATCGTCGGCTCGTTCTCATCGGTGTGGATCGTCGTGTTGTCCTGCACGTTCGAACGTGCGCCGATCTCGATGCGATCCATGTCGCCGCGCAGCACGGTGCCGAACCACACCGACGAGTGTTCGTGCAGCGTCACGTCGCCGATGAGGACCGCGGTCGGCGCCACGAACGCCGTCGGATGCACCTGCGGTGACTTCCCCTTGAACGGGTAGAGCGGCACGTCTCGTACGATATTCGCGTGATCATCATCATGCGGAAGGGTGCGACGAAGGAGCAGATCGACCACGTCGTCGATCGGCTGCGCGAGCGCGGGTATGGCGCGAACCTGTCGGGCAGCGAGGTCAGCGTCATCGGCGCGATCGGCGTCCTCGACGACGACAAGGCCCGTCTCGCCGAGCAGCTGCAGTCCCTCCCGGCCGTGGATCGCGTCGTGCCGGTCCTCAAGCGCTTCAAGCTCGCGTCCCGCGAGTTCCAGCCCGATCCGACCATCGTGAAGGTCGACGGCCTCGCGATAGGCGGCGGCTCGATGGTCGTCATGGCCGGACCGTGTTCCGTCGAGAGCGAACAGCAGCTCCTGTCGACGGCGCATGCGGTCAAGGCGAGGGGCGCGCAGGTCCTGCGCGGCGGCGCATTCAAGCCGCGGACGTCGCCATACGATTTCCAGGGTCTGGGCAGAGAGGGGCTCGAGCTCCTGGCCCGCGCGAAGCGCGAGACGGGCATGCCCATCGTCTCCGAGGTCCTCGACCCGCACGACGTCGCGCTCTGCGCGCAGTACGTCGACATCCTCCAGATCGGCGCGCGGAACATGCAGAACTACGCGCTGTTGCGGGAGGTCGGCCGATCCGGCCATCCCGTGCTCCTGAAGCGCGGCGGGATGTATCCGACGATCGAGAACTGGCTGCTGTGCGCCGAGTACATCCTTCGTGAGGGGAACAAGAACGTGATCCTGTGCGAGCGCGGTCTGCCCGTGCCCGGTGGCGAGACCGCGACGCGCAACGTGCTCGACATCTCGGCTGTCGCCGTCGTCCACGAGCTCTCGCATCTGCCGGTCATCGTCGATCCGAGCCACGGCACCGGGAAGGCGTCGTACGTGCCGCCGCTCGCGCGCGCGGCAGTCGCGGCGGGCGCCGACGGATTGATCATCGAAGTGCATCCAGATCCCGAGCGCGCGCTCTCCGACGGCGCGCAGTCGCTGACCTTCGATCAGTTCGGGACGCTCATGCGAGGGCTCGAGGAGCTGCGGCCGGGCGCACGCTAGCTTTCCGGCTGCTGTCCCTGCTGCGTCGGGCTGAGCTTGTACCCGAATCCGCGCGCGGTCTCGATCGAGACTTCCATCACGCCGCCATCCAGAAGCTTCTTGCGGAGCCGGCCCACGTGCACGTCGACGAGCCGGGTGTCGCTGCCCGGCTCGTAGCCCCACACGCCCGTGAGGAGGTCGTCGCGCGTGAACACGCGGCCCGGCCCGGCGGCGAGCGTCTTCAGCAGCTTGAACTCGGTCGGCGTGAGCGGGAGCGCGGTGTCACCCCGGACCGCCTGAACGCTCCCCAGGTCGATGACGAAGAGCCCGAAGCGCAGCTGACGCCGGTCACGATCGGTGATCGTGGGGTGCGAGCTGCGGCGCAGGAGCGCCTCCACGCGCGCGACGAGCTCGTTGTTGTCGAACGGCTTGCCCATGTAGTCATCCCCGCCGATGCGCAGGCCGACCACGCGGTCAGGCGGATCGCTCTTCGCCGAGACGAAGAGGATCGGGATATCCGTCTCCTTGCGGAGCTGCAGGCAGAGGCTGATGCCGTCGACGCTGGGCATCATCACGTCAAGGCTCACGAGGTCGGGGCGGAAGGCATTGAAGACCTCGACGGCTTGGCGTGCGTCGGTGACCACACGCACGGAGAAGCCTTCCTCGCGCAGCACCATGCCGAGGAGGTTCGCGATATCCGTTTCGTCGTCCACGACAAGGATCCGAGCGTCGTGCGTGATGCTTCGCTCGGCTGACCGACCGGGACTTGCGATCGCCATGTGGGGCCCGTGAGTCGCAATATCGGTGCCAAACGTGACGATCGCGATAGGAGCCTCAGGCCAGGGCCGCGTTCACCACCGTCAACCGCTCGGTGATCCATTCCGCCTGCGCGGCGACGGCGTCCGGCCAGGGGGCGAAGAAGTAGCGGTCGGTGTCGGCCTCGATCCGCTCGCGCGCGTCCGTGCCCACCGGGGTGAGCCCCAGCGCGGGACCGGCGGTCAGCAGGCCGGCGCCGCGGAGCTGTTGCACCGCGCCGCGAACGTCCTCCGGACGCTGCGTCGGGATCTTCCCGGCGAGCTCGTCCTCGGTCACGGCATCCTTGCGCCAGACCCGGGTCAGGACATCGAGGGCGGGCCCCGTCAGCCCGGCATCGCGCCAGGCCTGGACGTGACAGTCGTCGCGGACCTGCCACAGGCCGTAGATCGCGGCGTCGAGGCGCGCGAACGCCGACGACGGCTCTTGCCAGCGGTAGCGCGCCGCGCGCGGGGTGTGGTCACGGGTCTTCGGGTCCGGCGTGGCGACGCTCGCCGCGAGCGCGTCGTCGAGGAGCCGCCCGAGACGCTCGAGGTCCCGCGCATCGATCGGGGACAGGCCCGCGTAGTACGCGTCGATCGCGTGGCGCAGCTCGTCGACCGCGGCCTTGCCCTTGTCGGTCAGCGACCAGCGACCGTCACGCCACAGGACCAGGCCCACCGACTCGGCGGCCGCGAGCGGCGCGCGGAGTGGCTCATCGGTCGTGCGGTATGCGCCGCTCTGGATGTCCCCCGGTCGCGCACCGCGCGGATCCTGCGTCCCGAGGTCGATCGTCGAGAGGTACGCGGGCCGGTCGAGACCGAGGCGCTCCATCGCCCGTAGCGGGAAGTCGCTCTTCGCGCGGCGGCGCTGGAGGAACTGCGGAAGGAGCGGCACGAGTGACACGGGATACGGCTCGCGCACGGTGTCCCCTCTCTGCAGGTCCTGCCTCGCGGCGTCCTCCGCGCAGTATGGCGTCTTAGGTACCGGCTCGAGCCGCTTGCCGCAGAATCCTTGCGATGACGCCCGAGGACACGAAGGGTCGAACGGACCTGCACCTGCTCGACGTGCGCGAGCCCGACGAGTGGCAGGCCGGCCACATCACCGGATCGCAACACATCCCGCTCGGACAGCTGCGGGGCCGGCTCGGCGAGGTGCCCAAGGACAGGCCGATCCTCGCCGTGTGCCGGCACGGCAACCGGAGCGAAGCGGCGACGCGCGGCCTGCGCACGCTCGGGTACACGGTCGAGAACCTGGATGGCGGCGTGACGGCGTGGAAGCGGGCCGGGCTGCCGCTCGAAGCCGATGGCGGCGGCCCGGGCCGGGTCATCTGATGCAACAGCCCACGGTCGAGCGCCCGTTCCACGACAAGGCGTGGCTCCAAGCGCACCTCGAGGACGAGCGGAAGGAAGCGGACCTGCTCGCCGAGGTGCGCGAGGTCGTCTTCGGCCTGCAGGACGGCGTCACCAGCATCCTCGCGGTCGTGAGCGTGGTCGCCGCGGCGTCGAACGACACCTACACGGTGCTCATCAGCGGCATCGCCGCGACGCTCGCGGAGGTGATGTCGATGGGGGCCGGCGAATACATGTCGTCGAAGAGCCAGCGCGAGATCTTCGACGCCCAGATCGCCACGGAGCGGGCGGAGGTCGCGGAGCGCCCGGGCGAGGCCGAAGCCGAGGTCGCGTACATGTTCGAGCGCGAAGGGCTCTCCGAGGAGGCCTCGCGGCACATCGCCGCCGAGCTCGCGCGCGAGCCCAACGTGCTCCTCCGGACGATGGTGGAAAAGGAGCTCGGCCTCACCGTCGATGAAGGCGGCTCGCCGCTCCAGGGCGCGCTGATCCTCGCCGGCGCGTTCTTCGTCGCGGCGCTCGTGCCGCTCGCACCGTATTTCTTCCTGCCGGTACAGACGGGCCTGTGGGCCTCCGTCGGGCTCTCGGCGATCGTCATGTTCGCCGTCGGCGTGTGGAAATCGCGTCTCACGAAGCGGAACCCGATCGTGTCGGGCCTCGAGATCCTCGTCCTGGTCGCGGGCGCGGCCATCGCAGGGTCGTTCTTCGGTTCGATCCTCCCCGGCCTGTTGGGGGTCGCGGGCATCCGATAGGTCCACGAACACCGACTTCGCGTGGCTGATAAGCAAGCGCACGCTGACACCTAGCATGGAGAGCATGCGCATCCTGTTCCTCTCCTCCTCCGTTCCCCGCCGCTGCGGCATCGCCACGTTCACGGCAGACGTCATGGCGGCCGTCAAAGCGGCCGACCCGGCGGTCCGTTGCTCGATCGTCGCGATCGACGAGCCGAACAGCGCGCGCGCCTACGGTCCGGAGGTCAAGGCGCGGATCCGGCAGCGCGAGCCTGAGTCGTACCGCGCCGCCGCCGCGCGGGTGAACGGATCGAACGTCGACGTCGTGAACATCCAGCACGAATTCGGGCTGTACGGAGTCTGGAAGGACGGCGTCTACGAGGATCACCTGCGCCCGTTCCTCGACGAGATCCGCAAGCCGGTCATGACGACCCTGCACAGCGTGCCGCCGAACCCATCGCCGTCGATGCGCGATGCCGTGAGGCTCATCGCGACACGAAGCGACGAGCTGATCGTCATGGCGCACACGGCCGCGCGGCTGCTCGCGTCGGACTACGGCATCACGAAGACGCCGGTGGTGATCCCACACGGGATGCCGGCGATCGAGCCGAAGGGCCGGCATCATCTGAAGACCAAGCTGGGTGTGCAGGGCCGGACCATCGTGTCGACGTTCGGTCTCGTCGATCCGCGGAAGGGTCTCGAATACGTCATCGGCGCGATGTCGTCGATCGTCGAGCGACACTCCGACGCGCTCTACCTCGTCGTCGGGCAGACGCACCCCGAGCTCCTCAAGCAGCAGGGCGAGTCATACCGCAACACGCTGGAGCGCGCGGCGGAGGATCTCGGGATGACGGACCACATCGCGTTCGTCAACGAATACCTCACCCAGCGCGACATCGTCGGGTACCTGCTCGCGACCGACGTGTACGTGACCCCGTACCTCGACCCGAACCAGATCACCAGCGGAACGCTCGCGTATGCCCTCGGCGCCGGGAAGGCGATCGTCTCGACGCCGTACCTCCACGCGATCGAGGCGCTCGCGGACGGTCGCGGGATCATCGTCCCATTCCGCGACTCCGACGCGATCGCCGATGCCGTGCGCCGCATCCTGAGCGACCCTGCGCTCAAACAGGGGCTCGAGCGCCGGGCATACGCCTACGGACGCGAGACGGCGTGGCCGGCCGTCGGCCGTCGCGTGCTCGCGCTCACCCAGCACGTCCTCGAGCCACAGGCGCACGGGCCGCTCGTCGCCGTTTGAGCGTCGCCGAGCGGGCCGACCTCGGTCGACGCCTCGCTGAGAATCCGCTTCTGACCGCGCGAGACGTCGCGCCCTCGCAGCCTGCGTTGGAGGTGGTCTCGGTCTTCAACGCCGCGACGGCGATCATCGACGACGAGGTCATCCTCCTCCTCCGCGTCGCCGAGCGGCCCCGCAGCGACGTGGAGCTCCCGCCGGGCGCGTTCACGCTGGACTTCAGCGGTCCGCACCCGGTCCGGAAGCCGCTTCCGCACGCCTACACGAAGGACGACGTCATCGGCATGGCGTACATGGACGCATCGAGCGAGCCGCCGTCGGTGCGCGTCGCGTACCTCCCCAGGGATCTGCCAGGGCTCGATCTCCGCGACCCACGGGGGATCCGCTACAAGAACGCGAGCGGTCCGCAGCTGATGGTCAACGAGGGATACCAGGACTACCTCGCGCAGATCTCACACCTGCGCGTCGCGCGCTCGCGCGACGGCGTCCATTTCACCGTGGACGAGGACGTGTCCCTCGGTCCCGACGTGGCGCTCGAGGAATACGGGATCGAGGATCCGCGGGTCACGTACATCGATGGGATGTTCCACGTCACGTACGTCTCCGTTTCCCGCTGGGGGATCACGACCAGCCTGGCGACCACGGCGGACTTCCGTACCTACGACCGCAAGGGCGTCATCTTCCTACCCGATCACAAGGACGTAGGAAGATGAC
>Ga0315281_10002481_pt1 | contig 27381 bp, 27 predicted proteins | sample YL17G07_0_MG_FD_204540 | JGI IMG/M metagenome (GOLD analysis project Ga0315281, IMG submission 204540) | Sediment microbial communities from Yellowstone Lake, YNP, Wyoming, USA - YL17G07_0 | ecosystem: Environmental > Aquatic > Freshwater > Lake > Sediment | place: USA: Wyoming | collected...
CGCTCCATGTCCTTGATGGTTCCTGCGAGCTTGTCGATGTTCTTCGCCATTTCCTCTTCTTTCCATTCCCTTGGCGTGTCCCATGGAGTCGGTGAAGTGTGGGCGATGGTGATCATCTCGTAGCCGAGGACGTCCAGGTTCTTCATGGCTGCGGATTTCATGACCTTGGAATTCTCCAGTATTGCATCCATCTCCATCGGGTCGTCGTTACCAGGAGCCATGAACATCTTCGCTTTGCTGTCCTTCAACTTTTCATCAGCCAGCTCAATCCAGTGCTGCAACCTCTCGTTGATGAGCCTGTGGAAGATGGTCATTACCTCATTTTGGTTTGATCGGAGGTGGTCTGCTTCTTTCTTGTCAGTCACGTAGGGGTAGAATCCTATGTTGTTGATCTTGGCCAGCTGCTGATCGAGCTCTGTCTTGTTGTTCAGATGGATATCCTGAGCCAGGAAGTTGACGTCGTAGGTCCCGTTACCGTTGTCGAATATGGGCACAACCATCTTTCCCGCGAGATCCCCGAGGGCAATGGCCGCATCGGCGTTGTAGATGGAGATTGCGCTGATGAATTTCCTAAAGCATAGCTCTGATCCATGCAAGTCGGTAACGAAGAACAGTCTTATGGGACGCAAAATCTACCCCTCGTTTGCTCCTGTCTTGGAGACGAAGTGTAAATGAATCGTTTCTATTTAACCATATTGTCCAGCATCTCAGAAAGCGGTTTCTGCGAGCGCCGGACCACAGGCCGATGATTACAGTAAGGATATGCCCGCATATTGGGCAGGACAACGCAACCATCCGCTGAACGAGAAGGAATTGCAATCGGGGATTTTTGAACTCGTGCGAAACGGCTGGATGAAGACCAGGAAAGTCGTAAACAAGAGCCGCCTGGCTCAGTGTACCGCGATTGATTCTCCACGCAATGTTAATATCGATTGTAAGCCTATCGGAATGCGAAGACATCGTATATTCGTACGATTCTCAAACTGAGAGGGTTAAAATGGATCTAGGTCTTCCGGATTGGGTCGCGGACTGGGCGAGAGACGTGCCAAAGCTGAAGGTGGCCCCGCCAGGTCCGAAGAGCAAGGAGATAATCGACAAGGACAAGAAGTACGTCTCTCACGCCTATGACCGCCTCTTCCAGTTCACCATGACGAAGGGCTCGGGAGCAGCGATCATGGACGCGGACGGAAACGTCTTCTTGGATTTCTCAGCAGGCATTTCCGTCATGAATGCTGGCTGGGGGAACCCGCGGGTCGTGCAGGCAATCAAGGACCAGGCGGACAACCTCGTTCATTCCCTTGCCAACGATGCATACTACGATAAGGAGGCTGAGTTCGCCGAACTGCTCGCAAAGATCTCTCCGGGTGGAGCGCTTGAATCGACATTCTTCGGCAACAGTGGTGCAGAGGCGGTGGAGGCGGCGATCAAGCTATCGAGGTACTACACCAAGGGCTACGAGCACATCGCGTTCATGGGTGCCTATCATGGCAGGATCGGCAATGCTCTCGCAATGGCCAGCAGGGTGAAGTACAAGTACGGACACGGCCCCTATGCGCCTGGCTTCTTCTTCGCTCCTTACCCGTACTGCTACAGATGCTGGTTCAAACACGAGTACCCTGAATGCAACATGCTCTGCATCGACTACCTTGAGAAGGGAATACTCGAGTTCGGAGGTCCGGCAAACTCACCCGCATCTATATTCGTCGAGCCGGTGCAGGGTGAGGGTGGATACATAGTCCCTCCGAAGGAATTCCTGCCGAGGATGAGGAAGCTGTGCGACGACAAGAAGTTCCTCCTTGTGATGGATGAGATCCAGTCGGGACTTGCCAGAACAGGTGAGGTATGGGAATGCAACTCTGCTGGTGTAATCCCTGACTTGTTGCTCACGGGCAAGGCCTCCGGCGGGGGCCTTCCGTTCGGAGCCTGTATGGCGAAGAGGGACATCATGGATGTCTGGAGGCCAGGCTCGCACTCGTCAACATTCGGCGGGAACGGTTTGAGCGTTGCGGCAGGTCTGGCACACGTGAAGGAGATACTTGAACAGAACCTCGCCGAACGCTCGAAGGTGCTTGGCGCTCATGCGATGAAGAGGCTCAACGAGCTGAAGGACAAGTATGATATCATCGGCGATGTCCGAGGAAAGGGATTGATGATTGGAGTCGAGATAGTGAAGAGCAAGAAGACCAAGGAGCCTCTATATGTCCCACAGATACAGGGTCGAGCGTGGAGAAAGGGCTTGATGATGATAACAGCAGGCATGTTCGGAAACGTGTTCCGGGTCGCGCCGCCGATTATCATTTCGAAGGATCAGCTGGACATAGGCATTGACATATTCGAGGAAACGATCAAAGAGACCCAGGCGAAGATGACCTGAGTGCTTTGACGCCCTCCTGGCTTCTCCCGAGAGCAGCGCATAGTCTAATAAGCCACTTAGGGCATTGCGACTGACCGCGCTGGCAGCGTTCACAGGTGTCTCGGATGCCGAAGAAGAAGGAGAGGAAGGTCGACCCCGTTTCTCAACTAGCGCAGTGCATAGCCCTCCTCGACGACACGCGCGCATACAAGAGGAAGGACGTCGACCGAATAGACGAGGCTTTCTTGGAGCTCAAGAAGACCAGGTTCAAGGAGCACTACGACATGTGGGTGAAAGCTCGACCAGCCGCCGACAAGATCGCCGACATGCCGCTGAAGATACCGGGCGTGGAGGGAATGATCCGCTCGCTAGCCTGGATCAAGATCGCCAACAGAGTCGGTCTGATCGTTCTGATAGGTTTCGTTGCCATTCAGATCGTGCCAGCTTGGAGAAGGGTGCTAGGGCCTCACCCCTTGGGAGGTCACGCGTTTCTGTATTCCATGATCGCGGTTTTGGTCGTGGTCGGTGCCATGAACTATGCCACATTGGTCGACTACAGAATCAGGAAGAAGGTCATCAGGTACGAGACGGAGACGCGGGACCTGTATGCTCCCTACAGGGAGAAGATGAAGGAATGCGTCAACAAGATGCTGAGGTCGCTCGCCAAGGAGGCAAACAGAGGCGGGGAGAAGCCAGAGGATTACAGGATGATACTCTACTTCGATGACTACGACAACATCAAGGTGGTCAACAAATGGAGACCGAAATCCATGTTCGTCTTCAAGAAGCCGTTCGACCTCTACGAGATCGTTCCGAAGCTCTAGGCCACAGGCTCATCAGATGATGAATTGAAAAAGAAAGGGTTTTCGAAGAGGGCCGTTCTGCCCTCTTCGCAAGGGTTTCTGCGTCCTTCATCCGACTTCAGGCCGGAGGCAATTCCTTCCAGGCCATCTTCAGGTCTATTCCCTGCTTCTTCCAGTGCCTAACCCAGAGCAAGTACCAGAACAGACCGAAGACCCATATCGTGATGTAGACGGCCGCACCCCAAATCGAAATGGCTCCCAGCGCCGGCACGGTGAAAAAGTAGTAAATCAGTATGCCGACGAAAGCCAGGTTGATTATCGATGCAACCGTCAAAACGTATAACGGCCCCAGATGGAACTTGTACGGGGACGCCTCCCAGATGGTCCTCGCTTTCTTGACGTACGGGAACAGCAGGCCTGACACAGCCATCACGCCCCATGCCGACATTGCCTCGAGCGCGACGATCGCCACTGCATCTATCGCAGTCGCCGCGTATGCGTAGATCAAGATGCCTATCTCGCTCATGACCAGCATAATGACGCTGTTCTTCACAGGCGAATGCCATCTCGGGCTCACGTCGGTGAACCACATCGGCCCCAATCTGTCCATCCCCCAAGCAAACGAAGCTCTGCTAAAGGCAATGTACGAAATCGGCATACATAACAGATTGAAGAATATGAACACCGAACCTATGCAGAACTGGACGAAGCTGTTGTGTGTCAGCAGGGATATCATGCTGTATGTGTTGCTGCCTGTTGACAACGTGAAGTGATCGATCGACACTCCGCCATCCGCATTGTCGATGTACGCGATTGCGCCCAAGAAGTCCTGTCCCATGACATGGACCAGTCCCCATGCGAACCATACCAGGAAGATTGCGGGTATTACCGCTGCGAGCACCTGTCCCAAGATGATGTTCCTCTGAGGTCTTTTCACTTCACCGCAGATGAAAGTGATCTGATACCCGTACGCAGTAGCCCACGCTATTGCGGGAAACAGCGCCAGAGTCGCTCCAAGATCGAAGCCAGGTGTCGGCCCCGCCAGGTTCACTCCGTCTACGTCCCTGACCGTAGATATCGTCTGGTTGTACGACATCGAACCATCGATCGTCGCCTGTGTGTTGTACGCGTTCACGAAGTCAGCGTGGCTGCTCATTGTCAGCACGATGCCAGTCACGATCAAGGTGAAGAATGCCAAGACCATGATGACCCTCTGGTTCATGTTGTAGATCTTCAGGCCGGTTACCACGATGAAGAATCCCCAGACATTGACCAGCGTGGCGACGACCACAATGGCCTGAGGTGTCGTGAACCAGTTGATGAGAGCCGGATCGGCCTTGATAGACGACAGAAGCGAGGTCATGCCAGGATCGGCACAGAACGGTGCCAGAGTCGCGATCCAGAAAGTCATCACGAACCCGGCATTCGTCATCGACATCGCAATGCCCACTGCGGGGTGGATGATCCTCGAGTTGGCGATGTAATCGCCTCCGCTTCTCGGCATTGAGCCGCCCAGGAATCCCCAGACAAAAGCTATGCCGAATATGCACATCAGCGATGCAAGTATCGATCCCAGCAGCATGTTGCCATGCGGTGAGATGAACAGCCCCCAGCTGGCCATCGTCCAGATACCCACACCAAGCGTGTTGTTCATGAATCCGATGCCAAAAGTGTCAAGCAGCGAAGCTTCACGAACCAACCCACTGGCTTTTCTTGCAAAAACTTCTCCCACTCCTTTACACCCCCATGCAATCCAAGGAGAACCTCCCTGGAACCCGACGGTGTATTGACTTGTTTGATATTTTAAGTGATACGTCTTGTCAATGTCCTTGACAGCACTGGAAGTTGAGATGCGCCTGACGTGCACTTTCACAGCGTCGTTTCGAAATGCAGAACATGATGAAACCTCTTCTGGAGATAGAGGTTCTTCGAGGAGACCGTGAACAAGGCCCAGGCCCAGGTGCGTGGGGCCACAGGGTACGGGCTGGAAATCATAATCTAACAGATAGGGGGATACTCCTTGAGGTTCACCATGGAAGGCAGCTCCAGCCGTAATATCTGGATGAGCGTCAATACCCTGATGACGAAAGAAGTAATCTCGGTGAAGGCCTCGGACAGGGTCAATGACGCGTGGGTCCTGCTGATGGAGACCGGGATAACGGGAGCACCGGTCCTCGATGATTCTGGCGACCTCGTCGGTGTGCTGACCATAAAGGACATTTCAAGAAGCATAATTGAAAGGTATCTGAAAGCAAGATCGCTGAACCAACTGACGACTCATCAGCCCGATCAGGCGACGATCGATAAGGAAGAGATCAGGGAGCTTGGTCTAGCGATAAGGGGCGTGGTGGAGAGCGCTGTGTCCGCAATGCTGCCGAAGGATCAAAAGGTGCTCAGCATCGGGGCCGAGGATTCGATCGAAAGAGCGATCCATATGATGGCAGAGCATAACGTGAACATGCTTCCAGTGATGAAGGATACCCTTGTCGTCGGCATACTCACCAGGCAGGACATCATCTGGCTGATAGCTGGTCGGCCTGGAAAGGGTCATCCGTGAACTGTATGGGGAACGTCAGCCGAGGGTCCTCAGTATGCGGAGCGCTTCTTCCACGTGCTTCTCAGGGTTCATCTGCGAGTTGAATATGTGCCTGACGACCCCGTTTTTGTCGATGATATAGGTGACCCTTCCCGGGATGAGCCCTAGAGAGGTCGGTACCCCGTACAACATCCGGACGGCCGCTCCCTCGTCCGCCAGTAGTTTGAAAGGAAGCTTGTATGCAGCTGCGAACTCGCCATGCCTTTCCGGGGTGGCGGTGCTCACTCCTATCACCTCGGCTCCTGCGTCCTTGAAAGCTTCGTAACTATCCCTGAAAGCACAAGCTTCCTTGGTGCATCCCGTGGTGAAGTCCTTGGGATAGAAATAGAGCACGACCGGTTTCTTTCCCAGGAAGTCGCTCAGGCGGACATCCTCCCCGAACTGAGACTTTAGAGTGAAATCCGGAGCAACATCGCCCACTTTGACAGGTCCAGGCATTCCCGCAGTCCCTGGAGATGCCTGAATCAATTGCCATTAATGTATTTTTGGCCGTCGTCCCCCGTTCAGGACTCTAGGAACACTTTTGGACGTGTGGAACCTTGACCGGTGGCTAGTGAGAACAAGTCGGAGCGGTGAATATCATGAATGGGGACCTTAGCAAGGCTTTCCGCCTGATCGACAACTGCGCTGAAGAACAAAGGAGATCCGCCGCTATCCCAGGAATGGCCATAGCCATCACTGACCGAGAGAAGGTGCTGCATGTCTCGACCTTTGGTCACTCCGACCTCTCGAGCCGGACACCGGTTTCACCTGAGACCATGTTCGAGATAGGGTCGATAAGCAAGTCGTTTGCGAGCGTTATCGCTCTGCAGCTCGTGGATGAGGGCAGGCTCGATCTGCACAGACCGGTGTCGGAGTACCTGCCATGGTTCGAGGTCAGGTCCTCCTTCAAGCCCATCACGCTTCACCATCTGATGAGCCATACCGCGGGGATCATGACGGGGACCGAGGCCACGATGGGGGGCATGACGGAGGCGATGGCTCTTCGCGAAACCGATGTCACGGCGGAACCCGGGACATTCTTCCATTATTCCAACACTGGCTATAAGATCGTAGGCTTGGTCATCGAGAAGGTTCTCGGAGAGACTTTCGGAACATCATTGAAGAAACGCATTTTTGAGCCACTGGGTATGAACTCGAGCGAGCCCGTGATCACGTCTGACCTCCGGGAAAGGCTTGCTGTGGGGTATGCTCATATGCACGACGATCGCCCACGACCATTGGATGGCAAGTATGTCCCCGCAACTTGGGCCGAATCCGACACTGCGGATGGTTCGATCTCTTCGACCGCGAGTGACATGGCCGCTTACATGAGGATGTTGCTGAATCGAGGCGAGGGACCGGTGGGCACTTTGCTGTCATCCAAGAGCCATGATCTCCTGGTTCAGAAGGTGATCAAGCCCGACGATTCGGTGCACGGCGAGTCCTACGGGTATGGGCTTGACGTAGGGGAAGAGGACGGGCATGTCTTGATTGGGCACACAGGGGGCATGATCGGTTTCGTGTCCAGCATGTTGCTCGATATGGAAAGCGGGTTCGGTGTGATCATCCTAATCAATTGCTCCAGCTTCGATCCAAAGGCGGCTCTCTGTAGGGCGATCTTGCGGGTCCTGAGGTCCGCAGCGGAGGGAGAGTCTCTGCAGCCACCGAAGACAATAGATCCGAAACTGATCGAGAACGCATCTGAGTATGAAGGGACCTACGCTTCCGGATCAAGAGAACTCCGAATCGTCGCGAAGGGGAAACGGTTGTTCATCGATGGGCGCCCCCCTGTTCCCCTCGAGAGTAGAGGCAAGGACGAATTCTTCGCCAGGAGCCCGGACTACAACCTCTTCCTGATGCGCTTCGGCCGGAAGGGTGAAAAAGTGGTAGAGGTCACGTACGGGCCAGACTGGTATGTCGGGGAATCGTATACTGGCCCCAAGGCGTTTAAGCACTCTCGCAGGTGGGAAGCCTACCCTGGGCACTTCCGCACCCACGATCCGTGGGTCCAGAACTTCAGGATCATACTTCGCAAAGGTGCTCTTGTGATGGTCGAGAGCTTTCCCCCCGGAAGCGAGCAGCCCCTGATCCCGCTAGGAGAAGACGCCTTTAGGATTGGTGCCGATGAACGGTCCCCGGAGACGATAAGATTCGACATGTTGCTGGAGGGCAAAGCGATGCGCGCAACTCTCTCTGGTTGCGAATGCTACAGATTCTTCACGCCATGAAAGCCCGGCATAGGGTAATCGCCTTCAATCTGCGGGTAAGATGCCATATATTGCGACAATCATCGATAATGACGGCAGTCTGGCCATGGAAGCACCAATGAACGGGGGGAAGTAAACGGAGAAGGCTACCTTCGCCGCAGGATGCTTTTGGCATGTCGAACAGGCGTTCTCCGCGGTCAAAGGCGTCCAATCGACGAGAGTGGGGTACACAGGCGGCGATTTCAAGAACCCTACCTATGAGGACGTTTGTTCAAGTTCGACAGGCCATGCGGAGTCAGTGGAGATTGAATTCGACCCGTCCAAGGTCTCATACAAGGAGCTCCTCGGGACCTTCTGGGAGATCCACGATCCGACACAATTGAACAGACAGGGACCCGACTCCGGAACTCAGTACAGGTCAGCCATCTTCTATCATAGCGCCGAGCAGAAGGCGGCTGCTCTTGAATCCAGAGATGCCGTGCAGAAGACGCCTCGGTACCTCGCGAAGAAGATAGTCAGCGAGATCGTTCCCGCGAAGGAGTTCTGGGTTGCCGAGGAGTATCATCAGAAATACCTTGAGAAGCACGGTCGAGCCAGTTGCAGATTGTAAGGTTGCATCTCTTCAATTCGGCTTTGAATATGACTCTCTGTAATCCGAAGAGTCTTGCTCTCTCCATCATTCATGGAATGCCCACTTTGACCAACACCTTTTTTTCTCAGGTTGCAGTTACGCGCACCATCCGGGCGAGAGATGTCCAGGAGCGAAAGGATATGAAGAAAGGTGCCGAGGTCTTGGTGCTGACGAAGGAGGAGATTGAATCCGTGCTGACCATCGAGGATGCCATCGATGCCGTAGAGGATGGGTTCAAGGCATACAATTCGGGGAGGGCTGTGATACCCTTTCCGGTGGCACTCCAGGTTCCAGACCATAACGGAGACATACACATCAAGCCGGGATACATCAAAGGCTATGGCACATATACGATCAAAATCGCGTCGGGTTTCTACGATAACCCCAAGCTTGGTCTTGCGACCAGCCATGGAATGCTCTTGCTGTTCGATTCCAAAACCGGATTCCCGCTCTGCTTCGAGGTGGACAGGTGCTTCCTGACAGATCTCCGCACGGCGGCCGCTGGCGCCGTGGCGGCACGCGCGTTGGCCAAGAAGTCCGTTGGGCGGGTCGCGGTGATAGGCACCGGCACCCAAGCACGGCTCCAGATCGAGGCGCTCAGCAAAGTCCGCAAGTTCGACGAACTGAGGGTCTGGGGAAGGAACCCTGAGAATGTCAAGAAGTACGCTGCAGACATGAGGAAGGTCCTAAAGGCCAAGGTCGTCCCTACGAAGACGGTTGAGGAAGCGGTAGTCGGAAGCGAGATCGTGGTCACGACCACGATGAGCTCGACCCCACTGGTGAAGGCCGCGTGGGTCGGGCGCGGCACACACATAACCGCGATGGGATCGGACTCCCCTGAGAAACAGGAACTCGATACTGCATTACTCGGTAAGGCCGACAAGATAGTGGTCGACAGCCTGAGACAGTGCGCTCAGCTGGGGGAGGTGCACCACGCATTGGAGGATGGCACCATCACTGAGAAGGATGTCCATGCCGAGCTGGGCGAGGTCCTCCTGGGCAAGAAGCCTGGTCGGGAGAGCGACGATGAGATCACGATATGCGACCTGACCGGGATCGCGGTCCAGGATGTCGTCACGTCCCAACTTGTCTACGAGCGGGCTCTGAAGAAGAAGATCGGGTCATACGTCAGAGTTTGATCGAGGACGGGCTGGATGAGACTGTCCTAGTCCATCGGTCCAAAGGGTGATCGCGTGAGAAACCTTTTTCACCCAGGCCTTCATGTCCCCAATACGGTGAGGACTCTGAAGATTGAACTTTTCGCGATGGAACGGTGGCAGTCCAAATTCGAACGCTTGGTCGATTACGAACTCTCTGAGAGCGGTGTCCACGCCCTTCAGCTGAGGGAGCTGCTAGGGAGCGAGAAGGCAGCCGAGGAATTGCTCAACATGCCCCTGGGATATCCCCAGGCCGACGGCACGCCAGCATTGAGGTCAAAGATCGCTAGGATGTACAAGGGCACGACCCCGGAGCACATCTTCGTGACGAACGGTTCCTCCGAGGCGAACTTCCTGGCCGCATGGAATCTTTTCGAGAAGGGCGACGAGGTCGTCATCATGGTTCCCAACTACATGCAGACATGGGGCCTCGCGAAGACCTGGGGCCTGAAGGTGAAGCCCCTGAAGCTCAGGGAGGACCTAGGCTGGCAGTTCGATCCCGAGGACATAAAGCGCCTCGTCACGAAGAAGACCAAGGCGATACAGGTTTGCAACCCGGACAACCCGACGGGAGCGGTCATGGCCAAGGAGCAGAGGAAGGCTCTGATAGACGCAGCGAAGGACTCCGGCGCGTGGTTGCTCTCTGACGAGGTCTATCAGGGAGCAGAGCGGGTCGGTCCACAGACAGAATCCCTGTGGGGATACCATAGCAAGACGCTGATAACGAACGGCCTGAGCAAAGCGTATGGACTGGCTGGCCTGAGAACTGGGTGGCTGGTCGGGCCACCGAAGAAGATCGAGGACATCAAGCAGCATCACGATTATCTGACGCTCACGCCAGCGAAGCTCTCCGACCACTTGGCGCAGATCGCCCTCGAACCGAAGAAGCAGGAGTGGATCTTCGCACGGACCCGGGCGATCCTCCAGAAGAACTACCCTGTGGTGAGGGACTGGCTAGAGGACCACGGCTCGATGTTCTCGCACGTGCCGCCGATCGCGGGCGCGATATGTTACGTGAAGTACAACCTGAAGATCAACTCGTGGAAGCTCGCGGAGCGCCTGCGAACAGAGAAATCCGTCATGATCGTCCCCGGGGACCACTTCGGCATGGACGGTTACATGCGGATCGGGACGGGCCCACCGAGAGACTATCTCCTGGCTGGACTCAACCGAGTGGATGAGCTACTGAGAGAGCTGAAGGCGGGCAAGCGGAAGTAATCTTACTGGATGGCACTCCGCCGACGGCGTGTACGGAGAACTCTGTGGGAATCAGAACCAACGAATCGGCAAAAACCTTAAACCCGCAGGACAATGACCACATGGAGTGATGAGTATGAACTCTGGCCGCACAAGAAGCAATTATGAGAGTTTCACTGTAGCATATGTCCTCTTTTCGTTCGCAATCGCTCTTCTGGTCGCGTGGGTCCTCGATGATTGGGTTATTTTCATACCGATATTTCTGGTCGAAGTCGGCATAGGTTATCTTGTGCTGGGCTTTGTGATCCGACCAGCAGAGCTGCACAAAAGGCCTGTGATGCGGGATGCGTATTACTATGTCTTGTGGGGATCCATAAGCGCGCTGATTGGCTTTGAATGGCTTATCAACAGGCAGTATCCGGGTAATGTCCCACTGCTAATCGCATTGTTCATAATATGGATGGGCGTGATTTCGGCGGGCCTGGCAATCGGGAGAAACCGTGAGAGAGCGGGTGCACCAAAACCATAGGCGATACGAGGGCATCAAACCCTCGCGAACGGGGTAACCCATTCTCAGGATCCGCCCTCGAGATTGTGAGCGCAATTGGAAAAGTCATCTGGGCCCCAAGTTTTAACTATCCTCGAGGTCTCGGTGGTTCAATGCGCTGCTCCCATTGCATGAAATGTTGCGAGGATACGCAGATGGAGCTCTGCAAAGCGGACATCGTGCGGCTGGAGCGCCGCGGCTACCAGAGAGATGATTTCTCCGGCCAGGGCACCGACGGGATACCGCGGCTACGTAACGTCGGAGCTTACTGCTTCTTTTATGACCTTGACCGGAAACGGTGCAGGGAATACGCCTCACGGCCCCTCGGCTGTGTCATCTATCCAGTCAACCTGACGCCTGAAGGCGAGGTCGTCATCGACGACCTGTGCCCTGAGGTGGACACCTTGACGCGGGATGAGATCGAGAGCAAGGGCCGGCGCCTCCGCCGGCTGCTGAATACGATAGACCTGGAAGCGCGGGAGTCGACGCGATCGGGCTGATACCCCGAATGGTCAAACCGGGATCTATCGATGGTTCAAGAAACGGTATCTTCTGCTGTTGACGCATGCTTGCTGTGCCAGGTGAAGGACATAAGCCCTTTGGAAACCCTCATGTCTGAGCGTGATTCGTGCAAGATTGGAATACATCCCCCAGGAATTGAGCCCATTCGGTTGTTCATGACTGTTTGCTTATGAAGGGCACATTGTGAAAGTCGCTTTGATCAATCAGCGGGATTGAGACCGGAACGAGACCTCTTTCCCCATCTCTTGTGATTCTTGAATTCTCGGCGGTAAAGGAGCAAGGAATCTGTTACAAGCAGCAATCCGAAGACGGTCATTAGTTTTAGGGCAGTTGACACGCCTGTGGAACTAGAGACCAGACCCATAATGCCAATCGCTGCAAATCTCGCTCCCAACAAGAATTCTAAGACGAAAAACAGGGCCAGCATGGTCGAGGACCCTGGCAAAGAGTTGGGACTCAGGTAGTGTCTTGCAGTAAACGATATCGCAAGAAATGCCACACCAGCTATCAAGGTCATAGTGCTGCCCCCAAATGATCCAAACTCAATAAAAACGAATGCAACTAAGAGCGATATGACAGGTGCAGCCTGAAGAACCAGTATGACCGCTCGATGTTGAAGGAGTGCGATGTTCTCGATTTGCCGGGACTTGGCCACTTTCTTCGCCATGGTCGAGGTCAGATATTGAAATCCGTGGGCATAAATGCTCGCATCTCGAATTCGCGAATGAGCATTGGGCCAACTTCCCCCAATCGCCTTTCCTCACCTCAGGTCTTTTCCGAGGCGAGGCTCAAATGCCTATTCAAATCGACGGTCGGAATGCCCAGCTTAGAAGTGCCCAGATTGGGATCGCGACGTCCGCCGACATGCCCGTTCCTAGCCCATTGTCAGGCACGTCCCCACGATGTCAACGAGAGTATGCCTGATCGGGTATCTCAGTGCCCCTCTGACCGCAATGCCCCGTGGGAATGCCCCACAATCGAACAGGAAGGCGTTCATCTTCAGGGATGATCAGGTTGCGGAACAATTCCGTTACTCGAGCGGAACATAAACGGGGAATGCGCGACATAAACAGGGTCAAGGCCAGAAAAAGAAACGAGAGTTTATGTCTCTCGAGTGGGGAACATAAACGTGCCAGGTGAAGGACATAAGCCCCTTGGAACCCCTCATGTCTGAGCGTGATTTTGGCACCATTGAATCAAAGAAATGTCTGTTTGCACCTATGTGTCTGTTCTTGCCATTAGGGTTATGAGAGTTGTCTTTCCTTACTACGGTCTTTTCCCAGATGTCCGTTATGTCAATCACAATCGGAACACCAAAGCACAGCACAGCACCCGTTTCTGACCCAATGTCATCTGTCTGCTAGACGTGCGAATATTACCTCGGTCGCCACTATCAAGGACCGTCCCCCGCGGCACAAATGCAAGGGTGAGGGCATGACGAATGCCTCAAGGTTGGTTCAAGGAGGAGGGAATGACGAAAGCAGACTCTTGTGGCTTCAAGCACTGGGAAAGGTTCAATACTCCGCATGGGCCTGGCGTTCTGAAGGAAATGGATGACACTGACCGTAGGCTATTGGTCCTGATGAGTGAGAATCCTCGGATACATTTCGAGGACCTGGCGAAGAGACTTGGGATTTCCAGGCAAGCTGTTTACAGCCGAATGCAGGTCTTGATCGGGATCGGGGTAATCCAAGGCACACATGCGGCCGTTTCCGTTCCTTACCTTGATGCAGTCCCTGTGGGAGTCTTCGGTAGATCCAAAACAGCATCAATCGAGGCAACCTTGGACAGATTGGGGGAAAGCGAATTCACTCGTCGTGTCGTCGTCGCCGGAGGGAACTACCTCTATGTGGTTGGTTTCCTGAGGAACATATCCGAACTCGACAGCTATTCGGAATTCGTGAAACGAGCAGCGGAGATGCCTGAGCCTACCGTTGGCATGTACAATCTCGATGACGAACTAATGTCTTATTCTGTTGACGGATCAGGGAAGCGGAAGCAGAGTTACAAGGAACTCACTCCACTCGACCTCAGGATCATCGCTTCGCTCAAGGACGATGCGCGCAGGTCAGTAGCGGACATCGCCGATATGGTTGGGGTCTCGACCAAGACGGTAAGGCGACACTTGGAGGACATGATATCCGATGGAGCGCTGGATTTGCACGCGCCTATGGACCTCACCTCGGGCGGAGATCTGTTCTTGGTGATGCATGTGAACCTCGGGGACGGTGCTGACAAGGTAGAAGCCGGCAGGAGGCTGCTTTCGAGGTGCTACTTCCAGGACCAGTACATCAGGACATTCAGCAACCTCCCAGGTTTCCTCGTATGGGCCTTCTGGTCAGACAAGATGACTGAGATACGTAGAGCTCTCAGAGCGACTGGTGAGGATGAAGATGTCGTGTCCGTGATGCTCAATTTCGCCTACATTGAACGCATATATCCGACCTGGCGAGACAAGTTGCCTGAAGTCAGGACGCATGCTCGTGTGAAGGCCAGAACGCACAAGCTCAGCCCCAGGCATATGACACAATGATTCTGGTCAGTGGACTGAGACACCTATTCTTGCTTTAGGAATGTCCGTTTTGTCAATCAAAGCCGCAACACAAAATGTCAGTCTTCCGTCCGTCTGTGACCTATTGTTATTCGTCGGGTAGACATGCGTATAAGACTCCGGCTGTACCTACTATGAAGTCGGCCCAGGCACACGATTGCCTCTCGGGTGGCTCGAGGAGGAGGAAGTGAATGAGGAAAGTAGGAGTAGCGTTGTTTAGTGCGATTGTGGTGGGACTGATGTTGGCAATGCCAGTGTCGGCTGGCAAAAGCACGGTGGTCACGGTTCCGGACTCACTGGGAGACCTCGGCAAGTACAATGTTCAAGTTACGATATGGCGCGCGAATGGGGTCGCGCTCTCCAACATTCCAGGTTGGGGAGACAATGCGCCGATCCTGCAATCCGGATACGTTGACATGGTATCCGTGTCGTTCGGGATGGTGAAGGGCATCTACATTTTCGGCATGGAACTTGCGGCTGACCTTCCGCAAGCAGGGACCCAGCTGGCTCCAGGCATCGTGTATTTGACGTGGACCTTGTGGATAGAGGATAGCCCGTGGACCCCCACAAGTGGATCGACGACTCACTATCAAGCCGGGCTTGATTTCGATGGATCGAGCTATTATGCCTGGCTATTTGATTATCGCACCGGGGCTGAGACGTCGCTGCCCTTCACAATTGACGGATCGACATTCCAGATTCAGATCTCTCCGGCTTCGATTGGCAATCTGTCGAGTTTCTGGTGGGAAGGGGGCACGTTTGTGGCGAAGCAGAGTTACTTCGCCCCTCCCTGGCTCATTGATGCAATGGACATGGGAGTTGCTCCGCACCAGGTGTGGTCCTCCCTTCCATGGCCTCCAAAGTGAGCGATGTTACCCAGCGCTTGCGAACCAAAACCTTTTCCTTTTCGCCTTTCCTCCCCTACGGTCTTTTCTCAACGAGGCAACCTAAGTATTCTTCTGTTCCGCATCCCTGAAAAGAAAGTGCCAGGTGAAGGACATAAGCCCCTTTCTGTTCCCGTCTTGCAACGGTGATGACATTCGACTGTTGCACTCTACCCGCCGACGATGAGATATCGATTCGGCCGTTTGAGCTTGCTCCAGTGGGGAGTCGCCGTTTCACCAAATCCCCGGGAGACTTCATCCACAGAGGAATCATCACGTTATCCCGGGACTGTGTCGTTTCTGCGCCCTTGCCAGGACTCTCGCCCTGCTGTTCTGACAGCCCACTTTCTCATGGAGAGGGGACTTTCCTCAGCCGGTCCGCGATGAACGCGAACCTACCGTCAGTCATCCGCCTTCTCCTGGCAATCGGTTACTACGCCATTGCTCATACAAAAGTCTTTCCTCACCAACAGAACAAAGCACCTATATGACGCGCGTGGGCGAGAAGACCTTCTTCACTGTCACGCGGCCTGTGGCAGAATCGAGAGAGGCGGAACGACCTCGGTCCCCCTCTATGTCTTCGGCTACGATCCTGATTGAAAACTCCCTGAGAGCCTTTCGGGCTTCCAGCACGTTGAACCTGCCGATGTTCGCGAACTGAACATTGAGGTTCTTGAACATCTGCGCTCCCCCAACGAGCTTCGCGACCATCCTATCCTTCGCCGCTCCGTTGAAAGTCATCTCCTTGACGAGCTTCCGAGTCCCGCTATCCGCATATTTCTCCTCCAGGTCCACCTTTTGGGGTGCTTTCGGGAGCAGCACGTGCACCATCCCTCCGACCCTGGCCTGCGGGTCGTAGAGGATGACCGCAACGCAGGAGCCAAGTCCCAAGCAGGACAGCTGCTCAGGCGAGTGGCATACGGCCAGTTGGCCGATTCCCACGATGCGAGGCTCCTTCATTTTTTTGACTCCATCCTGTCGAGGATCACCTTCAGTGTCTGATCCTCCGGGAGCATCAAGAAGTATCCTTCGAATTCTTTGTCGAGGGCTTTGAAGCATGTATGAACGGCGAGGACGGTGTCCACTTTCGCCCCTAGCGCTGCAAGCGGCATGTCAAGGACGGCCCCAAGGAGGTCCACCGTGGCATCCGGGGGTGCCGGGATCATGTCGATGTCGACCATCTTCGAGACTGCTATCAAATACCAGCAGAGGCAGATGTTGCCGACCTCCTTCAGACAGGACCTCTGAAGCTCGTTCAGGTTCGATAGGTCCACCTGCTCCTTTGTGAGGTGCTTGAGAAGCATGATGGCGGACTCGCTCGGGAGGACGACCAGGATGCCGCTCTTCAATGAGCCACATAGCTGCGTGTAAGTCCCGGCGACAATCTTCTCGGCGCCACCGAGCCATTCAGGGACCTGGGACAGTGGCATGATGTTGCACGATGTGACGTCGTTCATGAGGTCGACGTCCAGCATGGTTCCGAGAGCCGTCGCCGCACTGCCCGCGCCGATGTTGGCGAACTCCTTGATGATCTCCAATGCTCTATCGGGCTTCTCTCCTGTCATCGCACCTCAACCTCCGATTATGGATTCGACATCGAGTATCAACGCGATCTTGCCGCTTCCTAGGATGGTTCCTCCAGAAATGCCCCTGACCCTCCGCAGCCTCTGGTCCAGCGACTTGACCACTATCTGCTGGTGACCGATAAGCTCGTCCACCTCGAGCGCCGCGCGCCTGTCCCTGCTCTGCACGACGAGGGTGTTGATGCTGTCCTTTTGGACCTTCTCAAGCCCGAAGAACTCGCGCATCCTGATCAGAGGGAGCACTTCCCCGCGGAGTTGCACGACCTCGCGACTCCTGATGAGCTTCACCTCGCTCATCTCGTAATTGTGGGTCTCGACTATCGTCCCCATGGGGACGGCGTAGGTTTGATCGTGAATTCCAACCAGCATCGCATCTATGATTGCAAGGGTGAATGGCAGCCAGAGCGAGAATGTCGTCCCCGCCCCCTTCGACGAGTTCACCATTATGCTTCCGCCGAGCTCCTCGACGCTCCTCTTGACGACATCCAATCCCACACCCCTTCCCGAGACATCGGTCACCTCGGTCTTCGTAGAGAATCCCGCCCTGAACAGCAGGTCGATCAATTCTTTGCCTGACGCCGAATCAGCCTGCAACTTGTTCATGATGCCCTTCGCAACCGCCGCGTGCCTGACCGAGTCGAAATCTATGCCCCTCCCATCGTCTGAGACCTCTATCAGCACATGGTCCTGCTGCTTGGATGCTACTATCCTGATCAGGCCCTTGGACCGCTTGCCGATCTTCGTCCTTTCCTCCACAGTCTCGATGCCGTGGTCCACGCAGTTCCTCAGAAGGTGCACCATCGGTTCCGCTATCTTGTCCGCAACGGTTCTGTCCAGTTCTATGTTGCCAGACTCGACGGCGAGCTCGACCTCCTTGCCCTCGTTCTTCGCGATGTCCCTAACCATGCGGGGGAACCTGCTCATAACCATGTCCAACGGTATCATCCTGATCCCGAGAACCCTGGTTTGAATGTCAGATGTGAGCTTGTCGATCAACGCGGATATCTCAAGGAGCTCGTGGTCATCGCGGGTCGAGGCCTTCTGCAGCAACCTGCTTCTTCCTATGACGAGCTCACCCACATTGTCGAGCAGGTCGTCCAGCTTGTCCATGCCTACCTTAACTGTCTGGACGTGGACGACCTCCGTTGTGACCGAGGCGGATCCTGGTTCCTGTCGCCCCATCTTCTGCCACTTCTCTCTCGAGACATCGGTGGGTCCGACGAGCAGATGTTCAACGTCGCTCATTGCAACGACCCTCTTCAACGCCTCCTGGAGCCTATCTCCTGGCTGGAGGACGACGGACAATTCCTCGAAGACCGACTCCTTCTCTATCTCGGCCTCCGTCGGGTTCGATTCTACGACCTCGGAGGATTTCGCAAGCTCCCTGATGATGACCGTCGCCCTGGCCGACGGCAAGGAACAACGCCGGCCGAGCTTGACGACCACCGTGACGGTATCTTTGATGGGCTTCTGCCCATGCTCATCGCCCTTCTCCACCCTTCCGACCTCGGTCTTTGTAGTCGAAGGAGCCGATTTTGCATCGTCGTGTTCCTCTTCGGAGCGGACCGCCAGGACTGCCATGAGCGCTTGGACCACTGCCGGCTTCTCCTTTGGCTGTTCACCATTTTCGACTGAGGCCACCATCCCGTCGAGGGCGTCGAAGCCTTCGAACAACGCTTCTGAGATCTTGCCTGTTGGTACCAGGTGTCCGTCCCTGATGGCGCCGAGCACGTTCTCGATCTCGTGCGCTGTGTCTTGAACGGCCTTATACCCCATCATTCCGGCCATGCCCTTTATCGTGTGAGCGGCCCTGAAGAGCTTGTCGACCAGTTCCTTGTTGCCAGGATCGTTCTCCAGTTCAAGGAGCGAATCGTTCATGATCCGCAGGCATTCGCCTGACTCGGATACGAACATCTTCGCATACTTGTTCATGTCTAGCTCTTTTGGCAACCCGACTCACTCCTCCAGGAATCTCACGATCTGTTCTGCGATGCTCTCGAGCGGGAGGACCTTGGAGGCGGCACCTGCCTCGATCACCGAGCGGGGCATGCTGAACGCCAGCGAAGATTGCTCGTCCTGGACCAGCACCTCGCCTCCGGCATGTCTGATCGCCTTTGCGCCGGTAGCACCATCGGCGCCCATCCCGGTGAGGACTATCCCCATGACGTTCCCTCCGAGGCAGTCCGCCGCGCTCTTGAACAGGACGTCGGCTGACGGCCTCACGAAATTGACGGGGGATTCATCGCTGAGCTTCATCACAAGACTTGAGGCACCTTTCCACGCGAGCTTGAGGTGCCTTCCCCCAGGCGCGAGGTATGCCGTCCCTTTCTCGGCCCTCTGTTCATCGCCGGCCAGGACCACCCTCGGTCCATTCGCGGAGGACAGTCTCTTGGTGAGCGAGTTCGAGAACTCAGCAGGAATATGTTGGACAATGAACATGGGTGCCGGAAGCTCCTTCGGCAAGGCCGCGAATATCATCTCAAGGGCTCTGGGACCGCCCAGAGAGGCGGCCAAGACTATCCCTTTCACCTCTGGTGTGACCACTTTCCTTATCGCATTGAGCTTGTGTGGCAGCGGGGCGCTGGCCCTCTTCAGGACCTCCACTCTGACGCCGGCTGCCAGCTTGACGATCTCGACTATCTTGTCCTTGAAATTCACAATGTCTATCGAGACTGGTCCGCTTGGTTTGGAGATGAAATCCACAGCGCCGAACTCCAGGGCCCGGAGGGGCAGCTGGTCGTCGAACTTGTCCATCGCGCTGAGCATGATGACCCTGGTCGGGCTATCCTTCATTATCCTGCGCAGGGTCGCGAGCCCGTCCATCCTGGGCATCTGAATGTCCAGCAAGACAACATGAGGCGCGAGGGTCCTTGCCTTCTCAATGGCTTCGACTCCGTCCTTCGCGCTTCCAATGATCTCGATATCAGGGTCGGACTCGAGGATGTCCTTCAGAACGACGCGCATGTAGGCGCTGTCATCAACAATGAGGACCTTCACCTTGTCAGGCATCAGGCACCTCTTAGAGTTCCATCTGCAGGACAGCGTTCACGGACTCCAGCACATCGTCCGCCGTGAAGGGCTTGATGATGAAGTCTACCGCTCCGGCCTCGAGGGATCTCATCACCGTCTTCTGATGCCCCAATGCTGAGATCATGATGATCTTGGCCTTGTGGTTGAACTCCTTGAGCCGCCTCACCGCCTCGATGCCATCCTTGTCAGGCATCACTATGTCCATCGTGATTACATCGGCTCCTTCGCGGGCGAACCTCTCGAGCGCTTCGTCTGCGCTCCTAGCCTCGATGACCTTGTGCCCTCCGGCTTCGAGTATGTTCCTGAGCACTTTGCGCATGAATTCCGAATCGTCCACGACCATTATCTTAGGCATCCTTGCCACCTCCGCGACCAGCGCTGTCCAGTTCGAGCACCTTCAGCGGGTCTATGAGCGTTATCAATCTTTCCTCGTGCTTCGCTATCCCGAGGACGTACTGCGATTCTATCCCTTTCGCGATGTAGTCCGGCGCCTTCTCTATGGATTGGGGGTCGATCCTTGCGACCTCGCTGACCTCATCGACCAAGAATCCCACAAGAGCATCAGGACCATCAACGACGACTATCTTCGGGTTTCCTTCGTTTTTCTTCAGGGGCTCCATCCCGAACCTCGTGCGCAGGTTCACGACCGTCAGGAGCTTCCCCCTGAGGTTTATCACGCCTTCGATGTGTGGAGCGCTCCTGTGAACCTTGGCTATGTCCTCCATGCTGTGGATCTCACGGACCACTGCGACGTCGAACCCATACTCTTCCTTGCCCAGCTTGAAAACGACGATTTGCCTCCCAGATTTCGACATCATCGTCCGTGGCCCCCCTGGTCAGCCTGTTCTTCCGCTGGCGCCGCTCGATGAGACTCCCGAAAGCGACCCTTTGTCGGCCTGCTTCGTTATCTCGTTCAGCTTGGCTGCGAGTTCTGCAAGTTCGTGCGCGGATGCGGTCATCTCCTCCATGCTCGCAGCCAGGTTCTCGGTCGACACCGAGACGCTCTCTGCAGTCGTCGAGTTCTCCTTGGCGATTATGGCGACCTCGTCAAGCGACTTGGCCAGGCTCTCGGTCAACGCCTTCTGTTCCTCCGTCGAGGCACTGATCTCCTGGACCATGGCCGCAGTCTCCTCGACCGTCGCAGCGATGTCCTCCAAGGACTTCAGCGATTCGGAAATGGTGCTAGAGCTCTCGGTAGCGTCCTTCATCGTGTTCTCCATCTTCTGAGTGGTCTCCTCGATGTCCCGCTCGACCAGCTCTATCAGCTGTTGGATCTGGTCGGCGGCCTTTCGGGAACCCTCTGCGAGCTTCCTGACCTCATCAGCCACGACCGCGAACCCGCGTCCCTGCTCCCCTGCCCTCGCAGCCTCGATGGCGGCGTTGAGCGATAGCAGGTTCGTCTGATGAGCGATGTTTGTGATTATCGAGACTATTTGAGATATCTCCTTGGACTTCTTGGAGAGCTGCTTCATCGCATCTGCGGTCCCCTCGACGTTCTTCAGCAAGAAGTTCATCCTCTCGAGGGCGTGCTGGGCTGATTTGCTGCCGTTCTGGGCCACCTCGCTGGCATTAGCCGACGCGCCTGCCGCATTCTGGGCGCTCTGCACGACGTCGTAGATGGCCTTCGTCTGTTCGGCAAGCATCCTGACCATCTCATCGATCTTGATGGATTCAGATTGCGCCCCCTTCGATTCTTGAAGGACCGAGGTCGACACCTGTTGTGTGCTTTGGGTCATCTGGCCTACAGTCTCAGCCAGGGAGGACGAGGAATCCCTCAGGGTTTCAGAGGCCATCCTTATCTCCTTGGTCATCCTCGAAAGACTGGATCTCATCTCCTTGAAGGCCGTGACGAGCTTCTTCAGGTCGCCCACCGCCTCGATGTCTACATCTTTGGACAGGTCCCCTGCCGCGATGGCACCTGCGCATTCCGTCAGCTCTATCAAAGGCTTGGAGGTGTTGTCTATGAGAAGGTTCATGGACTTGACCATGTCCCCAATCTCATCGTCTCCCGTGGGCACGTCCACATGGGTTCTGAAATTGCCCTCTGAAATCGTTTTCGCAGCCTTGGAGACGGCAACGACAGGCCTCGTGATTATGGCAGATAGGTACAATGTCAACAAGCTAACAGCGACAGCGGCAGAGCCTCCCGCTACGATCGAATAGGTCAGTGATCTGTTGACAGTTTCGTGGGTCACCTTGTCCATCAGTGCGGCGGCTTGCGAGTCGATCCTGACGAGTTCCGCCATGTGGGTGTTTATAGTCTGGATGTGCTCGGAGGCGTTCTCAGCGATGCCGATCGCCCCTGCAGAATCGTTTGCAGCAAGTTGCGCGACCAACGTCGTATCGCTCACGTAGTCGTTCCACGCGGCCTTGAGGTCAGTGAGTGTCTGGGCCTCCTGGGTTATTAGAGTGGTCTGTCCTTGGCTCTTGACTATGGAGTTCATGTGGGGAAGGACCTCGAGCGAATAGATCCTCGTGTAGTTCAACAGGAACTGGGAGAAACTCTGCTGGTGGATGATCATGTCGTTATGGTGGGCTAAGGCGCTAGACTCTCCGAAGGTAAGTGCGTACATCATGAACGCTTCGTGGGCCGCGATGAGATCGGTCGAGCCATTGGCGACCTGAGCCACACTCTGGAGAGACTCATCATGAAGCGTGGCGGCGTCACGTCGTATATCGTTGAGCCCTTGGATGGAGACCGCCCCAATGACCAATACCGGTATCAATGACAGGCACAACATCCATGCAACGAGTTTCGTGGTCAGCTTCAACTTCAAAGCATCACCTAGCAGATCGTCTTCGGACAGCATTCGGGAGAGTCTTGCGACAAAGGCCGTCCTAGCAATTCGTTAAGAGTCATCTGGCCTTATTAATATATGTCGTCCCTCTATTCAACTTTGATACCCAAGACTCAGAAGTGATATTAGGCCTGAACCGTCTATCCGATAACGAATGTCGCTTGACGAGGAGCAGTTCTTGATGCAGGTCATGAAGCACCTGTTCAAATCAAGGGGCATCGACATATCTGGCTACTCTGAAAGCTTCGTGATGCGGGCGATCAAGAAAAGGGTGGGCCGGACGTGCTCCCCCGACCACCCTAGCTACTTGAAGGTGTTGATCCACAGCGAGGAGGAGACCAACGAGCTGCTGGGAGCATTGTCCATCAATGTCACGGAATTCTTCAGGGACAGGGGGGCATTCGAAGCCTTCGAGAAGATGGCGATTGGACCACTCCTGGAGTCCAAGGCCGAGAATGGCGCACTGATGAGGATGTGGAGCGCTGGCTGTGCCACTGGTCAGGAGACCTATACGATCGCGATGTGCCTCGCGGAGGAGATGAGACACTTGGAGCCAGGCAACCGGCCACTCGCATCCGTCCTGGGCACTGATATCTCCAAACCTGCGCTGGCGAAGGCGGAATCTGGGATCTACCAGCGGGAGGAGGTCAAAGGGATACCAGAGAAGCTACTGAACCTATATTTCGTCAGAAAGGGACAGGCCTTCGAGGCAGCCCCTTCACTGACCAAATACGTCAGGTTCGCAAGGGAGAATCTGCTGGAAAAGCCAGGTTCGAAGTTCTTCGATGCGATCGTCTGCAGGAACGTCCTCATCTACTTCAGCAGGGAGATGCACGAGGTGGTCGTTCAGAACCTATACGAATCTCTCAGGAAGGGGGGTTACCTCATGCTCGGCAGGACTGAGACGCTGATGGGGGCTCCAAGAAGCGCGTTCGAGGTTGTGGACCTCGAGAACAGGATTCTGAGGAAGCTGTGATATCGCAGATTCAGGCGGTATCGTCTGACAGGCCCATTCCAAGTCCAGTGTTGCTGATCGCAGAACCCGAGTCCGTGAGCTCATCGAGGCCCATCAGCTCGTCCAGGCTGGGCACTTTGATATCGTGCATGAATCTCTCTATCTTGCCATAGTTCGATGCCAGCTCGATGCACACTCCGCTCTGCATCTCATCTATCTGCTCTGGGGTCAAGGTCCTGTAGATCATCTCCGCCAGCGTGACCCCTTCTTTCTCAGCCTGACTCACGAGCTCTCCGACTTCCAATGCAGCCATCTTGATCCCATCCGAGCGTATGACAATCGTCAGACGATTATCGACTTGCGCGATATATAAAACTTGTCAATAGGTCCCGGTCCTCACTTCACGAGGTCGAGCCAGCTTGTGTAACGGCCGTCCTTCCCCCTGACTATGTCCAGGAACCTCGATTGTAGGGACTTTGTCATCGGCCCAGGAGATCCATCGCCGACCAGCCGTCGATCGACTTCCCTGATCGGCGTGACCTCGGCTGCGGTCCCAGTGAAGAAGAGCTCGTCGGCCGCATAGAGTTCGGCGCGGCTGAAGTTCTGCTCGATCAGTTCGTACCCCATCTCCTTGGCCAGAACCATGATTGAATCCCTTGTTATGCCTGGAAGTATCCCGGCGTTGAGGGGAGGGGTCAGTATCTTGCCTTTCCTTACTAGGAAGATATTCTCGCCCGAGCCCTCGGCGACCATGTGCAGCTCGTTGAGCATTATCGTCTCGTCGAACCCGTTGAGTTTCGCCTCCATGACCGCGAGCGCACTGTTTAGGTAATCTCCGCACACTTTTGCTGTTGCTGGGACCATCCCGCTGCTGACCCTGTGCCAGGAAGATGTGTGGACGCGGATCCCGTTCTTCAGCCCTTCGTCCCCGAGGTACGCGCCGAGAGGGAACGAGATGATGAATGTCTCGACCGGATATCCGATCGGGTTGACCCCCACCCCGTGGACTCCGAAGAATGAGATGGGGCGTATGTAGCATGAATCCAGCTTGTTGACCTTTACGGTCTCATTGGTCGCGGCGCAGAGTTGGTCGACGGTGTACGGGATCCTGAGGTTGATGGCTTTTGCCGAGCTGTGGAACCTCTCCATGTGTTCCCTGAGCCTAAAGATGGCAGGTCCATTGCTCGTGCTGTAGCACCTGATCCCCTCGAAGGCTCCAGTGCCATAGTGCAGACCATGCGACATCACATGCACGGTCGCATCCTTCCAGTCGACGAGCTTCCCGTTCTTCCAGATCTTCTCTGTTGGCTGTATCTGCATGCCTATCCATCCTCGATGTGTCTACTCAGATTTGATGACTTTGTTCCTAAGCGTTCCGACTGTGTCCAGTTCGACTTCGACAATGTCCCCAGCACTCATCGGCGAGATGCCTGAGGGCGTGCCAGTCGGGATCAGATCGCCAGGTTCCAGCGTCATCACCGTGGAGATGTACTCGACCAGGCTGGCATCGTCGAAGACCCTGTCTGACAATAGGGAATGTTGCACCACCTTCCCATTGAGCTTCGTCGTGACTTTCGAAGGTGCAGTCGTCGATATGAACGGTCCTGTCGGTGCGAACGTGTCGAACCCCTTCGCTCTCGTCCAGTCGACATCTGTCTTCTGCAGGTCCCGGGCGGTGACGTCGTTGAAGCAAGTGTACCCGAAGATGTACCCGTTGCCGTTCCTGACATGGCTCGCCCTCTTTCCTATGACGATAGCGCTCTCGCCTTCGAAATCGACTCGTAGCGACACGGGGGGAAGGACGATTGAATCCCCTGGCCCGATCATGGCAGAGGAGGGCTTCGAGAATATGATCGGCGTTTGCGGCGGTTGAGAGCCCATCTCGCGGATGTGGCCTTTGTAGTTGAGGCCAATGCAGATGATCTTCGATGGCCGCTCGACGGGCGCGAGCACCTTCAATTCCGAGAGGGCGTAGACCTTGTCCATCGTGCCCGGGCGCTTCTCAATGAACTCCAGCATCGACGAAGCCTTGATCTCTCTCACTTCGTCTTGTCTGACCTCACCTACGAAGGTTCTCCCCTTGACGGAGAACTTGCCGAACATCCTGTGTGAAGAGCCTTCGGACATGACTGTACTGGCCCCTGTCCGCTCAGTCGAACATCTTTCGGATATTCTTGCCTACGACCTCGATCCGGGACTTGGCCCCTTCCTTTCTCAGCCTGTTCAGTGTGGGCATTCCCGCATCACGCTCAGCGACCCACTCCTTGGCGAACTTGCCTGACTGGATGTCCTTCAGGGTCTTCTTCATGTTCTCTTCCACGTGTGCATCGATGATGATTGGACCTCGCGTCCTCCCACCGTATTCGGCCGTGTTGGACACGCCATCCCACATGCCTTCGATACCGCCCTTCTGGACCAGATCTATTATCAGCTTCAGTTCGTGCAGGACTTCGAAGTACGCGATCTCCGGCTGATAGCCTGCGTCGACCAAGACCCCGAACGACTTCTTGATCAGCTCGCTTGCGCCTCCGCAGAGATCGACCTGCTCTCCGAAGAGGTCGGTCTCCGTTTCTTCCTTGAAGGTGGTCTCGATGACCCCTCTGGATGTGGCCATGAGGCCTTTCGCGATAGCCAATGCGCACTGCTTCGCCTTGCCGGAGTGATCCTGGTGGACCGCTATCAATGCGGGAACGCCGATGCCCGCAAGGAAAGTCTCCCTGACGAGAGCCCCTGGGCCCTTTGGAGCCACCATGATGACATCCATGTCCTTCGGAGGCACGATGCGCTTGAAGTGTATGTTGAATCCGTGGGCGAAGTCCAAGACCATGCCTTTCCTCAGGTTCGGTGCGACATGCTTGTCGTAGACGTCCTTCTGGACCTCGTCTGGAATCAGCATCATCACGATGTCCGAGCTCTTCACCGCATCCGCGATGCTCATGATCTTCATCTTGTCGGCCTTGGCTCGCCTCCAGGTCTCGTCCTTGAGGTTTAGCCCGAGGACGACATCGGCCCCGCTGTCCCTAAGGTTCAGCGACTGTGCCCTTCCCTGTATCCCGTAACCCACGACTGCGATCCTCTTCCCCTTCAGGACTTTGAGGTCCGCGTCCTTGTTGTAGTATATCTTGGCCATTCTAGCTCTCTCCTCTGATCAGATTGCGTTCATCGCCTGTATGTACCTTTCTGGCTTGCTCTTGCTCACGATCGCATCGACTTCTTGGACCGTGCCTGTGACCCTGCACACACCCTCCTTTCCGAAAAGCAAGGCGTATGCCTCGTGCCTGTCATGATCGACCAGGTCCGCTTCGATGACCTCGTGGAGCGCGCGCACGTGTTCCAGCACGCTCAGTGCCTTCTCCTTGTCCTCGATCGAGAGCACTATCCGCGCTTTGTCGGGCATCTCGCACTTCCCGACCACGATGGTCTCTACATTGATCCTCTTCCTGTTGAACTCTCCCATGACCCGCTGCATCACACCTGGTTGGTCGTACACCAACAGCATCATGACTTCCATTCAGCACACCCCGCCGTTCCACTTGCATCTTCCCTTGATCCAGTCAGAGGACCCCTTTCCTGGTGGCAGCATCG
>Ga0315281_10002483_pt1 | contig 27381 bp, 21 predicted proteins | sample YL17G07_0_MG_FD_204540 | JGI IMG/M metagenome (GOLD analysis project Ga0315281, IMG submission 204540) | Sediment microbial communities from Yellowstone Lake, YNP, Wyoming, USA - YL17G07_0 | ecosystem: Environmental > Aquatic > Freshwater > Lake > Sediment | place: USA: Wyoming | collected...
CTTTCAGAAACGAACTCACCGCTTCATCTTGGATCTTTCAGAGATCATTCAGGGTTTCGCTCCTCGAGAGCATGAGGCCCATCGCAAATATTTCCAAACCATCCTTCGCGATCTCACCGACGACTCAGCCTTCTTCAGGAGGGCGTCCGAAAAGCCCCTCGGATACGCCGGCGACTACATGATGATGGAGCTTCTCTACAAAGGGATTCGCGCGGGCGAGACCGTTTGGCACAGGGCCATCAACTCGTGCCTCACGTCCATCCCTCTGGGCCAGGCGGTTCGGAATCGGGCCTGGTACCTCAAAGACTGGATCGAAAGAACGGCCTTGAGCTCGGACGCCCCGCGCATCATGAGCCTCGCCTGCGGACCGTGCGAAGAGGTGAGGCTTTTCTCCAAACATTCCGGCCAAACGGGCGCCGATTTTTTTCTCATCGATCAAGACGCCGCCGCTCTGACTTACGCCGAAGAACAGATCAAGGCGCTTCCGGAGAGTTCGCGCCACACCTTTCATTTCCGGAACGATTCGACTCGAAGCTTCTTGAAGTATCCGGCGCACACAAAGACCTATCCTCCGATGAACCTCATCTACACGGCGGGACTCTACGATTATTTGAAGAAAGAAACCGCCGCGTCGCTCACCGCCGTTCTCTATGACATGCTGAAACCCGGAGGGACGCTCGTCATCGGCAACTTCGTCGCGGGTCATCCCTTCGCCTATTTTATCGAATACGCCTCGGACTGGTTCTTGATACACCGCTCCGAGGAGGACATGCGATCGTTGGCGCCGGCCAACGTTCTGAAGGAGCATTCGTGGGTGGAACGCGAGCCGAGCGGGGTGAATCTCTTTCTTTGCATCCGCAAACCGATCCATCATTGAAGCGGGACCACGTCTCTTCGGCGCGAGGCGCCTACGAAGAAGAACACCGTCACCTCCTGCGCGCTCGCGGCAAGCTCTCGTGCCTGTTCGGCATCACGCTCGTCCCCATCTTTTCGATCCTCGACTATGTCTTCGTCCCGGCGCTCTGGCTTCCGTTTCTTCTCCTCCGCGCCGCGAACACGGCCGAAAACGTTCTCATCTTCATCTTGATTCACGCCGGCAAGAACCTGTCCGCGCGCACGATCAATTGGTTCATGACCCTGTATTTCACGTCCATCGGCATTATGATCGCTTATATGTGCCGGCGGATGGGCGGCTACGACAGCACCTATTACGCCGGGCTCAACATCGTCATGCTGGTGGTGGGCCTCGTGATGCCCTGGAGCGCCCTCTACACGACCGTCAACGGCATCGTAATCTATTTGGCGTTTTTTGCCTTAGGATACAGGCCGGATTTCCGGATGGCGGATCTGGTCAACAGCAGCTTTTTCCTCCTCTCGACCGATTTGATCGCCGCCGTCGCCTCCTATTGGACGGAAAAGTTCCGGAAGAGCGAATTCAACACGCGGCAAGAGCTGAAGGAGCTCGACCAGGCCAAGTCGATCTTTTTTGCCAACGTCTCGCACGAGCTCAAGACCCCCATGACCCTCGTGCTCACCCCGATGGAATACGTCCTCGGCAAAGCCGCCCCGAACGCGAAGGAGATCCCGCTTTCGCGAGAAACCTTTCGGTCGATCCGTCATAACGCCTATCGTCTTTCGGAGTTGATCAGCGATCTGCTCGACCTCACCAAGGGCCAGATCGGCAAGGAAAGAATCCGCCCGGTCCCCGTTCCGGATACGGAAACCTATTTTCAGGAAATCTTCCGATCCATGGCGCCGCTGATGGAAGAAAAGGAACTGCGCCATGAATTTTACCGGTCGACCAAACCGCCTTTGCAACCGCATTGCTTCGACCGCGCGAAGATGGAAAAGGTCGCCGTTAATCTCCTTTCGAACGCCATCAAGTTCACGCCGAAGGGCGGAAGGATCGAGATGAGGATTTGGGACGAGGAAAGGCCGGGTCTCGCCGAACCGTTGTTGCGGGTGTGTGTGGAAGACACCGGCATCGGTATTCCGCAAGAGAAAATACCGCTCGTCTTCGAGCGCTTCATGCAGGTGGACGCCTCTTCCACGCGCGCGTACGGAGGACTCGGGATCGGACTTTCTCTCGTAAAGGATTTCGTTGAACAGCACGGCGGCAACATCGACGTTGAAAGCCGCGTGGGTGTCGGCACCAAAATGATCGTCTCTTTGCCCCGCGGCAAGGAACACTTCCGGGCGACGGTGGTCGAAAGCGAATCGCAGTCGGATATCGGAAGCGGCATCGATCTTCCCGAAACCCCGATGACCGCAAAAAACCCGGAGAAATCCAATAAAAAAACCCGCCGGAGAGGGAAAGGGCCCGAGACGGTGCTCATCGTCGACGATACGGCGGACATGCGCTTTACGTTGAAGGAAATCCTCCAAGACAAGTATCGGGTGGTGACGGCAAAAGACGGAATCGACGGGCTGAAAGTCGCCAAGGCCGAAGTTCCCCACCTCATCATCTGCGACATCATGATGCCCCGTCGGGACGGCTACGGCCTCATCATGGATGTGAGGAGCGATCCGGCCCTGCGCGAGACGCCGGTCATACTCCTCACGGCGAAGACGGGCGCGGAAAACATGGCGGATGGATTTCAACATGGCGCGGACGACTTCATTGAGAAGCCGTTTCACCCGAAAGAAGTGATTTTGCGCGTGGAAAATCTCCTGAGGCTCAGCAAGCGGAAGCGACAACCGTCCGGTCCCGTCCTTGTTCCTTCGCGTCGTAAAGGCTCCGATCGGCCTCACCGATGACTTCTTCCAAGGAGAGTTCGTCGGAAACGTCGCATAGGCCGCAACTGATGGTCACATTGAAATGGCTCTGGCCGTTCCTATCGGCGAAGACTTTGGCGGCGATCACCTTGCGGATTCTTTCCACCACCATCAAGGCGATGACCGACCTCTGATAGGGCAGAAAGAGTAAAAATTCCTCGCCGCCGTAGCGCACGAGAACGTCGTCTTTCCGGATATTTTTTTTGATCAGTTCCGCGACGCCGGTGAGAACTAAATCCCCCGTCTGATGGCCGTAGCGGTCGTTGATCTGCTTGAAATGATCGATGTCGATCATGGCGCAGGCGGCGGGAAGCTTCTGTTGACGCAGCTTCTCCATGAGGTCCGGCAATTGCTGCTGGAGATAGAGCCGGTTGTAACTTCGGGTCAGCGGATCGATCACGAGGGTCGACTGGTAATCGGCAGCCCGGCGCAGGGCGTTCTGGACGGTCACGATCAATTCGGTCGGCAGAAAGGGTTTGGTCAGATAGGCGTCGGCTCCCGCCTTAATGCCCTCGATCTTCCCTTCCAGATCTTTTCGCGCGGTCAGAAACACGAATGGAATCGGCCGGAGACGGTCGTCCCGGAGAAGGTGTTGCCGAAAGGTGATTCCGTCCATTCCCGGCATGGCGATGTCGGAGACCACCGCCGCCGGACGCGTGTGTTGAAGGGCTTGAAGCGCCCGATTGGGATCGGTAAAGGCCATCGTCTCAAAATTGTTATCCGACAAGATCGACCCCAAAAGCCGGCACATCTCGACGCTATCATCCAAAATCATGACGAGAGCCTTCTTATCTTCTAGAGGCTCATGTAGAGGCTCACGAACCTGACGGGCTTGCATAACGATCCCCCTTGGGAGAGGTTCTCTGCAACCTGCATGCCTGTGGATAAGTGCTGTTCCATTCTGTAATTATTGCTGTTTTTCAATAGGTTGTAAGGTCGGCCTTATTATCAGATTGATAATATTATCAAAATGATAACGTGATAATGATAAAAACACCTCTCGAAATTCGTTTTACATTCTTAAGAATCTATGAAATATCAAATACTTACGTTGAGACAATTCTCATTCCTTTTAGTCTTAAGCCTCATCTCAGGTCTTTTTACGGTCGATCTTTGGGCCCTCAACGGGGCTCAGTTGACGGGATTCACGGCAATTCATGAATCGTTGGGCGGGACCGGAGTCGCGCGGCCCCAAGACACGAGCACCCTCCTCGTCAATCCGGCGGGATTGAGCGAGCTTCCGTTTCTGGTGAACTTCAACATCTTCCTCGCTTGGCCCAAGAGCCAAATGAACACATCCGCCGCACCGGCTGGAAATGCCTCCGGACTCGTCACGAGCAACGACGACCCCGTGATTCTACCCGGTGGGGCGCTGACATACCCGACGCCTTGGTTCCACGACAAACTCTTTGTCGGTGTGGGTCTCCTTCCCGTCGCCGGTTTCAGCGTCGATTTTCCCAGCTCGCGCCTGAGTTCGACCGTCACCGGCAACGCCTACGACACACACACCTTTTACGGACTCTTCAAGATCGTCCCGGCGGTCGCCTATAAGATCAACGACAAATGGTCGGTCGGTCTGGCGATTCACATCGACCATGCTCAGTTGGAGACGAACGCCGCCGTCCCAGGGACGTTCGCGCAGACGGCCGGCGGAGACCGCGGCGACGGGGCCTTCGGCATCGGGTTCGGCGTCGGCGTTCTTTATAAACCCCTCGATCTTTTGTCCGTCGGACTCGCCTACACGACGGAGCAATGGATGCAGAGTTTTGAGCGCTACAAAGACATCCTGCCCAAGGGGCTTAATTTCCCCCAACAACTCACGGCGGGGCTTTCGCTAAAACCTTTGGAGAGGCTGATCGTGAATACGGATTTCCATTGGATCAATTGGAGCGGGGCGAGAGGCGGCTTCGGCACGTCCGTGGCCTCCGGCGGCCTGGGATGGAGGGATCAGTTCATCGCGAAGCTGGGCGTACAATATCAGCCGCTCGATTTTCTGACCCTGCGCGCCGGGTACAATTTCGGCAGGTCCGCAATTCCTTCCAGTTCTCTCTTTGCGAGCCAACTCGCCATTCCCATCGGGGAACATCACCTCGGAGGAGGCGTTGGTTTCCGCATCGGAAAGCACGTGAGACTGGATGTCTCCTATCTCCGGACTCTTTCCAATACGGTCACCGACAATGGAACTCAATTGGCCGGCGCGGGCACGGGGGCCTTCACGCGCCAGTCGGTCAACCAGATGAACACGGAGATTGGAGTTCAGTTCTAAGTTGAGACGTGGTAGCCATATGGAAATCAAACGCGGAGGGTATTCCAACATTCATTATTGATTGGCCGGTTCTCCTCTTAATCGGCGTCATTTTTGGATTCGGTGTCAAAGGCGCGCCCGACGGGAGCGTGTTAAGAACGCGCGCCTTTGTTTCCGGGTTTCTTGTCGTCGCCCTTTTTTCCGCTCTTGTTTACTACTCGTATCTCCTCGCGCCCGATTGGATGTTCAACTATTTCACCAAAGCAAGCGCCGTCCCTTCCTGGATGATCCCCTACATCTTCGCCCTCTACTTTGCGGCCTATGCCGCCGGATTCGTCTTCAAATTCGAGCTCGCAAAAATGGGGAAGGGAACACTCTCCTTCGCGATCGTCGTATTGATTCTGGCGTCGGCCCTCGTTCCCATCTCCTTGGGAACGCGCTACACGATGGTGGGCTCGATGGATCAGTTTCTCGCCGGCCAGGCCCTGCCTCTTCCCAAATCACCGGTCGGCAAGGTGCCCGGAAACTTGACTCTCGCCCTTCTGCCCCTGGGAATCCTCTTGCTCCTCTGGTCCCGAAAGCAGCGCTTCAGCCTATCTTCCCTTTGATCACGTTGTAGAAATACCCCTGACTGACCTTGAGTTGCGCGATCGCGGTGTAGGGTTTGTTGTTGGCGTACGAGAGGGCGGCGTCGAAAACGGGCTTGAGATAGTCCTTGAGCGTCTTCCCGCGTTCGTAATGGAATGGGTCGGAGTAGAGGACGTGGTCCCGCTCCGAAAGCCCGTTCTCCCGGATCTTCTTATAGAGTGTCGCGGCGGCGATGCCCAGCATCTCGGCCGTCTCCTTCGCTCGGAAACCGTTGAGCTCATAGGCCTTGGCGACGATGACTTTTTCATAGTCGTACCAGTTCTTCGAGGGATCGAAACGATTCTTGCCGTCGATCGCCGCGGTGACTTGGGACGTCTTCTGAGTCGCCTGAACCGTTCGGATCGTCGCATCCGTCTTCGTGTCGGTCTTGGCGGATGGGACGGCGGCCATGAATTTGGCGATTCCGTAATTCGCCGGGATCGCATTCGCGTTGATCACGCCGCCTTCGGAGAGGGCGACGGCTACCTTCACCAAGTTTTCGAGCTCTCGAATATTCCCCGGCCAATCGTATTCCAAAAAAGCCTTGAGGAGACGGCTCGAAACCTTCATCGTTTTTCCGGCCTCTTCCTTGATAAAATGATCCACTAAGAGAGGGATGTCCTCGCGGCGGTCCCGAAGGGCGGGGAGATCGATCCGGATCTGGCACAATCGATAGTAGAGATCTTCCCGGAATTTGCCCTCCTTCGCCAATCGCTGAAGGTCCTTGTTGGAGGCCGACACGACGCGTACATCGCATTTGACGGATTGGCTGTCGCCGACCCGGAAAAACTCCCCTTCCTGAACCACGCGCAAGAGTTTCGCCTGAAGAGACAGCTCGAGCTCTCCCATCTCGTCTAAAAACAACGTCCCTCCGTCGGATTCTTCAAAGAGGCCCTTTTTGTCGCGATTCGCGCCCGTAAAGGCCCCGGCCTTATATCCGAAGAGCTCACTTTCCATGAGGTTCGCGGGAATCGCTCCGCAGTTGACCGCCACGAACCTTTTTTTGGAGCGCCGGCTGTTCACATGCAGGGCGCGCGCGATGAGTTCCTTTCCGGTGCCCGACTCGCCATGGATGAAAACCGCGAGATCCGTGTCCGTAATCTTGTCCAAAAGACGGAAGACCTCGACCATGGGTTTGGAGCGGGCCACGATGTTTTTATAGTCGTATTTGGTATCCAGGCTGCGATCGCTCAGATTGACCAAGGTCTGATAATGCTCGAGCTGCGTCGAGATCTCGCTCACCTTCATTTCCAACGACCGCCGCGAGTTCTCCTGAGCCGTCAGAAGTCGCGCGTTTTGAATGGCGATGCCGGCCTGTTCGGCGAAGGCCTTCAGGACTTCGACGTCGGCGTGCTCAAAGGCGCCGGAGAGCAGGCGGTTGTCGAGATAGAGGGCCCCGATGGCGCGGTTCTTGGACTTGATGGGCAAGCAGAGAACCGACTTGAGGTCCAAACGCATGACGGAGGACTCGGCCCCCAGAGACGGGTCGTCGACGGCATTTTCCGAACGCACGCAATCTCCGGTTTGAATCGCCTTCTTCGCGACACTCCTGCTGATATCCGTGATGGGGTCGGCTGCCTCCAGATTTCTCGAAACCGAGATCTCGAGTTCTCCCCGATCGTTCAGAAGCAGGATCGCCCCCGACTCGGCTTGGGAAAGCTCCAGGGCGTAATTCAACACCGATTTCAAGACGAACGAGAGATCCGACTCGGCATTGATGAATTTGTTGATTTCCAATATGTATTGATAGGAATTGGTCATGCGGGGCACCTCGGCTTTTTGGGAATTCCACGATGGAATCGAAACCGGCTTTTGAATTTTTGCCGACATTTCCGTCGCTCGGTCTTTTTCATCTTGAGATTGGGCCGATTTCCTGATGTCCGGTAGAATCCTTCTCAATCCCTCGTTGTCGCCTTTGGCGAGGCAGAGCTCGCCCAAAGCGTAGTAAATCCAGAACCTGAGTGATGGGACTCCTTCGCCTTCCTCGGCGAGGGTCATCGCCTCGCGCAGATGGTCTTCCGCGGTCTTCCATTGTTTTTGTTTGATGGCGACGTCGCCGATCTCCAGAAGGGCGCGCGCTAAAACCTGGCGGTCGATTGCCATTCGGTTTTTTAAGGATTTCAAGAAGGCCACCGCCGGATCGAGAACGCGCAAGGCCTTATCGAAATGCGCCCGCGCCGAGTGGATGATCCCGATATTGGCCAAGATCGCCGCGTGACTGCGGAGATCGCCGGTCCTTTCGCAGAGATCGAGACCTCGCTCGTAGAAGCGAATGGCCTCGTCGGGTTTGCCCAAGACGTTGAAGGTGTTTCCCAGACCGTTGTAGGCGCGGAGGAGCAGTTCGGTGTTCTTGAGAGGCTGCGCCAAATTAACGCAGATCTGATAGTGCTCCACCGCCACCGAAAACTCCCCCATCCCGGCGTGAACTTGCCCCAAATGGTAATGCGTCCTGGACAACAGGAGACGATCGCCCAGGCCTTGTTGAAACTCCAAATCGGCGCGAAGATGCCTCAAGGCCTCCGGATAGTCCTGCATGAGCAGACACGCGAGGCCCAAGTCGTTGTTGGTGACCTTTCGGCGATCCTCTTCGGAAAGATCCTTTTCCCAGCGTTCTCGTGTCTGTTCAAACAGCCGACGGGCCTCCTCGAGTTTTCCCTCTTGAAGCAGGATGGCGCTCCGGAAGTTCTCGACCACCTGTTCCCGCACGCGATCGCCCTTCATATAGTGCAGCAGGGCCATCGCAGCCGAAAGAGAGCCGCGCGATTTCTCGATCTCGTTCATCTTGAGGTAGACGGCCCCGATACGGAGAAGGGCGTCCACCTGCAAATGAACGTTGTCGATCTGCGTCTTTTGCTTCGAGAGAATGTCTTCGGCGCGTGCCAAGGCCTTGAGCGCCCCGGCGTAGTCCAGCGCGATCAAACGGGCCTCTCCGAGCTTGAGCAAGAGTCCGATTTCTTGCTCAAATGTCTGCCGAAAGGACTGGTCGTCACCCAGCGTTTCGGCGAAATCCAAGAGCTCGGCCGCCTCGAAACCGCGAGCCTCTTGGAGGTATTGATCCGCCGTCCGGCGGCAGAGTTCATAGGCGTGATTCGCGTCGCGGCCTCGGATCTCATGAAAGATCCGAGCCTCGGATCCTTCGCGAAACAGCCCGACCGCCCGATCATGAAGGTCGTAGCGGCGTTCGCGCGGCAATCTTTGATCGATCAAGTCCGACAAGGTCGTGTTCTGGATCTGGTAGCGCCCTCCGGCGTCCTTCGAGACGAGGTCGCGCGCCAGTAGATCCTCGAGTCTGAGGTTCAAATCGTCTGTATTCAGCAATTTGACGAGTTCGGCGGCCCGCAAGTGACCGGCTACCGCCAGCGTCTCCAAGACCTGCCGGAGTTCGGGCCCTAACTTCTCGAAACGGGCGTACAAGAGTTCTTCCAGAACTCCCGAAAAGCGCCCCTTGGAAAAATCGATGCCCAAGTCTTCAAAGGTCGTTTTTTTCCAACGGCCCGCCGCATCGAAGAGGGCGCCCTCTTCGATGAGAGACCGCAAAAACTCGGTCACCAAAAGCGGATTGCCGTCCGTCCGCGCCTGAAGGCCCGATACGAGGGCCGGCGGCGGATCTTCGAGACCCGTAAGCGATGTCACGTAATCGCGAAGCTCATCGGGAACAAACGATCCCAAGGCGATCCCTTCCGCCCGTTTGAAGAGAAGCTCCTTCAGAGAATCGGACAACACCTCGACATTCGAACACGTCCCCACCCAGAGCGTCGGCAACCGATCCTGAGCGTCCTGAAAAACGAGACGCGTCATCAAGGAACGGAATTGCGGAAAATGCTCGTCGGATTCCGGCCAAGCCTCGAGGTCATCCACCAAGAAAACGGAAGGCCTTCCCTCGGAAAGGTGCTCTCGCAAAGACTTGAGCCATTCCTGGCGCTGCTCCGGATGACGCGCCGATGCGGAAAATACGGACACGCTCTGAAGCTGTGCCTTATATTTGAACTCCTTCAAAAGCCGCGTCTTGCCGGTCCCGCGATCCCCTTCGATCAACAAAAGCGCCAAGGTGCCGGCCGACGTCGGAGCGAAGATCCTGTCGAAAGCCCGATCGTAAATCTGCATCTCATTCTTGCGGCCGATCAGCCTTCCCTCCTCGGGAAGATAGGAAAGCAAAGTCTCGCGAGTCTCCAATTCAAATTTCTTCGGAGAATAAAAATTAATCTCACGCAAAACTTCATCGGCTCGTTGATAGCGATTGGCCGGGTTTTTCTCCAAAAGCTTGCCCAAGATCGGATCCAAAAAATGGGGAAGATCTTCCCGCAGCGACGATGCGGGTTGAGGAATCAAAGTCTGCTGATTCTTGAGCGTGTCGGGAACGCCTCTGCCCCGAAACGGGTTCACGCGCGTGAAGCACGCATAGAAGAGGATTCCAAGGGAGTAGAGATCCGCCCGCCCGTCGGGTTTTTCCTTGGCGATGATCTCAGGGGCCATATAGGCCGGCGTGCCGATCATTTTGCCGCCCGGATCGATCGAGGCCAAGCCGAAATCAATGACCTTAATTTGGCCGCCCTTCGTCCGCAAGACGTTCGCCGACTTCACGTCGAAATGGTAAATGCGATAAGAGTGAAGATAATTGAAGGCCCGCAACGACTGAACAAAAAGTTCCAAGATTTCTTCGCAGGATTTGCTTTCGGTTGCCTCCACCAAGGCCTGACCGTCGACGAGCTCGGTCGTGTAGTAATACTGACGAAGACGCGGATCGAAACCAAAATCGAGGATCCGGCATATATTCGGATGATTCAAATCCTTCAGAATCGCAAACTCGTGCTTAAAATCCTGGATGGCCTCTGAGTTGTGGTCCCCCGTCATGTTCTTTTTGAGGAGTTTCAGGGCGGAGCGACCGGTAGGCCCCTCCACTACAAAGACCTCGCTGAAACTCCCGCTCCCCAAGGCTGAAACGACTTTGTATTTCTCGTCGATCGTCATGAAAGAGGAAAGAGGTGGAGATTGGGATTCCATAAGATGGACGATTATATGATAATGAGAGCCATTAGGTATATAAAATAGAAAATGAGGCCTTATTTGATGGCATATTCTTTGCAGACTAAGTTCCGGGATCTCGTGTCAAAGAAATTGCAGCACCTTGGAAATGAGGTTAGACTTCCATGATTTTGAAACACGTGAACAACATCCTCTTTCGATCGGCGTCATGGCTTTTGACCTGCGCCGTCTTCGCCTCCATTGCCTCCGTTTCAGGGAGCCTGGGATGCTCTACGAGCGCGTCGGCGCCTCCGGTCTCTTTGCCGGCGCCCGTCACCGGACGCCTGACCGTCTCCAGCCCGGACGAAACGGGAGCGGCCTTGGTCGTCGGCGATGACGGCTCGGTCGCAGCGGGCTCCTTGGTGCATGGCGTCAATGAAACCCAGGCCACGGCTTCTTTGATCGATCTCTCCGACGTGGTGGCCGTGTTGGATGTCTTTCCGGCGGCCGAGGCCCAAGCCGCTCTGCCCGCGATCTGCTCAAGTGCGTTTCACGCCTGCGCGATCGCCGATGCCGCGGGCTCCTTCGAGATACAATTGCAGGCTTCCGATGACGACGCCATCGGCGTGGAAGTCTTGGATACGGTGACCGGAATCCGTATTTCCGAGCGGACGCACCACAATGTTCCCCATAATGTCCGCTTCTTTGTCCGTCCCGTACTGGGCGTCGGCCTTTTGGAAAATTCGGCCACAGACGACCACAAACTCTACGCCTTGATGGGCAATACGCCGGCGGAGGCGAGGGGTCTGGTGTCGATCGTCGACTTGCCGACACGAACGCGGACCGTGGTCGCCTTCGATGGGACCCATCCGACCGCGATGACCGTGCAGCGCGAGACCCATCTAGCAGCCGTCTTGGACGGCGACGGAAATTTCATCGCCAAGGTGGATCTGACGACCAATAATTTCGATGCCCCGACCAAGATCACGATCGCGGCGCCTCGCGATCTGATTCTGAACGGCGGCGGGAACTCTCTCTTCGTCGGCACGGCCAACGATGCCGCCGTCATTCGAAAGATCGATTTCGGTCCATTCACGCCGGCTGGGAATATCGTCAATGCCGACCTTCAAGCCCTGATCCCGGGAATCACCAATATTGCGACCGGCTCTCTGGACGTCACCCCGTTTACAACGACGCTCACCTTCGATCTCGTCGCTTTTGCAGGCTTATACAGCGTCGGCGGTGTTGACACGCCCGCGGTCGGATTGCTGGACGGCACGACCATGTCTCTGATAGCGCTGACGCCGCTGCCCGCGGGGGCCGTGGCCCACGACGTCGCCTTCTTTGTCACCCAAAACAAGCTCTTGGTGACCGACACTGGCAACAATCAGATCCTCGTCTATAATTTCTCCACGGATCATCCCTTGGGCACGACCTCGTCCCTGACCCTCGAGGGAAGCGTGGCGGATCCCAACGGCTTTGTCGTGACACCGCGCGATATCGTCGTGGACCCCGCAGCCCAGCTCGCCTTTATCACCGCCAAGAACGGGAACGAAACGCGGCCGGACACCGTTCTGACCTTGGACCTTGCGACGGAACAACTCGTCGACATTTCGCCGATCGGATTGGGACCGACGGGGCTGGTCTATGATTTCGCATCGGACGAACTCTTCGTTTCTACCTTTAAGTCGCGCTCCATAACCAACTTGGGCCTAGCGGAACTCCTGCCGTAAAATAGACCAGTGGCCTTTGGTCGGAACGGGTTTCTTGAGCTTCCAGGCGATAGAAGATCCGCCCCATCTCGTTCAAGAGCCCATCAACGTTGTCGTTGAAGATAATGTTTATAAACTCGGCTACATCACCGCTCGGAACGGAAACGCTTCGCATCCCGACTCCCTCATTACCATCAATTTAGGCGCCAATATGGTGGCAACGATGAAGGATGCCGGCTTAAAGCCAAGCGGCGTCTCCCTGTCGCAGGACGGCGAAAACATCTACATCTCCACCAAGAAATCCCACTCCATCACCACGGTGAAACACAGCGACCTGTAAGAAGCCTCATCATACTAAAGAATTGTCGATATATTAAATATATACTTTATTTTATAAATATCTCTATTATGTAATTAAGGCCGCCGCTGCCTTGGCATGACCTTGCATTCATCCCCAAAGAGAAACAATCCATATCCACGAAATAATAGGAGGCCGAATGATCTTCAGCATCATCATCAGCACCATCATCAGCATCACGGTTCTCTCGGTCATGGCCGAAGTCTTAGGGGGGAGGGACCGTCATGACCGTTGAATCGATCCGGCGAGTACTCTTGGCGCTGAATATCGGGATTGCCAGCATCCGCTCATACATTCTCGTCGGACTGGCCCTGTCCATTTGGCTCTTCTCGCAGCTCTTGGACGAACGAAGAGAAGCCCTGCCCGTCGGAAACGAAAAGGAACCTCTATGAAGAAAAAAAAGGCGCCAAAATTGGCGTATTATTTTTTCCTCTTACTTTCCATCGTCGGAGCCGCGTGCTCAGCGACGGGAGGCAATGTTGCCGACTCGAGCGTAACCGACACGACGTCCGACTCCAATGAACCCGCCAGCCTCCAGACCTCCGACAACGGCGGTTATACGTCGGCAAACGAGACTCCGTTCTTCGGTTTGGACAGCATGAAACAATTCGGCGCCGACACGCCGGCGGATTCGTCGGGTTCGGCCGCTTTAACTGCAGAAGACGCCGCGGGAGCTGAGGTCTATATGGTCCGCATCGTCTGGGGCAATCTCGAGCTCGATCTCCGCAACGACATCGGCGGGGCGGAAACGGATGATCATCTGGATTGGAGCGGCTCGCTCTCCTTGACCGGCAATGGAGAGCTTCACTTGGAGAGGACCATCCTCTTCGAAGAGCCGCACGATCACATCATTCAGGAAGAAGATCCTAAACTGATCGAATGGGTCTCCCATACCGGCCCTCACGTCGATGGGATGTTGGTCAAGGTAATCTATCTCCCGAGTCCGGACGCCGAAGCTCCGGCTCTCACGTTTGAGACCGAATCAGCGACCCAGCTGATTTCCTTAAGCGAACTCGACCGCTACAATGAGATCGTCACGTTGGATGAGGACGGCCATGGTTTCGCTTTTACCGCCCTGCGCACGGACGACAACACCTGCCCCGAGGGCTTCATCGAAGGGAAATTTCACGACCGGCCCGAGGGCGAGGGCGGAATCTTTCGTGGCCGCGTGTTGACGGATGAAGGCGAGTTGAACGGCCATGTGCGCGGCCATTACGGAGTCCGTGACGGCAACCAGGTCTTTTTCGGCAAATACATCAACACCGAAGGCCTCTTCCAAGGGTTCCTACACGGCACCTACGGCGACGGCGCCATGTCCGGTGATTGGACGGCGGATGACGGCGCCCTTGAAGGAACCGTGAGCGCGAAGTACGTTCAGGGCGCAACGGTCGACAGCGGATTCTTCCAGGGATACTGGCAAGAGAGTTGCGAATGAGTCGGAAATGGAACTATAAAAGAAATATTAAGGAGGCACGATAAAATGAGATTAATAAAAATGAAGAAGGCGGCGGTGGCGCTCTTGATCGGTCTGCCGCTCTCGATTCTCTGGATGGCGCAGCCGTTGAGTGCGCACGATCGCGACAACAACCCGCCGGGGCCGAGGGGTGGGCGTGGGACGAATTGGGAAAACCCTCCGGGACCCGCCGGCGGTCCGGGAGCAAGCCCCGATCGCCATCCGCGCTATTGGCAGGAACATCGTCAATGGTGCGAAAACCATCCCCATCATCCGAGATGTAGGCATTAAGAAAATCTGATTGAATCGAGGGGCCCTCTCTGCGACGTTAGCGCGCATGAAGAGGGCCCTTTTCTTTTTCCTCCTTTGGCTCGTTCCCTTCTCCTCTTTTGCGGAAGGGGGGGAGACCTTGAAGATCCTCCAAGACTTGATCCGCATCGACACCTCCAACCCGCCCGGCAATGAGATCCAGGCGGCTCGATTTGTCCGCGATCTGCTCGCGAAAGACGGCATCGACGCCGAGATCATCGAATCGAAACCGGGGCGCGGCAATCTGATCGCCCGCCTGAAGGGCGACGGCTCGAAGCCGGCGATGATCCTCATGGGCCATCTGGACGTTGTTCCGGCGGACCCGAAGGAATGGGATGTGCCGCCATTCTCCGCGGAGATCAAAGACGGCCTTCTCTGGGGACGCGGATCGCTGGACATGAAGAGTCTAGACGCGATGGAGATCGAGACTCTTTTGCGTCTGAAACGTGACAAGACGCCGTTGGCCGGCGACGTCCTCTTGATCCTCGCGGCCGATGAAGAGGCCGGCGGTCACGAAGGCGCCGAGTTCTTGGTGAAAAATCACTGGGACAAGATCGAGGCGAAATACCTCCTCAATGAAGGATCCGTCGGAGTCAGGAAGGAAGGGCTGCCTATCTATCCCATCCAGGTCGCCGAGAAGGGCGTGGCCTGGATGAAATTGACGGCCCATGGGACCTCCGGCCACGGATCGATGCCGACGGCGGATAATGCGGTTACGCTACTTGCAAAGACCGTTGCGAAACTCGCGGATTACCGCTTTCCCGTTCAAAAGACAGACGTCCTGGAGACCTTTCTTCAAAGAATGAGCGCCCGACTCCCCTGGTACAAGCGGGCGGGCATCCAACTCCTGTTCGCACCCGTGATCGGTCCGGTCGTTCAAAAAATCGCAATGAAAGTCCTCGCGAAAGACAAGGCCGTGAAGGCGATTTTATCAAACACCGTCTCTCCAACGATGCTTTCCGCGGGTTACAAGGTGAACGTCATCCCCGCCGAGGCGACGGCCGAGATCGACGGGAGGATTTTGCCGGGCGAGACGCCGGACACGTTCTTGAAGACCGTGCGACAATTAGCCGGAGACCGGGTGGACGTGGAGCTGACAAAGGGCAGCATCCCTAATGAATCGGACTTCAATACCGCCTATTTCCGGGTGATCGAAGACGTCTTGAAGCGGCAGGATCCGGAGGCCGTGACCGCCCCGATGATGTCCGCGGGCGCCACGGACTCCCGCTTTTTTCGAGAAAAGGGGGTCCTCGCGTACGGCATCATTCCGCTCCTCTTGAACGAAGACCTTCTGGAAGGCCTTCATGGAAAGAACGAGCGGATCCCGGCCGATCAGGTGGAAAAGGGGACTCAGATCGTCTACAATATCGTGAGAAAAATGCAAGGAACCCCATGAAATGCGTGTACTGTCGCGAGAGGGCCGGATTCTTCAAACGCATCTGCGGGGATTGCGACACGCTCGTCGAGACGGTGAAGGCGATGGCGCCATCCTTCGGATATCGCGAATTCCTCGATACATTGCTCGCGACGGGCATTGATCCGCAAAAGATCGAAAAATTCCTAGACGCGGACGTCGACGGCCGCGGGACGGTCAACGACCACATCACCGCGCGCATGACCAACCAGATCATGGAAAGCCTCGGACAGCCGTCGCAGATGTCTTCCAAGGACGTGAAAAAAGTCCGCAGCGATATCGCCGAAGGGCGCGCGCCGTCGGCTGTCGATCAGGAAGTCACGGATTATTCCCAGTTGCCGCACAAGCAGTAGCTTCCTCTAAACCATCCGATCCACCTTATCCCGCAGATCATGAATATAGGCCTCGAGAGTCGTTCGATCCGGATCCTGCGGGACTTCGTTTAAATAAGTTTCTAGGTCTTTGAGGGCGGATCCGAAGCACTCAAGCTGATAGGAGACCAATCCGCGCTCCTTGAGCTCCTGACCGCCTTCCGGTTTGAACAACAAAAGGCGATTCAGCATTTGAAGCGCCATCGGATAGTCGGTCCGCATGAGGGCGATGATCTTTAGATTGGTGAGCAATCGAAGGAGAACTTCCCGATGCCTGGCCGGTTCGAGAAATTCCGGATGAAAACCGATCCGCTCCCCGTACATTTCCTGAAGACGATCCCGGCATCCGGCCTCGCTCAAGATCTTTCCGCGGTTAAAAGGATCGACGAGCAAGACGCCGTCGGCGTCTTCATAACGAGCCAAGAAATGGCCGGGAAAGCTGACGCCATGGACCTTCATCCCGAGACGGCGTCCGATGGCGACGAAGAGGATCGACAGGGTGATCGGAATCCCTTGGCGGGAGTCCAGAACGTCGTTCAGGTAGCTGTTGCAGGGATTGTAATAGTCGCCGCTGTTTCCGCGGAAACCTTCTTCCTCGAAGAGGTAGTGACTGAGGCCTTCGACGATCTGCCGTCCTCCCAAGACCTGACCCACGTGCAGACCGGCGCGTCGGGCGAATTCATCGAGCCTTTCGCGATAGGGAGCGACATCCAATCCGTCGTATTTTTCACGGGCGACCGAAAAGGCGATCTCTTCGATGGGAACGGCCTGCAGGTCCCGCTCGGCCAATTCTTCCAACTTCTGGACGTCCATGGTTCACCCCTTTCCGCCAAAACCTCCTTGGAGCTTGAGCATCTGTGTCCGAAGAGCCGCCGGGATCGGGAAGGTCTTTTTCCTTTTGTAATTATACATCACTTGAACGGAATACCCAGTGGCGACTGGTCTTTTTGTTTTCTTGTCCCAAACCTCGTATTCGAAGCGGAAGGCCTTATTGCGCATCTCCGCGACACGGAGCCCGACCACCATGATCTCGTCCAAATAGGCGGGGGATACGAACGTGACACCGATCTCCGCCACGATGAACCCAAAGGCGCTCGCCGCATCCATGCTTCTCAAGTCCAGCGAATGAAGACTCTTAAAATACGCGACCCGGGCTTGTTCGAAGAACGTCAGGTAATGGGCATTGTTCACGTGACCCATCGCATCCACGTCGGCGAAACGAACGTGAACCTCCGCCTTCACGGGAAATTTTGTCTTTCGCGCCATCGTTCTCTCCTTAATTAACCCAAACTCTTCCTCACCCGTGCCGCCCGAACGATCTCGCCCTTCACCTCCGGATTCCCTTGTTTCCAGAGCTGATAGACATTCGACGTCAGGTTGCGGTGGATGAAATCCTCCGACGTCACCGGCCCGAGGCGCCGCCCCAAAAACTTTTCCAGGAAGACGACGTCGTCTTGGACCGCCTTCCAGGCCGCATCTTTCTTCGCGAGGAATTTGAGGTTTTCCCAATTCAAGAAGGCCCCGCACTTCAAGAGATCCTCCTCAAGCGTCGGGAGGTACTTGGCAAGGGATTTTTGAGATCCTCCCTTCTTCAGGAGATCCCTCAGGCCGCGTCCCGTGCCGATCACCGGCGGGGGGATCCCTAGCGAGGCCAGGGTCGCAACAAATCCAATCGCTCGCGGCAAGCGGGTTTTCTTACCCATCTTCCGTGAATACCCGAAGTGGCCCGTGTGCGGGATGCGCTCGCGATGAGACGGAATAAAGCGCGCCAGGTCGTTGATCTGTGCAGCCAGGCCTGTGACCACGGGCCTGTAATAAGCCGCGAAATATTCCGAAAGCTCCGTGATCTCACGAATTTCGTCGACGGAAAAGATCGTGGGACGAAGCTTCGGCAAATCCATTTGCAGACGCTTGAGGGAACGCTTCACCTCGTTCAACGGATAGTCGTAGCGAAAGGCCGACTGGATCGTGACCGTTCGCACACCCCGATAGTTTTTCAAGAATGGTTCGAGCGTCGATGGGGAGAGCCCTCCACGAAAGAGAGGACAGCCGACGCCGATGATCGGATAGACCCGAATGCCCGTCTCGTCTTCAAAACGATAGTATTCGGATATCGCCCCGCGCGCGGACAAGACGGCCGGAAGGAAACCCGCGTCCAAGGCCGGATCGGAGCGGGCGATGAAGGGCCTCAGATACCGGGGCTTCCTCTTCAAGAGCCTTTCATAGCCCGCGACGTACTCCCTCAAAATCTTGCGCGAATGGAGGAGCGTCGCGCTTCCTTCGATCAGCGGGATGATTTCCAAATCGGTGGTCCGCACGGCCCGGCGGCCGAAGATGGCCTTCTCGAACTCGAGGGCGTGCAGATACTTTTCGTGGATCGACAAGAGCTGAGAGGCGTTCGTCGTCATGGGCAGGATCATCTCGAAGATCGGGGGCGTATGAACATGGCGCTCAAGGGTCGTGTGCGCGGCCGTGAGGAGGGTCATGTAGGAGCGCGCCAGGCGAAAGCCGGATTCCTGAGTCGTGTTGGGGATGCGAAAGGTCAGAAACTTGTCCCGGCCGAGTTGTTTTTTGGAAAAATACGCGCCGTAACGGTTGAAGAGGCGGTCCACGACCGCTTCGTCGACGAACTTGCCTTCCCAGTCCCACATGTACTCGTCGCAACCGAGGTCCGAGAAGACGCGGAAACATTCTTCCACCTCGTCGAGCGTCGAGACGAAAGGCGAATCGCTCCAGTAGGGGGCGCTGGCGTTGTCCGGGTGTTGGGTGGCCATCGTGGCGGGAATTTTGCGCATGGTGCTTAGGATCGCACATTGGAGGACAATATCAATCCTCATAATATCAATTAGTTAGAACTGCGGGCCATTTCGAACGATGTGGCAACTTTTTCGTTTTTCAGCCGAAAAGACCCCATCATGACGCTCCCCGTTACCTCTTATTCTTCCGCCTTGGCCTGTTTTTCCCCCGTCATGGACATGACGAGGGCGATGGATGTCTTGAATGCCGTGCCTTTGCTTCAACCGGACGAAAGACTGGCTGCATCAACCCTCCTCGATCGGTTTTCCGCAGCAAATTTTGAAGAAGGGTCCCCGGAAAGGGAGGCGGCAAAAACGCTTATGTCGTCGCTCGAACCTTCCCGTGGCGCCGACTGCGATCAAATGGTTTTGGGAAATCTCCAAAACCTTTGGACCATCGCCGCCCCTCCGGGCTCCGGAGTTTTTCCCCTCGACCGCGTCCGTCCGTCACCTCGTTTTCATATCGGTCCCGTGGCCGTCTATCAATCCGACTATCTGACGTCGCGATGGCTGCCCAACGAATATCCGGCCGTCTTGCATGGAGAGGGCGGATATCTTCGCTTGCAGTCGAACGAGAAGAATTTTCCTCTTTTCTACCCCAGCATCGCGAATGCGGGCGGCGTGGTCTTCGGCGTCGGGACGTTTCAGAATTTAAATCTGGCCGTCGCCTCGGCCGCCTCCGGACTCATCATGGCGGACCTAAGCCCGATGGTCGCCATGTCGATGGCCCTGCTTATCTCCCAGATTCCCAAACAGGCTTCACGTTACGATTTCGCCGAAACGGCCCTGAAACTCTTTCGCAAAGGGGAGGACGCCGCGCCCTTCTTGGAGGACGTCTCCGAAGACTATCGGCCGCTGGTGTCTTTCATGATCGACCAAATGCGGGGACCGATGCATTTCCGTGAGATGAAAAGGTATTTTACAAAAGCCCTTCAGGACCCATCCGAGGCCTTGAGCCGGGACACATTCTACGACTACCTCGCCGAACGCATCCGGGCCGGAGGGGCTTCCGTCATACACGGCAATCTCTTTGAAACGGATATGCCGGATCTGGTCGCCTCGGCCATGAGCGTCCACGCGGACCCGCTCAGGATGGTCTATCTTTCAAACGCCCCGGAGTGGATAAGACGGGAACCCGATACGACGCCTCTGCAATCCTTGTCGGGACTTCTGCGGGGTCCACGCACGGATCCGAACGGCGTCCTACTGACCTCGACGGAGTTCGGCCGGTCGGAGGATGCCCGGAACCAAAAGGCCCGGCTCGCGGATCAATTTTCTTACCATGCCCTGCCCCTCTCGGACGCCGCAACGCTGCTCAGGGCCTACGGTCGCGTGAGCCGTTTCGTGGAAAGGCTTCAGGCTCAACCGGGACTTACGTACCCGCCGCAAACCGAATCAACTCCTTGATCCCCTTTTCGAGCCTGTCGGGCCGGACGAGAAACGAGAGGACAACGTGGATTCCCTTATCGTAATCGAAAAAATATCCCGGATGGACGAAGACGTTTTTCTCCTTCATTAAGGAAACGACGAAGTCTTCTTCTGGTACGGACGAATCGACCCGAGCCATCAAATAAAACCCGCCAAGGGGTTCCACGAAGGTCAGTCGCGAAGACGACTTCAGCAACGCGACCGCCGATTGTCGCCGACGTCCTACTTCCGCCACGTAGTGATCGACGAACGCGCGTCCCTTCTCAAAGATCTCCGGCAAGGCCTCTTGAATCGGAATGTGGCACGAGAGAAAGGTGTCGGCCGTCGTCTCCAAGCGGTCGACGGCCGGCTCGACGAACAGCTTTTCGCCCGTCACCGCGATCCAGCCCAGCTTTAAGGACGGAAGCGCGAACATCTTGGAGATGCCGTTCAAGGTGAAGCACAGCTTCGGTTTGGCGGCCATCGCGCGCGGGAACTTTCCGGAACCAAAAAAGAATTCGGAAAAGACCTCGTCGCAGATGACCGGGATGTTTCTCGTGTTCGCCCAATGGACGACGTCTGCGACTTCGTCGGCAGCCGCCACCGCTCCGGTCGGGTTGTTGGGGGAGATAAGCACGATCGCTCGCGTCTTCACATTCGTCTGTTTTCGGATGTCATCAAAATCGATCTGCCAACTGCGTTCTTCTTGGAGAGCATAGTGACGCAGCTCCACTCCGGCCAATCGCGCAATGTCGTCGAAGAGGGGATAGGCCGGGTTCGGGGCCAGGATATTGTCTCCGGGCTTCGCCAACAGGGAAAAGAGATAGAAGAACGACTCGCTCGTCCCAGCCGTCAGAAGGATGTGTTCGGGGTCGACCGAACATCCGTGGGTCTCGTAGTAGCGAGAGAGTGCCTGCCGCGCCTTCGGAAGGCCCTTCGAATGCGGATGGTATTCTTGATTCCGAAAATACCGCGCATACGCTTCCTCCAAGATGTCCGGCGGAAAAATAAAACCTTCGTCGTTCGGGTTGCCGGAGAAGAGCTTGAGGACGTCGCGCCCCTCGGCCTTGAGGGCTCGATAGGTTTTCTCGATCCGGTTAATTTCCAAGTTAATTTCATTGATCATAAGAAGGGATTCCTCCTACACCAGAGACATGGCGGATTCAAACGTAACATCGATCGACTCCCGCGCGGCGCTCCGCCACCCCGAGTTCCGCTTCTATTTGATCCAGCGTTTTTTGGCCGTGTGCGCGCACATGATGCTGACCGTCGCCGTCGGACAGTTCGTCTATGAAATGACCCGGAGCGCGTTTCATCTGGGCTTCGTGGGGCTTGCTCTTTTTATCCCAAAGTTCGGTTTCGCCCTCTTCACCGGACACGCCGCGGACCGTTACGACCGCCGCTTCGTGATTCTTGTCTGCCGCATCATCCAGCTCCTGGTCGTCCTCGGGCTCCTGGCCTTTTCCTTGTCGCCCCACCGGCCGATGCCCCTTCTGTATTGTTTGCTCCTCTTGATGGGGACCGCCAACGCCTTTGAAGGGCCGGCCGGTCAATCCATCGTTCCCCATCTGATTCCCAAAGAGGAATTCGCAAACGCGGTGACCTGGATCTCGACCTTTTTTCAGATCGGCCTGATCGCGGGTCCCGCCTTGGGAGGATTTCTCTACGCCGCAGCCGGTCAGGCGTCGATCGTGTTCCTCAACATCGCGATCCTCCGGCTGCTCGCCACCGTTTTTACGTATCGGATGAAGACGCGGACGGGCCGCATGGACGTCTCGGCCATGTCCTGGAAGACCCTCGTGGCGGGCATCCACTACGTGTGGAGAAAAAAGGTCCTGTTGGGTTCCATCTCGCTCGACCTCTTCGCCGTGCTCTTAGGCGGGGCCACCGCCTTGATGCCCATCTTCGCCAACGAGATCCTGCACGTCGGCGCGAACGGACTCGGGGCGCTCCGCGCCGCGCCCGGCGTCGGGGCCGCCGCGACCTCGTTTCTCCTCGCACACCTCCCGCCGCTGAAAAAGGCCGGCAAAAAGATGCTCGCCTGCGTCACCCTCTTCGGCGTCTGCACCGTCCTCTTCGGATGGTCGCGGAATTTCTATCTCTCGCTCGTCGTGCTGTTCTTCCTTGGCTCGGCCGACATGATCAGCGTCGTCATCCGGCATACGCTCGTCCAGCTTCAGACGCCGCCGTCGATGCGAGGGCGGGTGAGCGCGGTGAATCTCATCTTCATCGGCGCCTCGAACGAGCTGGGCGAGTTCGAATCCGGCCTCACGGCCGGCTGGTTCGGGACGGTCCCCGCGGTCTTGATCGGCGGCCTCGGCACTCTGATTGTTGCGGGACTCTGGACATGGCTGTTTCCCCAAGTACGCAACTTCGATAAGCTTAACGAAGAAGATCTTTCCGTCGGCGAGGTTTGATGATCCGCAAACTTCCTTCTATCTCGACAGTTCCTTCTCAATCTCTTCAATCGTCGGCAGGCTGCCTTTTAATTCTTTCGGTAACGTCTCCACCAACTTCGTCTGCCAATTGGCGACGCCGATCGGTTTCTTGATGTCGCGCAGGGCGTACTCGGCTACGAAGCGGTCTTTGTCTTTGCAAAGGATGAGTCCGATTGTCGGATTGTCTTGCGCGTGTTTGAGTTGGGAGTCGATCGCGGAGAGATAAAAGTTCAGTTGTCCCGCGTATTCCGGCTTGAACTTGCCGGCCTTGAGTTCGATCACCACATAACTGCGCAATTTAAGATGATAGAAGAGGAGATCGATGTAGAAGTCGGACTCGCCGACCTCCATGTGGTACTGGCGGCCGACGAAGGCAAAACCTTGGCCTAGTTCGATTAAGAATTTCTCTATATGGCGAATCAATCCCTTCTCCAATTCACGCTCGTGAAATGGCTCCTCCAACGTTAGAAAATCGAAGATATAGGGATCCTTGAGGGCTTGCTGAACGAGGTCGGATTGTGGAGCGGGCAGGCGGTCTTTAAAGTTCGAAATTGATTTGCCGCCGCGCTTGTGGAGACCGCTTTCAATCATCAGCCCCAACACGTTGCGGCTCCAACCCTGTTCAATGGTCTTTTGCATGTACCAGAGGCGTGTGGAAAGTTCTTTGATCTTCTGCATCAGCAGGACGTTATGAGCCCATGGAATTTGGGCAACCAGTTGTTGCCCTTTTGCAGTTTCTTTGTTCTTCGATAATTGGGCAACCACCGGTTGCCCAATTGACTTAAGAGAGGAATATTCTCTGTAAAACTGCGTCATCAGCTTAAGATTACGTTCCGAAAATCCCTTTACCTCCGGCAACTCATTGTGAAGATCTCCAGCAAGACGGCTCAAGACTCCGGCCCCCCATCCCTCCCTTTTCTGCCGCTCATTAAGAATACGACCGATATCCCAGTACAACAGAACCATCTCACGATTGACCATTAAAACGGCGCGGGTCTGGGCCTCTTGGATTTTTCTCTTCAAATCTTCCAAAAGAGAGGCGTACCCGCCTAATTCTGCGACAGGCTGTTGCACTTTTGAGAGGGTTCGCTTTTTAGATTTCATAGCCTCAATTCATAATCAAACCGGCCCAAAATATCCCGGACATTTTTCTCGCCTTGCCTGCGCGAATCCAATCTTGTTAGTTCATTGCAAATGAACGCCCTCCCCATCGTCGTCGGCAGTGTTTGCATCTTCGTCATCGCCTATCGCTACTACTCCGGCTTCATTGCCGCAAAAGTCCTGGCCTTGGACGACAGCCGGAAGACACCGGCCCATACTTATTACGACGGACAGAATTATTACCCGACCAACAAGTGGGTCCTCTTTGGGCATCACTTCGCCGCGATCACCGGAGCCGGACCGCTGATTGGGCCGGTGCTCGCCACGCAGTTTGGATTTTTGCCGGGACTCTTGTGGCTCGTGATCGGCGTGGTCTTGGGGGGCGCGGTCCATGACTTCATCATCCTCACCGCCTCGGTCCGGCATAAGGGCCGTTCGCTCGCGCAGATGGCGCGCGAAGAACTCGGGCCCCTCGCGGGCGTGATCTGCTCGATCTCGATTCTATTCATTATTGTCATCGCCCTATCCGGACTGGGACTCGCCGTCGTCAACGCCCTGAAAGACAGCGCCTGGGGGACGTTCACCATCGGCGCCACGATTCCGCTCGCCCTCTTCATGGGGCTCTATATGTATCGCTTCCGGAAGGGGAAGATCGCCGAGGCGACTGTCATCGGCGTCGTCGGACTCATCGCCGCCGTCATTGTAGGCAAATGGGTCCCGGGCAGCGCCCTTGGCCCCTATCTCGCGCTCTCGAAAAACGGCATCACCCTGTCGATCGCGATTTACGGCTTCGTCGCAAGCGTTCTCCCGGTCTGGATGCTCCTCTGTCCGCGCGATTATTTGTCGTCGTACATGAAGATCGGGACGATTCTTTTCTTGGCGATCGCCGTCGTCATTGTACACCCCGATCTCAAAATGGCCCCGATGACGGAATTCATCCATGGCAACGGCCCCATCGTTCCGGGAAAGGTCTTTCCCTTCGTCTTTGTCACGATCGCCTGCGGGGCGATTTCCGGATTCCATGCGTTGGTGGGTTCAGGAACGACGCCCAAGATGCTGTCCCTGGAGTCGCATGCCCGACCGATCGGCTACGGCGCCATGCTGATGGAGAGCTTCGTGGGCATTATGGCCTTGATCGCCGCGGCGTCTCTCTTTCCGGGCGACTATTTCGCCATCAACGTTTCGCCGGAAAAATTCCAGCACCTGGGGTTCGCCACAGTGAATCTGGCGGAACTGTCGAGAGAAGTGGGAGAGCAAGTGGCCGGCCGTCCCGGGGGCGCCGTCTCTCTCGCGGTCGGGATGGCGCAGATCTTTTCGGGCATCCCGGGAATGAAAAGCCTCATGGCCTATTGGTACCACTTCGCCATTATGTTCGAGGCCCTGTTCATCCTAACGACGATCGATACCGGCACGCGCGTCGCGCGTTTTCTGCTCCAAGAATTCGGCGGTCTGTTTTACAAAAAATTCGAAAAGACCGATTGGCTTCCCGGATCGATCGCGTCTTCCGGCTTGATCGTCTGTGCGTGGTCCTACTTCATCTATACGGGGAGCATCTCGACCATTTGGCCGATGTTCGGGATCTCGAACCAACTCCTCGCCGCCGTCGCGCTTTGTATCGCGACCATGGTCCTCATCAACTCCGGCAAGGCGCGCTATGCCTGGATCACGTTGGTCCCCTTGAGCTTTGTCGCCACCACGACGCTGACGGCGGGCTGGGAGAGCATGACGGACAATTTTTACCCGCTCACGCAAAGCGCCGATCCGGACAAAATCTTTCAAGGTTGGTTAAACATCACGCTCACTGCCGCCATTATGACCATGGCCGTCGTCATCATCGGCATTTCGGTGGCCAAATGGGTAAAGGGGCGGGATCGCCACGCGCATCGCTCAAAAGGCACAAAAGACACCTCAAACCTGCCGGACATTCCGGCCTAATAATCCCGACGGCTCACAGCGGAATGGTGATCGTCGGCACCTTGTTGGGCACGTTCGTCGGTTTCCTCTTGTGATAATGGAATTCCTGCTTGGAGGCCTCGAGTCCGGCGAGCAGGGCAAAGGACCGGGCCTCGCCTCCCTCGCGAAGCTTCAGCAAGAGATCCGAGATGCGATGCATACGCGTGCGTCGGAAGAGGTCGTTATATTGTTTCAGCTCCGACGGACGATGTCCGCCCGAGAGCGCCTCCTCGAACTGATGGCGCCGCACGATGAAGTCCTCCATCAGGGCCGTGCGGAGCCCCAAGATCTGACCCTTAATCGCCAGCTGGCCCGTTTCGTCGTCTTTCTTGATGAAGTGGGCGACCGATTCCAGGAACGACATGAGGTGAAAGGCCTCGTTGAACATATTGACCGTGGAGACGACGGTGAAATTGTCGAATGCGTATTGGGTGACCGAGATTTCCTTCCAATACCGCCACCAGCGCCGGGGGCGAAAGAAGAGATTCAGGACCCCGTACCATCCGAACTCGAGCAATCTCTTCCCGTGGTTTTCCAACCAACCCAGCCAATGCTTATTGCGGAGCATCTTATTGGTCTCACGGGCGCGCATGTAGCCGTGGTCTTTCGTAAAGTTTCGGAGGGTCTCTTCGACCTCGGGGGTTTTGCCGTCCCGGATATCCTTCTGATCCAGCCCTCGATACTGAAGATCAATGATGATGGCGCGCCCCTGGATCGGGTCGTCTTGAAACTTGAGTTCCTCCACCACCAGGGCGCGGGCGTCGTGAAAGTCGGAGTCATGTCTTTGGAGGCTCGGGTGGTAGTCGATCAGCGAAGGCACGTTGATCTCGGTCAAAGGTATCTTCCGGCCAAGCTTCAGTTCCTGATTCAGGTCCGTCACCTTGCGCCCGTGGGTGTGTCCGAAGGAATAGAGGATGACGTCTTCGCGGACCAAAAGACGGCGAAAGGCCTCGCGGGCCTTTTGTCCGTGCCTTCGGCGCCACGGCAGGTACCAGGGCACGTCCACCAGGTCCTTGGCCGAAAAATGGCTGCTGATCTTGAAACGCGCCCTCGGATTTTCCAGGCGCATCCGCTCCATAAAGGTCTCGATCAAGCGCACTTGAAGCTCCGAAACCCCGGCACCGACCGCCGCGATCAGATTCTTGTGATCCAGACCATCGACGCTGATCGTATAAACGGGATATTCGGTCCCGTCCTCGGCGCGAAACCGCGCGGTTTCGGAGGCCTGAAGATAGATGGGATTGACGTCGGTCCCGCGGAATTGGTGCTTTTGATCGGCGATGTCGTAATTGACCATGCAATCCCAAAAACGGCGCTCGCGGGTCAACTCCATGACAGTGCCCTTGCTGGGTTTCCAAAACGTCTCAAAATTCCGCTCCAGGTTTTCCGGAGAGAATGCAATCCTCTCGCTCCTGTTCAGAAGCCGGTAACCCTCATAGTCGGCCGCATCCACGGCCGTCG